>Ga0307373_10001827_pt1 | contig 39349 bp, 35 predicted proteins | sample OX2MG_FD_202534 | JGI IMG/M metagenome (GOLD analysis project Ga0307373, IMG submission 202534) | Soil microbial communities from Risofladan, Vaasa, Finland - OX-2 | ecosystem: Environmental > Terrestrial > Soil > Coastal area > Acid sulfate soil | place: Finland: Risofladan, Vaasa | collected...
AATTCCGATGGCTGCAGCGACCCACAGGATCCAGAACCCCCGTCCTCGTCTCTTCATGAGCTTCTTCCTCCCCGGCACTCACGCCGACTGTCAGACCGGCCATTCCCGATCGGGTCAATAAACCTGACATCCCCCGTCGATGAGAGCGCCCGCAAGGACGCTCGGCCGCACATAACTTCGCCCAAAACTGATCGGGCGCGAACGAACCTCGTTCCTTAAAGCTCGATTATATTTATGTAGTCAAGGCTCTTTTGCAACCAATCGGCATTATATTCATCCCATTGCTCGTCAGGCGTCGCGATTCTATCCACAGGTCCCCGAAAGGGAGGCGGCGAAGGATTGATAACCGGGATGGTGCATGCGCCCGCGGACATCCGCTCCTAGCGCTCTCTGCTGCCGGCGTCCGGGCTGCTATAATGAATGCGATGCTCTCGTTGGCGCGCGGCAAGGAAGGAGTATTTCGGCTGAGCTCGGGCTATCGTCCCGAGGGCGACCAGCCCGCGGCTATCGACGCGCTGGTCAGCAATCTCAGCGACGGTGTGAAACATCAGGTGCTGCTCGGCGTTACCGGATCGGGCAAGACCTTCACGATGGCGAACGTGGTGGCGCGGTTGAATCGGCCGACGCTGGTGATCGCGCCCAACAAGACGCTTGCGGCGCAGCTCTACAACGAATTCAAGAGCCTCTTTCCGGACAATGCGGTCCGCTACTTCGTATCCTATTACGATTACTATCAGCCAGAGGCTTACGTTCCCTCGACCGACACGTTTATCGAGAAGGACGCGAGCATCAATGATGAGATCGACAAGCTCAGGCACTCGGCGACCAAGGCGCTGCTGGAGCGCAACGATGTGCTGATCGTCGCGTCGGTTTCGTGCATCTACGGCCTGGGCGAGCCCGAGGTCTACTTCGAGATGCTGGCGTTTGTCGAAGAGGGGCAGCGGATCGAGCGCGATCGGGTGCTGCGCAAGCTGGTGGATATCCAGTATCAGCGCAACGACTACGATTTCCATCGCGGGACTTTCCGGGTGCGGGGCGATATCGTCGAGGTGTTCCCGGCCTACGAAGAGAATCGCGCGGTGCGGATCGAGTTTTTCGGCGATCAGATCGAATCGCTTTCGGAAATCGATCCGCTGCGCGGCAAAGTGATCCGCAAGCTTCAGAGTGTCGCGATCTATCCCGCGTCGCATTACGTCACCACTGACGATCGGATGGAGACGGCGGTGGTCAATATCCGCGCCGAGCTGAAGGATCGGCTCGAATACTTCCGCGCGGAGAATCGCCTGCTGGAAGCGCAGCGGCTCGAACAGCGGACGCTCTACGATCTCGAGTTGATGGCCGAGATGGGTTTCTGTCCGGGGATCGAGAACTACTCGCGCCATCTGACGGGACGTCCGCCCGGCGCAGCGCCGCCGACGCTGCTCGAATATTTTCCCCGCGACTACCTGCTCTTTGTCGACGAGAGCCATGTCACGATTCCGCAGCTCGGCGGGATGTATCGCGGCGATCGATCGCGCAAGTCAACCCTGGTGGATTACGGCTTCCGGCTGCCCTCGGCGCTCGACAATCGGCCGCTCAATTTCGAGGAATGGGAGTCGTTCGCCAACCAGGCCGTTTACGTTTCGGCCACGCCGGGCGACTGGGAACTCGGCAAGTCGGCGGGCCTCGTGATTGAACAGCTTATCCGCCCGACGGGTCTTATCGATCCCGAAATCGAGGTGCGGCGCGCCGGCACGCAGGTCGACGATCTGCTGGGCGAAATCCACGCCCGTGTCGAGGCGGGCGAGCGCGTGCTGGTCACCTGTCTCACCAAGAAGATGGCCGAGGACCTGACCGACTACTATCACGACCTCGGCGTGCGCGTGCGGTACCTACATTCCGATATCGAGACGATCGAGCGGGTCGAGATAATCCGCAGCCTCCGCAAGGGCGAGTTCGACGTGCTGGTCGGAATCAACCTGCTGCGCGAGGGTTTGGACCTGCCGGAAGTGTCGCTGGTCGGAATTCTGGACGCCGACAAGGAAGGGTATCTGCGCTCGGCGCGTTCGCTTATTCAGACGATCGGGCGCGCCGCCCGCAACATCAATGGCAAAGTAATCATGTACGCCGACCGGGTCACGGGCTCGATGCGGACGGCGATCGAGGAGACGGGACGGCGCCGCACCAAGCAGCTTGCGTACAACGAGGCGCACGGCATCACACCGAAGTCGATCGTCAAGGCGATCGACGCGTCGCTGGTCGAAATGTATTCGCCCGAATGGGCGGTCGTACCGGAGATCGAGAGCAAAGAGAGCGCCGAGGAGTTTATCCCGGCGCACGAGTTGCCCGACCGTATCAGCACGCTTCGGCGCGAGATGATGGAGGCGGCAGAGAAGCTCGACTACGAGCGCGCGGCGGCATTGCGCGACCAGATAAAGTCGCTCGAGCGCAAGGTCTTCGGGATGGATCGGAAGGCCGCGAATCCGCCGCCGTCGAGACCCGGAATGGCGCACGGGGGCGCGGCGGCATCAGAACCGCAAGCCGCTTTGGGCCGCGCGACCGTGTCGGCGAAACCGGCGCGGGGCCGCGGCCGCCAACGCTCGGCACAGCCGGCCTCATCGGGGCGCCAGGGGCGCCTGCGCCTGACGCCCGATCCGTCGAAATAGCCAAGTTCGCTCGCGTCGGCAGGGGTATTGCGGAGGCGGGGGGTAATCCGTATTCTAGTGCGCATAGCCGATTGTGGCTTGAAGCGCGCGTCGGATTCCGCGACCGCCATATCCCCCAACCAACCAGAACCATCCGTTCGGCCTTACCGGCCAACCTGAATCCACTGGCTCTGAAAACAATGGAGTTGTTTTGTCCTTTTCCGCACTTGCCCTTTCATCTGAGACTCTTCGTTCAATAAGCGACCGCGGCCACCATCAGCCGACCCCGATTCAAACTGGCGCAATTCCGATTGCGCTCGCCGGACGCGACCTGGTCGCGACCGCCGTGACCGGCAGCGGCAAAACGGCGGCGTACCTGTTGCCGATTCTCGAGCGCCTTCGGAGCCGCAAGACCGCCGGCCTGAGCGCGCTTATCCTTGCGCCGACGCGCGAACTCGCGGCTCAGATCGGCCGCGAATTCGGACTGCTCGCCCGTAACACGCGGTTGCGCGCGGCCGTGGTCGTGGGTGGCGAATCGATGAGCCGCCAAATCCACGAGTTGCGCTCGGGAGCCAACGTGCTGGTCGCGTGTCCCGGCCGTCTGATCGATCATCTCGAACGCGGCATCGTCCGCCTCGATAAGATCGAAATCGCCGTAATCGACGAGGCCGATCGCCTGCTCGACATGGGTTTTCTGCCGCAACTGCGGCGGATCCTGAAGCTTGCGCCGGTCGCACGGCAGACGCTGATGTTTTCGGCCACGATGGATTCAGCGGTGGCGCAGATCGCGCGCGAGTTTCTGCGCGATCCGGAGCGCGTAACTATCGGCGACGCATCGGCGCCGCCCGACACTATCAACCAGGCAATCTACCCGGTTTCGGTCGACAACAAGGGGCCGATGATCCTCGAGCTGCTCAAGCGCGCCGAAGTCGAGAGCGCGATTGTGTTCACACGCACCAAGAGCCGCGCCGATCGGGTGGCGAAGTTGCTGGAGCGCAACCGGATTTCGGCGATCGCGATTCATGGCGACCGCTCCCAGAGCCAGCGCAACGCAGCGCTGGCAGGATTCCGCAAGGGCGCCTACCGGGTGCTGGTCGCGACCGACGTGGCCGCGCGCGGGCTCGACATCTCGGACGTGTCGCACGTAATCAACTTTGATCTGCCCGACGCACCCGATAGCTACATCCATCGGATTGGCCGCACGGCGCGGATGGGCAAGTCGGGACATGCGCTCAGCCTGGTTACTCCCGAGGATCTGCAATCGCTGAATCAGATCGAGCGCACGCTGGGCAAAAAGCTCAAGCGCGAGACGATCGCGGGATTTGAGGCGCCGGTGCTCGCGGCACCCAAGCCGGCGATGGCGTTGCGCACGCCCGCGATGCGCCGCCGGCCGATGCCGCCGCGCAATCGCCGCCGCGCCTGATTATCCGCCGCGGGGCCGTAAGGGCCCCGCGGAATCGGCGGGCGCTTGGCGATTGGTCCGCTTTTCCGGTAAGAGAAATGGCTCGCATTTGCGTCCGCATAACGATGCTGACGGGAGGCGGGTCGTGCGCGCAAGAACTAAAGTACGTGAGATCCCGCGATGAGGGACCGCTCGCGGGCCAGGTCCGCGGAGAAGCGTGATATGGAGGCTTCGAAGATGAAGCGGGCCACGGCCGCGGCGCTCTCGCTGCTGGCAGCCGCGTTTGCGCTAGCCGGATGCCGCAGCGCGTCTCCCGCGGCGCCGGCCACCGTTCCGGTCACCGTGCATCTGGTGGAAATGGCAGGCGCGGCGAACGGTTCGTCATACTCAGCGAATATAGTACCCGAACAGTCGGTGGCGCTGGTCTTCAAGGTCAACGGCTACGTCGCATCGATCCTGCAAGTGAGGGGCGCCGGCGGCCGGCTGCACAATGCGCAGGCCGGCGATCGCGTCAAGGCCGGCACGGTGCTGGCGGCGATTCGCGACGATTCGTATCGGCAGCGGGTGCTCGAGGCACGCGCGCAGATGCAGGCGGCGATGGCGTCCGAACGCAAGGCCGCGAGCGACTTTGGACGCTATACGAAGCTGCTGCAAGAGCATGTCGTCTCGCAATCCGACTACGATGCGGCCAGGCAACAAAATGACAGCGCACGGGCGCAGGTGGACGCGACGCGCGCGGCGCTGCTGCGGGCCCAGACCGACCTGGATGATTGCAAGCTCAAATCGCCGCTCGACGGCGTCATACTCGATCGCAAGATCGAAGTGGGAACGCTGGTAGATCAGAATGCCGAGGCGTTCAAGGTCGCCGATATTACTTCGATGAAGGCCGTGTTTGGCGCACCCGATACGCTGGTTACCGCGCTTAGCGACGGCGCGGCCCTGTCGGTCAGCACGGAGGCGGTTCCGGGCGCGGTCTTCGAAGGAAAGATCACGCGGATCGCGGCGGTAGCGGATCCCGACACGCGGCTCTTCGACGTTGAAGTGACTATTCCCAATACCGGCGATCGCCTTAAAGCCGGCATGATTGGCGTGATCAATCTGGGCGCGCTGGCCGCCGCGGCCGAGCCAGTGGTGCCACTCAGAGCGGTCGTGCGGCCAGTTACCGATCCACAGGGCTTCGCGGTTTTCGAGGTGCGGGCCGCGGCCGGAAAATCGTACGCCCGGCTGTGCAAAGTCGCACTGGGAGCGATGATCGGCGACGGTGTCGCGGTAAAGTCGGGCGTCGCGCCGGGCGATCGGGTGATCGTCAAGGGTGCGACTATCGTGGCTGACGGCCAGCAGGTCGACGTGGTTCCCTGACGGAGCGTGCCGCGACGGGGGCGGTCACGATGGCTCACAAGAGCGACAGCGAACTAATCGCCGGGACGCATAACACGGCGCGATTTTTCACTGAGAATCGGCAAATAGCCTGGATCGCGCTGATCGCCACGGTCGCATGGGGCATCTGGGCGTACGCCGGGATGCCCAAGCGCAAGGACCCCGAGATCCCTATTCGCGAGGCGCAAGCCGTATGCCCGTGGCCGGGGGTCAGCGCCGAAAAGGTCGAACAGCTAGTCACCCGGAAAATCGAACAGACCGTCTCCGAAAGCTCATTCCTCAACATGCCCGGCGGTGGCTCGAGTTATGGAATCCGATCGACTACGCTCGACGGACTCGCAATAGTCAATGTCCAATTGCAGGAAAACCTGTCCGATACGCGTCCGATCTTCAGTGATATCGACCTTAAGCTCAAGAGTATAAACGACCTTCCCGCCGGGGCTGGACCGATCCAGTTTCATAGCGACTTTGGCGATACCGCGGCGCTGATGCTGACCGTCGCGAGCCCACGGGAAAGCGATGTTGTGATAGCAGTGCGAGCGAGCGAAATCCGCGCCGCGCTGGAACGTTCGCGTGCGCCGATGGCGGCGGCCGCCCGCGCCTCGCGCTACGCGGTCGTGTTCGCCTTTCCCACTTCGGTCAACCCCAATGTGGTCAAGCGTACCGCCGATGACGTCGCCGCCTACCTCGAATCAAAGGGCAGCGCCAGCGGCATAGTCGAGCTTCAAGGCGCGGGTTTCCTCGCGCTCGACGCCACTGCGCAGTCGGCCGCCGCGCTGCTCGCGGCCACGCAAAGCTTCATCAACGAACGCTTCGGCAGCGGGCTGTTCGATCCGGACCTCTGGGCGCCGATAGTCATTGGCGATCCGCAGGAGACCGAGGCGCGGCTGCGGACGGTCGCGGGCGACAAGTATACCTATCGCCAACTGGACGAGTTCACGTCTCTGATTGAGCGCGGTCTTTCGGCGGCGCCGCAGGTCTCGAAAGTCACGCGCAAGGGAGTCTACCCCGAAGAGATCAAGCTCGAGTTCTCGCAATCGCGGCTAGCCTCTTACGGGATCAAGCCGTCCGCGATCGAGCAGGTGCTCGCGCAGCGCAATATCGAAATGCGCGGCGGCGCTATCGAAGTCGACCAGGCCAATCTCGTGGTGCATCCGTCGGGCGACTTCCGCACCGTGGACGAAATCGGCAGCGTCATCATTGCGCGCTCGGCCAGCGGCTCGCCAATCTACTTGCGCGATCTGGTCGACATAACGCGCGGTTACGCAAGTCCGCCGAAAATACTTAATCTTTATACCCAGCGTGACAGCGCCGGCCAGTGGCTGAGCCATCGGGCAATCACGCTGGCGGTCGAGATGCGCACGGGCGAGCAGATCGGCGGCTTCGGCACCGCCGTCGATCACGAGCTCGAGTTGCTCCGGCGCCTGTTGCCGGATGATCTAATTATCGCGCGCACCTCCGATCAGCCGCGCCAGGTCAGGGAAAGCACCGACCTCTTCATGCACGCGCTCTATGAGGCGATCGTGCTGGTGTTCGTGGTATCGCTGATCGGATTCTGGGAATGGCGATCGGCGGTGGTGATCGGACTGGCTATTCCGCTCACGCTCGCGATGACCTTCGGTGCGATGCACGCGGTAGGACTGGAGCTCCAACAGGTCTCGATAGCGGCGTTGATAATCGCGCTCGGACTGTTGGTGGACGATCCGGTCGTGGCGGGCGATGCTATCAAGCGCGACCTCGACCTTGGCCATCCGCCGATCATTTCCTCATGGCTCGGACCGACCAAGCTCGCGCGCGCAATCCTGTTCGCCACGGTCACCAATATCGTGGCATATCTGCCGTTTGCGATGGTTACGGGCGACACCGGAAAATTCCTGATCACCCTGCCGATCGTGATGACCGCGGCCCTGGTCGCGTCGCGGATCGTCTCGATGACCTTCGTGCCGCTGCTCGGATACTATCTCCTGCGCGGGGCGAAGAAGCGGCCTGCGCCAATGGAAGAGCGGCGCCGGCGCGGCTTCAGCGGACGGTACTACCGCGTCGGCGAATGGTGTATCGAGCATCGTTGGAAGACGTTTGGGGTTTCGCTTCTGCTGCTGGCTGCGGGAGTCTACTTCGGATCCCAACTGAAAAGCGCCTTCTTCCCAAATGATGTCCAGTATCTCGCCTACGTTGATATCTGGCTACCCAACGACGTCGCCTTGTCGGGCACGGCGGGGACCACGATGCAGGTGGAGGGCGTGCTGGAAAAGACTATCGCGAAGTTCGCCGCCGCGCATGAATGGCGCGACGGCGATCTGCTCAAGTCGCTGACGACATTTGTCGGCGCGGGCGGGCCGCGCTTCTGGGTCTCGGTGGCGCCGGAGTTTCAGCAGGCCAACTATGCGCAGATCGTTTTCGAAATCCGGGACAAGGACCTGATGCCATCTTTGGTGCCGGTGCTGCAGGAGGCGGTATCCAAAGAGATTCCCGGCGCCTATGTGGACGTGCGCCAGCTTCAGACCAACCCGGTCAAGTTTCCGGTCGAAGTGCATATCGTGGGGCGCGCCGACGTCGACCCGCTGCGGCAGCAACAGGATATCGTGGCGCTGCGAGGCTTCGCCGCCCGCGCGACCGCTATCTTCAGCGCGCTGCCAATCACACAGACTGTCCGCGACGACTGGGGCACGGAGGTGCTGACGGCAAAACTTCAGATCGATCCCGACCGCGCCAATCTGGCCGGCGTGACGAATCAGGATGTGGCCGAGTCGACCGCGATGGCGCTCAGCGGACGGCAGATCGGCGTGCTGCGCGAGGGCGACCGGCAGATACCGATGACGATGCGGTTGCGGCGCGATCAGCGCTCCTCGCTCGCGGCGCTCGACAACCTCTACGTCTACTCATCGCAGGGCACCCAGAAGGTTCCGCTGCGCGCGATAGCGAAGCTGAACTATGGTTTCGAGAGCGGGCGGATTGTGCGGCGGGACAAATTCCGCGCGATAACGGTCCTGGCACTGCCGGTCGCCGGCGTGCTGCCTTCCGAGCTGCTCAACGCCGCGATGCCGCAGTTGCGTGAGTTCGAACGCACGCTGCCCGCCGGCTATACCATGACGCTCGGCGGCGAGTATGAAAAGTCTCAGCGGGGAAACCGCGACCTGACGCGCGTGCTGCTGATTTCATGCGCGCTGATCTTCGTTGCGCTGGTGATCCAGTTCAACAACGCGGTCAAGCCGTGGCTGGTCTTCGCCGCCGTTCCGTATGGGGTGGTTGGAGCGCTGGGCGCGCTGCTGATTATGGGATCGCCGTTCGGTTTCATGGCGTTTCTTGGAGTATGCAGTCTGGTGGGCGTGATAGTCAGTCACGTTATCGTGCTATTTGACTTTGTCGAAGAGATGCATGAGAAAGGCGAACCGATGATCGAAGCGGTGCTGGATGCGGGGATCGAGCGTTTGCGGCCAGTGATGATTACGGTTGGCGCGGCGGTGCTCGCGCTGATTCCGCTGGCGAAGAATGGCGGTCCGCTCTGGCAGCCGATGTGCTACGCGCAGATTGGCGGACTGAGCCTTGCGACGCTGATCGAGCTGCTGCTGGTTCCGGTGCTTTACGCTATTTTCGTGTTGGATTTGAAATGGGTGAAATGGGAGCCGATGCATCAGGCCGGCGAGTCCGAGGCGGCCGAGCTGCATGCGGTTTCAGCGCCGCGGCCGGGTTGAGCCTGCGATGCCGGGCGCGAATTGCGGACCTCTTTGCGGCCAGCCGATACGGCGATTAACGGAGAATGAAAGAGCGCGGCGGTCGAGGATCGATCGGTTGACTCACACCGGGCCTCGTGAGTTAGTAGTCCGTCGGGACGGGAGACAGGCATAATGAAGAGATATATCGCCGAGCTGGTGGGAACGTTCGTGCTGGTCATTGGTGGTTGCGGCAGCGCCGTGTTGGCCGGGAGCCATATTGGCTTTGCCGGAGTCGCGCTGGCCTTTGGATTGTCGCTGCTCGCAATGGTCTACGCGATAGGGCCGATATCAGGATGTCATGTTAATCCCGCGGTTACACTGGGCCTGCTCTTCAGCGGGAAATTCGAAGGGCGCCACGTTCCCGGCTACATAATCGGCCAGATTATCGGCGCTATCCTCGGCGCGGGTGTCATCCTGATAATCGCAAAAGGGGCTCCTGGTGGTTACGATCCGTCGGTGAGCGGCCTCGCCGCGGACGGTTACGGGGCCCATTCGCCGGGCGGCTATGGGATGATGGCGGGATTCGTGGCCGAGGTCGTGCTGACTTTTTTCCTGGTTTTCACGATCCTCGGTTCGACCGACGTGAAGGCGCCAGTGGGATTTGCGGGCATTCCGATTGGGCTAGTGCTGACGCTTATCCATCTGGTCGGAATTCCGGTCACCAACACTTCGGTGAATCCGGCGCGCAGCATCGGACCGGCGGTTTTTGTCGGCGGATGGGCGCTCAGCCAGCTATGGCTTTTTATCGTGGCGCCGATAATCGGGGCTGCGATTGCTGCGGCGGTTTACGGGGTAGTACGGTCAGCCGATGTGCTGATTCCAGTGCGCGAGGCCGAGCGGGCGCTGGAAAGCGAGCAGGTCGAACGCCGCAATTGAGTTGCGTTCGTTCGTCGCGGCCTGGTTGCGCGACGCTCAGATGGCACAATGGGCGCGGATGAACTGCCGACGAAACATCGCGCCGATTCGGTGGTAAGTCCAATGCATCGCCCCAGAGTTTTTCGCGTGGCGGACCGAGTCAAGTTCGACCGATACGCGCTCGGCATGTTTAGCCACGGCCTCATCGAAAAGCGAAGCAGCGAAGCGGTAGAGCTCCATGTCAAATTGATGGCATTCCGCGATTAGCGACCGCTGGCGAGGCGAAACATCGTCCTTTTTGGTCAGCTTCGGGCCCTGTTTCATAGATATGTAAAACGGTATTTTCCAACCAAACAAAATCTTGCCCAGGGCCAAGGTCTCGTCGAAACGTTCCGTCAGACCGATCAGGCTGAAGTATTGAGACAGATTTGCCTTGGCAATCTCGAGTGTTTCGGCGGTACACGGGCCGGTGTACAGATTATATGAAGATAAAACACTATAGAAATGATATTGGTAGGGGACGCGAATACCGGCAATCATCTTTGTTTGAGGATTATTGTACGGGACCGTTGTGACGTATTCCTCGAGAGTGAGGGTTTTGGCGTCGCGGTCCAGGATCGGATGCCGCAGATGCTTACGGTAATGATATTCCGAAATTGTCCGGTTTACGGGGTCGCGCAGAATGGTAATATAGCTGGACGGCTGAGGCAGGAATGTATGGAGGCCAAACGGCATATGGCCTTTGAACACCTTTATCTTGGCAAGTCGCTCCTTCGGCCATCCACTGATCCTTTCGAAAGACCAATAGTAAAAACGTCCATCGATATTGCAGATATAAAGCGGGTTATACTCGCGGTCCATAATTCGGGCTATTGTACTGCCTGCCGTCTTCGGTGGATGCACAAAGATTACGGTCATATCACTCCGGGCTGTTACGTAAGTGTTTATCGAGCTTCGTCATCGGTTTCATGGCTCGAGCTGGCCGACGAAAGCGGCGCGGACTGGTTCCGCGACAGGCCTGACTAAAGTCTACGGCTTGGCCACGGGCGGGGCGGCGGCGATACATCCGGCGAGCAGGTCGAGCGCAGCGGCCGCGAACGCGCGCATGTTGGCCACCCGATCCGCGCTGCCAGTCTCGAGCGTGATGACGCGTTCCACCGGACCCGCCACCGCGATACAACTGTGTCCGGCCGCGTCGCCGTAGCGGTTTCCGGTCGGACCTGTCGCGCCTGACTCCGAGACGCACCAAGTGGCGGCGAACTGTTCGCGGGCCGAGCGCGCCATCAGCGTGGCGTAGGGTTCGCTCGAAGCGCGGATTCCTTTCAGTGCCGAATCGGGTATCCGGGTCAGGACGGTGCGGGCTTTGATCGTGTAGACGATTGCGCCGCCGAGAAAGTAGACCGACGCTCCCGGCACACTGAGCAACGCCGCGGAGATCATGCCTCCGGTCGACGACTCGGCGATCGCGATGGTTTCGTGGCGGTCCTTGAGCAACGCCGCAATCTTGTCCGCAAGGGGCAATAGGGTTTGCATCGAATATTTTCTTCCCTGAGGTTAATTCGCAGCCTGAAGGCTATCACGGGTTCGTCAAGCGTGGCAAAGACGCACCGGACTGTCTTCGGCCGTCAGACTAATGCAATCGGCAACATCGCATATGACTCCGAGTGACCCAGCGGTGGCTGACCGCCGACTGGCCTAACGACCATTCGTTTGGCTCATACTTTGCTTTAGTTTGCAGGAGGCGCGGGCTGACGCAAAAATGGGCCGCTGCATAGCAATAGAGACCGCGCGAGCGCGTCGCAATACGCTCGGAAATCCTCGGCCCGGAGCATGTGTCGTCCGCACGGCCCGGCGAAAAACAGAGGTGCGACGGGAACCGCAACGCGAAGCGGGAGCAGTCTGGAAATCGTTCATTAAATGGCTTTTGACCAGACCGGCAGGAATTGGCAATAACTCTCAACACTGAGGCGGATCGAGTTGGGCAAGCCGCGGCTGAGCGGCGCAAAAGCTCAGGGAGGACTTTGAAGTGAAAGTCGGACAATTGATGACGCGCGACGTTAAATGCTGCAAGACGGCGGATACCCTCAATCGCGCCGCCGGACTCATGTGGGAGTCGGACTGCGGCTCCATCCCCGTGGTTGCCGACGACGACAGCCGCCGTGTCGTGGGGTTCATTACCGATCGCGACATCGCGATGGCGGCGTACACGCAGGGGAGGGCGCTATGGGACATACCGGTTGCGACTGCGATGGCGAATAAGGTGCTCGTATGCCACGCCAGGGACGGAATCAGCCAGGCCGAATCGTTGATGCGAGACCATCAGATCAGACGGCTTCCGGTGCTCGATGAGGACGAACATCTGGTCGGGGTGCTGTCTCTCAATGACGTGGCGCGGGAAGCTCGGCGCGAAGAAGCGGGCGGTCGCCGGCTCGAGGTCACTGCGGAAGGCGTGGCGGAGACGCTTGCCTCAATATGCCGGCCGCGAACCGCTTACGAACTGGCCGTCGCTGCTTGAGAATCGCGCCGCCAGGGAGTGCGCCACGTGCCCGGCCGGGTTCCGATCGGGAACGGCAACATTTTGCCGATTCACTTCCTCGCGCCCGCGCTGCTTAAAATAGCCAGTGGCGTGCCATCAGAGAATAGCCACCATCGATTTGCTCAAGGTTAGGATCTTCAAGGCATTGTCGCTGCAATGAAACCTGGCGGGCGAGGGCGAGCCTTCACCCGCGTCCGCGCTTTCTGGGTTTGGCAGGCGGACGAATCGTGAGCACGGGCTTGGGCGATTCCCGCACTACTCGTTCGGCGACGCTTCCCAGCACCAGATGCACCAGACCTTTTCTGCCGTGAGTCGCCATCACAACGAGGTCGGGCGAAATCTTGGCGATCGCCGCCAGGATAGCGCTGGCGGGCTCTCCAACAGCGAGCATGGTTTCGTGCTTGATCGAGGCCAACCTGTCTCTCGCGATCGCTTCGAGCTTTTTCCGCGCCGCCTCGGATTGTGCGTCGTAGGCTGCGATATAACCCCCGGTCTCCGGACCAAGCATGATCATCTGCACCACGTGAAACAGGTAGATCGTGCCGTTGCCCTGACGGGCAAGCTCGGCAGCCGCATCGAGCGCGACCAGCGAGTTGTCGTCGAAATCGATCGGGCAGAGTATCCGTTGATACAGAAAGGGCATGTTCTATCTCCAATGATGATGCTGTGCGCCGAATTTACGCCCGCGAGCACGCGTTTAGAAAAGCCTCAAGAGATTGCGAACGCTCAGGATGACTCGATCGGAAATGCCACTGTAGCCGTATGTCACAACTGTGCTGTTTCGTTCGGATACATGCGAATTCCCGATTGCGCAGACGTTGCCTCCGATGCTGCCGTCCTTCGCGGAACCTGCGCCGGCCTTTTCCTGGCGCGCCCGGAGGGATTTGAACCCCCAACCCTCGGATCCGAAGTCCGATGCTCTGTCCAGTTGAGCTACGGGCGCGCGCGTCGAAAATCGCCGAAAGTCTAGCAGGCTTCCAACGAGGCTGCGAAACGGCGCCGGTTGCTCGGCGCCGCTTCATTCAGCCGCCGCACGATAGCTCTAAAGGAAAGCCTCCGCCATCACCTCGATCGCGTTCGTATCACCAGTGATCAGCAGCGTCGTCGCCTTGCTCGCCTTCCACGCCGACGCGCGCTCGCGGATCAGTTCCTTCGGCCCGACCAGCGCAAGCTCGTCCACCAGCGCATCGGGAACCGCCGCGGTCGCTTCATGCCGCTTGCCGCCGAGAAAGAGATCCTGAATCTTGCGTGCGTCGCCTTCCCATCCCTGCCGGCTCACATGATCGGTGTAGAAATTCCTGCCGCGCGCGCCCATCCCGCCGACGTAGAGCGCGATTCCCGGCTTGAGCGCGTCGCGCGCCGCCTGCACATCCTTGTTCACGACCACGTTGATGGTCACCGCGATCTCGAAATTACCGAAACCCTTGCCCGCGCCCGCCTTGCGGAAACCCGCCTCCAGATGCGGCACGAATGTCTCGAGCCCTTTCGGCGTGGTCCACACCGGGATGAATCCGTCGGCGACTTCGGCCGCCGTCTCGACGCCCTTGGGGCGAGATGGTCGCGGTGTAGATCGGAATATCGATACGGCCGTGCAGGATACTGCGTAGCGGCTTTCCCAGTCCCGACGAGCCGGGGCCTTTGTAAGGCATCTGGTAATACTCGCCCTGAAACTCGACCGGCTTCTCGCGCCGGAAAATCTCGCGCATGATCGCGATATACTCGCGCGTGCGTTTGAGCGGCTTGCCATACGCGACGCCGTGCCATCCTTCGATCACCTGCGGCCCCGACGGGCCGAGCCCGACGATCATCCGCCCGCCCGAGAGCTGGTCGACCGTCAGCGCCTGCATCGCGCACATCGCGGGCGTCCGCGCCGGCATCTGCATGATCGCGGTGCCGAGCTTTATCTTGCTGGTTTGCGCCGCGATCCACGCGAGCGGCGTGATCGCGTCGTTGCCCCACGCCTCGGCCGTCCACACCGAGTCGTAGCCGAGCGCCTCCGCCTCTTTGATTCTCGCCATGTCGATCCGGATCTGCGGTCCGAATCCCGATGCCATCAATCCTAGTTTCATAATCAATTCTTTCCCTTCGTCCTTATGCGTGATCTGCATAGTGTCGCCGCCGCCGGTCTTTGGCAACGCCTCGCGGATATTGAGATACTGCGCGCCTATAGATGATGCGATTGCATCGTATCGCCGAAGCGAACGTCGCTCGCATGCGGCGCGATCGAGAGGAGCAAAGAGATGAAAGTCGAAGCGCGAGGGCGGCGGGAGTATCTTTGACGGTTGAGGCTGCCGCGGGTATGGCCATATAATAGATCCATATGGCCCGAACATCGATTAAATCTACTTACGCGCTTGACGTCGAAACGATGCGCAAGCTCGACCGGGTGGCCGCCCGATGGAAGGTCTCGAAATCCGAAGTCTTGCGCCGCGCGATTGAGGTGGTCGCCCGCGATCAGCTCGGCGAGGCGACGCCCCCCTTGCAAGCGCTGGACGAACTGCAGAAGAGCGTGAAGCTCAGCAGACAAGACGCTGACAAGTGGTCGCGCGAGGTCCACAACGAGCGCGCAAAGACCTCGGCTCGGCACGAATGGCGCAAACGATAATTCATCTCGATACGAGTTTTCTGATCCGGGCCCTGAGCCCGAATTCCGGCGAAGACAGGCAGTTGCGCGGCTGGATGGCGGATGGGGTCAGGCTCGGCATGAGCGCCATCGGATGGACCGAGTTTCTGTGCGGCCCTCTGGACCAGCAGCAACTCGCGCTGGCGGCGGCGATTATCTCGGAGCCGGAGCCTTTTATTGTGCAGGATTCGATTCAGACCGCGGATCTGTTCAACCGTTCGGGACGCCGCCGCGGCTCGCTTTTGGACTGCATGATCGCCGCCATCGCGATCAGGGTGGGTGCGAGTCTGGCCACCGCGAATCGCAACGATTTCCGGCGCTTCTCCGGCCTGCGCCTTGAATAGCGCATCGCGGCACACAGTTGGTGGTCTGCCCCCTGATGCCCGTCAGATTGCGATGACCGCAAAGCATCTCGGTTCGGCTGATACCTACGGCCGCAACTGTGCTAGAAGCTCCCTGTTTGGATGACTCTTCGCACGGAGGCGGCATTATGGACCTGGGCTTGAAAGGTAAGACGGCACTGGTGCTCGGCGGCAGCAAGGGGCTTGGACGCGGCGTCGCCGTCGCGCTTGCGGGCGAGGGTGTCGCAGTTGCGATTCTCTCGCGCGGACAGGAGGCGATCGACAAGACGGTCGCTGATATCACCGCTGGCGGCGGACGCGCGATTGGCGTCGCCGCCGATCTCGCCGATTGGCCCGCGGTCGAGCGCGCCGCCAACAGCGCCCGCGATCAGCTCGGTCCGATCGATATCCTGCTCAACAATTCCGGCGGCCCGCCGCCTTCGCGCGTGATCGGCGTCGCCCCCGAAATATGGGAGCAGCAGTTTCGCGCGATGGTGCTGGTCTTCTTCCGCCTGACCGAGCTTGTGCTGCCCGACATGCGCAAGCGCAAATGGGGCCGGATCATCAACATCGCCTCGGAATCCGTTATCCAGCCGATACCGCAGATTGCGATCTCGAATACGCTGCGCTCCGCCGTTATCGGATGGGCCAAGACGCTCGCCGGCGAGGTCGCAGGCGAGGGAATCACCGTCAACACGATGCTGCCCGGCGTCTTCGAGACCGACCGCGTCCTGCAGGTCCAGCGTGCGACCTCGGCGCAGCAGGGAATCACAATGGAGGAGTTCGCCAAGCGCGCGGTGCGGACGATTCCCGTGGGCCGGATGGGACAGCCGTCGGAGTTCGGTGCGATGGCCGCTTTTCTTGCGAGCCCGCTCGCCGGCTATATCACCGGTTCGATGATCCGTCTCGACGGCGGCTCGATCCGCTCGGTCTGAGCCGTAGGCGGTTTCGCCCGCCGTTATCCACGCGGATCGAGTTCGAGCGCCTCGGCGAGCAGCTCGTAGGATCGCACGCGCGCGCGATGGTCGTGCGTGATCGTCACGACCATCAGCTCGTCCAGACCGAGCCGGCTCGCCATCTCGATTAGCCGCTCGCGCACCTGCTCGGGGTCGCCCACGATGTAGCGCGGAAACTCGCTCGGCACCGGCGGCATCGGATCGGGCGTCGAATCGAGCGCCGCCACGGCCTCTTCGGGCGTCGGCACCGGTCCTCGCTCGCCGCGTCGAATCCGACGGATCAGCAATCGCGAGCTCGAAACGAGCCGCCTCGCCTCCGCCTCCGTATCGGCGCATACCACGCCTATCGCCACGATCTGCCGCGGCGCGCGCCGCTCGCCGGTCGGCACGAAATGCGCCCGATAATATTCGAGCGCCGACCGCGTCGGCTGCTGATCGATAAAGTGCGCGAACGCGTAGGGCAATCCAAGCTGTGCCGCCGCCGACGCGCTCCACATGCTCGAGCCGAGCATCCAGATTTCCGGAATTCCGGCCGCCTCGGGCGTGAGATGAATTTGCGCAAACGGATGGCGCGCGGGAAACTCGCCTTTCAGAAACGCCATCAGCTCGAGTAACTGCTGCGGAAAATCGTCGACCGACGATGGCGGTCCCGACCGTTCCCGCCTGAGCGCATACGTTTCGAGCGCCGTTCCGCCCGGCGCCCGTCCCACTCCCAAATCGACCCGCCCCGGATATAGCGCTTCGAGCATCCGGAAAATCTCCGCCACCTTCATCGGACTGTAATGCGGAAGCAGCACTGCACCCGAGCCGATCCGGATGCCGCTCGTCTCGCATCCGATCCGCGCCAGCAGAATCTCCGGCGCCGGGCTCGCCAGCGATTCGATCGCATGGTGCTCCGCGATCCAGTACCGCTCATAACCAAGACGGTCGGTCACGCGGGCCAGGTCTATCGTATTGCGCAGCGCATCGGCAGCCGTGAAGCCCGCCGGCACCGGCGATTGGTCGAGTACGGAAAGTCTCATCGATGGCGTCCCGGCGGATTCATTCCTCGCTATAACGTGACCTTATATGACCGAGTCTGAAGTCTCACGCATTTCGTTCGTTTCGCGCGGAAGTTGTCATGGCGCAGCTATCCTTTGACAATCAATGACATCAACAGTAATTCTTATAGACGTTTATATCATGCTTGTTATGCCGATAGAGAATCGTGCCCTGCGGCGCCGGCTCCTGGCGATTCTCCTGGCGTTCCTTCTCGCCACACCTGCGATCGCGACTCGCGACCACCGCGCCGACGCCGCTTCGTCTCCGCTCGCCTCTATCGTATCCGGCGTCGTCCAGGGTGACGGACGCACAATCGCTGGCGCCACCATCACGGTCCGCGCCGGCGGTGCCTACGCGTCGAGCCCGATCGGCAATGGAACCTCGGACGCTGCAGGCAACTTCTCGGTCCCGATCGGCAACCCGGGCGGCCGCACCATAATATACGTGGTCGTCAAGGGCGGCGACGCCGGCGCTGGTCCCAACCCGGCGATCAAGCTAATCGCCGTCCTCGGACTTGCGACCGGCTTCGTCTCTCCGATCGTAGTCAACGAGCGCACGACGATAGCCTCGCTATGGGCGATGGCGCCGTTCTTCTCGCGCCAGGTCTGGATCGCCGGTCCCGCACCCGGATTGCAAAACGCCGCCGCCACCGTGGCCAACCTCGTTGACGCGTCAACGGGCGGCGCCGCCAACGCAATTCTCTCCGGCATCAATTCGCCCGGTAAGCTGAACACGCTCGCGAATCTGCTCGCCGGATGCGTCGGGTCAGGCGGTCCCACCTCTCTCCAGTGCGCGACGCTTTTTGCCAAGACGACGCCGCCGCTCGGAGTCGCGCCCGTCAACACGTTGAAGGCCGCGCTCAAGATCGCGCGGCATCCCGCGATGCGCCCCAATGCGCTTTTCAAGCTCGCGCAAAAAGCCGCTGTCTTCAGTCCGTCACTGGCGACGGCGCCGGCTGACTGGACGCTCGGGCTCAACTACACCGGCGGCGGACTCGACCAGCCAACCGCGCTTGCGCTCGACGCGCGCGGCAATCTCTGGGTGGCCAACTATTCGGACCGCGTGAGCGAGTTCAGCCCCGTCGGCGCGGCTATCTCTCCAGCCGCGGGATTCATCGGCGGAGGCCTCGCGGAATCGTTCGGAATCGCCGTCGATTCAACCGGCGATATCTGGGTCACCAATGAGCAGAGCGCGCTCAGTATCAATGGCGGCCTCGGCAGCGTCACCGAGCTCGCCTCCGACGGCGCGATCCTCTCGGGCCAGTCCGGATACACCGGCGGCGGCGTCGATTTCCCGGTCGCAGTCGCGATCGATTCATCGGACAACATTTGGATCGCCAACTTCGGCGATTCCTCGCTGACCGAATTGAATGCGGCGGGCGCCGCGATTTCGCCGGCGGCTGGCTTCGGCGGCGGCGGCCTCAGCTTCCCGGTCGGCGTCGCGATCGATAGTCACGACCACGCGTGGGTCGCGAATCAGGGCAACGACAGCGTGAGCAAGTTCGCGCCCTCGGGCGTCGCTATTTCTCCACCGGCCGGTTTTATCGGTGGCGGGCTTGATTTTCCGCAGGCCCTCGCGCTCGACCGCGACAATAACGCCTGGGTAGCAAATCTGTACGGCAACAGCCTCTCCCTGTTGGGCCGCGATGGAGTCGCGGTCTCATCTTCCAAGGGCTACACCGGCGGCGGTCTCCTCTTTCCGGACGGAGTGGCCGTCGATAGCGCCGGCAATGTCTGGGCGGTGAACTTTCACATCGGCACGATCAGCGAAATCGAAGGCGCTCAGGGCCTCGCGCCAGGCAGCCCTATCTCGGGCACGAGCGGCTTCACCGCGCCTGGAATCTCGAAGCCTTACGGCCTCGCGATCGACAGCGCCGGCAATCTCTGGACCGCCAACTTCGCAACCAACAGCGTAACCGAAATTATCGGCGTCGCGGCTCCGGTCAGAACGCCGCGCATCGGGCCGCCGATCGCGCCTTAGGGCGGGGTTTTGGCGCGCTTACGTACAATCGACGCGCCCTTGAATGGTAAATAAAACCTAAATAAGGTAATCACAGCCTTATTTAAGACAACTTGTATGGCATTATTACCGAACCAAACGACCCGCGGGCAAAGCGACACGATGGCGGTCGAACCTCGAACGCCTGCGATGTTGAGATGTGCGCGTCGCTGCACAGGCCAGGTTGTAGAGGCGCTGTCCGCGTGGCTCCTGATGCTTCTGGCGGCGGTGGCGCTCGCCGGATGCGGGGGCGGCGGCGCAGGTCTCGCCGGGGACGCGGCAGGCAGTGTGGCCGGCGGTGGAGGCGGCGGCGCGAGTCCGATCGCGGCGACGGCGACGGCGATGGTGGCGGCGGGCGGGGTGGTGCACGGCGGACAGAGCCCCGTGATCGGTTCGGAGGTCACCGCCTACGCGGCCGGGATGGGCGTTGGATACGGCCAGGGCGCGACGACACTGGCCTGCGTCAAGACGGACGCGAACGGCAACTTTCTCTTCGGCACGATCGGAACGCCAGGGGTTATTGCGTGCGACGATCGGCCCGGACCGACCTCCTTCAGTTGTCCGGGCTCCGGATCGCCGGACTATATCTACCTCATCGCGCGCGGCGGAAATCCCGGGCTGGGCCGTGGGATGAGCAACGCGGCATTGATGATGATGACCGCGCTTGGGCAGTGCGGCGGCGCGCAGGGCGGATCGATTCCCCCGGCGATCGTGGTCAACGAGGTGACGACGGTCGCGTCGGCCTACGCGCTGGCGCGCTTCATGATCTCTGGCACGGCATGGGATATCGGCACCTCCGCGACGAATCTGAGCGGCCTCGCGAACGCCTTTGCCACGGTGAACAATCTGGTCGATATAGCGGCGGGAAGCGCACCGGGGCCGGGGCTGCCGGCGGGCGCCACCGTGGCGACGGCCACGATCAACAGTCTCGCGAATTCGATCGCCGCGTGCGTGGACAGCCCCGGGATGGGATCGGTGGCGTGCGCGGCGCTGGTCTGCGACGCGACTCCGGGCGGGAGTTACGCGGGCGGAAGCTGTAATCTCACTGTGGCCGGCGGAAACACCTTGAGCGCGACACTATCTATCGCGCTTAATCCGGGAATAGCTAATGTCGACGGTATCTACAATCTTGCGACCCCGTTGATAGTATTTTCCCCGTCGCTCGACTATCCACCTTACGACTGGACGATACCGGTATTGTTCACCGCGGGCGGATTCTATGTGCCCGCCGCGCTTGCTGTCGACGGCGGCGGAAACGTCTGGATAGCCAACTCCTTCGATGCGGCGGAGCCGTTCGCCATGATCGGAAGCGTGAGCAAGCTCGGTCCGACGGGCGCGCCAGCCGCCGGATTTCCGGTTGCGAGTTCCGGGGTGATCAACGGCCTGGCGCTCGATACAGCCGGCAACGCATGGGTCTCGAACGCCGAGATGGGCTACCCGTTCACCGGAAGCGTGAGCAGGTTCGGACCCGACGGCAGCCTGACCGGGAACTACATCGGCGGCGGAATCGATCAGCCGGGCGCGCTCGCGGTGGATGAATCGGGCGACATCTGGATCGGTAATCGCGCGGCGGCGGCCGAGCTCGACGCGAATGGAAATCCGCTTTCGCCCGCGGGTGGATTCGATGGTGGCGGCTCGATCACTTCTCCGATCGCGGTTGCGATCGACGCCGGGGGCGACGCCTGGATGGCCGACGCGACCGGCGGACCTTACAGCGTTGGTGCGATAAACGAACTCAGCCCGTTGGGCGCGCGGGCGGTCGGCGCGCCTTTCGCCGGCGGCGGGCTCGATCTGCCCTCTGGAATCGCGATCGACGCGGCGGGAAATATCTGGGCGCCGAATCGCGCGGCTGCGGGCGGCACGGGACCCGGCAGTCTCACGGAGTTATTGCCGGGCGGAGCGCCGGCGCCGGGTTCGCCCTTCACGGGCAATTCGATTGGCGATCCGCTCGCGGTCGCGATCGACGGAGCGGGGCAGGTGTGGATGGCGGGCCAGATGGCGGTGACGGAACTGGTGGGCGGGAATACGCCGCCGCCGAGCTGTCCCGCCGCGCCGGTTGCGGGCGACACCGGATGCTCGCTCGCGCCCAACGGATTCCTCGGCGCCGCCAACTCGGTTGCGATCGATCAATCCGGCAATGTATGGCTCACGACCGATAATGGAATGTCTGGCGTGACCGAGCTGGTCGGCGCCGCGACCCCGGTCAGAACGCCGTTGATTGGACCGCCCGCGCTCCCGTAGGTCATCCTTTCGGGCCGCGACCTGGAACTGTCGAGAACGTCCAGACGGTGTCGCTGGAGAATATTTTCTAAGAATAAAAAATCCGCATATCAACATGGCTTGAGGTACATAACCTCCAGCGTGCGGAAACGAGACTCGTGGTGTCCCGCTTCCCGCAAGATCTCCCGCGATCCTTAGGATGCTGGGGCGCTAGCCCGCACAACCCTGACCAGATCGATCCTCAGCAGTCGAACGCCGCGTCGGCGGCGGCGTCCAAACAGGCCAACTACGGCCGTGCGATTAGTGCCTGTCTCGAAAGGGCGCAGCTACAGCGTCAAATAGAAACAGTTTCCCTTTCTTTCGCCTGATTAGCACTCGGCGATTGTATCGCCGCTCGTGACGTCCGGTTGGAAGTCTGGCGAACGGCCAGGCGCTGGATACCTTACCGAGATTGTCGAACCGGCAGAGTCCCGATCGGATGATGCCGCAACGCGGAATGACATATCGAATAGTGTTGGCCGCAGAAACAAGCGTATCGGACGGCGCGCGCGCTTCGTATGAGAAGCGGAGTGCGAGACAGGTTGGGTGAAAAAAATTCACGGGCGGGGAGCGGCCTCACAGAAACAGGCCTGAATTTCTCGAAGATCGCGGTGGCACTTCAATTGCTCTGGGAGAATATGGCCTAAAAAGGAAAGGTTGTGCCCAGATGAAAGCGAAAGAAACCCCGTCGCTCCTGACCTCGGCCGGCTCCCGTGCCGCTATCATCCTCGCGGGTGGAGACGGAATGCGCCTTCGCCCTCTTACCCGATTCATCAGCGGAAAGGATATTCCCAAACAGTTCTGCGTTCTCGACGGGAAGCGGACGCTGCTTGAAGAGACGCGCGCGCGCGTGTGGCGTAATATCGCGATCGAAAACACGCTGGTGGTGGTAAATCGCGAGCACGAGCCGTTTTATGAATCGCTGCTCGACGACCTTCCGGCATCAAACCTGGTCGTGCAGCCGAGTAATCGCGGAACGGCGGTGGGAATCATGTATGGGCTCGCGCGTCTGTGCCGCCGCAGCCCCGAATCCGCCGTGACGATCTTTCCCTCCGATCATTTCGTGGCCGATGACGAGCCGTTTATGCGCCATATCGAGGTTTGCATGGACGCGGTCGAGGCGCGTCCGGAGCTTACGGTGATTCTGGGAATCGAACCGAATTGCGCCGAAACCTCTTATGGATGGATCGAATCGGCGGAGCAACTGGACGATACGGCGGAAGCGCCGCTGCTTCGGGTCGCGCGGTTTTGGGAGAAGCCCTGCCGGGCGTTGGCGGAGAAGCTATGGAGCCGCGGATGTCTTTGGAACAGCTTTGTCATTACGGCGCGGGCGGACGTGCTGATGGCGATGCTGGCGCGGCACATGCCGACGCATCATGCGGTGCTGAGGGAACTTGCCCGGCTATCGGGCGGTTACGAAGAGCTGGCGGCGGAGTTGGCCTATCGCGATATGGAATGCGTCGGATTTTCCGAAGCGATACTGTCCCGGGTTCCGCGAAATCTGGTGGTGCGGCCGGTCGCCGACGTGGGCTGGAGCGATCTTGGCGAACCGCGCCGGGTTATCGAGATGCTGACGGCGGTCGGGCGCAAACCAGCCTGGGCGGAACTCGCGCGCGAACAACAGATGCCGTGGGCGTGCGAGCAATCGATGATCACGCCAGAGTGAGGATCGCGACGGCGCGCGGCGGCATCTCGATCGCATTCGCGCCGATTCTTATTCCGTCTTTCGAGGCGAGCCGAATCCGCGGATTACCTGAGGGCAAATCGACCGGCACGCTTCGAGGCTGCTCGGCCAGATTGCATACCACCAGGGAATCGCCGCGCCGCACGGCGAACCAGCGGGCGCTCTCGACGAAGCGGACCAAGGTGCGATTCAACCGGCCGTCGCTCAAATCCGCGATGCTGCGGCGGAGCCGAATCAGCGCGCGATACCATTCGAGGATTGCCCGATGCGGCTCGCGTTCGGCCTCGCTCCAGTCAAGCCGCGCGCTGGCGAAGGTCTCCGGCGACTGCGGATCGGGAATCACGGACGGGTCTTTGACCAAGCCGGCGAATTCGCGGCGCCGCCCCTCGCGGATCGCCTCGGCCAGATTCGGATCGGAATGGTCGGTGAAATATGGGAACCGGCTCGACGCGTTCCACTCCTCGCCCTGAAAGAGCATCGGAACGAAGGGCGCCGTGAGCATCAGCGCGGCCGCGATTTTCAACAGATCCTCATCGATAATATGGCCGAGGCGATCGCCCTTGGCGCGATTGCCGATCTGATCGTGATTCTGCATGCAGCATACGAAGCGATCGCCGCTTAAGCGGCGCACGGGACGGCCATGAATTCTGCGGCGATACGGGGAGAAGCGGCCGTCGTATACGAAGACCGCGGTTATCGCGTGCGCGAGATCGGCAAGGCTGCCGAAGTCGGCGTAGTAGCCGGCGCGCTCGCCGGTCACGAGCGCATGGAGCGCGTGATGGAAGTCGTCGTTCCATTGCGCGTGCAATCCGTATCCACCGGCCTCGATCGGCGTCACGATCCGCGGCTGATTCAGATCGCTCTCGGCGATGAGGATCAGCGGACGTCCGAGCGAGGCCTCGAGCGCTTTGACCTCAGCGGCGAGCTGCTCGAGAAAGTGAATCGCGGCAGCGTCGAAGATCGCGTGAACGGCATCAAGCCGCAGTCCGTCGATATGGTAATCGCGCAACCATCCAAGCGCATTGTCGCAGAAGAAGCGGCGCACCTCGACGCTTTCGGCGTCATCGAGATTCACCGCCGAACCCCATGGTGTCCGGTAGCGATCGGTCAGATACGGTCCGAACCTTGGAAGATAGTTTCCGTCGGGACCGAAGTGGTTGTAGACGACATCGAGAATCACCGCGAGTCCGCGCGCATGACACGCGTCGACGAGGCGCTTGAGCGCCTCGGGGCCGCCGTAATGGTGATGCGGCGCGAACAGGTTCACGCCGTCGTAGCCCCATCCGCGGTCGCCGGGAAACTCCGCCACCGGCATCAGCTCGACGTGAGTCACGCCGAGTTTGGCAAGATAGCCGAGCCGATCGATCACCGAGTCGAACGTGCCGCCACGGGTGAAGGTGCCGACGTGGAGTTCGTAAATCAGCGCCGAAGAGAGCGGCGGCTGACGCCATCGCGAGTCGGTCCAGTTGAACGTGGCATGGTCGATCGGACGCGAAAAGCCATGCACGCCGGCGGGTTGAAATGGCGAGCGTGGATCGGGCACGGGCGCGGCGCCGTCGAGCGAAAAGGCATAGTCGAGGAATTCGAGATGCGGTGGCAGATCGGCACGCCACCATCCGCCGTCGCCCCTGGTCATCGCGAGCCGCTCTCTGCCGGCGACCAGGTCAACCGCGGCGGCGAACGGCGCCCACACGCTGCGATGGATCATCAGTGGCTATCCGATCTGGCCAGCAGCGCCACCGGAAACCGCCCGAGCAGCCGCTCGAGCGCGAGGGGCTGCGCTTTCCATTGCTCGCCGGTGAGATGATTTATCCAACCGCCCGCGGGCAGTTCGATAACGGTGCCTGCCCAATTATCGCCCCGCATCGCCATCAGGCGCGGCGCGACCGCGATCACGGAATCGCCGCGGCGAATTGCGATGACATGATCGGCAAGACTGCCGCGCGCCCGTAGCGGCGCGAACCCGGCGCCGTCGGCGGCGAACCAATCGGGATGCCGGCTGCGGAGCTCGAGCGCGCGCGTGATCAGCCAGAGCTTCGGAAGTCCCTCGTCCGCGCGGCGCATCACGGTTTCGACGCTGGCGCCTTTGAGCTCGGCGAGCAGGCGGCGGCGCAAGTCGAAATCGACGGGGCGGCGGTTGTCGGGATCGACCAGGGCCAGATTCCAGAGCTCGCAGCCCTGATAGAAATCCGGGACGCCGGGTGCGACCAGCTTCAGGAGCGTGAGTGCGAGCGAGTTGACGCGGCCGCGATACGAGATTTCATCGGCGAAGCGGGCGGCGTCGGCGAGAAAAGCCTCGTTATCGAAGATGCCGCCGACAAATTTTTCCAGCGCGTCCTCGTAGTCCTTGTTGGGGTTGGTCCAGGAAGTATACGCCTTGGCCTCGCGCGCGGTCTTGCGCGCGCACTCGAGGATGCGCGCGTGATCGATCGGCCAGGCGCCGACGATCGTCTGATAGAGATTGTATTCGATATTGCGATCGGGATAGCCGCCGGTGCGATATTTTTTGTTACGAGCCGAAAATCTCGCGACCGCGCGCCGCCACTGCTCGGGCATCTCGGAGAGCACGTAGAGGCGGGCGCGGACATCCTCGCTGCGCTTGGTGTCGTGCGTCGAGGTGGCGAGCATCGTGCGCGGCGAGTTTCGGGCGATATGCGCGCACCATGAATGGAAGGCTTCAGGCGAAACGCCGAAGCGATCGGGCGCGCCGCCGACTTCGTTGAGCGCGATGAAGCGGTTGAAATTGTAAAACGCGGTATCCTCAACGCCTTTTGCCATCGTGGCGGCGCTGGTCTGCTGAAAGCGCATCGCGAGTTCGGCTGCGATTGGGCTCTGCACGCCAAGTTCGAGGATCGCGCCGAGGAAATCGAACAGGCGCTGATCGAGATCGGGGCGATAGCGCTTGGCGGCGGCGATGGCGGCGCGGATATGGCAACGGTCCTCGGACGCGACGATATTCGGCTCGCATACATAGGTGCGGTAGACGCCGAAGCATGCAAGGGTGGCCTGCAGAACCTCCTCGACATCGCGGCGGGTGAAGTCGCGGTAGTTGAGATCGTTCTCGCACAGCTCGCGCATCAGGCCGGCCAGGCGGTTGACGTCGCCGCCGAGCGATTCGCGCATAACCAGCATCTTCTTGTCGCGGGCGAGTGCGGGAAAGTCCGCGGTCTCGCCGGTGAACTCGATGTAGAGCTCGGTCAAGGGAGCTTCGCCGGCCGGATCGACGAAGAGGCCGCCGGCCAGGTTGGCGAAATCGTAGCCGGTGGTGCCGTCAACGGGCCATTGGCTGCGCAGAGGCTCGTCGAAGGCGAGGATTTTCTCGATTACGATCCAGCCGTCCGGACAAATCGCGCGCAGGCGGTCGAAGTATTCGGCGGGATGGCGCAGGCCATCGGGATGATCGACGCGGATGCCGCGGACCAGGCCGAGCGAGGTCCAGTGGGCCACGAGGTCATGGGTCGCGCGAAAGACCCGCTCGTTCTCCACTCGCAGGCCGACCAGCGTGTTGATATCGAAAAAGCGGCGGTAGCCGACGTCATGCGCGGCGAGGCGCCAGTAGGCGAGGCGGTAGTTCTGGCGCTCGAGGAAGTCGTGCAGCGCGTCGCGATCGGAGTTGAGCTCCTCAATCGCCAGGTCGACGATGCGCGCCACGCGGGCGTCTTCGGTCAGCAGGCGCGAGAGAATCGCGAGCAGGACCCGGCGGTCGCGATGGCGCCGCCCGATCAGCACGGTATCGGTGGCGCCGGCAATAGGAAGATCGTTGAGTGCGTCGCCGACAAAGGCGAGCTCGTCGTGAAAATATTTGGATGAAGCGATCGAGAGGATCTTCGCGATCGAGCGCGGCGCCGCCGGGAAGCGTTGGTCGTGATGTTCGATCTGAATCTCGGCGCCCTCGCGCACGACCTTCAAACCGCCGCTTGCGAGCAGGGTCCCATAGTGATCTTCGAGCGTGTGCAGCAGCACGATATTGCGCCGGCGCTGATCGGGCGGGTCCCAGTCGACGTCGAACGACGCGGCAAACGCGCTGGCCGGACCATTTTCAAGCACGTCCCACCACCAGGGATTTTCGCGCACTCCAATCGCCATGTGATTCGGAACGATGTCGATCACCTGGCCCATCCCACGCTCAGCAAGCGCGGAACACAAGCGCTCGAATGCCGCCTCGCCACCCCATTCCTGATTAACTCGGGAGTGATCGACCACGTCGTATCCATGCGTGCTGCCCGGAGCGGCCTGCAGGTAGGGCGACAGGTAAGCGCAGTCAATGCCCAGTTCGTCGAGGTACGGGACAAGATTTGCGGCGGCGTTCAGGTCGCAGGCCACATTGATCTGAAGCCGGTAGGTCGAGCGCGGCTCACCGGGCACGGCGCGTCACCAATTCCTGACCGCCTGCACCCGCGAGCCTATCGGCGGGCATGGACGGATCATCGTTCAGTATCTTGGTCCGGTTTCTTGTCGGCACGACGGGGCTTGTCCTTATGCCCGGAAGCGGGATTCAGGCCCGCCGTGGGGGCTCCCGCCGGAATCATGCCCGTCCCGCGCTGACCCACGGCGGTTGCGCGCGTTCCGGCCTTTGCCTTCTGACGACTTGCAACTTTCGAAATTCGCGCGGCGGCGGCCGAGACATCGGGACTCCCATTGCGCAACGCATCGAGCAGATGACGGAGCTGCGCGGCTGCAGAATCGACCAGGATCGCCAACCTGCCGACATACTGCACCGTGCCGGCGTCGGAGGTCGCCGTCTCCACGAGCGCCACCCGCAGCGCAAGCGCGTTCAGGATATCGGCGAGACGGATTGCAGCCTCGGCCGCCGCATGCAGTCTTTGGGGCTCCGAACCCGCCTGGATTCTCTCGCCGGAATCTCCGTCTCGCGCTGGCGATTGCAAATGACGATCGACTCCTGTCTTCCTCGTAGGCACAACTCACTACATACAACTACATTTCAAAGGACCCCGCGGAACAGCCATATGCCCGGGGATCCTTCGTGCCAATACCGGCTCACGACCCCGATTTCGCTGAAGACAAGACCGCCAGGTCGTTCACCACGCTGCGGACGCCCGACGTCGAGCGCGCGATCAATTGTGCGCGATGCTTATCCCTTGAGGTTCTGACGTTGCCGTTGAGCGTCACTACTCCGGCCACCGTATCGACATGGATATCCTCATTTTTCGTGACCCGGTTCTTGTCAAGGGCCATCTTCACTTTAGCAGTGATATCGGTGTCAGACAGCGCGGTGGCGGTTCCGTGGTATGCACTCTTTGCTGCATTCACTGCGCTACTGCCGGCGTTGTCCATCGACTGGCCGGCCGACGTATTCGAGGTCTGCGCGAACACCGGCGCCGCCGCGATCAAACCCAGCAGCATCGCCGGCACTATCAGCGTCGTTCCAAGTTTCCTTTTCATCCTAAGTCCTCCATCTTGTTATCAGGCTTGTTATCGGGTTTCACCGTATCGTTAGCCAGCGGATCGAAAAGCGCGCCCCCTTCGCGGGGGCACGCGCTGGTGTGGAAATGCGAAGTGGAACGGATACATCCTCGACATCCTCCGCTCACCACTCTGTCCGTTCCGTTTCGCAACCGTCAGCGGGTTGATCCAGCCGCCAACGAGGTCTGGCGGTCTACTCGACACCTTGCGAATGCAGCCACTTTTCGATCGCTTCGCGCTGCTCGCCGGTGCGCTCCTGGATCTTTCCCACGAGCTTGTCCATGCTGCCCTCGGCCTGCATGATATCGTCGTCGGTCAGCTTGCCCCATTTGCGCTTGATCTCGCCCTGGAGCTGCTTCATTTTTCCCTTAACCATGTCGCTGTTCATGTCAGTACCTCCTTCTTGAAGAACGGCCGTTTAGCGTGAGCGGCCATACATAAGGGAGGAGCAAGACTGGGGCCACGGACCGTTCGCACAATTGCGCACTCTATCTGGTCCGCGCGCAACGTAAATTCTTCATGCTACACGCGCCGACGATTCGGTCGACGCTTCATCAGCGCGCGGCCGCGGCCGGCTCAGGACAAGCTTGTTTCAAAAAGTGGCTTAGTGTAGACAACGCACCTGTGATATAGACCAAAATCGCATTAGCTCACGCTACATCGAACTGACGGAGGGATCGGAATGCGCAATCGAACTATTGCCACTTGCCTTGGAGTGCTGCTCGCGACGCTCTGTTCGCGTGCGATGCCAGCTCGCGCGTGCATGGGAACGACGGTCTTGCTTCAAGATGACTTCAAGACCATGGAGGCCAACTGGGGCCAACCGAGCGCTTTGATCTCTGTGCAGAACGGGCATCTGATCCTCAAGCCGGCGTTGAACACTGAGACTGAGGCCCTCAATAACGGCAATGTGTTCACCGACATGGATGCGTGCGTTGACGTAATGGCAACTGCGCTCGGACCCGAGATGCAACACTCATACGGCGGGCTGGTATTCTGGGCTACCGATCTCAGCAACTACTACGAGTTCATGGTATCGGGTACAGGCACGTATGGAATTTTTCGCCGTTTGGCCGGCCGCTGGATTACAGTGGTGAATTTCACGCTAAACGCGGCAGTCAAAAAAGGCGTCAACCAGACCAATCAGCTCCGCGTCGTTACCAAGGGCAATCAGGCCGCCCTCTATATCAACGGCACGCAGATGACCTCTCTTTCGGGTCAGCCACCAGCGGGCGGCGGGGAAATCGGGCTCTCGGGCGCGGCCGGCACCAAGACACAAGCGGTGTGGCAGTTCTCGAACCTTAAGATCACGAACGCTAGCTGATCGGCGTGCGGCCGATAGCCCGCCGCCGGCTGCGATAGCACGTCGGGCGGACGCCGCTCTTCAGGGTGCGGGAGAATCGCCTGGCGAGTGAGTTCCGATCAGCGGTGTCAGAATCACCGACGCCTTCGACGCGAGACCCCTGGCCGCCGTATAGTCTTTGGCGTCGAGGGATTTTTGCGCGCCGCGCAGCAGCTCGTCCGCCATCGCCATCCTGCGCAGGCCGTCGGCATCGAGCGAGCCGCGATTGACGCTACGATCTGCCTGCCTGAGCTTTTCGACGAAAAGCGCGGTCCGAGCGTTAGTATCTGGATTTGGCTCGCCCTTGGCCAGGGAAAGCGTCGTGGAAGAGGTCTTCGCGGACGGCGAGGGCGGATTGGAACCATAGGCGGCGCTGTTGGACGCCCCCGCCGATGCGGCGGATTTTCCGGCGCCGCGCGTGGTCAGGGTTGACGCCTGTCTGGCTGCGACGGCGGCCTGCTTCGATGCCTCAAGCGCCTTGGACGTCGCGACCTGCGAGGCATTGGCTGCGGCTGCGGCATTGCGTGAAGCGGCGTCCGCTTGCACGGCCACCTGATGAGGCGACGCGGCCCGCTTGGCCATGTCGGGCGACGGCGCCGCCGATGGTGATGCGGTCGCTTGCGGCGAGCTGTCGGCGCTGGCGCCGCTTGCGGCTCCCGCGGTCGAAACCACGAACATCGCCAGAACCGCGCTTGCGACGAGCGCGCTCAATTCGAAGCCGCCGTGTTCATGCGTTCGCAACGAGCGCAGCATTGGCCTGTTGGGCGGCAATCGGAAGGATGATTCTGACAATCGTTCCGTCTCCAACGCGGGATTCGACCCTGACATTTCCGCGGTTCAACTGCACCGCACGAAGCGCCAGAGAGAGGCCAAGCCCGCTTCCACTTGGCTTGGTCGTATAATACAGGTCGAAGATTTTATCGAGCTTGTCCTGCGCAATCCCGACTCCCTGATCTGCGATCTTCAGCTCTACGGTGGAACTGGCAGAGGAGCTGGTGAGGCTCAGGACGCCGCCATTCGGCATCGCCTGCACCGCGTTGCTGATTATGTTCAAGAGCGCCTCGGCTATCATCGGACGATCGGCGGAGACCGGCGGCAAATCGGTCGCGAGATGGTACTCGACCCGTACCATGTTGCCTTTGATCCGCCCGCCCGCTTCGCGCATCAGCTCGTTGGCGTTGAATTCGCTAACCTTCAGATCCTCGGGCCGCATGAATCGCAGCAGCGCCTCGACCGCCTGGTCGAGCCGCTCGACTTCCTGGCGCAGCCGATCGATATGGCGGTCCTTGCTCTCGCCGCGATCGCTGCGCATCAGCTCGAGCCGCAAATTCATGCCGTGCAGCGGACTGCGTAGCTGATGGGCGACGCCCGAGATTAATCCGCCCAGGCGCGCAAGCTGTTTCGAGTAATCGAGCGCGGTTTCCAGCGCCAGCACCGGCTCCATGTCGCGCAAAACGATCAACAGTCCGGCGGGCGTTCGGCCGCGCCCAAGCCTGAAGAACGAGACCAGGAAGGAGAGCCCGCCGGGAAGGTCGACCGGCACATCATGCGCCTCCGTCCCGGTTTCGATCGTCGAGGCCACCAGACCAACCAGCGGATGATTCGGGCCGAGCACCTCGCCGAACTGCCTGCCCTCGAGAGTCTCGGCGTTGGCCGAGAGTTTCTCCTGCGCCTCCTTGTTGGCGAACAGCACTACGCCTGACGGGTCGAGCAGGACGACCGCGTCCTGAATCGAACGGACGACGTCGAACAGATGGTCGCGATTACCGGCCAACTGCGAGCGATCCGATTGAAGGCGGTGCGACATCTGATTGAACCGCTCAGCGAGCGTGCTCAGTTCGTCCTGGCCGCCGATTTGAACTCCGCTGGCGCCTTCGGCCAGGCTCTCGAAACCCTGCGCGAGATGAGAGATCTGCTTCAGAATCCAGTTGGCGATGATCGTTGCGGCAATCCAGGCGAGCACCGCGGCGAGGGCCGCGGCAAGTAAAATCGTCAGGACGATGCGGCGAACCTGGTCGGCGATTAGCGCCGTCGTTATCGCGACCGAGATGCTCGCGAGCGGGCGTCCGTTGGCCTCGACCGGCATCCGCATCTCGTACGCTTCCGCATTCCAGAACCGTGAGATCGCGGTTACGAAACCGAATCGTCCAACTGAGTGCCGGAGTTTCTCAATCGGTCTTATATGGGGTGCCGGCAGACCCTCGCCCTCACGGCCAGCCGCGACGATTACGATGCCGTCAGGGCTGATTATCGCAGCCGAAACCACTCCGGGACCGAAGGCCCGGGTGGAGTCCAGCAGCGCGCGCAAGGCGGCGCTGGTGCGCATTCCGGTTAGCGGGTCGGCGGTGCTTTTGGCCAGCGCGAGCCTCATCTGTTCGTAGATTTGATCGCTCATCAATTCGGCCGAATTGAACAGGCCGTCGGTCGCCGTCCCGACGCTGATTTCGAGCGCGAGCGCGCCGATCACTACGATTACGATCAGAAGAAGAGCGAGCAGATAAAGCGTAAGCCGGGTTCTCAGCCGCATTCAATGATGTCCTCACCAATGGCCTCGTAAAATATAACCACGGACACCATCGGCGGAAGGCTTCGCGATGCTTTTGAGTTCAGGTTTCCTGTGCGTACCGCTCCAATTTGTTGTACAACGTCTTGGCGCTAACGCCAAGTACATGGGCGGCGCGAGTCTTGTTGCCGCCGGTAAATTCTACCGTGCGATTGATGAGCTGCTTCTCGACCTCGTCGAGCGTCGTGCCAAGCCGGACTTTGAAGAATCCGGTATCCGTAGGCGAACCGCTACGGAATTCCTCGGGCAGGTCGGACTTCCGGATCAGCCGGCCATCGGCGACAATCAGCGCCCGCTCGATTACGTTGCGAAGCTGGCGGACATTGCCGGGCCAGGGATGCGCTCTGAGCGCCGCGACGCAATCCTCGTCGGCGCCGATAACATCCTTTTTGTTCTGCTCGGCATAGTGGCGGATGAAGGTCTGGACGAGCGGCGGGATGTCTTCCGAGCGCTCGCGCAGAGGCGGCAACTCGAGCGTGAAGACGTTGAGGCGATAGTAGAGGTCCTCACGCAGCTTGCCGTCGCGCACGGCCTGCGCGATGTTGCGATTCGAGGCAGCCAGCACGCGCACATCCAGCGCGATATCCGAGCTGCCCCCGAGGCGCCGCAGCTTTCGTTCCTCGATAACGCGCAACAGCTTGGCCTGCAGCTCGACCTTCATTTCGGTGATCTCGTCGAGCAGCAACGTGCCGCCGTTGGCTAGCTCGAAGCATCCCTCGCGCCGGCGCTCGGCGCCGGTGAAGGCGCCGCGCTCGTGCCCGAACAGCTCGCTCTCCATCAGGGTTTCGGGAATCGCGGCGCAATTGACTCCGGCGTAGGGCGCGCCGCGCCGCGGCGACATCTCGTGAATCGTCCGCGCGACCAGCTCCTTGCCGGTGCCGCTTTCGCCCGCTATCACGACCGACGCCGAGGATTGCGCGAGCCGTTCGACCGACGCAATCACCCGGCGCATCGCGGGAGATCGGCTGAAGAGCGGGCCGAGTTCGCCGACATCCGCGAGGCGCCGCCGCAGCGAAAGATTCTCTTCGCGGACCGTAACATTCTCGGCCAGATTGCGCAGCATCTGGCGCAAATGGGGCGGGTCGACGGGCTTGCGCAGGTAGTTCATCGCGCCCAACTTGATCGCCTCGACGGCCTCGGGCACGTCGCCCTGTCCGGAAATCATTATCGTGGGCAGGAAGATGCCCATCTCACGGATATCGCGCAGAACCTCGAGGCCGTCCTTGCGCGGCATTTTTAAATCGGCCAGCAGAATATGCGGCCGGTACGAATCGATCAGCTCGAGCGCGCGGACGCCATCCTCGGCAACTTCGACACCGAATCCCCACGCGCAAAGCGATTCACGCCACTCTTCATGAGTCGCTACGTCGTCTTCGGCCACCAATACTTTTATATTCGCCATTGTCGCACCATCCACAACAAGCCCTAGCAAGCGTCATACCCGGGTTTAGTTCTGTATGGGCAAGGAAAAAGGTGAAATTCTTACGGTCGGAATTACCGACTATGAAATATTTTCGCAGTAAGTCATACAAAATGTAAAGCGGCCACCTCGGCTTGCGCTCATCGGCAACGGCGCAGACCGAGCCTGCGTTTGACGCGCGCTTCGCCGCTTGGCTAGATCGGTGACGAGCACGGGAGGTGCGCAAGCTGATGGAACTCAACCGACCGCAGATCGATATTGGCCTTTTCACCAACCGCATCGAGGAGATGAAGGCCTTTTACGGCGAAACCCTCGGGCTTCAGTTCGAGTCTGAGTTGCCGGTGGGCGGCGGCTTCAAGCAGCATCGCTTTGTCGCCAATGGCTCGATTATCAAACTGATGGAGTCGCGCGATGTGCTATCGCTACGCCATCCGGGCGGCTACGAGACCCTGATTATCGCCACCAACCGGGTTACCGATCCGGCGGTGTTGAACGACCCGGACGGCAATACGATCGAACTGGTACCGCCAGGCCGCGACGACGTAAAGCAGATCGAAGTGCGATTGGGCGTCAGCGACGTTGATCGTTTTGGCGCGTTCTACACCAAGGCGGCCGACGCCGTGAGCATCGGTGACGATCGCTACAGGATCGGCGAAACCATCTTTGCGACTTTCCGTCATCCGCTGGCCCACACAGTCAAGCCGGCGCCGTTGGCGAATCTGCTCGCAGTGGTCAAGACGATGGCGGCGACGGGAATCCGCTACGTAACGCTTCAGGTCAAGAACTGCGACGCGGCCTTCAAAGCGATGACCGAGGCGGGCGCGACGGTGGGCTCCGCGCCCGAAAATTTCGGCACCGTCGCACGGGCCGCCTTCGTGCGCGATCCGGACGGCAACTTTATCGAACTCGCGCAACGCCCGCTCTGAGATCGGCCGCCTCGCGCGCGCGGGCAAGTTGGCAATCGCGCCTTCAGGCCGAAATGCCGTCGCTGCCGCGCGTGCGAGGCGGTCCGCCGCCGTCCGCTAATGCTCGGCGGCGCGATGATGCGCGGGACCGGTTGGAGCGCTGAGATTCGCGGCGCTGTTTACCAGCGCGACATGCGAAAAAGCCTGCGGAAAATTGCCGAGCTGGCGGCCGAGGCGCGGATCGAATTCCTCGGAAAGGAGCCCGACGTCGTTGCAGATTCCGAGCAGCCGCTCGAACAGGGCGCGCGCCTCAGGATGGCGGCCCATCATCGCGAGGTTGTCGACCAGCCAGAAGCTGCACGGCAGGAAAGCTCCCTCGCCCGGCGGCAGACCGTCGACCCCGGCGACTCGCTCCGCGTAGCGCGTCACCAGATTGTCGATAACCAATTCCCGCTGAATCGCTTCGAGGGTGCCCACCACGCGCGGGTCATGAATGGGCAGGAAGCCGACCAGCGGAATCATCAGCAGCGACGCATCCAGCTCAGTCGAGCCATAATATTGAACGAAGGCGTTGCGCGTGGAATCGAAGCCGTGGCGGCAGACGTCGGCATGGATCGCCGAGCGCATCGCGCGCCATTGCTCAGCCGGACCGTCCAGGCCGTGGCGTTCGACGGCCTTGACGGCGCGGTCGGCGGCCACCCAGGCCATTACTTTGGAATGGGTGAAATTGCGGCGCGGGCCGCGCACCTCCCAGATACCCTCGTCAGGCAGTTGCCAATGGCTTTCAAGGAAGTCCATCACGACCCGCTGAATCCGCCAGGCGTCGTCGCCGGATTCGACCTTGTGCCGGCGCGCGACATGAAACGTATCCATCAGCTCGCCATAGACATCGAGTTGGAACTGTTCATGGGCGGCGTTGCCGATCCGCACCGGCTTGCTGCGCTCGTAGCCGGGGAGCCAGGGAATTTCGTATTCGGAAAGGCGCCGCTCGCCCGCGAGTCCGTACATGATCTGCAGTTCCTGTGGCATGCCGGCTACCGCGCGCAGCAACCATTCGCGCCATGCCGCCGCTTCCTCGGTGTAACCCGAACTGAGGAACGCGTAGAGGGTGAAGGTCGCATCGCGCAGCCAGCAGTAACGATAATCCCAATTGCGGACGCCGCCCGGATGCTCGGGCAGCGAGGTCGTGGGAGCCGCCGCGATACCGCCGGTAGGACTGTAGGTCAGCGCCTTGAGCGTGATCAGCGAGCGGGTCACATTGGGCCGCCAGGTCTTTGCCGCGGTGCATCGCGCCGACCACTCATTCCACCAGCGCTCGGTCTCGCCCAGCAGCGTGGCAGGGGAACGCACGGCAGGCCGCTCCCGATGCGACGGATGCCAGGTGAGCGTGAAGGCGACTGCTTCACCCTCGCCAACCTCGAATGACGCGACGGTGCGAAAGTCCGCACCGCTCATCTTTACCGGAGTCGTGAGCTCGAGCGCGTCGGGACCCGCAATCACGCTCAGGCCATCCTCGCGCCGGCGCACCCAGGGGACGATCCGGCCATAGTCGAACCGCATCACCAGCTCGGTGTGCATCGGGACATGGCCGCGCCGCCCCTCGACGATACGGATGAGATCGAGCCGATCCTCGCCGTCGTCGCCGCATACGGGCATGAAATCGATTACCGCGACCCGCTCACCGCCGTCGAGCTCGAATTCGGTTTCGAGCACGAGCGTCTCGCCGCGATATTGGCGGCGTACCGACCTGATACCCTTCTTCGGAGCGAGCAGCCAGCGCCCATTTCCTGCGCCGCCCAAGAGCGCGGCGAAACAGGCGCCCGAATCGAATCGCGGCACGCATAGCCAGTCGATCGAGCCGTTGCGCCCGACCAGCGCCGCCGTATGAGTATTGCCAATTACCGCATAATCTTCGATTCGCAAAGCCATAACAGTTCCGTTCGCACGCTCTTCAAGTTAATCGATTAGCTAATCGAGTGGCCCCGCGGAGAAAGAAATGTGAACGAATTACCCGCTGGACCGCAGTTGCCGCCAGCCGCAATTGTACAGCTTGGCTTGGAACAAGTCAGCGGCATCGCTCTTGCTCCTCCACAACATGAGTGCGGCCGAAGAAGGGCCGGAATGACAAAACGGCAAGGAGGAGAGTTATGCTATCCTGGGCATTATGCTTTTTGATAATCGCAATCGTGGCGGGCGTGTTCGGCTTTTACGGCGTTGCGGGCACCGCGACTCAGATCGCGAAAGTTCTTTTCGTGATCTTTCTGGTCCTGTTCGTCGTCGGCCTCTTTACCGGCGGTTTTCCCGTCATGCGTTGACGGCGAATAAATCCGATACTCGAAAGGGGGATGCGACACGAGCCGCGCCCCCTTTCTTTAAGATCTTTTATTGGGAACGAGCCGTCCGAGGGCTTCTAATCAGCGCTTCAACAGACCGGCCAGAATCAGCACGCCGCCCAGAACGATTGCGCCACCACTGAGACTTTCAGGCACGACATGCGTGCTCTGTTCGTTAGCCTGGACCTTAAGATCGCCCACCTTCGCGACGTCCTTGGTCTGGCTGGTGGTGAAGACCGGGATCGCAAAGCCGAGGATACCGAGCAGCACGAGCGCCGCGCCGATCAGAATCAGTGATTTCATTGCTTGACACTCCTACAGATAGCGATTTTTCGAGCGGCCTGCATTCTGGCGCGCGGCAGCGATCATCAACGGCGGCGCGGCTTCTTGGCTTTGGGCGGCGGAGCCTTGCCGCCGGCCTTGCGCGCCTCAGAAAGGCCTATTGCGATTGCCTGCTTGCGGCTGGTGACCTTGCTTCCCGATTTTCCGGAGCGAAGCTTGCCGCGCTTTAATTCGTGGACCGCGTGCTCGACCTTTTCAGCCGCTTTGGGTCCATATTTTTTCTTTTTGTTTTTTTCCGCCATCACAAATCCCACTAAATCCATTTAGTTCCGGATCATATTAGTCCTTGATCGTCACCACCGGCCTGGCCACGAGACGGGCGGCCGCGAGACTCACCGCGAGAGCGATAACCATCGCGAGAGCGCCAGTCGCGGCGAACGCGATCCACCAGGCCCCGCTCCATCTGTGGAGGAGCAGGACGAGGGCCGCCAGCAGGCATAAGGCGCCGAAGCTTGCGGCCACCAGAGCGGCCATAAGCAGCGCGGCGCGATAGAGTTGCGCCTCGAGGCCGGACCTGAGTGCGAGTTCGAACAATCCGATTTCAGCGCGCACGATGCGTCCGAGCCCTTCGACCGCGTGGGTTACGACCGCCGTCCAGTCGGGCGAAGGCACGGCCGCGGCCGCGCGCGGGTCGTGTTCAGAGACTGACATGATTGGCTATCGGCCCCGCAACTGAACTGCGCTTTTACTCAACGGCTTGCCGGTCATAAGCCTAACGATGGCGCCGAGCGCGAGCGCCACGACCAGGCTCCTCAGTGGATTTCGCTTGACCATGGCGAGTGGCCGCATCATCGACTCGACCGCCGATTCGACCGCTTCAACTTTAGCTCCGACCTTCTCGTTGAGCTGGGTCAATGCCTGCTGAAGCTCCGACCGGCCGGCGTCGACCTCCTGGTCAAGTTTTTCTGCTTCCTCTTGCGCGGTCATCGTTTTGAATTATCTCTACCAGCGAAGTCCACACGAACTTCTGAAATGCCAGCCGTCCGGCGGAAGCCAGCATCACGCGTCCGATCCGCGAGGAGGCTCCGCCACCCAGGATGAAACCGGCGAGCGAGGCCGCCGCCATCGCGGTCAGCGGCCTCGCCCGAACATGTTCGACCCATGAGCCGGATGACTTGAGTTTTGCGCAGGCCGCCGACCGCCGCGAATGTGTTCGCGCCCGGGCCACCGGGCTACCTGGTCAGGCGGCGCAAAATGTGCGCCACGACAAATCCGACCGCGAAGGCGCCGACCAATGCCATCAGCGGCTCGCGCTTGACGAACTCGCCCATGTTTTCGGATAACTCGGCGGCCGCGTCGAGTCCCGAATCCGCGTAATCGCGTGCCATTTTGAGACCCTCGCGGGCCGCCTCCTGACCCTGGTCAATCGCATCCGCTGCCGCGGACGTCATAGAATCGCGTTCAGCCATTGATCTGTACCTCCTCGAATCGTTTAGTTGAACCCGCGTTCGATGAGAACGCGGCATGCCTAATTGCAAACTAGCTGCGCAGGGGTGGAATTTTGAAGGGAAGCGTGCTGATCACCCCAAACACCCTTAATACCCACAACAGGACTACAAAGAAGACGATCGCGTTCAGGATGCTTTTGATGCTGCCGGCCATCGGGATAAA
>Ga0307373_10001829_pt1 | contig 39331 bp, 36 predicted proteins | sample OX2MG_FD_202534 | JGI IMG/M metagenome (GOLD analysis project Ga0307373, IMG submission 202534) | Soil microbial communities from Risofladan, Vaasa, Finland - OX-2 | ecosystem: Environmental > Terrestrial > Soil > Coastal area > Acid sulfate soil | place: Finland: Risofladan, Vaasa | collected...
GGGTCGACGCCATAGGCATCGCCACCGGCTTCCTGCACGCGCCGCACGAACCACCCGTCACCGCAGGCGGCATGCAGGACCCGCCCGGGCGCCTTGGCCACCGCAGCCGCGGCGGGACCCACCCACCAGGCCTCGACGCCGTCGAGGCCTGGGAATTCGACCACGCCGGCGGCCGGCACGTGCTGGCCCTCCACCTGGCGCTCGAGCTGCTGCAGGCGATCGTCGACGATGTGCAGGGCCCGGCTCACGGCGGAGGCCGATTGGCTCATCTGGTGGGTGAGCCATCCGACATACCAGAGGAGCAGGGACCGCATCCCCTTCTTGACAACCGCGCCCGCCGCCCGCTCGGACTCGACGGGCACCACGGGGTCGATGAAGGTGGCCGCGTCGACCATCCGCAACGCGTCGCCCAGGTCGCCGCCGCGACCGGCCACCGGCGAATGGGCCAGGAACAGCTCGTCCAACTCGCGCTCGAGCTTGGGCGGCAGGTCGCCCGAGGCGCGCCGCACACGGACCTCTTCGGCGATCTCTGCCATGACCTGCTCCACGTAGGCCTGCGGATCCTCGGGCAGCGTCACGTCCGTGTCACTCATGATGCAAGTCTGGCGCGGCCGCGCTAGGCCAGCGCGGCAGACGAGTCGATGTCGCTCTCGGTCGAGATCAGGGCCGCATGCACGTCCATGCGCAGCACGCCGGTCGTCTTCCCCGGGTTCATCACGGCGAACGTCCCGGCCGACTCCTGCCAGTCGTAGAGAATGCCGTCCCGGCTCTGGATCCCCATGGCGAAGGTGAAGGTGCCGTCGAGCAGGGGCATTTTGACGATCCCGAAGTGCATGACACTGACCCCGCGGGGCGCGTCGATCGACATGCCGATGATGGAGGTGTCCGTGCGCATCACCATGTTGTTGTCGCCGTCCCGGATCTCGAGTGAGAAGACCACGTCCGGCGTCGGAATCAGTGCCTCGAACTCGACCCGGATGGTGAGGTCGTCGCCCGTGCTCATGTACGGCACGCTGTTGTCCCCCGAATAGACGCGGTGTACGGAGCGGAAGCGGACAGGTCGCTCGGTGTCGGCCGCGGTGTCCATGCCCACGGTCGTCGGCGCAGCCGGTACGGCGACCAGCGTGGGGTCGGCCACCGCCATGCCCGCACCCTCTGCCATCAGGCCTTCGCGGAAGATCCGCGTGGCCTCTCCCGGGTCGCCCTCCCCCACCAGATGCCCGTGGCTGAGCACCACGCCCCGGTCGCAGATGCTGCGTACGGTATCCGCTGCGTGCGTGACCAAGAGGATGGTCCGACCCTCCTTCTGGAACTCCTTGACCCGGCCGATGCACTTGCGCTGGAAGCGCTCGTCACCCACGGCCAGGACCTCGTCGATCACCAGGATGTCGGGGTCCATGTTCACGGCGACCGCGAAACCGAGCCGCACGTACATGCCGGACGAATAGAACTTCACCGGGCCGTCGATGAACTCCTCCAACTCGGAGAAGTCCACAATGGCGTCGAAGACCTTGTCCACGTCGCGCTTGGCCATCCCCATCAACGAACCGTTCAGGTAGATGTTCTCCCGGCCGGTCAGGTCCTGCTGGAAGCCGGCGCCCAGTTCGAGGAGCCCGGCCAGCTTGCCCCGTACGGCCACCTCGCCATCCGTGGGCTGCAGCACCCCGCAGATGCACTTGAGCAGGGTCGACTTGCCCGAGCCGTTGCGGCCCAGGATGCCGACGGTCTCCCCTTCCCGGACGGTCAGCGACACGTCGTCGAGGGCCCAGAAGTCCTCGGTGGACTTGCGCTTGCCCCCGTGGATCAGCCGCTCCTTGACCGTCTTGTACTGACCGTGGGCCAGCCGGAAGCGCTTCGAGACGTTCCGGACGTCGACCGCGAAATCGCTCACGCGCTCAGAGCTCCTCGGCGAAGTTGCCCTCGAGCCGGCCGAAAACGGCGAGGCCGACGATGAAGAGGGCCAGCGAGAGGACGAGCACGATCCCGGTGAGGACGGCGAACCAGAGGTACCCGTGCTGGGGCCCGATCACCGTATAGACACCGTTGATCACAGCGCTGGGCTTGTTGTAGAGGCAGCGCTGGAAGACAAGGACCAGCGGCGTCATGGGATTGGCCAGATAGAGCCACGTCAGGTGGTGTGGTCCCAGCTTGGCTTCGACGGTCTGGTACGGGTACACGATCGGGCAGGCCCAGAACCACGCGGTGAGCACGACCTCAATGAGGTGTTGCGTGTCGCGCAGGTACACGTTGATGGAGGACAGCAGCACGGCCAGGCCCGAGGCCAGGATGACTCCCGCCAGCAGGGCGACGATGAGCAACGGGAAATAGGCCGGGTCCGGAGGGGCTCGCAGGACCACCATGAAGATCACCATGACGATGGCCTGGAAGAAGAAGAAGACGCAGGCCGAACCGACCGCCGCCAGGGCGAGAATCTCGCGGGGGAAGGAGACCTTCTTGACAATCCCCGCGTTGTTCACGACCACCCCGGTGCCGGTCAGGACGCCGAGGGAGAAGAGGTTCCACAGCAGCAGCCCGGCAAAGAGGTAAATGACGAAGTTCGGCATCCTGTTGTCGAGCAGAATGGAGAAGACGAAGAAGTAGATGGCCAGCGTCATGGCCGGCGCGATCATCGACCACACCAGCCCAAGGACCGAGTTCTTGTACTTGACCTTGATTTCGGTCCGGACCAGGTAGATCAGGAGCTCGCGCGACAACCAGATCTCATGGAGCCGCTTGCGGACGCTGACGGTGGGTGTGACGACGCGGGTCACGGAGCCCCGCCGGGCCACGCTCCGGCTCACGCCGGCCGCCTCCGCCGCGACGGGCGAGCGGTCGGCCACTCGTAGTTCGGCGCCCTCCTCGAATCGCCGGTCTGCGTCCGGCGAGGAGGCCGGGACGTCGACAGCCACGTCTATTTGTTCCCTGCCGCCGCGGTGGCCGTCGAGCGGTCGATGACCTTGTCGATGAAGCCGTACTCGGCCGCCTCGTCGGCGGTGAACCAGCGGTCACGGTCCGAGTCGGTCTCGATCCTCTCGAGCGGCTGCCCAGTGTGGAAGGCGATGCGCTCGGCCATCATGCGCTTGAGGTAGATGATCTGCTCCGCCTGGATGGCGATGTCGGCCGCCTGCCCCTGCATGGACCCCGAGGGCTGGTGCATCAGGATGCGCGAGTGCGGCAGCGCGTAGCGCTTGCCGGGGGCGCCGGCGCAGAGGAGGAACTGGCCCATGCTGGCCGCCAGACCGACGCAGATGGTCGAGACATCGGGCTGGACGTACTGCATGGTGTCGTAGATGGCCAGGCCGTCGGTGACCGAGCCCCCCGGCGAGTTGATGTACAACGAGATGTCCTTCTCGGGGTTCTCGGCCTCCAGGAGGACGAGTTGGGCGCAGACCAGGTTGGCGGTGACCTGGTCGATCGCGCTGCCGATGAAGACGATGCGCTCCTTCAGGAGCTCTTGGAAGACTCGTCCTCCGGACTCCAGATCGGCCCCTGCAGACGTGATGAGGGGGGTTTCAGATGCGTTGACCATGGCAAAGAGGCTAGTGGGCGGAAGGGGCGTTCGGAGGCACACCGCCGTACACTCCCAGTTCACCCGCAGGGCGGGCCCGCTGCGGGCGTGGCGGAATCGGCAGACGCGCCGGGTTTAGGTCCCGGTCCCCGAAAGGGGGTGGAGGTTCAAATCCTCTCGCCCGCACTGTCAGTCCACCGGCACCCTCACCCGGTAGCTTCGTCCGGGTGCCCCACCTGGTCGCCGCACCGGACAAATTCCGGGGGACGGCATCGGCCCGGGAGGTGGCCACGGCCGTGGGGGACGCCGCCCGGGCAGCCGGATGGACGGCCGACGAGGTCCCCATGTCGGACGGCGGGGAGGGCCTGCTCCTGGCCCTCGGCGGCGCGCGGCGGACCACGGTCGTCACGGGCCCGCTCGGCGCCCGGGTCGAGGCGGAGTGGCGTCTCCTCGGCGGGCGGGCCGACGGCGAGCCCCTCACCGCCGTCATCGAGATGTCCCGCGCCGCGGGACGCGCGCTGCTGCCGCGGCCGCGCGGTGACGACCCGGTCCGGGCCGGCACGACGGGCGTGGGCGAGCTCCTGCTCGCCGCCCGCGACGCGGGGGCCCGGCGCATCGTCGTCGGCTGCGGCGGATCCTCCACGACCGACGGCGGCGTCGGCGCCTACGAGGCCGTCGGCACGCCTGCCGCACTGGACGGGATCGAGCTCGTCGTCGCCTGCGACGTCACGACGCGCTTCGGCAATGCGGCGGCCGTCTTCGGGCCGCAGAAGGGCGCCACGGCGGCGCAGGTGGCCGAGCTCGGCCGGCGTCTCGTCGAGGTGGCGGCGCGCTACCGCCGCGAGACGGGCATCGACGTCACCGCCGTGCCGGGCGGCGGCGCCGCGGGCGGCTTGGCCGGCGGCCTCGTCGCGCTGGGGGCACGCATTGAGCCCGGCTTCGACTTCGTGGCCGGCCTGGTCGGCCTGGCCGACCGCCTGGAGCGGGCGGACCTCGCCGTCACGGGCGAGGGACACCTCGATCCCCCCTCCTTCCACGGCAAGGTGCCCGGTGGCGTGCTGGAGCTCGCCCGGGCCCGGGGCCGACGCGGCAGGGCGCTGCCGGTCGTGTGCATCGCCGGCGGCGCCGACGCGACGGTGCTGGCCTCGCCACCCGCCGGCCTGGACGTCGTCAGCCTGTCGTCGCGCTTCGGCAAGACCAGGGCCAGGAGCGAGACGGTGGAGCTGATCAGCCTGGTCACCGCCGAGGCGCTGCCGCGGTTTTGCCCCTGAACGAGCCCATCGGCCACACTGCTGGCGCGTCGCGGCGGCCATCGGCCCCGCCGCCGGACCCTCCCCAGCCGGGACGGCCGGCCGGGCGCGTGGACCGGAACAGGGAGGCATCACCATGGGATTGCTCGACGGCAAGGTGGCGGTCGTCACCGGTGCAGGACGAGGCATCGGACGCGAAGAGGCACTGGTCCTCGCCGGCGAGGGCGCGAAGGTCATCGTCAACGACGTGGGCGCCGGGCTGCACGGCGAGGGCTCGCAGGACGCCCACCCGGCCGAGGAGGTCGTGGCACTGATCAAGGAGCGGGGCGGCGACGCCGCCGTCAACGGCGACGACATCAGCACGTGGGCCGGCGGCAAGAACGTCGTGGACCAGGCGATCGACACCTTCGGCGCCCTGGACATCCTGGTCAACAACGCCGGGATTTTGCGGGACAAGATGTCCTTCAACATGGACGAGTCGGACTGGGACGACGTGATCCGGGTCCACCTCAAGGGCCACTTCGCCGCCACCCACCACGCCGCCGTCTACTGGCGCAACCGGGCCAAGTCGGGCGAGGACGTCACGGGCCGCATCATCAACACCTCGTCGGAGGCCGGGCTGTACGGCAACGCCGGTCAGGCCAACTACGCCGCGGCCAAGGCAGGTATCGCAGCTCTCACCTGGGTCGAGGCCCGGGAGCTCGGCCGCTACGGGGTCACGTCCAACGCGATTGCGCCGCGTGCCCGCACCCGCATGACCGAGACCATCTTCGGCGGTGACGGCATGAGCGCCGGCGAAGGCGGCTTCGACGCCTGGGACCCGAAGAACATCGCCAACGTGGCCTGCTTCCTGGCCGCGCCGGCCTCGGCCGACATCACCGGGCAGATCCTCGTGGTCTTCGGCGGCAACATCTACGCCGTGAGCGCCTTCAAGGCCGTGGGCCAGGTCACGCGGGACGCGGCGTGGTCCCCCGAGGAGCTGGTGGCCGCCAAGGGTGAGCTCTTCAAGGGCATCAGCTCGGGCGTGCCGGACTTCAGCTTCCTTTAGACCCGGCCGGCGCCGACCGGCTCCGGCCGGTCCCACCCCGGGAGCGCGTCGTGGCACATGGGCCGCCGATGTGCGGCAACATTGCGCCATGGCACACGATCGGAAATTTCGCTTCGCCGCGCAGCTGAGCAAGGCGCCAGACGGCTCCGCCCACTCGTGGGCCACACAGGCCCGTAAGGCGGAGGACCTCGGCTACAGCGCGCTGCTGATGCCCGACCACTTCGGTGATCAGCTGGCGCCCGTACCGGCCCTGGCCGCGGTGGCCGCGGCGACCACCACGCTGCGCATGGGCTCGCTGGTCTTCGGCAACGACTACCGGCACCCGTTCGTGCTGGCCAAGGAGGCCGCCACGCTCGACGTCCTGAGCGACGGCCGCTTCGAAATGAGCCTGGGCGCCGGATGGATGCGCACGGACTACGACGAGGCCGGGCTGGCCTACGACCACCCGGCCGTGCGCGTGGCGCGCTTCGAGGAGGCGGTGAAGGTCGTGCAGGGACTGCTGCGCACCGACGGGCCGTTCAACTTCCACGGCGAGCACTACGAGGTGCTCGGTCACACCCTGACGCCGCGGCCGGTGCAGCAGCCCGGTCCCCCGCTCATCATCGGCGGTGGGGGCAAACGGGTGCTGTCGTTCGCCGCCCGCCAGGCCGACGTCGTCAGCATCAACGTCAACCTGCGCGAGGGCACGAGCGGCGCGGAGACGGCCGCCGACGCCACGCCCGAGCGGACCCGGACGAAGATCGGATGGGTGAAGGAGGCGGCCGGGGACCGCTTCGCCGACCTGGAGCTCAACTCCCTTATCGGCTTCGTCATGGTGACCGACGACGCCGCTGGCCTGGCCGGCCAGATGGGGCCGGCCTTCGGCATTGACGCCGCCGACGCGCTGCACGTGCCGCTGGCGCTCATCGGCACGCTCGACGAAATGGTCGAGGAGCTCGAGTGGCGCCGGGCCGAGTACGGGATCTCCTACTGGTCGATCGAATCCGACGCCTGGGAGACCCTCGGGCCCGTGGTGGCCAAGCTGGCGGGCACGTGACCATCGCCACCAGCAGCGGCTGGGAGGCGGTCGGGACGCGCAGGACCCTGTGCGGTGAGCGCATCTTCACCGTCGACGCCCCGCCCATCGGCCCCGAGCGTCACGAGCCATTGCTGATCCTCCACGGCTTCCCGTCGTCGTCGTTCGACTATGCCGCCGTGCTCGACGGGCTGCGGGCCGAACGGCGCGTCGTCCTCTTCGACATGCTCGGGTACGGGCTGTCGGCCAAGCCCGACCGGGCCTACACCATGGCGCTGCAGGCCGACCTGGCCGCTGCCTTCGTCGCGACGCTCGGGATCGACCGCCTGGCCCTGCTCACCCACGACATGGGCGACACCGTTGGCGGCGAGCTGCTGGCGCGGCGCGCCGAGGGCGCCTGGGCCGTCGAGGTGACGCGGCGGGTCGTCACCAACGGCAGCATCTACATCGGCCAGGCTCACCTCACCAACGGCCAGCAGTTCCTGCTCGGGCTCCCCGATGAGGTGCTGTCGCCGGGCAGCCCGCTCGACGCCGCGTCCCTCGCGCAGAGCCTGCGCGACACGTTCAGCCCGTCGACCCCGCCCGTCCCCCCCGGCTGGCCCGCCGATCCGCTGCCGGAGGCGGCGGCGCAGGTGGTCCACGACGACGGCCAGCTCCTCTTGCCGCGGTTGATCCGCTACATCGAGGAGCGCCGGAGCGACGAGCGGCGCTTTACGGGCGCCATTGAGAGCGACCCCTCACCCCTGCGGATCGTGTGGGGTCTGGACGACCCGATCGCGGTCCCCTCCATGGTCGACACGCTGCTGGAGGCCCGGCCCGATGCCACGGCCGACCGCCTGGAGGGTGTTGGCCACTACCCCATGATGGAGGCGCCGCAACGCTTCCTCGACGCCGTGCTCCCCGGGCTGGACTGAGTGCCGGGCGGAGGCGCACGACCCGCGAACCGCTACGAGCTGTTCACCTGCGCCTGGTCGGACCACGTGCTGGTCGGCCTCGACGCGGCCACCATCACGGCCGACGACGCGTTGGTGGCCCGGGAGGACGCGGGGGCGCGCTGGTACCGCTGCCTGCGCTGCGACGACTGGGTCCGGCGCACTCCGCCGGTGGAGCCCGGATGCGAGCGGGTCCCATCGCGCGACGAGATCCAACTCCCTCTGCGCGGCGCCGCCCTCCGGGACCGCTACATCCTGCGCCTCATTGCCGTCGACCGCGCCATTCACGTCACTGTGCTCACCGGGCTCGCCGTTGCGCTGTTCACCTTCGCCGCGCACGACCAGGCGCTCCATCACGACTACCAGAACATCATGAACGACCTCGCCGGCGGGACGCCGGGCGCCTCCCAGGCGCGCGGTCTGCTCGGCTACTTCGGGCGGGCCTTCAAGTACTCCCCGACGCACCTGCGCATCCTCGGCTTCGTCCTGCTACTCTTCGCCGCCCTGGAGGCGACCGAGATGGTCGGCCTGTGGCTCAACAAGCGGTGGGCCGAGTACCTCACCTTCATCGCCACCACCGCGTTGGTGCCCTACGAGATCTACGAGCTGACCAATGGCATCAGCGTCTTCAAAATCATCGCGCTCGTCATCAATCTGGCCGTGGTGATCTACCTGCTGCTGGCCAAGCGGCTCTTCGGCCTGCGGGGCGGCCACGCCGCCGAGCACGCCCGGCGCGAGGCGACCAGCGGGTGGACGGCCATTGAGCGGGCCACGGCACCGGCGCCAGCCTGACGGTCAGGCCGGTGCCATCACCTTGAGCGTGCGCCGCTCGGTCGGCAGGCTGGCGTAGAGATCGGCCACCAGCTCGTCGCGCTGGGCCCGCCGCGCCGGGTCGTCCCACAGGTTCTCGAATTGGTGCGGGTCTGACTCCACGTCGTAGAGCTCCCCGGTGGCGATGGCCACGCCGCCCGGGCCGGTGCCGGACTGCTCGTATACGACGGGGCACGGCTGCAGGACGGCCTCGCCCCAGACCTCCTCCAACCCGTTGGGCTGCCCGGCCGTCGACGGCTCGTACACCGTGCAGAGCCAGCCGTCGCGGTAGATGGTGCGCAGGTGCATGCCGTAGCCGGGGAACTGGCTGTCCCACTCGCACAGAGCGCGCTCGCGCCCCGCCTCGCCGTCGGCCTGGGGGAGGGCCCGGCCCTGCATCCAGGGGGCGGGATCGACGCCGGCGATGGCACAGAACGTCGGCGCCAGGTCGACCTGCCCGACGGGATCGTTCACCACCGACGGGGCGACGCCGGCGGAAGGGGCCGCCCGCCACACGAAGGGCAGCCGCATCAGCGCGTCGGTGTGGTAAGGGCCCTTGTAGAGGAGGCCGAAGTCGCCCTGCATCTCCCCGTGGTCGGTCGTGAAGATCACGTCCGTGTCGGCCAGCCAGCCCCGCCGGGTGATCGTCTGCAGCACGCGGCCACAGGCCTCGTCGATGAGCTCGTTCATGACGTGCGCCTTGGCGTTGACCTCGCGGATCTGGTCGTGGGTGAGCCGCGACGGCACGAAGGTGGCCGGGCCGCCCTCCATGTTGGAGAACGTCCCGTCCCAGAAACCGAGCCAATGCGCCGGCTTGCGGGCCAGGACGGCGCGGACCGCCTCGTCGGAGCCCGGATGGCCTGGCGGTAGAGCGAGGTCCTGCCACGGCACCCGGGGCAGTTCCGAGGCCGGTGGATCCCACGGGTGGTGGGGGTCGGGGAAGGACATCCAGCAGAACCACGGCTCGTCGGCGCCGAGCGAGGAGAGCCAGTCGACGGTCAGGTCGGCCACCCAGTCGGTGTGATACCACTCCCGCGGGATCGGGTTGTTCTTCGTCTCGGGCGCCAGCGTGTCCCCGCCCGGTTCGGCCTGCAGCAGGCCCGCGAAGCTGTGCAGGTGCTCGGGATGGTTGGCTTTGAGCCAGCGGCCGTAGTGGGCGATCGGATGGTCACCCCACGCAGCAGCGTGCATGGCCTGCTCGGCCCGCTCGAAGCCGCGCCAGGGACCGGTGTCACCGCGCGCCACCCGCGCGTTCTCCTCGAACTGGTTCGTCGGGTCGAAGCCGGGCTCGAAGTGCGCCTTGCCCAGCAGCGCGGTCCGGTAGCCCGCTGCGTCGTGGAGGTACTGCGCCACCGACGGGGCATCGACCGGCAGGGGGATCCCGTTGGCCACCACGCCGTGCGTCCGCACGTACTGGCCCGTCAGCATGGTCGAGCGCGCCGGCATGCACACCGTGTTCTGGTTGTAGGCCCGGCGGTAGTTGATGCCCTCGGCCGCCCAGCGGTCCACCACCGGCGTGCGGGCCACGGTGCCCCCGTTGCAGCCGAGGCTGTCGTAGCGCTGCTGGTCGGTGGTGATGAAGAGGATGTTGCGCCTCCGCGGCGCGGCGTCGGTCATTGCCTTCTCCTATTGTCGACGATGGGATGCGCGCCAGGGCTCATTCGGCGCGCAGCATGCGATGCAGATCCAACTCCAGCTCCTCCATCAACTCGGCCAGGAGGCGCAGGCGCTCCGGTGCACCGTCCGCCGCCAACAGGCGCTGGGCGTCGTAGGCACTGAGCGGCGCCACGGCACAGAGCTGCCAAGCGGCGCGGTCGGCGTCACCGCCGCCGTCGAGCGCGAGATCGGGGGCCAGCGGGGGCGCCCCGCCCTGCTCGGCCAGGAGGGCCCGGGCCCGGCGGACGCGTTGCCCGGCGGCGCCCACCAACGGGGCGGCGTCCCCCGGCGGCGGCGCCGGCGCGGCATCGCGCACCAGGGCCACCGGGTAGGGGTCGTCGGGCAGCCACTCCTCCACCGCTACGCGGGCTTCGCCCTCGATCTCCAGGACCCAGCGCCCATCGGGCAGTTCGACCGCCTGGGTGATGACGCCCCGGGTGCCGAGCCTGCTGCGCATGTCGCCGCCGCCGACCTCGGACCCACGCTCAATGAGCACAATGCCGAAGCGGTTATCGCCTGCCAGGCAGTCGCGCAGGAGCTCCCGATAACGCGGCTCGAAGACGTGCAACGGCATGGAGGCATGGGGGAAGAGGACGGCCGACAGCGGGAACATAGGGAGGCGCGTCCCGGGCATCCTCCACCATGGCACGGCCGCACGGACGGAGGCGACCACCGTCAGGTCGACGACTGCCGACACGCGAGAAGGGCCAGCCCTTTCGGCTAGCCCTCACTCGTTCTGATGCATCTTGTAGTGCTTCGTTCTTTCTTGTACGCAGTCCGCGGCTCCAGCCTGCGGCGCAGTGGGTGCGGGGGCCGCCTTGTCGGCCGGCCGGCACACGCACCGGCGCGAACGCGGCCTTTTGCATACGCCGGACTTCACGCCAGGCGGACTGCTCCGAGGCGCCACCGAAACCGACATCGGTGACGCATCCTCAACCCGGCGGATCGGCCTCCTCGGTCGAGCCTGTCGATTGCATCGGCAGCTCCTTTCCACTCGGGGCAACAGCGGGTGCTCCGGTTGCCGCTCGCTGTCTCCAGTATCCACCTCACCCTCCGCCGTGTGAACCCCACGCGAACAGGGCATTCGCGAAGTCCCTGGTGGAGAGCGTCGCCGTCACGCGAACTTCACACGCGCGTGATCTGACGCCCGCCAGGAGGCAAGGAGTGGCCGCGACGCGTTCACGTACGCTCTGACCATGGCACTGCCGACACCCAAGGAGAACACGACCGCGATCGTCACCGGCGCGTCGTCCGGTATCGGAGCGGAGATCGCCCGCGAGTTGGCCCGGCGCGGCCACGGGCTGACGCTGGTGGCGCGGCGCCGGGACCGCCTGCAGGCACTGGCCGACGAACTGGCCCTAGCCCACTCGGTGCGCGTCGAGGTCGTTGCCGCCGACCTCACCGATGCCGACTCGCGGGCAGCCCTTCCTGGCGAGTTGGCCACGCGCGGCCTGACCGCGGACATCCTCGTCAACAACGCCGGCTTCACGACCATGGGGCACGTGCGCATGGCCGACCGCGCCGCCGAGCTGGGCCTGGTGCGGACGAACGTCGAAGCAGTGGTCGACCTCTGCGCGCTCTTCGTGCCGGGCATGGCCACGCGCCGCCGCGGCGCGGTCATGAACACCGCGTCCACCGCTTCGTTCCAGCCGTTGCCGGGGCAGGCGTCGTACGGCGCGTCAAAGGCCTTCGTGCTCTCCTACGGGCGCGCGCTGGCTGCCGAGTTGCGCGGCAGCGGCGTCACCGTCACCACCCTCTGCCCGGGACCGGTCGAGACCGGCTTCGCCGAGGCGGCCGGCATGACAGACGAGGAGGCGGCCGAGTCCCTGCCCAAAATCATGTGGCTCCCGGCGGACGAGGTCGCGCGCGCCGGCGTAGAGGGGCTGGCGGCGGGCCGCACCGTGGTGATTCCCGGGACGGCCAACCGCGTCGGTGCGGGGCTGGCGCATCTGGCACCGAAGTCGATCCTCGTCCCGCTCCTGGCCAAGCGCCACCCGGCACTCAAGGCGGACTGACCTGCGGGACCGAAGGCCGCCTCCACGAAACCTCTCAACGACACCGTTTAGGCTAAACGCCACGGTTTAGAGTTTCCGAACGAACGACTGCAGGCGGCGACTACTGACCTGGACAGGCTGGTGGCGGCCCGAGGCTTCCAACGAAGGCGAGGAGCGTGACCGCGGGGCCACGCCACAAGCAAGGCTGACCGACCCGCACCTCAGGCCGGAAACGCCGAGATGCAGCGGGCCTTGTGGTCGCCCTGCTCATCTCACCGGCTGACGGCAACGCTGCCACTAACCTCGAGACCGGGTCGGCGCGCAGGGCGAAACCCACAGACAAGACGGGGGCACATGCCAGAGCTGGTCACGGAGCTAGACCTGCCCTACCTCGACACGGTCGGGCTGGAACGTCGCGAGGCCGTCGACGCCATAGCCGCCGCCCGCTCGGTTCACTGGCTGGCGCGCTCCGAGCTGGGCTACTCGGTGACCCGCCTGCAAGATGTGACGGCCATTCTGCGTGACCAACGCTTCCACTCCGCCCTCTCCATGATTGAGCAGTCGCCAGAGCTGCAGGGCTCGAGCGCCCGGGACCGGCGCGGCGAGTCGATCCTGACCATGGAGGGCCCGGGCCATGCCCGCCTCCGCCGGCTGGTGGCCCCAGCCTTCACGCCCGCCTCGGCCAACCGCCTCCGCCCCACCATGCAGCGGGTGGTGAGCGAGCTCGTCGACCGCGTCGTCGGCGCCGGCCAGTGCGAGCTGGTGGCCGACGTCTGCGAGCCGTACCCCATCCCGATCATTTGCGAGCTGCTCGGCGCACCGCCCGAGGACTGGAAATTGTTCTCGGGCTGGGCCACTGACATCTTCCGCATCTTCAACAACAACCTGGCCGAGGACCTGCCCTTCATCGAACGGGCGGGTGAAGAGCTCACCGCCTATGTCAGTGCCATGATCAGCGCTCGCCGGGCCGACCCGCGCGGCGACCTGCTGAGCGACCTGATCGCCATTGAGCAGGAGGGCGACCGCCTCTCGACCGACGAAATGGCGATGCTGGCCCAGGCGGTGCTCATGGCTGGGACCGACACCACCCGCAACCAGCTGGCGTGTTCGGTGGCGCTCTTCACCGAGCACCCCGACCAGTGGGCGCTGCTGGCCGAGCGGCCGGAGCTGGCGGCGAGGGCCGTCGAGGAGTCGATGCGGTACCTGGGGGCGGTCCGGGGCACCGCCCGCTTCGCCGCCGAGGACGTGGTGTACCGCGACGTCCTGTTCCCCCGGGGCACCTTGGTGGCCACCTCGCTTGCCGGGGCCAACCGCGACCCAGAGGCCTTCGACGACCCGGACGTCTTCGACATCAGGCGCGAGCGCAGGACGGCCCAGATGACCTTCGGCTCGGGCATCCACTTCTGCATGGGCGCCGCCCTGGCCCGTGCCGAGCTGCAGGAAGCGCTGCCCCTGTTGGCGCGGCGCATGCCCAAGCTCGCCCGGAACGGTGACGTGGAGTGGAAGCCGTCGACGTTCGGCATCTGGGGCCCGGCGCGCCTGCCGCTGCGCTTCGAGCCGTCGTAGTCAGTCCCGGGTCCCCGCGCCCACGGGCACCTGGACCCGGGTGCGGCGCGCCTCGTCGACCAGCGCACGCTGGGCCGGCGGCGGCGGGTCGTGCCCGCCGTAGGCGCTGGCCTCGACCGACGCCGCCAACCGGCCCCAGTTCGAAGCCGCGGGACCCGACAGCTCGTCGAGCCGGGCGGCGTACTCCGCGAAGGTCTCGGCGGGCCGGCGCGGGCGCCCGGCTCGACGGCCGGCGCGCTCGACGGCGCGTGCCACCCGCTCCGCCCACGTCGCCGGACGCCGCCGGCGCCAACGCACCAACACGGCGACGAGGCCGCCGATCGCCACCGACGCGACCACCGGCACCGGTGGGATGCGGCGCACGGCCGCGCCGACGTCGTGCAGCGCGGTCGACCCGGGACTGGGAGGGCTGAGCGGCACCGCCGCGGTCGGGTCGAAGTTCTGCCAGCCGTAGCCGGGGAACCAGACCTGGACCCAGGCGTGGGCGTCGTCAGCATGGACCTGGTAGAGGTCCGTGATCGGGTCGTAGCCGCCCGGCACGTACCCGACCGCCTCGCGGGCGGGAATGCCGAGGGAGCGCAGCATCACCGCCAGCGAGGTCGAGATCTGCTCGCAGAAGCCGACCCGGTTGCCGAAGAGGAACTCGTCGACCGTGTCGGCCCCGGCCGGGAGAGGCGGGATGTTCTCCGAGTAGTGCGTGTGCGCGCCGATCCAATGAATCAGCGACTGCACCTTGTCGTAGGTCGTGGTGTCGTGGGCCGTGACGGCCCGGGCCAGTGCGAGCGCGCGCGGATAAGCACGCGGCAGCTGCTCCGCCTGCTGCGGCACGTCAGCAGGGAACGCGAACGGACTACCCGATGCGCGCAGTTGGGCGGGGGTGGCGGCGCTCACCTGCGAATCGACCGTGTAGATGGACCCGGTTCCCAGGCCCAGCGGCGAGACGATGGTGCCGTCGTGGGCGACGTACACCTTGCCGGCGGGGAACCACAGCTCGCCGGCGCTCTCGGCGTGGAACACGAGGTCTGCCGTCGGGCTCTCGACGTAGAACGTCTGCAGATCGCTCTGCCCGAACGGCACGTCGCCGACCGGGATCGGGAGGACGAAGGGCGAACTCTGGCGAAGCGGCCGCCGCGGCACGGGCTTCGACTCGGTCCAGCTCTGGCCATCCCAGGTGTCGAAGGTCTCCCCGACCCAGTACGAGGGCCGCTGGGCTCTGACCTGCATGACCAGGGTGTTGCCGAGCCCCCCCCGCAGCGCGGTGTTGAGGCTGCCGGCGAAGCCGAGATAGCCGCCCACGCGCGTCCGTCCGGCCGGGGTGCCGGCACGGGAGAGCTGTGCCGCGCCACCCGAGTCACCGGCGAGGCCACCGGGAACGCCGATGGAGCCGCCGTTGCCGGCCCGCGACACGAAGCTGACGCGGGACGAGACGACCGGCGCCGGCAGCACCAGGAAGACGGCGGCCGCGACCGTCGAAGTCGCCACCAGTGCCAGCACCAGGCTCGCGGCCGAGATCCGCCCGCCGCCGCTGGCCGACGTCCACATTTCGGTGAGGGCCCACAGCGTGCAGCAGGCCCACGCCGCGACGTAGAGGCCGAAGCGGAGCTCGATCGCCAGTGCACCGCCGACAGCCATGAGCCCGGCCGAAGCCCCGAGCGTGAAGAGGAGGTCGCGCCGGCTCGGCACGTGGAACGAGTGCACGACCAGCACGGTCACCAACAGGATCGTCAGCGGGTTGAGCACCGACGTGATCCCGTCCGTCGGCGAGCTCACCGTGTGGAAGAACCAGACACACGCGCCGGTGGCACCCAGCGCGACGATGACCTTCACCCACCAGGGGGGCCGGGCCCGGGTGGCGTGCGAGAAGGCCGTACCGGCCGCCATGAGCACCATGGCGCCCAGCGCCGTCGTCCAGGCGATCTCCCCGAGCGAGGCACAGGCGGCGATCGCCACCGCGACGGTGGCCAGACAGGCCCGCCGCAGCTGTACCGAGTCCTCGGGCTGCCCCGGCTGGTTGGCGCGCCGGACGAAGTCGATGACACTCACGCTCGTGCGCCGCCTTCCGGGACGCCACCGGCGACGGCCCGCGCCAGGCGTCGACCCGCACTGCGCCGGTCGGTCACGGGTTCGACCACGGGCCCCGCCTCCTCCCTGGTGCAGAGCAGCACCGGGGCGCCGCTCTGCAGGAGGTGCACGACCGAGCCGAGCGCGCCTTCCGCCACATGCTCGGCCGCCTCGGGATCGGTGGGCAACTCGACCGTGACGGTGACCGACTCCGCCGCGGGCTGCTCGACCTCTCGCACCATGAGGCGTCCCGTATGGGCCGTGGAGCGCCAGTGGACGAGGCGGCGGGCGTCGCCGGGGACGTAGGGGCGGGCGCCCCGGGGGAACCCGGCCTCGACGCGCGGCTGCTCGACGCTGTCGCCCGTCCCGTCCTCGGGGCGGCGGGGCGGCGGCTGGGCCCCGCCACAACGGGGCGCCACGTGCAAGGGAGAGGGAAGCGACAGGTGCACGCGCCTGGTCCACCACTGCAATGCGAACGGCGCCGCCGATGCAACGTCGAGCGTGACGGACGCGTGCACACCACGGTGCGTCGGCACCAGCACCACGAGCTCTTCGAGGGTGCCTCCTCGACTGCGGGGCCCCACGAACATGTCTGGGCCTGGCGGCGCAACCGGCCGGACGCGCACTCGACTGCTGCAGTCGACCCGCAGCGAGACAGGGAGCCCTGCCACGCCGTCGCCGGGCGCGCTGCGCAGCCTGATCCGGGCTCGGGTCACGACGAGGCCCGGCCCGAGGACGCCCACGAGCAGCGCGCCGAAGACGAGGTCGCCGAGCAGCTGGACCCATCCTGAACCCGCGTTGTGGGCGATGAGCCACCACAGCAAGACGATCAGCACGCTGGCGACCATCGGACCGCGCGGACGGGCCGGTCGCGCCCAGCGGCTCACGGCCTGGGGGCGTGGATCGTTTCGAGAAGGTCCCGGACCACCGCGGCCGAACGGTCGGCGTCCGCGTTCGCGTCAACGGTGAGGATGCGGTGGGAGAGGCAGGCCACGGCCACCGCCTTCACGTCGTCGGGCACCACGAAGGGCCTGGCCTGCAGCACGGCGTGTGCCTGGGCGGCGCGGATGAGCCAGATGGCGGCACGGGGGCTGGCGCCCAGGTGCACACCGGGCGCGGTGCGGCTGGCCCGGCAGAGCTCCACGGCATAGGCGGCCACCGCATCGTGCACGGGCACGGACTCGGTGGCCTGTTGGGCGCGACCCCACTCCTCCGGTGTGCAGACGGCACGGAGATCGGCCAGGGCATAGGTGCCCCCGCCATGGAGGGCCAGGCGCACCTCGTCTGCCGCCTCCGGGTACCCGAGGCGCGTCGACATGGCGAAGCGGTCGAGCTGGCTCTCGACGAGCGGAAAGGTGCCGCGCTGCGAATGCGGGTTCTGGGTGGCGATGACCAGGTGGGGTTGGGGCAGGGGCCAGGACTGGCCGTCCACGCTGACCTGGTGCTCCTCCATCGTCTCGAGCAGCGCCGACTGCGTGCGGGGCGGCGTGCGGTTGAGCTCGTCCACCAACACGACGTGGGCGAACACGGGGCCGGGCCGGAAATCCCACGCGCCGGCGTCGGGCATGAAGACCGACACGCCCGTGATGTCGGAGGGCAGCAGGTCGGGGTGTCCCTGGACCCGCGACAGCTCGGCACCCAGGGAGAGGGCGAGCGTCCGGGCCAACACGGTCTTGCCCACACCCGGCACGTCCTCGACGAGCAGATGGCCCCCCGACAACGCGGCCACCGCGGCGATGACGAGTGCACCCCTGCTCCCGAGGACGACCTGTTCGAGATTGCCCACCAGTGCCTGACCCAGCGCGACGGCGCCGTCCAGGTCGCGCACGCGCTCCTCGACCGCGCTCATCGCGTCACCGCCGTGCCGTGCGCCATGGGTGTCAAGACTACGGGGGTGGCGGTGCCCGCCGGTCCTCGGCCCGGACGTCCGGCCACGTCGCACGGCTGTTCTGTCCCGCCGCGGCAGTGGGTGCAGGCTCAATTGTCTGACCGTTGACGAAGTCCGCCCGGCCGGCCGGGGAACGGGAGTCCCCTCTGCGGGGACGGCGCCTCAGGGCAGCGTTGCCGTGGCCTCGCCGACCAGCTTGTCCTCGCCCTCGCCGTTGGACAGCGTGACGGCGAGGTCGAGCAGCTTCTTGCCGTCCTCCTCGCGCTTGGCGGTGACGACGATCTTGGAGGAGAGCACCTCGTCGGGCCAGGTCTGGCGGGCGAAGCGGACCTGGTAGCGCGTGACGTTGCCGACGCCCACGTAGTCCGTCAACGCGGTGCCCAGCAGGCCCATGGAGAACATGCCGTGCCCGAACACGCTCGGTTGCCCGGCCTGCTGCGCCGCCACCTCGTCGTGGTGCATCGGGTTGAAGTCCCCCGACGCTCCCGCGTACTTCACCAGGTCGGTCCGGGTCAGCGTGTGCGAAATGACCGGTGCCTCGTCCCCCACCTGCACGTCCTCGTAGGACAGTTTCTTCTCACCCATTGTCGCGACCTCCTCAGGACCGGTGGATCAGGTTCATGCGTGCCGTGACGACCGGCTCGCCCGTGGACTCCTCCGTCCACTTCGTCTCGGAACAGATGAAGGTCATCGTCCGGCCCTTCGACTCCTTCTGGTACACGTCGGAGATCACGCCGTCACCGATGAGCACGTCCCCCACCTGCACGGGGCGGTGGTAGAGGAACTCCTCCTCGCCGTGGAGTATGAGGCCGCCCTTGGCCATGAGCGGCCCCAGGACCTTCGCCAGGGGGTTGCCGGTTGGCGCGTTCGCCGGCTGCATCTCCGCGAACGTGCCGGAGAACTCCATGGCGAAGGGCCACGTCGGCGGTGCCGGGATGTTGTCGAACCCGGCCTCCTTGGCCGCCGCGGGGTCGTGGTAAATCGGGCTCGTACTCAGGAGGGCGTCGGCGAAGTGCTGCACCGGCCCCCGCTCCACCACCACCTTGGACTTGCCGGTCGGCTGCCCGATGATGCTCTTGAGCACGTCTTCTTGTGTTACGGCGTCGTCTGTCACGATGTGTCTCCTCTCCCCGTCCGCCTTCGAGCTCCCACCAGATCCTCATGGCGGGCGCCGGCCCGGGCTGGCGCAGCGCCAAAGGTAGCGGGGCCGCCTCGGCAGCGCCCAATCCCCGTCCATGGACCACCCACCCCCTGCGGTCGGTACCATGAGGCCGCCGTGCCCGACTTCTTCGACGTGGTGCACACCCAGCGGGCCGCCCGCTCGTTCCTGCCCGATGACGTCGACGACGAGACGGTGGCGCGGATCCTGACGGCGGCCACCCACGCGCCCAGCGCGGAGAACAGCCAGCCCTTCGTGTTCATCGTCGTGCGCGACGCCGAGGTGCGCGCCGCCATCGGCACCCTGACCGAGCGCATCTGGCACGGAGGCGCCCGCGCGCTCGAGGAGCAGCGCCTGTCCCCCGCCTTCTTGCGCGAGGTGCACGACGGCGCCACCGGCGGGGTCGCCGGCGCGCCGGTGCTCGTCGTCGTGTGCGGCGACACGCGCCGCACCTTCGCCAACGCGATGGACGCCTCGATCTTCCCTGCGGTGCAGAACCTGTTACTGGCCGCCCACGCGCTCGGCGTCGGCTCGACCCTGACCACGCTCCCCGTCCTCGGCGGGGACGAACTGTCCACCCACCTGGGCCTGCCACCCGAGGTGGTACCGGTCGCGGTGGTCCCGTTGGGCTACCTGCCCAAGCCCCTCGGGCCGCCGCGCCGGGAACCGTTGCCAGAGAAGGCGCATCTGAACCGCTACGGGACCCCCTTCCCGCCGGCCTGACCGCACGCCCCGGGAGGGGCCCTGGACCTGACGCCCACGTCAGGTCCAGGGCTAGGGTGACCCGATGCAGCAACACCACTTCCATGTCGACATCGAGGCCAGCGTGGACGAGCTCTGGCAGCTCTTCTGGGCCCGCATCCCCCACACCGAGTCGGGCGACGTGACCATCGACATCCTCTATCCCGGCGATGCGATCGGCGAGGGCCTGATCCGCCACTGCACCTTCCGGGTACCGCGCTACCTGCTGACCGGCGGCAAGGGGCAGTCCTGGGAGTGGCTCACCGAGGTCAAGCCGAAGGTTTCGTGGAAGTACAACGCCGTCGGGCGGCCGCTGCTCTCGGAGGCCGAGGGCCACACCCGCCTGGAGGACATCGGACAGGGGAAGACCCGGGTCCACTTCTCCGAGTCGTACCACGCCTTCAACCCCTTGCTCCGGGCCCTGCTCGAGAAGCGCGTGCACGCCTTCATCTCGAAGGACAACGACCGCCTGATTCAGGAGTCGCTCACCAACGGGGTGCGCTACCTGCGCGCCGCCAAGGCCAAGGCGCAGGCGAAGGCGGACGCCACGGGTGCGGGCGCGCCCTCGCCCGGCGCAACCGACCCCGCGTGACGGTCGTCGACCTCTGGGTCAACGCGCTGAGCGGCAATGCCGCAGCCGCCTTCATGGGCCAGGCCGGGAACGAGGGCATCCCCGAGCTCCTCGGCGGAGATCTCTCGTCATCGTCCACGCTTCAGCACGTGCTCGTCACCATGGACGCCTGCGGTGTCGACATCGGGGTGCTGGCGGCCGGCATCGCGTCGGAGGACACGGAGCCGCTCCTCGCTGCGGTGGCCGAACACCCGGATCGCCTGCGTGTCGCGCTGACGGTCGACCGCGCCGACCGGCCGGTGCAACAGGTGAAGCGCCTGCGCGCCCTGGCCGCGCACCCGGCGGTCGCGCTGGTGCGCGTCACGCCGCTGGTGCAGCAGTACCCGCTGAACGACAAGCTCTACTACCCGGTGTACACCACCTGCGCCGAGCTCGGCCTCCCGGTGTCGATTAACGTCGGTATCCCCGGGCCGCGGGTGCGCTCGGCCTGCCAGCATCCCGAGCTCCTCGAGGACGTCCTTATCGACTTCAAGGGGCTCACGGTGATCGGTGCCCACATGGGCCACCCCTACGAGAGCCTGCTGATGCAGTACATGCTCAAGTGGCCCGACCTCTACCTGTCCAACTCGGCCTACCTCGCCAAGTACATGGACCCGGCGATGGTCTCGTTCATGGGCTCCAAACGCGGCATGGGACGCGTCCTCTATGCGTCGGACCACCCCTTCCTGCCGATGGAGCGAGCGGTGGCAGCCGCCCGGGATCTGCCTCTCTCCGACGCGGCCGCCGAGGCCTATCTCGGCGGTACGGCAGTCCGCCTGTTGCGCCTGCGCTGAGATCCCGGCGCGGCCGGCCGCGCCGTGCGCACGCGCCCGGTACGGTGCCACCGTGGACCTCGGTCGCATCGGCGTCTGGTGGAGCGGCTCGTGGCGCGACCCCGACGCGCCCGCCCGGAGCGTGGCGCCCGAGCTCGAGTCCCTCGGCTACGGGGCGCTGTGGTCGTCGGGGCGCTTCGACCCCGGGCTCTCACCACACTTCGAGAAGCTGCTGGCCTCGACGGACCACGTCCCGGTGGCCAGCGGCATCGTCAGCGTCTGGGCCGGCGCGGCCGACGACGTCGGGCCGGCCGTCACCGCGCTAGAGGCGAAGTTCCCGGATCGCTTCCTCCTCGGGATCGGCGCCAGCCACAGCGTGGCGGTGGCCGACTACTCCCGCCCCTACTCCAAGGTGGTGGCATATCTCGATGCCCTCGATGCGTTGCCCACCCCGGTGCCCCCGGAACGGCGAGTCCTGGCCGCGCTCGGCCATCGCATGCTCGAGCTGGCGGCCGCCCGCTCGGCCGGAGCCCATCCCTATTTCGTCCCGGTCGAGCACACGGCGTTCGCCCGCGACGTGCTCGGCCCAGGGCCACTCCTGGCCCCCGAGGTGGCCGTGGTCCTCGAAACGGATCCGGGCCGGGCCCGGGAACTGGCGCGCGGCTATGCCGCCACCTATCTCGGCCTGCCCAACTACACCCGGAACCTGCGCACCTTCGGGTTCGGGGACGAGGACATCGACGGTGGGGGCAGCGACCGCCTCATCGACGCGGTGATCCCCTGGGGTGACGCCGCCACGATCGGGGCCGCGGTGGCAGCCCACCACGAGGCCGGGGCGGACCACGTGTGCGTCCAGGTCATCGGCGACCGCCAGGAGTTCCCTCTGATTGACTACCGGGAGCTGGCCCGCACACTCGTCGCCGGCTGATCCAGGTCTCGCCGGCGCGAGGCCGATCAGGTCAGCCCGCTCACGAGGAGACTCGATCGACTGCGTCACCGCGGCCTGGCTGTCGGACCCGACGACGGTGGCCCCGCTTCCCGGCGCCGGAGGTCTCGCCGGAGCGAGGCAGCTCCCCGGGCCATTCTGCACTTCCTGCTGTCCAGCCGTCTACACGTCGGGGAACCGGAGCATCACCACGGCACAGGCACCTGCGGCCGAGCCCGCGCCGCTGACGCTGGCCGCGGACGCGTGCGGCACAGACGCATGCCTGGCCGTGACGGTCGTCGACACACCACCCGACGCGCTGACCGGGCCGGCGATCTGGAGGACGCACAGCGCCACTGGTGGCAGCAACAACGCACGGCGGAGAAGGACCCGCCCAGCCGTGCGGGCACGGCCCCGGCGTCGCGGGGCGGCTCCGACCTGGCGTGCTGCGCTGCTGCCATGGTGCAGCGTCGAAACAGTGCCCTCCAACGGCGGGATCACCCCCCTATCGACAGGCCCCCGAGGACCCTTGACCACGGGACGCCCACAGGCACGTCCCCGTACCTGTGGGCCCGGTATCAGGCGGGGAGCGGCACCGACCCCGCCACCTGGCGCGTCGCCACGTTCAGCCGATTGAAGACGTTGATCACGCCGATCGTCACCAGCAGCGAGGCCAGTGCCACCTCGTCGAAGTGGCGGGTCGCCTCGTCCCACACATCGTCGGGCACGGGGTCGGGACGGTCGCTGAGGCGGGTCACGGACTCGGCCAGCGCCAGGGCGGCGCACTCGGCGGCGCTGAAGTACGCCGTGTCACGCCACGCCGCTACGGCATGGAGACGCTCGTCGGTCTCGCCGTCCCGCTTGGCGCCCTTGGTGTGCATGTCGACGCAGACGCCGCAACCGTTGATCTGGCTCGCCCGCAGCAGCACGAGCTCGACCAGGTGCGGCGGCAGATCGCCCTTGTGGGCTGCCGCCGACAGCGCCAGCGCGGCCTCGAGCGCCTCGGGAAGCAGCAGGGCGGGATTGGTCATACGGGGTGTCATCGCATCCTCCTCGGTTGTCATGTGCCTGAAGTGGTGACACATGAGGCCGCAGGAACGTGACAGGCCGGACCTACCCCGAGGAGCCCTCCCGCCGCCGGGCCAGCTCGTCGGCCAGGGCGCGGAAGGCGCGGCCGCGATGGGAGACGGCGTCCTTCTCCTCGGGTCGCATTTCGGCGAACGTGCGGCCGTCCCCTCCGTCGGGCACGAAAACGGGGTCGTAGCCGAAGCCGTTCCCTCCGCGGGCCTCGGCGGCGATGGTCCCGGGCAGGACGCCCTCGGCCCACACCTCCGACCCGTCGGGAAACGCAACCAGGGCCACGGTCCTGAAGCTGGCGCGTCGTGCGCCGCCGGCATCGTCGAGCGCCGCCAGCTCGCGGAGCAGCTTGTCCACGTTGTCGGCATAGGTCGCCGACTCACCGGCGTAGCGGGCCGAGAAGACCCCCGGCTCGCCACCCAGGGCCTCCACTTCCAGACCGGTGTCGTCGGCCACCGCCGCCGCTCCCGTCGCCGTCTCCAGCGCGCGTGCCTTCAGGCGGGCGTTGCCAACCAGCGTGTCGGCACCCTCGACCACCTCGGGCACATGCTCGGGGCGTGGCACCAGATCCACCGGCAGCGCCGCGGAAAGCACGGCGACGATCTCCTTGACCTTGTCGGGGTTGGCCGACGCCAACACGAGCCGGAGGGGCCCGGCATCGGACGCACTCACCGTCGCGGCGGCGCCTCGGCCAGGACTGCCGCCTGCATGCCGGTCAGCTCCTTGATGCCACCCTCAGCCAGACCCAACAGCGTGTCCAGCTCACTGCGGGTGAAGGCCATGCCTTCGGCCGTTCCCTGCACCTCCACGAACCGCCCCGCTCCGGTCATGACGACGTTCATGTCGACCTCGGCCCGCGAGTCCTCGACGTAGGGCAGGTCGAGCATGGGCACGCCGTCGATGATGCCGACGGAGACCGCCGCCACGGAGTCGGTCAGCGGATGCGTCCTGATCGTCCCGGCCTGCACCAACCGGGTACAGGCATCGTGCAGCGCGACGTAGGCACCGCAGATGGAGGCGGTGCGGGTGCCACCGTCGGCCTGCAGCGCATCGCAGTCGACCGTGATCTGCACCTCGCCCAGCGCAACCAGATCGCAGACGGCACGCAGCGACCGCGCGATCAGCCGCTGGATCTCCTGGGTCCGCCCCGATTGCTTGCCCTTGGCCGCCTCCCGCGAGGCACGCTCGGGCGTGGAGCCCGGCAGCATGGAGTACTCGGCGGTGACCCAGCCCTTGCCGCTGCCCCGCATCCAGGGAGGCACCCGTTCCTCGACGGACGCCGTGCACAGCACCTTGGTCTGCCCGAACGTCACCAGCACCGACCCCGGAGCCATCACGGTGTAGTCGCGATCGAACCGGACCGGTCGCAGCTGGTCCACGGCCCGCCCGTCCTGGCGCGCCGTGCGGGGATCTCCGCTCACGTCGTCTCCTCCCACTGCAACTCCTCTCGTGGCCCGCCTCTGGCGGCCGCTGCACACCGTAGGCCACTCCGTTGCCGTGGGCGACCGTGGGACCACTCTGCCGTGACTTCGTCCCGGCGACTTGGGACAGTCCGTTGCGAGGGGCCGCCCCATCTGTGACGCTGTCTCTCATGTCCTTGGATGTGGGCAGCGATCGGGTCGAGAGAGGAGTATTCCGGCTCGGCCCGATGGATGGACAGGAACACCCGATCGAGAGAGATACAGGTGAGCTGTCCGTTGTGATGAGCGACGGCCAACAGCATCGCTACGTGCGCACAGACGAAGTACGGCGGTTGGCAGACAGCCGGTTCGGCGTGGTCTTTGATTGGGCGGGTCGTTACTACGGCCCAAAGTAGCGAGCGGGCCAACACCCTTTCTGTGCAGGCGGGATGACGCACCTCACCTGGCTTTCGGAGCTGGGTCCGCAGTCACTCCGGAACTGTGGGATCCTTCAAGCCGATGACGCCGGACCAGTTCCTCAATCGTTGCAAGGTGATATGTCATGTCGGCCCCGTTGGTGTCTGGGAGCAAATTTCACAGCACGGATTTCGGACGGCGGAGCAATTGATCTTGGATGCTGATCTGACCGAAGAGGAACGGCAAGCGCTGCTTTCAACACCTCGTCGGGAGTCCGTTCGCCTGAACGTCCGTGGCGAAGCCGTCATCCTCAGGGACCAGGGCCCGCTCTTTGCCCGTAAGGATCTGAAGTCAATCCTCGGTGACGGACTCAACGTCAGCGATTGGATCCAACTGTTGAATCAACGCGTTTACTTCTTCACTGACGAAACCTCGATGCGCAAGCTCCTCGACAAATATCTCCGGATCGACGGAGGTCAGGACGTGATTTGGCTGTCACCGCTCAAATTGGTCGAGACGGCTGGAGTGCGTCTTGAACTCACCAGCCAGAACACTGGCACCATCGCTCGCCGCAGCGGTGCGCAGAGGATGTCGGACACCTTCGCACCACTCTGGCGCTTCACCGACCGAAAGCCGACTGAAGCGACGATCGTCGGAGGTCTCGACGATCTCTCACCAGTTTTTCGGGCTGAACGCTGCTTTGCAGATGGTCGTCGCCAGATACTGACTTAGCAGCGCATCGTTCATCGCCCACGACCCGGCGTACGGCGTACGGAGTACTCGAGTGTTTCGTCATGAGTCAGTGGCCGGGTATCTGGGAAGTTGCATGGAAGGGTTGCAGAGGATACGGCCGAGAGTGCCGTAATGTCCCACCGTCCCGACGCATAGAGGCACTATCAGGTCTCAGCGGACACCTCCCCAACCGGCGAAGGCGTACAGTCGGAGGCATGGTTGTCGAGCAGAAAGTTGGCCTGTGAAGAAACTGGCGAGCCTGTCGTGGCGAGCTCGGGGTTCTGGAGCTACCTGCACCGCCGAAGTTGACCATCCGATTCGCGGCTACAAAGTCAATCCAAAGTACCGGTCTAGCCCTTCCGCTCTCTCCGGACCCGAGGGGCAAGCCCCCACAGTGTCATGGATCTCCTTTGACGGGGACATCTATTGGGTCCGACTCTCACCCGTCAACGGTTGGCCGCGTTCGATTCGCATCACTCAAGCCGATGTCGACGGAGCAAAAGGGTAGAAGCCGCATCGCCAACGTCCTCCACCGACCCAGCGTACGAATACAGCCTCCGAACCCTGGGCGAGAGGGGCGTTCGACGGACGAAGCAATGTGTCAGATGGATAAGGTGCAAGGGCGGGGGGCCGAAGGTCGGGTCGCGAGCGGTGTGAAGTCCGGAGGTGGGAGGTGGCCCAACCCGTGGTGCACTTCGAGGTCATTGGAGCAGACCCAGCACGACTCCGTAAATACTTCTCCGAGCTCTGCGGGTGGAGCTTTGCGACGCCCTCGCCCGTCGCCGAGGAGGTCTCCGCACCGAACGAATATGGGTTCTTGGATCTCATTGCCGCCGACGATGGGACAGGGATCCGCGGTGGAGTAGGCGGCGGGCCAACTTACGAGAGCCATGCCTTGTTCTACGTTGGCGTGCCAGACGTCGGAGTTGCATTGCAGCGGGCCGAAGACCTAAGAGGTACTCGGGTTATGGGTCCCGTCACGTCTCCCAATGGGCTCTTCGTCGGCCATTTCACAGATCCTGAAGGCACTCTGATCGGAGTGGCCGGCCCCTCGTAGCGACGCCTCACTTCCAGCGCACTGGGATACTCCTGACGCGCTCAACCGAATGGCCTTGGTTACGCACTCCAGGAGGTCATGACAAAGGCCTGCAACCGTCCGGCGAAGAACGACAGAACGATGTGGTTCACCTTTCGCTGGCCGCCGACCCGCACGTCGAGGGGAAGGCAGCCCCGTCTTCGACCATCGGTGACCCGGAAGCTCTGGGGAAAGAAGCTGGGCTTGTGCAAGCAGGCCCGGTACGTCACCGACACGCTCCCTTGGGGTGGTGACCAAGGGTTCTGTTGCACTACGTAGGACAGCGCACCACGGTCGATCGTCATGGTCACGGTGGCTCCCGGATAGACAACCGGAGGGAGCTTGGGTCATAGGCGACAAGGAGAAGCGTGAGGGCAACCCCACCGAGCCACCGCCGCCGATGTCCGCGAAGTGTCGCGCCCACACGACCATCATGGCCGGTCCACGATGCAAACGCAGCCCCCCATGGTGCCGCACGTGACGCCCCTTGCCGGCGCCGCGCGGGGCACCAAACTGGCTCTACCGATTCATTGAGGAGAGCTCGGAGATCCGAACTGAGATTCGACGAACAGTCCGGATGACAAGGATCCCAATGGACCCGATGTCGGCGAGTTCGGGCACGGGCTGGATCCATCGCCTCCATGATTCAGGCGGAATGTGCACGTAGCCGGAAGACGCGAATGTTTCGATTGGTCCGGTTTCGGTACTCCGCATACACGTCAGTCATCTCGATCATCTTCTCGAAACCCGCCTGCGCCGCGTCCCCGGTGAGCAACTCTGCCGTGACCGGTACCGCATCACCCCCGACCGTTGCGATCGCGTCCGGATGTTCGATGAGGTTCTTGCTCCAGGCTGGGTGTTTCATCTGGCCGAAATTGCTCCCCGCGACGAGTATGTCGTCGCCATCACGTGCGAACAAAAGGGGCGTCGTGCGGCTCAGCCCGGACACGGCGCCCGTCGTGGTCAGCAACATCGTCGGCGCTCCGATTGGGCCAAGGACCGTGTAGCGGCCGTGAGAGCGCTCAATCACGTACCGGTCGAGTGGGGTGAGGGTGCGGACCATCCACGAGCCCGCTCGAGTCTTCCCGAACCTGGTCATGGATCTGCGAAGACGAGACGTGTCAGAACCCCATCGCACGTCGGGGAAGCTCGCCATCGACCAACCGTAGCTCGGAGTCATCGGATATGACTCGTTCCCGGTGTTCGGGCTATCCGGCCGGATTCGTCCGCAGACGCGCCAAATGGGGCCCCGAAGCCCCCTTCGCACGACTGCATCCTTCATCTCGAGGGACAAACCGAGTAGCCCCCGAAGCGCCCCAGATTGGCACCCGCTCGCGGCGTACTGTGGCAGCGTCGCGTAAGGGGTCGCCTTGAAGACGGCTGATGGGTCGAAACGGAGAACAGCCCCGATTGCCAAGACTTCGCAGCCAAAGCGCACGAAGGTGTGGTTGGGGCTCGTCGCCTTGCTGCTCTTCGTAGCACTTCTGACCGGAATTGGCGTGCGGGTGTACTCCTCATTCGATAACCCGTATCGAGACGGATACGACTACGCGAGCCAGTTCATCGCGGGAGGTTCACAGTTCCGAGGATGCCATCGGTACGTCATGATCCACGACGCCCATGAACCGAACGACCACTATTCGCAGTGGGCGGCAGGTTGCAGGGCAGAAGCGAAGATTCTCAACAACACGGGCACACCTGGCAATAACGGCGCGTTGGGACGGAAACCGCGCTTGATCTACTAGGTCTGCGATGTCGAGACTGATTTCCAGGACTCTTTCCTGAAGTTCCACCATATTTCGGGGTGGCCGCTCAGTTGCCGTGCGCGAAGGCCTCCGGGTAGGAGTGGGCCGAGATCTCCAGTGCAGCATCGACGTCGCGGTAGGTCTTGAATTCGATGACATTGCCGCTGGGGTCGGCGATCTTGGCCTTGGTCTGCTCGGTGGGTTGCCCGACGTCATCAGTCGAGACCGGGACCAGCCATGCCACGCCCGCTGCGTCCAGGCGCGCGATCACCGAGTCGAAGTCGTCACGGCCGAGCGTGACACCGAAGTGGCGAGAGCCTCCGGCGCGCAACGCCGGCACCTCGTCGGGTCGGTCCTGCAGGGTCAGCTGCAGGCCGAAGAACCACACGTCGGTGAAGCCGGCGCGGGCTCGGGCCGGCTGGCATCCGAGCGTGTGCACGTAGAAGGAGCGGGCCTCCTCCATGTCGCGCACGGGAATGGAGAGATGGAGGATCGGCTGCACGAGGCAAGCCTACGACTGCGCGTTGCCGGTGTGCTCCCGCCCTGTCGCCTGGAAAGACATCGTGCTCCTAGGCCGCACGGCCTCCGGCGAACAGCACGCAGCGCGCCATGGTCAGCGGCATCCCACGCACTGCGGGCATGGCCGCATAGCTCCGGCACGACGACAGGGCGATACCGGTGATGGGTGGCGCCAGCACCTCCCCCGGCTCCACCTTCCACACCCAGGCCCGCCGTTCGAAGACCGGGGCCACGCCGAGCACGGCGGTGAAGAAGCCCGAGGCGTAGACCGGATCGCGGCTGGCGCCGGTGATGACCACCTGGTCCACCTGCCAGGACGCCAGCGCATTGCGCACCGTCTCCAGTTGCGTGGTCGTCCCCGCCGGCAGCACCGATCCATCGAGGCTCAGGTCCGTCAGGATACGACGGGCCGACCCCGGGGCTCCCGCTCCGGCCGGTCCTCCCAGCGCGTTGGGCGTTTTGAGGGCCGCCCCGGCCAGTCGGAAGCGCATGCCCTGCATGGCCTGCCACAGCATCGGTTGCGTCGAGCCCGAGACCGCAAAGGGAACCGTGAGCACCACGTTGCCGGCCGGTAGACGGGTCGCTGCATCGCGCAGGTAGGGCGGCGTATGGACCCGCACGACGCGGAGCGGCGCTTCGAAGGTCACGAAGACCGGGGTCAATGCCAAAGCGGCCACGGCGAGGGTGGCAACGCCCGCCAGCGCGGAGCGGTGTCTCGTCAGCCACGAGCTCGGGCGCCGGTAGGTCCCGTGCAACGCGTCGAGCCCGACCGCGAGGAGGAAGGCCAGGAACAACGTCACCAGCGGCACGAACTGGTCAGGCAGGATCTCTTTGAGTACGGGCAACGTTGAGAGGTCACGCCACGGCAGCCGGGGGCGCCCGAGCCAGGCCGGCCCGCTGATCAGGTAGCCACCCAAGGCCAGCCAGAACGTGGTGGCCGCCAGAAGGAGGAGCAACCACGTCAGCGGGCGGCGTCGGGCGGCGATGAGGGATCCCAGCCCGGCAAGAGCCACGCCCCAGCCCACGTAGTCAGAGGGTGGCCCGGTGCGCCCGAGGTACCCGCCGAAGCGAATGTACTCGTCGGCGGGCGTCCCGTAGGGACCCGGGACGAGCAGGCCCGCCAGCGGCACCCCCGAGATCGGGGCGAGCGGGAACAGGACTCCGGCCACCGACTGGGGCCCCGCCAATCCGAACCAGGTGGGATAGGCGAGCACTACCAGGGTCACGGCGGCGCCGAGACCGAGGGCGGGGAGGGCATGCCCGGCGCGTGGCCGCAGCTGGCGCCAGCCGACCGCGGCGACCGCAAGCAACCCGACGGCGCCGAGAAGCAGGCACATCACCAGGATCTCGGGTGAGATGAAGAACTGCACCACCAGGAGGGCGGCCAGCAGCAGACCGTCGCGGGCGACCGAGTGCTCCTGGCGGATCACGATCTCGTGCAAAGTGGTGAAGAGGAACGGGGGGATCACGAGCACGGTGACCGACACGTGGCCGAAGGTGAGCGAGGTGACCAGGGCCGCCGAGTAGCCGAACACCAATGCCGCCGGGATGGCCCCCGCCTTCCAGTTGACGAGGGGGCGGATGGCGGCGAAGCAGGCCCATGCGCTGAGCGCAGGGGCCAGGGTAAGCGCCACGTTGGTCGCTGTGACGGGACCGAAGAGCCACGTGACGGGAGCGAGCACCACGCCCACCAGGGGGCCCGAAGTGTTCGAGAACAGGTTGGCGCCGTGGGGGACGTTCACCACGCCCGAGAAGAAGATGCTGTGCAGGTGGGTGATGGCCCAGGCGGGCCATGCCATGAACCAGACCTCCTGCGCCGGATCACCGCAGCCGCACGTGAGCGCCGCCGAGGGGTGGCCCGACCAGACGTGCCACCACAGGACGATGGCGGGCACCGTGAAACCGGCGAGAGCCAACAGGTGGAAGCCCACGGTGCGCAGGCCTCTCGCGACGCGGCGAGGTCCCGCCCGACCGACCGACGGCGCCGCTACGGCAATCGCCTCGCGCTGGTCGCCCAGACTCGGAATGGCGTCGTGCACCGCGTGCGTCGACACGTCCATCCCAGTCGTCACCGACGACGATCGTACTGCCACGCCCTTTGCGGGCGAGGCCTGGGAGCGACCGTCCGTAAGATCCTCGGCGTGCCCGACGACCGACGATGCATCGTGATTGGCGCCGGTCTCCTCGGACTCTCGAGCGCGTGGGCCCTGGCCCGCCGGGGGTGGGACGTGGTGGTCCTCGAGGCGGCGGGGGCGCCGGGTCACGAGCGTTCCGGTTCCAAGGGGGATGCGCGCATTTTCCGTCTCGGCTATCCCGAGGCGCACGACGTCGAAATGGCGCTCCTCGCCCTGGGCCGCTGGCGCGACCTCGAAGGGGCGACGGGCCGGAAGCTTCTCCGCGTGACGGGGCAGGTGACATTGGGGGACGGGGATGCACAGCACGCCATCGCCGCCGCCATGACGGCCGCCGGCGCGCCGGTCGAGGAGATCCCGGCCACGGCGGCCGCACAGCGCTTTCCCGGCCTCGTCCTGTCGGGCCCCATCCTGCTCGAGCCCGACTCGGGCGTGTTGGCCGCCGACGACTGCCTTCGAGCCCTCCTCCAGGTGGGCGGGTTCGAGCTGCGCACGGGGACACTGGTGACATCCGTGCGTCAATCGTCCGGGGCCGGCACAGTGCAGACCGCCGACGGCACGTCCATCCCCGCCGACGTCGTGGTCGTCTGCGCCGGGCCACATTCGCTCGGGCTCCTCGGGCTCCACGCCCCGGCGGCCGGCGGCCCCTCGCTCCCCCAGGTTGCCTACTTCGCCCCCCGGACCGGTGCCCTCCCACCGGTTTTCATGGAGTGGGGGAACGACATGGTCTACGGCTTGCCGGTGCTCGGCCACGGCCCTCACGCGGGCTCGTACAAGGTGGCCCGGCATGCGCCGGGCCCCGGCCTGCCTCCCTTCGATCCCGCCGATCCGGCTCCGCTGGCCGCCGACGACCCCGACCAACTGGCGCAACTGACCGGCGCCGTGGCGCGCCTGCTCCCCACCCTCGATCCGGAGCCGGTGGCCACGGAGCGCTGCGTCTACGACAACTCGGCCGACACCCATTTCGTGCTCGACCGGGTGGGCCATGTCGTCGTCGGGTGCGGCACCAGCGGGCACGCCTTCAAGTTCGGGCCACTTTTGGGCGAGCTGCTGGCCGACCTGGCCGAGAACCGTCAACCGGCTGTCGATCTCACCCGCTTCGGCCTGCATCGCGGGGCGCCCCCGACCGGGAGGCCACCCACCACCACCCGGTAGGTTGGCGGGGGTGCCCCGCTTCGTCGCCCTGCTCCGCAGTGTCAACGTTGCCGGTCACGGCCGCCTCGCCATGAACGACCTGCGTGCCTCCTTCGAGGCCCTCGGCTACACCGATGTCACCACGTATATCCAGACGGGGAACGTGCTCTTCACGACGGGGTCCAAGAACCAGAAGGGCATCGCCACCGCCGCCGAGCAGCGTTTGGCCGACGACTTCGGCGACTCGCCGGCCGTGATCGTGCGCAGCGTCGCCGATCTGCGTCGCGTCGGCTCTTCCAGCCCCTACGCCAAGGCGGGGGCCGACCCGGCGCGCCACCACGTCACGTTCCTGGCCACCGCCCCGACGAAGGCCGCGCTGACTGCGTTGGCGTTGCCACCTAGCGGGCGTGACGAGCTCGTCGTCGACGGCAAGGAGGTCTACGTCCACACGCCGGACGGCTACGCCAACACCAAGTACACCGGCACCTTCCTGGAGCGCCGACTCGGCGTGGTCAGCACGACCCGCAACTGGAACACGGTGACCAAGCTCAGCGAGCTCGCCGCCCGCTGACCAGCATCACCCGGTGCGCCGGACTTGGCGCACCACCGACGAGTTACATGGCGTAGACGCTGCGGATCACTTCTGAAATCGTCGTGGTTTCCTCGACGACGAGGTTGATGGCTTCGTCGCGCAGCGAGCGCATGCCCTGCTTCTCCGCCTGCCGGCGCAGCTCGTCCTGGGTGGCCCAACCGACGATGAGCCGCTTGATCTCCGGCGTCATCTGGAGCAACTCGTAGACGCCGATCCGGTCGAGATAGCCGGTGTGTCCGCAGTAGTTGCAGCCTCCGCCGATGCAGAACTCGGTCTTTTGCGGGCCCCCGCTTTCCTCGTAGAAGGCGAGCTCCTCCTTGGTCGGAGTGTAGGACGTCTTGCAGGACGGGCAGATGCGCCGCACCAGTCGCTGGCCGACCACCGCAATGACGGACGAGGCGATCAGAAAGGATTCGATCCCCATGTCGAGGAACCGGTGCAGGGCCGAGACGGAGTCGTTGCCGTGCAGGGACGAGAGCACGAAGTGCCCGGTGAGGGCCGACTGCACGGCAATGCGGGCCGTCTCGGCGTCCCGGATCTCGCCCACGAGGATCACGTCGGGGTCCTGGCGCAGGATCGACTTCAAGCCGCTGGCGAAGGTCAATCCCGCCTGCTCGTTCGTCTGGATCTGGTTGATCTTCGGGAAGACGAACTCGACCGGGTCCTCGATCGTCATGACGTTGCGGGAGCGGTCGCTCACCTCCGAGAGGGTGGCGTAGAGCGTGGTCGTCTTGCCGCTCCCGGTCGGGCCGGCGCACAGCACCATGCCGAAAGGGGCTCGCACCAGTCGGGAGTAGGTCTCGTGGGTGTCGTCCGGCATGCCGAGGTCCTTCAGGCGCAGCACCGAACGGTTCTTGTCCAGAATTCGCAGCACGCACTTCTCGCCCCAAATGGTGGCGACGGTGGCGACGCGGACGTCGGTCTCCTTCCCGTCAATGGTCGTCGTGAATTGGCCGTCCTGCGAGCGCCGCTTCTCCACGATGTTGATCTCCGCCAGAATTTTGATACGGCTGATGAGCCCGACGCCCATGGAGGTCGGGAGCTCCAGCACGTCTTTTAGCGCACCGTCAATGCGGAAACGGACGTAGATCACGTCCTGCGATGGCTCAATGTGGACGTCGGAGGCCCGATCACGCACAGCCTGGGTGAGGATGTTGTCCACCACCTGCACGACCGGTGCGTTCTCGGAGACGACGGGCGCCTCCTCCGTCTCGGCGGCGGGACGCTTGCGTGTGGTCTCCACCGCTTCGAAGGCTTGGACGAGCTTGCCGACGCTGGCGAGGGCCTGGTAGCTCCGGTCGACCGCCCATCGGATGTCCGCCATCGGCGCCACGGACAGACGCACCGAGTGCCCACTGACGTCGGACAGCAGGAACCGCAGCTCGTCGCTCGGCTGTGCCACGGCCACGTACAAACCCTCGTCGTCGACACGGAGCGGGATGGCGAGGTTCTCGCGGGCGATCTCACCGGGCACCAGAGCCAGCGCCGACGGTTCGGGCGTCTCGCGCTTGAGGTCCGTCACTGGCATGCCGAAGAAGTCCGCCAGGGCTTCGGCCAATCCCCGGTCGTCCAACGCGCCGATGTCGACGAGCACCTCGCCGAGTCGCTTGCCGGAGTCGGCCTGTGCCTTGAGCGCGGCGGCCACCTGACTCTCCGTCACGGCACCGCGTGCCACGAGCACCTGTCCGAGGCGGCCCTTCGTCGGCGCGGTGTTGACCGGCGGCGCCTCGAAGGCCGGCATCGCTGCGTCGGCCTCGGCCTCGGAGAAAGGCCCCAGTTCAGCCCCACCCTCACGTTCGAGCGTGAGGGTGTCGCCCGTGGGCTCCGCTGCGTTCTCGTCCTTGCGTCGAATTCTCATAGTGGTTGCGCCGGGGGTTGCGGCAGGGGCTCGTCTCGCCGGTTCCGCCCGCTCCTTGTGTGTCCATTGTCGGCGGGAACCCTCCCGCGCTTGAGCACGGGAGGGTCCGCAAATGGACGGGAGGGTCCGCAAATGGGGAGTGGATCCTTCGCCGGTGACGGGGCGCGCCGGGGCTTTCGGTTGGCCGTCCCCCCCTTGACGCGGTTCCCCGCAAGGGCCCGCCCGTCCCGGACCGGCTGGGGTGATCAGGGACTAGTTGTCACCAGTTCACGGGGGGTGCGGCGGGCGCCGGAGGGGCGTCGAAAGCGACCAGGGGCTTGGTGGGCTCGGGCTCCGAGAAGGACTTCACCTCGGACCTCTCCTCGCGCCTGTGGGCCACGCGCTCGTTGGTGCGCTCTTTGGCGGTGGTGACTTCGTCAGTTCGTGTCGTCATGGTGATGCGGCGGTGGAGGCACAATCCGTGCCCCGTTTCCGACCGCTCTCCTTCCCCTCTCCGAGGTCGGCGCGAAACGGCGCGCACTTGAGCACGGGGCGCCCGAAGCCGACACCTCCAGAACCGCTACGCAGTGACGTCCTTGTGGACGAAGACCACGGTCGCCACGGCTCCGGCCACGACGAGATACACCGCGGAGAGGATCAGCGAATGGGCGAAGCCCGCCGTCTGCTGCCCGCCGATCGCGACGGACTGCAGGAGCTGGCCGGGCAGCCACGTGGCCGTGTTCGGGACGATGCGCGTGACGACGGCCTCGAAGGGCAGCAGATAGGCGAACCCGACGATGATGGCGGTCACCGACGAGCGGAAGAGTAGCCCGACCACCAGCCCGAACACGGTGAATCCCACCGTGGCCAACAGAAGGTCACCGAGCGCCCGGGTTAGGTCCGCCAAGCCTTCGCTGGACGTCCAGGCCGCGGTCGGTACGTGGCGGGCGTGCGCCATCACGAAGGCCGCCACCGTGGCGACCAGCGAGGCGAAGACCACTGCGCCCAGCATGAACGCGAGCACGGCCCCGAACTTCCCGGCCAGCAATATGACCCGCCTGGGCTGCCGCACCAGGAGCTGGCGCAACGTGCCCAGGCTGTACTCGCTGGCGATCTGCGTTGCCGCGATGCCGAAGGCGACGACGCCCAGCAGCACCGCGGCCCGATTGACACCGTGGATGAGGCCATCGGGCTGGGCCAGCTGCGCCAGGCTCGGAAGGCCGCCGCGTCCGGTCGCGGGGGCCTGGGCGAAGAGCAGCACGGCGAAGAGTGACGCGGCGAGGGCCAGCCCGGCGTAGGTCCCCACCAGGAGGTTGGGTCGCCTCAGCTTCACCCACTCGCTGCGGAAGGCGGCCACGATCATCATTGGATCCCTCCGAGCGCCCCGACAGCCTCGACGTCTCCGGAATGGGTACCGGTCAGGGCGAAATAGGCTTCTTCCAGGCTCCGCTCACGCTCGGCCAGGTGGACGATGACGATCCCGGCCTCGAAGGCGGCCCGATTGAGCGATCCGGCCAGCGCCACCGCGTCGGAGACCACCACCGTTCCACTCGACGCGTCGATCTGAGCCGTGAGGCCCCGACGGGAGAGCAAGACCGCCAGCCCCTCGAGTTGGGCCGGCTCCTCGGGTCGGATTACCAGCTCGGAGCTGCGCATGCCGTAAAGCTCTGCGACGGAACCCTGGAAGACGCTGCGGCCGCTGCGGATCATCACCACGTGATCGCAGATGTGCTCGATCTCCGACAGCAGGTGGCTCGAAACGAAAATGGTCATGCCCTCGTCGGCCAGCGACCTGATCAGGCTCCGCATCTCCACGATCCCGGCCGGGTCCAAGCCGTTGGTCGGTTCGTCCAGGACGAGGAGCGACGGATCGGGGAGCAGCGCGGCGGCAATGCCCAGGCGCTGCTTCATACCGAGCGAGTAGCGGCTGAACCGGTCGCCGGCCCGGTCGGCCAGGCCGACACGCTCCAGTACCTCGGGAATGGCCGAGGGTGCGAGCTGCCCGAGCCGGACGAGCGCCCGCAGATTGTCGCGCCCGCTCAGTGACGGGTAGAAGGCCGGTGACTCGATCAGCGCGCCGACACGAGCCAGGTAGGACGCCGGATGGTCCAGGTCGCCCTGCAGGATCCGACCGCTCCCCCTCGTGGGACGTATCAGACCGAGCAACATGCGGATCGTGGTGGTCTTCCCCGCACCGTTGGGCCCGACGAAGCCGCAGACCGAGCCGCTCGGAATGGCGAGGTCGAGGTCGTCGACGACCCGGCGATCTCCGAACTCCTTGGTGAGGCCGGTGGTGACGACGGCGAGGTCCGGCGCTGCATCCTGCGCAGCCATCAGCGGTGCCCGCGGGCAGGGTGATCCATTCGGTCGACTGTAGGAATCCGACCCCAGTCGGTCGACCGACCCAGGGATGATTCCCGCGTGCTCGGCTCAGCCCAATGGCGCAGCTGGACGGCCATTAGCGGGCGCGGTGGCGCCGCCTTCGAGGAGATGACCTCCTTGGGCCGCTCGATCACCGACCCGTCGCACCACGATCTTCTCGCTTGGGTAGTTGGCGGTCCAATCAGGACGAGGTCCGGCTCTCCGTTCCCCTTCCCACGCGGGTCGCGTGAACCTGCCGATCCCTCAGGCCGGAACGTCCGTCAGCAGGTGCGTGAGGCGCCGGTCTCACGATGCCTGTGGCCGTCCTCCCGCTCTCTGTGAGGCGGGACCGCGCTGCGGAGACGTGGCAGTACTCGACGAGGGTGGCGCGGTCGAGGTCGGTCAAGGGAACGAGCGCGCCGCCGATCCGCCAGTCGCGCCCTGACTCGGGGTCGCGCCGGCATGACGCGACAGTCAACTGGAGTCGAGCCGAGCGCGGCCGCCCGTCGGCCATCGGGAGGTCGGCCACCAGGAGGACCTGCTGGCCCACGGCCAACTGCCTAGGACCCAGGAGCCCGGCCCCCGTCGGTGTCAGATCCACCATGCGGACCATGTCGTCGCCGATGAAGGCGGCCATGTCGGTGGGTGTCCGATAGTGGTGGCGCAGCTGTCGCCGCGTCGCCACCTTCCGCAATGTGGCGACGACCAGCGCCAGCTCCCAGACACCGAGTGCCATCCCGATGGCCAAAGGGACGGCACCCATGTGCGGCAGCGGTACGACGCCGAGCGCGGTCAGCGCCCGCAGGACCAGTGCGGACAGCAGGACGAACGCGATGCCGACAACCAGTCGTAGTTGACGCAGGGCCAGCCATCCGCCGTCGTCGATCCCGTCCTTGGGAGTGACCTTGAATGTCGCGGGCGTGGGACTGACCACCACTCTGGCAGCCCGTGAGAAGATCTCCAGCGTCAGGAGGAGTGAATAGGTCCCGTCCCACAAGGTCGCCCGGCCTCTGCAGAGCAGCGTCGAGGCGGCGAGGTCGACGGCGATCCAGGGCAACCAGAAGATGAGGAAACCCAACACCGTGGCATGCATCGGCAACTGGCCGCTGACGAGCATGACAGTAAGGACGATGAGGAGGCCCAGCCGCTGGAGCGGCACGAAGTAGGCCAGAAGGGACGAGAGGTAACTGACTCTTTGCGCCGATGACAGGTTGGGAGCGAGCAAAGGGTTCTCGGGGGTCCGGAAGACGGCCAGGTTCCCTCGGGCCCAGCGGTCACGCTGCAGGAGGTATGACGACAGATCGTGCGGAGCCAGGCCCTGCACCAGCGTCTCCGCGTGGTAGCGGGTCTTCCAGCCGCGGGCATGCAGCTTGATGGTGGTGTGGAAGTCCTCGGCAATCGTCTCGGTCGCAACACCGCCGACCTCCATCAGCGCCTCGCTCCGGATGACGGCTGCGGACCCGCACCAGAACACGCTGTTGTGCCGGTCCTTGCCAGGCAGGATCACCTCGAAGAACATGCTCTGGTCGTGGCGGCCGGTCTCGAAGTGCTGGAAAGAGTCATGGTTGCCGAAATCATGCGGGGTCTGGACCACCGCCACCTGTGCGTCGTCGAAGTAGCCGACCGTGGCGTCGAGGATGTCTGGCTGGGGTACGTGGTCGGCGTCCAGCACCAGCAGGAGCTCGGCGTCGACGACTCCGAGGGCGTGGTTGATGTTGCCGGCCTTTGCGTGACGATTGTCCGGACGGGTGACGTAACGGGCGCCGGTGCGCTCGGCCAGTGCACGGACGAAGTCCCGGCGACCGTCGTCGAGCACCCAGGTCAGATGCGGATAGCTGATCCCCGCACAGCCCAAGAGGGTGGCCTCCAGGACCTCGGGTCCCTCGTCGTAGGTACAGACCAGCACATCGACGCTGTGCGGCAGCGCAATCGCAGGCCGCTTCGACGTGGGGATGCGCCAGGCCAGGAAGCAGAAGGAAGCGAGCATGGCCCAGCCGAAGAGCTCACACGCGTAGAGCAGGAGGAAGAGTACCGGGTCCGTCCTGTCCCAGGTCTCGGCAGCGCGCCAGCCCAGGTAGACGGCACCCCACGCGAGGGCGATGAACGCAACGACCCGGATCACCGGCTCGTTGCGGATCAATTCCGTCGGGCTCAGCCGGCGTCGGTGGCGCGCCATCATCGAACAAAGGCTCGACAATTGCGGCCCGGCGGTTGAGCACAAAGCACAGATCGTGAGCGGGGGACGCCGCCCTAGACCCACTTGACAGTCTGATTCGGTACAGATGAGGCAAGTTTTGGATCAGGCGGCGAGGCGAGCCATGCGGACTTCTTTGTCGAGTGCGCGCTCATAGGTTCTCCAGGCGGCGACCAGTGG
>Ga0307373_10001830_pt1 | contig 39322 bp, 32 predicted proteins | sample OX2MG_FD_202534 | JGI IMG/M metagenome (GOLD analysis project Ga0307373, IMG submission 202534) | Soil microbial communities from Risofladan, Vaasa, Finland - OX-2 | ecosystem: Environmental > Terrestrial > Soil > Coastal area > Acid sulfate soil | place: Finland: Risofladan, Vaasa | collected...
CGGGCCCCGTGTCGTCGGCGGGCCCCGTGTCGTCGGCGGGCCCCGTGTCGTCGGCGGGCCCCGTGTCGTCGGCGGGCCCCGTGTCGTCGGCGGGCCCCGTGTCGTCGGCGGGCCCCGTGTCGTCGGCGGGCCCCGTGTCGTCGGCAGGTCGGGGCCCGGCGGCGGGCGGAGAGGGTGTGCACTCGTCGGGCTCGGGCAGCAGCGATGCGCCGGAACCCAAGGCCCCGAGGTCGTCGAGGCCGGCATGGGCGCGGCGGTCGGAGGCGGCGATCATCCGGCCGATGACCGGCACCTCCGACAGCGACTCCGCCCGGAGGATGGCCAAGACGACGGGGACGAGGTGCTCGGCCGTGTCGTAGACGACGTAACGCGGGAGCCAGGTCGGTTCGTACTTGGCGTTGAAGCGCCAGAGGGTTTCGATCTGCAGGAAGCTCGACATCTTCTTGAGCGCCCAGCGCTCGACCCGCTGGGTGATCCCGTCGCCGCGTTCGCCGTCGAGGACCGAGCGCAGGGCGGCGAAGTTGAGGCTGAGGCCCTTGTGCCCGTGCTGGCGGAAGTGCTCGATGGACGAGACCAGGGCGAAGTCGATAAGGCCGTTGGGGTGTTCGCCGCGGTCGCGGCGCATGAGGTCGAGGGAGAAGCCGCCGATGCCACGGGCGGGAACGAATTGGCACAGGGCGGCGGGAGCGCCGTCGGGGGCGGTGACCACACAGAGGACGAGGTCTTCGTCGCGAGGGTCGAAGATGCGGCCGAGCATCATGGAGAAACCGCGCTCGAATTCCCCCCGGCGGCTCTGGGACATGAGGCCGGTCAGCTGGACGGCGGTGGCCCGGTCGAGACGGGCCGGATCGTGGAAGGTGGCGGTGTAGCCGTACTTGGCGATCCGGTTGTACGCCTGTCGGAGACCCTTCATCCGGCCGCCGTTCAATGAGAACGTCTCGAGGTCGACCACCGCTTCATCGCCGATGTAGATCTCGTGCATGCCCGTGGCCCGGTAGACGGGGAGCCAGTCCTCGCTCCCCCCCATCACGGCGACGACCCAGCCACGGTTGTCGGCGAATCGGCGGAAGGCCCCCCACGCGTGTTCGCGTTCGGTGTCCGGTCCGATGGTGTCGGGGGAGACGAGGCAGACACCGCCGTAGATGGCGTAGGCCACCAGGCTGTCCCGGTGGAAGAACCACTGTTTGTCACTGCGCAAGGCGAAGTAGTCGAGGGTCCCCTGGCCGTGACGTTTCACGATGTCGCGGGCGCGTGTCTCGGCCGCCCGGCCGGCCGAACGACGGCGGTCGACCACGGGCCGGGTGGCCAGGAGCACGGCCACCACGGCCAGACCGATGCCGACGGTGAGGAGCGAGGGGGCGAGGAAGTCGTCGAGGCGATCGGGCAGGGCGATGTCGCGGATGCCGACCAGACGCTCGACGACCGCCTGCCCGCAGCGCCACAGGCTGAGATGGCGCCGGCCGAGGTCGACGTGCAGGGTGAGCTCGACAACCACGCTCGTGATCACCGTGATACCGACCACGCCGGCCACCAGGGCGATCCCGGCCGAACGCAGCGACGGCCGGTCCGAGGCGGCCCGGAATTCGCTGCGGTAGAGAAGCAGAAGGAGCAGGACGGCGGCGGCCAGGAGTGATTCCTCGAGGTCCCCGCCGCGGGCCAGATGGAGAACGAGGGTCACCCCGAGAATCACCGAGGAGATGGCCCACGCCTGCTGTTGACCCCGGCGGACGCCCCGGGCCAGGGCCAGCAGGCCGATCCCGGCCAGGGCCACCAGGGCTCCCGCCGCCTGGGTGGCTCCGAGGGGCAGGACCTGCAGGACCAAATGAAGACGGCCACGCAGGGGTGGTGTCACGGCCGACAAGAGGTCCACCACCCCGGCGAAGGCGATGGCGCCCGAGGCCCAGCGCCTGACCCGGCGGGACCGGCGCCGGACGGCGTGAAGATCGGGACCGGGGGGCCACGAGGCTCCGCCGGGGTAGGCGGCCACGACCACCGGATGTTGTTGGTGGACGCGTCGGTCCCGGGCCGCCACCCGTTCGAGGAGAGTGGCCGGGTCGCTGGCGGAGCGGGCCATGAGAAGACGGACGTGAAGGTCGGCTCCCGTCTCGAGCTCCACCCAAGAGAGCTGGCGATGGGGCAGGAAGACGGGCAGCATGCCCAAGCGCCCCGGATGTTCCTCGACGACCTCACCGGCCGCACCTGTGCAGGCGAAGACGCCGGGCGTCAGGTGGGTGAGCTCGGCCTGGAGGGCGGCGCCGGTGACCAGAGCGGTGTAGCCCCTGGTGGCGAGGGCGAGTGCCGCGTCACGGCCGGCGTCGTTGGCCGTGGCCCCGGCGCCGGACCAGGACTCTTCGAACAACTTGTCGAGCCGGCCGCCGCCCAGGGTCCGCCAGGCCTGGCGGGCCAGCCAACCGAGCAGGCCGGCCATGACCACCAACTCGACGACACAGACCACCCCGGCCACGAGCAGCCGGTCTCCCCAGGTGGCGTGACGGACGCGGGCGATGGCCCGGACCGTGCGGGGTTGGTTGACGAAGAGGTGGGTCAAGCCGTCGGCCACGAAGGGAAGGCTGAGGACGAGGGCCACGGCGAAGGGGACGAGGAGCCACCAGCCGAAGCGGGCGAAGCGACGGTAGAGAAGGCGCGAGGTGAGAAAGCGTTGGACGCCGGCGGGGTCGGCCAGTCGGTTGATGCCCTCCTGCCACGGTTCGGCCGGGTTCTGTGCCGCGGTGAGCACGGCGGCCGCCGGCGAGGTCGGACGCGGCGCCACGTCGACAGTGGGGATGCCGGCATCGATGCGGACGAGCCGGCTGCCGGCCACCGACGCCATCTCCAGGTCGACGCTCGACGCCAGCTCGATCCCGAGCGCCTCCAGAGGGCCCCGGGCCGCGGCATCGGAACCGAGGGCGGCGTCGGTCGTTCCGGGGAGGCATACCACCCGGCGCTCGTGACCGGCGGCGAACGTCCGGAGGGCTTCGGCCAGCCGGGGGTGGGCGGCCAGGGCGGCCCCGGTACCGGAGGCGGCCGTACCGGAGGCGGCCGTACCGGAGGCGGCCGTACCGGAGGCCGGCGGCTCCAGGTCGAAGAGGTTGCCGGCCACCACCACGAGGCCGGGGCCCTGCCAGGTATCGAGGGCGCGACCGAAGCCGGAGACGGCCCAGGTGGTGGTGGGGGTGGCCTCGGGGCCTAGGCCGAAGTTGGCCACCACCACCACTCGTCGGCCCTCGCCGACGGCGATGGTGAGGGTCTCGCCTTCGGGCATCGTCCCCCCATCTTGCCAGCCCCCGGCGGCGCTTCCCGGACGCTGCTGCCGTTCACCAGGTGAATCGCTACGCTCGGCGGCGACGGGGCCGGCCACCGGTCGCCCCCCGAAGCCATCTCCGAAAGGGACTGCAGACGCATGTCGGACACCGCCCACGAGCCGCCGGCCGGACCAGACGGGTCGGGTTCCCACGCCGCCATCTCCGACTTCTTGCTGGAGGAGCGCCGGTTCCCCCCACCCGTCGGGTTCGCCGCCACCGCCGTCGTCTCCGACCGGTCGCTGTACGAGAGGGCCGAGGCCGACCCCGAGGGCTTCTGGGCCGAACAGGCGGCCTCGCTCCAGTGGTTCCGGCCCTGGCACACCGTGCTCGAGTGGGAACTGCCCAACGCCAGGTGGTTCGTGGGGGGAACGCTGAACGTGTCGGTGAACTGCCTCGACCGGCACGTGGCCGCCGGCCTCGGCGACCGGGTGGCCTATTACTTCGAAGGGGAGCCGGGCGACCGCCGGACCATCAGCTACGCCGAGCTGCTGGCCGACGTCGAGCGCTTCGCCAACGTGCTCAAAGGCCTCGGCGTCCGTCGGGGCGATCGGGTGGCCATCTACATGCCCATGATCCCCGAGTTGCCCGTGGCCATGCTGGCCTGCACGCGGATCGGCGCCGCCCACTCGGTGGTCTTCGGCGGCTTCTCGCCCGACGCGTTGCGCGACCGGATCAACGACGCCGCCGCCAAGGTGCTGATCACGGCCGACGGGGGTTGGCGGCGCGGCAGCGTGGTGGCGTTGAAGGAGAACGCCGACGCCGCGGTGGCGGCGACGGCGTCGATCGAACACGTGGTGGTGGCCCGACGGACCTGGGACGCCGACGGCCCCACACCGATGACGGCCGGGCGCGACCACTGGTGGGACGAGCTGATGGCGAGTGCCGACGGGTCCTGCGAACCGGAGGAGATGGAGGCCGAAGACCTGCTCTATCTGCTGTACACCTCGGGGACGACGGCCAAGCCGAAGGGGATCATGCACACCACCGGCGGCTATCTGACCCAGGTGGCCTTCACCCACCGGACCGTCTTCGACCTGCACGCCGAGAGCGACATCTACTGGTGCGCGGCCGACATCGGCTGGGTGACCGGCCACAGCTACATCGTCTACGGACCGCTGGCCAACGGCTGCAGTTCGGTGCTCTACGAGGGGACGCCCGACTTCCCCGACAAGGACCGCTGGTGGGACATCATTGAGCGTTACCGGGTCTCCATCCTCTACTGCGCACCGACGGCCATCCGGACCTTCATGAAGTGGGGCAGTGACTATCCCGGGAGCCACGACCTGTCGTCTCTGCGGGTGCTCGGCTCGGTGGGCGAACCCATCAACCCCGAGGCCTGGACCTGGTACTGGCAGACCATCGGGGGTGGGAACTGCCCGGTGGTCGACACCTGGTGGCAGACGGAGACGGGGGCCATCATGATCGCCCCCCTGCCCGCCGTGACCACCTGCAAACCGGGATCGGCCACTTTCGCCTTGCCCGGGATCGAGGCCGAGCTGGTGGACGACGCCGGGGCCCACGTGGCCCGCGGCGGGGGCTACCTGACCCTGACCCGACCGTGGCCGTCGATGCTCCGCGGCCTGTACGGCGACCCCGAGAGGTACCGGGAGACCTATTGGAGCCGGTTCCCGGGCCGGTACTTCGCCGGGGACGGGGCCAAGCTCGACGAGGAGGGCTATCTCTGGCTGCTCGGCCGGGTGGACGACGTGATGAACGTGTCGGGCCACCGGATCTCCACCACCGAGGTGGAGTCGTCGCTGGTGGACCATCCGTCGGTGGCCGAGGCGGCCGTGGTCGGCGCCAAGGACGCCACCACCGGTCAGTCGATCATCGCCTTCGTGACCCTGCGCGGTGGTCAGGAACAGACAACCGAACGGGGCGAGGATCTCCGCCGGCACGTGGCCCAGCTGATCGGGCCCATCGCCCGGCCCAAGACGGTGATCTTCACCGACGAGCTGCCCAAGACCCGGTCGGGGAAGATCATGCGACGGCTGCTCAAGGACGTGGCCGAGGGACGCGACCTGGGTGACACCACCACGCTGGCCGATCCGGGGGTGGTGGAGGAGATCCGGCGGTTGTCCGGCGAGCAGCCCACCGAGGAATGAGCCCGCCGGGCCCCGGAGCGGCGCCGTCCGACGAGACACCATCGAACTGGCGCTGGCACGCCGAACCGCTGGCGCCCGGTCCGACCGTGGTCTTCGACATCGACGGGGTGCTCTCGGACGCGGCGGGCCGGCAGCACTTCCTCGAATGGGGCCGGCGCGACTGGGACGGCTTCTTCGAAGCCTGCGCCGACGACCCGCTGATCGACGAGGTGGCCCGACTGCTCGAGCTGCTCGACCCGGGCCTGTCCATCGTGTTGTTGACGGGACGGCCCTTGCGGGTGCAGCCGCAGACCCTGGCCTGGCTGGCGCGCTACAAGTTGCGCTGGGACCTGCTGGTCATGCGCAGTCGGGGCGACACCGCCCCGGTGGCCTACTACAAGCGCTCGGTGGTCGCCGCTCTGCGCGAGCACGGGCTCGATCTGCGACTGGCCTTCGAGGACGACCCCCGCAACCGCGACATGTTCCACTCCCAGGGCATCCCCTGCATCTACATCCACTCGGGTTACTACGAGTAGGGCCATGGCCGGTGGGCTCAACCCCGATATGGGCCCTGCATTTCTCGGAGGGGACACTAAAGGTTGTGACCGGGCCGGGGCTTCATCGACCTGGCCAGCGGGACCGTCGGCGGTCCCATCTCGGTGCCCGGGATCCGCCCCGGTATCGCCATCACGCCCGACGCCATCGCCGGAAGGCGATGCCATGACCGCCGTCGACGGTTGGGTGGTGTTTCCCATTCACAGCGACAACAACCTGGCGCGGCCGGAGGCGTTCGACGGCGCCGGCAAAAGCCTCGGCCAGGCGCTGCCCTTCCCCTGTTGCTGATCGATCCTGTCGCTCAGCCGTTCCTGAGCCGGGCCGGGGGTGAGCTGTCGGCCCCGTCCCTGCGGCGCCGGCGCCGGGTCTCCACCGCGCTGTGGGGGACCCCGGCCGTCATGTCGGCCAGCCAGCCGCCGATCAGCAGGAGACCGGCGGCCAGCAGGACGGGCAGGTCCCCGAAGCGTTCGTAGAGGGTCCGGCCCGTCCGGCGCATGAGCTCTCCCACCAGGACCTGGCGCCGGCCGAGGGTCGTCCGGGCCAGGACGGCACCGCGGTGGTCGATGAGGGCGGAGAAGCCGGTGGGGGCGGCCTGGGCGAGGTCGCGGCCCTCGGCGATGGCCTGGAGCCGGGAGGCGGCGATCTCCTGGGAGGGGACCTGGCCGGTGGCGTAGGACGAGGTGTTGGTGGGGACGATGAGCAGCTGGGCCCCGGCCCGGGTGGCCACCCGGCCCCGGTCGGCGAAGAAGACCTCGTAGGAGACCATGGTGCCGAGAGGCCCGGCCGGGGTGCGCAGGACGCCGTCGCCATGGCCGGGGACGGCGTCCAGGGGGACGCCCGAGAGACTGGCCAGGTGGGAGAAGAAGGCCCGGTCGGGGACGTACTCGCCGAAGGGGACCCGGTGGACCTTCTCGAAGCGGGCCACCAGCCGGCCGTGGGGGCCGAAGGCCACGATCTCGTTGCGGAAGCTGCTGGCCGAGATCGTTTCCGTGACGCCGACGGTCAGGGTGGCCAGGTGCCGCCGGGCCACCTCGGCCAGGCTGCCCTCTGTGGGTGAGCCGTCGAGGGGCTCGCCCAGGGAGACGGCGTCCTCGGGCCAGACGATCAGGTCCGGGGGACGGCCCCGGTCGACGGCGGAGATCCCGTCGGTGGCCCGGAGCTGGGCGGTGAAGACCGAGGCCGGGTCGACCTGGGCCTTGCTCAAGCCCCGGACGCCGCCCCCCTGGACGGCGGCCACCCGGACGGCGGCCACCGGGGCCCCGCCGTCGGGGGCGTGGGCCCCCCAGAGACAGACGGCGGCCACGGCGGCCAGGGCAGCGCCGCCGGCCGCCGCCGGCCGGCCCACCCGCCGCCACCGGTCGGCCCGGACGAACGAGCTGACCAGGGCCCCGAGGCCGGCCCCGGCCACAAAGACGAGGCCCACCAGGAGCAGTGGCCCGCCGAGCCGGGCGGCACCGGCCAGGGGGCTCGAAGCCTGGCCCAGGGCGATCCCGCCGAGGGGGAGACCGCCGAAGGGCCAGCGGGATCGGAGCGCCTCCATGAGGACCGCCGCCCCGGCCAACGAGGCCCCCCGTCCGCGTCCCGGGGGGGAGAAAGCGCAGGCCAGGGCCAGGGCGAGGGCCTGAAGGAGCATCAGGACGAGGCCGCCGTAGACGTTGAAGGAGAGGGCCCACCAGAGTCCGGTGACGAACAGGCCGAGGCCGGCCAGCCAGCCGGCCAGGAGCCGTTGGCCGGGCCGGAGACCGCCGAGCCGCCACCAGAGCAGGGCGGCCCCCACCCCGGCCAGTGGCCAGAAGCCGAAGGGGGGCAGGGAGAGGGCGAGGCCGACGCCGGCCAGCAGGGAGGGCCCGGCGATCCGGCCCCGGACCCCGGTCACGCCACGACGGCCCGAGCCGCTCTGCGGCCGCTGCCGATGCAGGCGGGGATGCCGACGCCGTGGAGGGCGGCCCCGGCCAGGGCCAGGCCCGGCAACCGGTCGGTGGCGGCTTCGATGGCCGCCACCCGGTCCAGATGGCCCACCGGATACTGCGGGAACGACCCCGGCCACCTCGTCACCGCCGTCTCGAGCGGGGCCGCGCCCAGGCCCATCATGGTCCCGAGGCCCTCGAGGCACGCCGCCCGCAGCTCGTCGTCGGTCATCGAGACGTGCCGGTCGTCACCCTGCCGGCCCACCGACGCCCTGATCAGGACGTCGCCCGGTCGGTCGAGCTCGGGCCACTTGGCGCTGATCCAGGTGCAGGCGGTGACCAGGGGACCGGCCCCCCCGGCCTCTGGCCGTGGCACCAGGAAGCCGCTGCCGTCGAGCGGACGCCGGACGGCGTCGGCGGCCAACCGGAGGGTGACGATGGCCACCGAGGCGTAGCTGACGGTGTCGAGGATGGCGGCCAGGGCACCGTCATGGCGTCGGAGGAGGCCGGCGGCCACGGGGGCGGGGACGGCGACGACGACCCCGTCGGCCTCGGTCTCGCCGCCGGGCGCGCTGGCGATGCACCAGCGTTCGCCGTCGCCCGACGCCTGGCGTCGCAGGACGGTGGCCGTCGTGCCCCGGCGGAGCTCGACGCCCCGGTCGAGGAGCGCTCGCCCGAGCTCCTCGGCCAGCCGGCCGATTCCGCCCCGGAGGCTCAAGAAGACGGGCCCGCCGGCGCCGGACATCGCCGCCACCCCGGGCAGGTCGGGCAGGTCGGGTCCGGGGGACGCGGCCGGCGGGCCGGGCAGGCCGGCACCGAGCGCCCGCATCAGGCTGCCCCGTCGGGCCTCGGCTCCGAGCAGGGCGGGAAAGACGGCCGCCGCACTCATCAGATCGATGTCGCCGGCGTGGATCCCGCCGATCAGGGGGGCGGCCAGACGGGCGGTCACCTCCGGCCCGAGCCGCCGCCGGACCACCTCACCCACCGCCATGTCGGTCGGCCGGGCCGACGGCTCCGGTGGCGGGCGCCGCCGCCGGAGCAGATCGAGGGCGGGACCGACCAGGCCCGCCGGGGAGCAGATGCCCGATCGGGCCAGGGGACCGAACCGGGTGGGCACGCCGAGGGCGAGGCCGGCCGGGAGGGGCCGGAGCCGTCCCCGGGCCCAGACGTAGGCGCCCCGGAGACCGGGGGCGACCAGGTCTTCTGTCAGTCCCAGCTCGGCACAGAGGGCCAGGGCCTCGGGCCGTCGGGCCACGAAGGCGTCGGGTCCCAGGTCCACCGGCCGGCCCCCGAAGCTCTCGGTCCGCAGCTTCCCGCCGAGCCGGTCGTCGGCCTCGAGGACGATCACCCGCGGCGCCGGCGTCATCCGGCTCAGCTCCCAGGCGGCGCTCAGTCCGGCCATCCCGGCTCCGATGACGGCGATGGTGGGCGGCATCAGCCGCCGGCGCCGGTGTGGCGGCCGTGACCGGCCGCCTCCCGGACCACGTCGGCCAAAAGGGCGCAGAAGAGGGGATCGTCGTTGAGCGACGCCGTCCGGGCCAGGGCGATCCCGGCCTTCTCCGCCGTGGCGGCCGCCTCGATGTCGATGTCGTAGAGGACCTCGAGATGATCGGAGACGAAGCCGATCGGACAGACCAGCACTCCGCCGTAGCCGAGACCGGGAAGTTCGCCGATCACGGCGTTGATGTCGGGTCCGAGCCATTCGTCGTCCGTCCGGCCCGCGCTCTGCCAGGCCACCGACCAGTCCCTGACCCCGGCGGCCCCGGCGACCGACCGGGCCGACGAGGCCAGCTGCTCGCCGTAGTTGTCGCCCGCCTCGATCACCCGGACGGGCACGCTGTGGGCGCTGAAGAGCACCCGGACGGGACCACCCGACGCGCTGTCGGACCGGCGGGCCGAGAGCTGGGCCACCAGGTCGTCGAGGCCCCGGCGGACCCGGCCGGCCATCAGGGCCTCGAAACCCGGCGCGTCGTACCAGTGGTCGATCATCTGCCACTCGATCCCGCCGGCGGCACCGGTCCCGCCCGAGCCGACGGCCTGCCGGGCCCGACGGTCGTACTCGCCCACGCTGACGCTGGAGGAGTGGGGGGCGAGGACCAGGCCGACGATCCGCCTCACCCCGGCCGCCCGCAAGTCGGCCACGGCCTCCTCGATCCGGGGGGCGGCGAACTTGGCCCCGCCCACCACGACGAAGCGGCCGGTCCCGCCGCCCTCGAGAGCGCGGGCGATCCCGGCCACCTGGGCCCGGGTCCGTTCGTTCAGCGGCGAGGTCCCCCCGATGGCCCGGTAGCGGTCGGTCAGCTCGGCCAATTGCCCCGCCGTCGGGGCCCGGCCCCGGCGGATCTCGGTGTAGAAGGCGTCGATCTCCTCGACCGACCGGGGCGTGCCGTGGGCCATCACCAGCACCCCGGTGGCGTCCGGGCCGCCGCCGCCGGGCCTGGTCACGGCGTCCCCCCCACGCCGGCTGTCCCCCCTGGGACCTGTTCGTGGACGAAGGCCACCAGCCGTTCCAGGATGGCCGGATCCGTCTCGGGCAGCACCCCGTGGCCGAGATTGAAGATGTGGCCGACACCCCCGCCCCGGGCCATGACATCGCGGGCCTCGTCGCGTACGGCGTCCCACGATCCGAGACAGGTGGTCGGATTCAGGTTGCCCTGCACGGCGTAGCCGGGCCCGATCAGCCGGCGGGCCTCGTCGAGCGGCACCCGCCAGTCGACCCCGACCACGTCGGCCCCGGCCGAGGCCATCAACGGCAGCAGGTGGCCGGTGCCCACCCCGAAATGGATCCGGGGCACCCCGAGGTCGGCCATCCCCTCGAGCACCCGCCGGCTGGCCGGCCAGACCGTCGTCTGGTACTGCTCGACGGAGAGCGCCCCGGCCCAGCTGTCGAAGAGCTGGACGGCGCAGACACCGGCGACGACCTGGGACCGCAGCGACGCCAGGGCCAGCTCGGCCAGCGTCTCGAGCAACCGGCCCCACAGGCCCGGGTCCTCGGCCATCAGGGCCCGGGTGTGCTCGTAGCTCCGGGAGGGACCGCCCTCGATCAGGTAGCTGGCCACCGTGAAGGGCGCACCGGCGAAGCCGATCAGCGGGATCCCGAGAGGGGCCAGCTCGCCGGTGGCCATCCTGATGGTCTCGAGCACGTAGGCGGTGTCCTGCTCCGGCTCGAGGGCCCGCAGCCGGGCCAGATCCCGCGCCGACCGGAAGGGTTCGGCCACCACCGGGCCCCGGCCGGGCTCCACCTCCACGCCGAATCCGATGGCGGCCACGGGGACGACGATGTCGGAGAAGAGGATGGCGGCGTCCACCCCGTAGCGCCGGACGGGCTGCAGGGTCAGCTCGGCCGCCAGCTCGGGCCGTCGGATGGCGTCGAGGATGCTTCCCGGCCCCCGCGCGGCGCGGTACTCGGGCAGGGCCCGGCCGGCCTGCCGCATGAACCAGACCGGCACCCGGGCCGTCGGCTCGCACCGGCAGGCGCGCAGGAACGCCGAGTCGGCGACGGACATCGCGTCGACGCTACCCCGGGGAAGTCCCGAGGGACCTAACGGTATGATCGAGGGTTCACTGCGCGCAGCAGGGAGAGGTGGAGCGGCTGTGGGCGCACATCCGGAGCTCGAAGCGGAACAGGCTCATATCGACCGGGCCTACGAGCGGCTGGACCAGCTTCGGTCCGATGCCGAGAGCCTCTTGCGGTCCGTCCTCGACCAGGGCCGCGGGGGGACCCACCAATTCCGTGAGGAGCGCGACGTCATCGTCCGGACGAGCCTCGCCCGGATCGACCAGCTCGACATCGGGGAGCAGGCCCTCTGCTTCGGCCGCATCGACCGGCGCAACCACGACGCATCGATCGAGTCCTTCCATATCGGCCGGCTCGGCATCTCGGGCGACGACGTCGACCCCCTGGTGGTCGACTGGCGGGCCCCGGTGGCCGAGCCCTTCTACCGGGCCACCGGCCGCGACCCCATGGACCTGGTCCTCCGCCGCCACCTGGCCGCCCACGGACGCCGGATCGTGGGGATCGAGGACGAACGCTTCGGCCGAACGCCCGTGGCCGGTGACGGCCGGCCATCGGCCGACGGCGCCGGGCCGCCGAGCGACGGCGACGACTCCGTCGAGGACGCCGCGCTCGAGCTCGGCGGTCCCGGAGCGCTGCTGGCCGTTCTCGAAGGGGCGAGGACCGGCTACATGCGCGACATCATCTCCACCATCCAGCGGGAGCAGGACGAGATCATCCGGGCCCCCCTACCCGGTGTCCTCGTCGTCCAGGGCGGCCCGGGCACGGGAAAGACGGCGGTGGCCCTGCACCGGGCCGCCTATCTCCTCTACACCCACCGTTTCCCCCTCGAGCGCCAGGGCGTCCTCGTCATCGGCCCCAATCCGCTCTTCCTCCGCTACATCGAGCACGTCCTGCCCTCGCTCGGTGAGAGCGGCGTCACCCTCTCGACCATCACCGGCATCGTCCACGGGGTCCAGCAACGGGCCCAGGAGCCGCCGGCCGTGGCCCGGCTGAAGGGCGAGGCCAGGATGGCCAACGTCGTCACCCAGGCCGTCCGCACCCGCCAGCGGCCCCTGCGCCAGAGCGTCGACGTCCCCTACGGCGCCACCGTCCTGCACCTGACGGCCGACGTCTCGGCCTCGGTCATCGCCGCCGCCCGCCGCCGCCCCGGCACCCACAACGCCCGGCGTCGCTTCGTCGAGCAGCTGGTCGTCCGCCGGCTGGCCGACGACTACCAGCGGGCCGTCCGCATCCACCGCGGCTCGCTCCCGGCCCCTGATCCCTGGCCGCAGACGCAGACGCCGGCGCCGCCCGTGTCCGAGACCCGGCCGCCGACTCTCTTCGACACCTCCGACGGCCGCACCGGCCACGCCGACAACGACGGCCCCGGCGCACGGGACGGGGCGCCCCGCAACGGCTTCTCCGACGGCAACGGCAAGATCAGCGGGGCCGACGCCACTTCGATGGACGCGACTTCGATGGACGCCACTTCGATGGACGCCACTTCGATGGACGCCACTTCGATGGACGCCGAGAACGACGCCCCCGAGGAGCCCGTCTTCGACCTGGCCGAGTTCTCCCGGCAGATCCGCTCCCTGCCCCAACTGGCGGAGGCGCTCGACCGGATGTGGCCCCGCCTGAGCGCCGAAGAGCTCCTGCACGACCTCTTCGGCTCGCCCCCCCTTCTGGCCCTGGCCGCCCGGGGTGTGCTGACGGCGGCCGAGCAGGCCTTCCTCGTCCGCGACCGCAGCGGCTCCCTGGTCGAGATCCCGTGGACGGCGGCCGACCTGGCGCTGATCGACGAGGCCCGGGTCCTGCTGGGCAAGCGCCGCTCCCGCCGGGGGGCGGGGACCGAATTCGACGACGATCCCCGCACCTACGGCCAGATCGTGGTGGACGAGGCCCAGGACCTCTCGCCCATGCAATTGCGCATGGTGGCCCGCCGCTCGCTCTCGGGCTCGGTCACCGTCGTCGGCGACATCGGCCAGGCCACCGGGCCCTGGGCTCCCGCCGGCTGGGACGAGGTGACCGCCCATCTACCCGGGGAGCGGCCTCCGCGGCTCGTCGAGCTGACGGTCAGCTACCGGACCCCGGCCGAGGTGGTCGAGGTGGCCTCCCGGGTGTTGGCCGAGGCGGCACCGCAGCTCCGACCGCCGCGGCCCGTCCGCGGCTCGGGCCACGCCCCGCTCTTCGTGGACGCCGCCGGCGACCTGGCCGGGGCCGTGGTCAGCGCCGCCGCCGACCTGGTAGCCGAGGTCGCCCCCGGCACGGCCGCCGTCCTGGCCCCGGCGTCACTGGTGGGCGAACTGGCCCTGGCTCTCGACGAGGCCGGCTACCAGGCCATCGATCCCCGCCGCGACGGCCTCGGTTCGCCTCTCTCGCTGCTACCCGTCGATCTGGCCAACGGTCTTGAATTCGACGCCGTCATCGTCGTCGAGCCGGCGGCCATCGCCGAGGAGTCGCCGCAGGGCTTGCGGGCGCTCTACGTGGCCCTCACCCGACCCACCCAGCGTCTGGTCGTCGTCCACGCGCGGCCTCTTCCCGCTTCCCTGCACGACTGACCCGCGTCTCTCCACGCGTCTCTCCACCGTCTCCCGCGCGTCTCTCGCCGTCTCTCGCCGCCTCTCGTCACCAGGGCCGCCCTACCACGCCTGGCCCCCCGTCTTCGCCACCGGCTCGGTGACCGCCCCCGGGTCCGTCACGGTGTTGGCGCGGAGGGGTCGCCGTCCGCTAGGAAAGACGCCGTGACGCAGGCACTGTCAGTGGAACAGACCGCGCCAGGGCAACGCCACGTCCCCGAACGGCCCGCACTTTTGGCCGTCGGTGTGATCATCTGGCTCGGGTCCGAGGTCATGTTCTTCAGCGGCCTGTTCGCCGCCTACTTCACCATCCGGGCCAACTCCCACGTGGCCTGGCCGCCTCTCGCCGGGCTCCACCTCGACTACATCCAGGCCGGCATCTTCAGCGTCTTCCTGCTGGCCTCGAGCCCGACCTTCCAATTCGGCGTCTGGGCCGAGGAACGCGGTGACCGGAGCCTGGCCCGCAAGTGGATCGTCACCAGTTTCATCCTGGGTGGCGCATTCCTGGCCAACACCCTCTACGAATGGCACGACTTCGCGTCGCACAACCACGGTCCCGCCCTGAACGCCTACTGGTCGCTCTTCTTCATCATGACCGGCATCCACGGCCTGCACGTGGCCCTCGGTCTGGTGGCCATGATCTTCCTCCTCGGCCGCATGAAAGGTGACGCCGGCGACCCGGGGGAGACGAACGTCTATCAGGCGGTCGGCTACTACTGGCACTTCGTCGACATCGCATGGATCGGCATCTTCAGTTGCCTCTTCCTGCTGAAATCAGGCTGATGATCGCCTCGACCACGAAGGCGATGATCACGAAGCGACGCCGCCTCTTCGCGCTGCCCGCCCTGGTGGTCATCGGGGTGGCGGTGGTGGGACTGCTCAGTCCCGGGGAGACCACGGCGTCCACCTCGACGTCCATGGGGGCCATCAACGCCCTCGACCCGCCGAACCCCATCACCTACACCAAGCTCCCGAAGTCGTACATCGCTCCCGGCGAGCGGCTCTTCGAGGCCAACTGCGCCAGCTGCCACGGTGTCGACGGGACCGGGGGCGTGGTCGGCGTGAACCTGGTGGGGGTGGGTCCGGCCACCACCGACTTCTGGGTCGGCACCGGCCGCATGCCACTCGGCAACATCGCCCAGCAACCGGTCCAGAAGACGCCGCGCTTTCCCCAGAAGCAGATCCTCCAGATCGCCGCCTTCGTCGGTTCGCTCGGCACCGGCCGGGGCTTTCCCCAGGGCATTCCGGTGGTCGACCTGAAGCACGCCGATCTGACCGAGGGCAACGCCATGTTCGTCCTCAACTGTGCGGCCTGCCACACCATCACCGGTTCCGGTGACGCGCTGGCCGACGGCTACTCGGCGCCCACCCTGCACAAGGCCACCGCCGTCCAGGCCGTCGAGGCCCTGCGGATCGGGCCGGCCAACATGCCCCGCTTCGGACCCCGGCAGCTGAGCAACCAGCAGATCGCCGACATCGTCGCCTACGTGACCGGGCCTATCCAGCACCCGAACAACGCCGGTGGTCTCGGCCTCGGCGGTATCGGGCCCGTGGCCGAGGGCTTCATCGGTCTCTTCATCGGCGTGGGCGGCCTCATGCTGGTGGCCTTCTGGGTGGGGGACCGGTCATGACCGACCACGGATCGCACTCCACCACCAGCGCACCGGACGCCAACGGCGGCACCCGGGGCGACGAGGCCTACCCGGTCACCGCCTTCGACGACCCCCATCTGCAGCCCCTGGCCAAGAACCCCCGCCGGACCGAGCTGATGGTGGGCGTCCTGCTCCTCATCGGCGTGGCCGGTTTCGCCGCCTACGGCGGCCTCTACTGGGTGGGCGGCCAGACCCAGTGGGAAGGCGTCTTCTTGGGCGTCGGACTCTTCGGTTTCGGCTTCGGCATGTCGGCCTGGGGCAAGTACCTCCTGCCGCGCGGGCCGTTCGTCGAGGACCGCCACCCCTTCGCCTCGACCGACATCGAAGTCGAGGCCATGACGGCCGCCGTGGTCGACCGGGGCACCATGGTCGTCCGCCGCCGAGGATTCCTGGGCGGCCTGCTGGCGGCCGGGTCGGGCATCATGGGCGTCGTTCTCGGCTTCCCCCTGCTGCGCTCGCTCGGTCCCGTCCCCAAGAAGGTCCTGGACGGCACCAACTGGACGGCCGGCAGCTACCTGGTGAACATCAACGGTCACCGCATCCACAAAGCCGACATCGAGGTGGGCGGGGCCCTCACCGTCTTCCCCGAGCGCTTCGTCAACGACGAGAACGCCCAGGCCGTCGACCAGACCATGCTCATCCGGCCCCAGTCCACGTCGTGGCCGGCGCCGCCGGGCCGCGAGGGCTGGACCCCGGACGGCTACGTGGCCTACTCGAAGGTCTGTACCCACGCCGGCTGCCCGGTGGGGCTCTACCAGGAGCAGCTCTTCCAGTTGCTCTGCCCCTGCCACCAGTCGCTCTTCAACGTCCTCCAGGCGGGCAAGCAGGTCTTCGGGCCGGCACCGCGACCGTTGCCCCAGTTGCCCCTCATGATCGACAGCGACGGCTTCCTGCGCTCGCAGAGCGGCTACCACGAACCCATCGGCCCCGGCTTCTGGGAGCGGTCATGAGCACGACGGCGCCGACGACGACGACCAACGGTTCGGCCAACGGCAAGACGGCCAAGGCGTCGACGCCGGTCGACGGCGCCGTCCGCTGGCTGGACGACCGCCTCGGTATCGCCAAGGGCGGCCGCACCCTGCTCGACAAGATCTTCCCCGACCACTGGTCGTTCCTGCTGGGCGAGATCGCCCTCTACTCCTTCGTCATCCTGCTGGCCACCGGGGTCTTCCTGTCGCTCTACTTCGTCCCGTCGTCGGCCACGGTCATCTACCACGGCGCCTATGTGCCGTTGCGGGGGGCCAAGATGTCGGCCGCCTACGCCTCGTCGCTCGATCTCTCCTTCGCCGTCCGCAGCGGACTGGTCATCCGCCAGATGCACCACTGGGCGGCCGACGTCTTCGTCGGGGCCATCGCCGTCCACATGGCCCGGATCTACTTCACCGGCGCCTTCCGCAAGCCGCGCGAGCTCAACTGGTTCATCGGCATCACCCTGTTGATGCTGGCCATCGTGGAGGGCTTCCTCGGCTACTCCCTGCCCGACGACCTCGTCTCGGGCACCGGCATCCGGATCGCCTACTCCATCATCTTGTCCATCCCCGTCGTGGGCAGCTACCTGGCCACCTTCGTCTTCGGCGGCAACTTCCCCGGCAACGGCCTGATCATCCCCCGCTTCTTCATCCTCCACGTCCTCATCGTCCCGTTGGTCCTCCTCGGCCTGATCGGTGGCCACCTGGGACTGCTCGTCCGCCAGAAGCACACCCAGTTCCCCGGTCACGGCCGCACCGAGGACAACGTCGTGGGCACGCCCATGTACCCGACCTTCATCCTGAAGACGACGGGATTTCTCTTCATGGTGGCGGGCGTCCTCTGGGCCTTGGGCGGCCTGGCCCAGATCAACCCCATCTGGCAGTTCGGTCCCTACGAGGCCACCCGGATCAGCTACGCCGTCCAGCCCGACTGGTACATGGGTTGGCTCGACGGAGCCTTGCGGATCATGCCCAGTTGGGAGTTCACCGGCTTCGGTCACACCATCCCCTTCGTGGTGTTCCTGCCCGCCGTGCTCTTCCCCGGACTGACCTTCAACCTCTTTTATCTGTGGCCGTTCATCGAGTCGCGGGTCACCGGCAACCGCAAAGCCCACAACCTGCTCGAGCGGCCCCGTGACCGGCCGCTGCACACCGCCGTGGGCGCCGCCGGGCTGGCCTTCTACTTCATGCTCTTCTCGGCCAGCTCCACCGACGTCCTGGCCAACTTCTTCCAGATCTCGCTGAACTCGGTGTTGTGGTTCTTCCGCTTCGCCGTCTTCGTCATCCCCATCGTGGTGGGCCTGGCCACCTGGCAGATCTGCCGGGACATGGCCGGCGTGTCGGGGATCGGCAAGCGCAAGCGGGCCGTCGTCGTCACCCGCTCGGCCGCCGGCGAGTACGCCACCCACGCCGCGGAACCCCGTCCCGGTGACGGTCTGGAAGAGCTCGCCCCGACCCCGGTCCCGACCTTCGTCGAGCCCGCACCCGAACCCGTGGGTGCCGCCGGTGAGGGCCAGGGGGTCCGGCGCATCGCGCGCGAGATCTAACCGCCGTGGGGCCCAGGGCCCGGGGCCCGGCCGAAGACCAGCCGAAGGACCGGGCCACGGGTCCGACTCTCGCCCGGGATCAGACCCGGCGACGTGGGCGCCCTGGTAGGGGCTCCACCGTCGTGGTCGCCCGGCGACCTTCCCGACGGGGCCCGGTCGACGTGAAGGTGGCGGCCGTCGGCGAGGACTGGTCGGGCCTGCGCTTCGTCTGGCGCCGCCAGCGGTGCCCCACGGTCACCCCTCGGCCAGCACCGCGCCCACGTCGCTGATCCGCTCGACCACCCGCACCCCGTCGAGCACCTCGGGCGCGGGTCGGCCGTCGGCGATCCAGACGGCCGACATCCCCGCCCCCAGGGCGCCGAGGACGTCGCGTTCCCAGCTGTCACCGATCATGGTCGACCCTTTCGCCTCCGCCCCCAGCTGTTCGAGCGCGTAACCGAAGACGGCCGGGTCGGGTTTGCCCATCCCGAGCTCGCCCGAGATCACCACCGCGTCGAAGCACGGAGCCAGGCCGGTGCCCTCGAACTTGAGCCGCTGGATGTCGGCGGGACCGTTGGTCAGAAGGCCCAACGGCCGGCGGCCACTGAGCGACCGGACCAGGGCCTCGGCACCGTCCAGGAGACTGTGGCCCCGGCGCTGGGCGGCGATGTAGGCGTCGGCCAGGCTGCCGGCCACAGCGGCATCCTCGATGCCGAGTTCGGCCAGGGCCTCGCGCCACACACCGGACCGGTAGCCGGAGACCCAGTGCCGGAGATCGTCGAGCACGCCATGGCCGCCCTCGAAGGTGGCCCACAGCCCTTCCCACGAGGCGATGCCCAGATCCACACAGAGCGAGAAATACGGCCCCGCCCGCCAAGCGGCCCGGGCACAGCGGAGGGCGACCTCTTCGAATTGCCGAGGATCCTGACCCGGCAGCAGGGAAGCGACCTGGCGCAACGAGCGTCGGGCCACCTCGGCTTCGACGATCAGCGTGTCGTCGAGATCGAAGATCAGGGCGCCCTCGGTCATGGGATGACCGTAGCGGCGTAGCCTGAACCCGACCATGCGTTCGTCGAAGAGGGTGCGTCCGGTCGCCCGGCGCTCGGTGGTGCCGTTGCTGGCCGTCGCCTCGGTCGTCGTTCTCACCCCCGATGTCGTCCACGCCGACACCCTGCCGGCCGCACCGGGCTGTCCCGTTCTCCCGGCGGCCGACGTCTGGCACGCCCCTGTCTCGACCCTTCGCGTCGATCCCTCATCGGCCACCTACGTCGCCAGCATCGGAGCCTCGTCACCGCTTCATCCCGACGTCGGCAGCGGGAAGTACCACGGCCAACCGATCGGCATCGCCGACAACGTGGTTCGGCATCTGAGGCCACCGTTCCTGTCCGGTTCCGGTACGCGTCGGAGAGTGATCCCGGTCCGTACCCGATTCCGAAGACGGCTTTGATCGAGGCTGGTCCCCACGCCCAGGGTGACCGGCACGTTCTCGTGGTGAACGCCGGCACCTGCACGGACTTATGAGCTCTTCGCCGCCCACAAGGTCCACGGCGGCAGTTCCTGGAGAGCGGGATCGGGCGCCGTCTTCCCCCTCGGATCCGACGCCCTGCCCACCGCCGGTTTCACGGCGGCCGACGCCGCCGGTCTGCCCATCCTTGCCGGTTTGGTCCGACCCGACGAAGTGGCGGCCGGCGTCATCGACCACGCCAGCCGGGTCACCGTGCCGGCATCCGACGACACGTCCATCTGGCCGGCCCGCCATGAGGCGGGCACGGCCGACCCAGCCCTTCCCCCCATGGGGCTGAGGCTGCGGTTGAAGGCGAGCGTCGACATCTCGACCTTCGCGGCCATGGACCAGGTCATCGGGCAGGCGCTCAAGACCTACGGGATGATCGTGGCCGACAACGGATCACCGTGGGTTCATCAGCGGCGTGCCCAGCTCCTCCTGGAACAACGACACCCTGCATGCCCTCACGCAGATCACAGGATCCGACTTCGAGGTGGTGGACGAATCGTGCCTGATGGTGAGTTCCGGGTCCGGGGCCACCTATCCCTCCCACTGTCCCGGCGCATCGTGAGGCGGCATCTGGGTTGACGTTTCCCGGCGATACTGGGCCCGTGAGCGGTCCAGGAGCGACGGGGAACCCGTCGGCGTCAGCGCTCCCGCACGGGCTCCTTCCCCTGGTCTGCGCCGTGGTCCTGGTCGACACCGTGTTCTTCACGGCGTTGACGCCGTTGCTGCCCCACTACGTCCATGGCCTCGGGTTGTCCAAGGCGGAGGCCGGGATCCTCGTCGCCGCTTATCCGGTGGGCACCCTGATCGGCGCTCTCCCGGGAGGTGTGGTGGCCACCCGGCTGGGCGTACGGCCCTCCGTTCTCGTGGGCCTGAGCGCCATGAGTGTCGCCACCCTCGTCTTCGGATTCAGCTCGTCGGTGCCCGTGCTCGACGCAGCCCGCTTCGTCCAGGGCGTGGCCGGCGCCTGCACCTGGGCCGGTGGCCTCGCCTGGCTGGCCGCCGCCGCTCCGGCCGATCGCCGGGGACGGGTCCTCGGCGTGGCTTTCGCCGCCGCCCTCGGAGGTGCCCTCGTCGGTCCGCTGGTGGGGGCGATCGCCAGTCGGGTGGGTACCGGCCCCGCCTTCGCCGCCGCCGGTATCGCCGGAGTGGTGTTGCTCCTGGCTGCCATGACCATGCCCCGACCCTCGGCGGGGGAGCAGCAGAGCCTGCGTCGGGCCCTGCCGGCGTTGCGCGATCCGGGCATCGCCGCCGGGATGTGGCTCACGACGCTGGCCGGTATCGCCTTCGGCGTCATCGACGTCCTGGTGCCCCTGCGGCTCAACGCACTGGGTGCCACCGCCTTCGTCATCAGCGGCGCCTTCTTGGGCGCCGCTGCCCTCGAGGCGGCTTTCTCGCCTGTGGTCGGTCGGCTCTCGGATCGCCACGGCTCGCTCGCCCCGGTACGGGTGTCCCTCGTGGTCGCCGTGGCCGTCAGTGTCGCCATCCCGTACGTCACGCCCTCCTGGCTCCTGGTGGTGGTCCTGGTGGTGGGGCTGCCGTCGTTCGGGGTCCTCTTCGTTCCGGCGTCGGCCATGATCAGCGAGGGTGCCGACCGTCGACAGCTCCACCAGGGCCTGGGCTTCGGCCTGGCCAATCTGGCCTGGGCCGCAGGCCAGGCCGTGGCCGCGGCGTCGAGCGGTGCCCTCGCCCAGGCGACGGTGGACGCCTTCCCGTTCTTCCTCCTGGCCGCCGTCTTCGCCCTCACCGCCGCCGCCGTCCGACCCGCCGGTCGGCGCCTGCTCGCCCGCTTCGGTGTGTCGGGCCGGACGTCCCCGCTCTGACCGACCGCGGCCACACGGCCAGATCGCCACACGGCCAGATCGCTACACGGCCAGATCGCCACACGGCGGATCGGTCTACTTGAGCAGACTTCCCACCACGTTGATGGTGAGACCTACGATCACGGCGCCGAAGAGATAGGACAGCAGGGCATGGCGCAACGCCGTGGCCCGCATCTGCTTGGAGGTGAGATTGGTGTCGGACACCTGGAAGGTCATGCCCACAGTGAACGCCATGTAGGCAAAGTCGATGTAGTTCGGTGCGTCGTCCTCGTTGAAATCGATTCCCCCGGCGGTGTCGGAGTAGAAGATGCGGGCATAGCGGAGAGTGAAGATGGTGTGGACGGCGGCCCAGGAGAAAGCCACACTGGCGACACCGATGGTGATGAAGAACGCCTTGGCGCCGCCGTGCGAATTGCCGGCCTTGAGCAGGACGAAGGCGACACCACCGAGACAGGCGACCCCGGCCGACACGAAGGCGGTGTCGGCCACGGGGACGCTCGGGTCCTCCCTCACGGCCACTACGCGCGTCTGATCCGGATCGAGGCCTCCGATGGTCGCCCATATCCACGCCAGGAACACCACCACCGTCGCGTCCCAGCCGAGCAGGCTCGCCGCCTGCCAGGCGACGCCAAAGGAAAGCACGGAGCCCACGATCAGTCCGGCGGCCACGGCGACAACGACCCGGGTGGCGGCCATGATCGTCATCATCCGGGTCGTCACCACCGAGTCACCTGATGACCCTCGATTCTCGTCGGCCGATCGGGTGGTCAGCTCCGTTCGGGTTCCTCAGGCATGCTGGCACACCGTGACCGCTCCCGAGCGCCCGACAACGACGTCGGCGAGTCCTGGCCGGACCGGTGGGCAGTGGACGGGATGGGCGCTGACCGTGGTCGGTGTCGTCGGGGTGGTGGTGGCCACATCGCTCAACGCGTCGCATGCCGCGTCGGCGGCCTCTCAGGTGTGGTCGCCGTTCGTTCTGGTGGCCGGGCTTCTTCTCGTGGGACTCGTTGCCGACGAGGACGGACTCTATCTCGCCGCCGGCCGGCGGCTGGCCCGACTCGCCCCCAATGCCGTCTCTCTGTTCGCCGGAGCCGGCGTCCTGGTGGCGCTCGTGACCGCCGTGTTGAACCTCGACACCTCGGTGGTCTTTCTCACACCGGTCCTAATGTACGCGGCCCGAGCGCGCCGTCAGGGGGAGGCACCCCTGCTCTACGGATGTCTGCTTCTGTCCAACGCCGGCTCGTTACTCCTGCCGGGGTCGAACCTGACCAACCTCATCGTGGCCGGCCATCTCCACTTCTCCGGCGCCCGCTTCTTCGACCGGATGGCCCTGGCGTGGATCTGCGCCGCGGTGGTGACGGCCGTTGTCGTCGGGATCATGGAGCGTGGGTCCTTGCACACCCGCACCCCTCCGGGCGCGGTCACGGGTGGCGCCGCGATGGGCGCCACCACCGGGGCCCCCGCCGACGGCGACGGGCCGTCGGCGCCGCCCGCTCGGCCGACGACGGTCGGGCTCGGCCTCGTCGCCGTGGTGGCTGTGACCATCGTCGTCCTGGTCCTGCGGTCGCCGGCCGTCCCCGTGGCCGCCGTCGGAATCCTGGTCGTCGGCATCAGGTCGGCCGGTGACCGGGGTCGCCGCCACCGGGCCCTCGCCGTTCTGGGCCTGCCCGTGCTGATCGGACTGTTCGGCGTGGCTGTCACCCTGGGAGCACTCGGGCGTTCCTGGTCAGGCCCGGCCACCCTCCTGTCGCATCTCGACCCATGGGGGACGGCGGCCGTAGCGGCACTGGCCAGTGTTCTCGTGAACAACCTGCCCGCCGCGTCTCTCCTGGCTGCGCGCGTGCCCCCGCATCCGTACGCACTCCTCGTCGGTCTCGACATCGGGCCCAACCTGTTCGTCACCGGGAGCCTGGCCTGGATCCTGTGGTGGCGCGCCGCGCGCGCCGCGGGCGGACACCCGTCGATCCGCCGGGCGACGCTTCTGGGGGTTGTCTCCGTGCCCCTGTCGATGGGCGCCGCTCTGGGCGTGTTGTCTCTCACGGGATCACACTGATCCTGGCGCTACCGCTCGGCCCGGCGGCAGACCATCTCGTCGGTGGACGCATCGCTTGTGGTTTCGAGGGGTGTCGGGCACAATGGCCGCCTTGTTGTCCCAGGGGAGACCGTGCTGACTGTCACCAATGACGATTTTCTCTGGTTCGTCGATCCCGCCCTCGACACCATGGTCGACATCGTCCGCCGCCTCGGCGACGACACGACCCGGTCCAGAGGGCGCCAATTCGCCCTACGCCGTCCTCACCCATTGCACCGGTGTCATGGAATTCTGGGGCGGCTTCATGGTGGCCGGACGCGAGATCGTCCGTGACCGCGAGGCGGAGTTCCGCGCCGAAGGTCGTGTCGTCGATCTTGTCGCCGGGGTGACCGGGGCGCGCCGGCAGCTCGAAGAGGACATCGCCGGTAGGGAACCCCTGTCTCCTCCTCGCCATGACTGTGACCCGGGTGACGAGGACCTGCCCTGCAGCAAGACCCAAGGGGCCGTTCTCCTGCACATCCTCGAGGAGCTCCTGCGGCATCTCGGCCAGATGGAGATCTCGCGTGACGTCCTCGTCGGGCGTCTGTGACCACGGCCTCACCCCGGTAGGACGAAAGCCCAGGTCATCGGCTACTTTGGCCGTCGGTCCCGACGACTCTGGACGCCCCTGGTCAGCCGTGCGGGGCGGGAAGGGTGAAGCCGACCGCCCGCAACAGAGCTCGGGTGAAGGCGCTCATCTCGTCGGCGGGGAGCTCGTCGAGGGCGAACCACCGGACTTCGGAGGTCTCGTCGTTGTCGGGCGTGGGATGGCCGCCGATGACCGTGGCGTCGAAGACGGTGGAGACGTAGGAGGTCTGGTCGCCGTTGGGATAGGTGATGCGGAAGTCGGGACCGCCGATGACCCCGAGGATCCCGGTGAGCGTGACGCGGACGCCGGCCTCTTCTTCCGCCTCGCGCACCGCCGCATCGGCGGGGGACTCGTCCGGTTCGACGGTGCCGCCGATGGCGGCCCACTGCCCGGTGTCGATGATCCGAACGAGCAGAACCCGGCCCGTCGGATCCCGGGGAACGACGGCCACGCCGGGCAGGACGAGCAGTTCGTGGCCGACCAGTTCCCGGATCCGTCGGAGGTGTTCGGCGATGGCCAAGAGTTGCCGACGCGCCTCAGTCGGGGATCATGGTGAGGGCGCCGGGATCGGCCACGAGGACGCAGCGTGTCCCGCGGTAGATGGTGGGCATGCATTTGTTGCAGTGGATGCAGAGCGATTCGCTCGACCTCCCGGTGCGCATCTTCTCGACCAGGTCGGGTTCGCGCAGCAGAGCCCGGGCCATGGCCACGAAGGCGAAGTCCTCGCCCAGAGCGTGCTCGATGGTGTCCAGGCGGTTGATCCCCCCGAGCAGGATGAGGGGCATGGAGAGCGCCTGGCGGAACTGTCGGGCGTAGGGGAGGAAGAAGGCCTCTTCGAACGGGTAAGCGGGGAGGAACCGGTGGCCGAGGAGTCGAAATCCGAGCCTCAGCGCCGGTGGCAGAGTGGCGCCGAATTCCCGCAGCGGTGCTTCGCCGCGGAAGAGATACATGGGGTTGGCCAGGGAGCTCCCACCGGTGAGCTCCAGGGCGTCGAGGCATCCGTCGGCTTCGAGCATCTTGGCCACATCGACGCTCTCGTCCAGCCACAGGCCGCCGGGCACCCCGTCGGACATGTTCAACTTGGCTGTCACCGCCATACGGTCGCCGACGGCGTCACGGACGGCCTGGACGACCTGGCGGGGGAACCGGGCTCTGTTCTCGAGGCTTCCGCCCCACCGGTCGGAACGGCGGTTGAGCTTGGGGCTCAAGAAGGCGCTCAGCAGATAGTTGTGGCCCAGATGGATCTCGATGCAGTCGAAGCCGGCCTCGAGCACCAGACCGGCGGCGGTGCGGTAGTCCTCGGTGATCCGAGCGATGTCCTCATCGCTCACCCCCCGAAGCCGGGTTCCCATGGGGCTGAAGCCGTTCGACGGCGCCAACGACGGTGCCCGGTTGGACCGGGAGTTGGCCACGGGACCGGCATGACCGATCTGGGCGGCGGCGGCCGCCCCGTGCTGGTGGACGGCTTCGGTGAGCCGACGGAGCCCGTCCAGGGCTTCGGGGCGAAGGACGATGCACCGCTTGTCGGTCCGGCCCTCGGGCGAGACGGCCAGGTAGGCCACGGTGGTCATGGCCACACCGCCGGAGGCGACGCGCCGGTGGAAGTCGACGAGCTTGTCGCTCACCAGGCCGTCGGGCATCACCCCTTCGAAGGTGGCCGCTTTGATGATCCGGTTTCGGAGGGTGACCGGACCGAGATTCGCCGGCTCGAAGACGTTCGACACGCCGGTTACCCTAGTGCCGGTGATTCGAGGGCCGCGATGGTGGGGTCCGTGGGCTCGGCCTCCGCTCGGGTTCAGGGCGGAGGCGAGCCGTTCGCCCCGGAGGCGGACCTAGACGGTACCGCCCCGCCTGCTCTCGACGGTGACGCCGACCGCGGCAGAGATGACCAGAGCGAATCCAGGCGCCAGCAGCCACAGCCCGAAGACCAGGGACAGAACGACGAGGAAGAGGCCCATGCCCAGAACGAAGGGCCAGATGCTCGAGTTGGGGAACGACCCGATGACGCCGCTTCCTTCTTCGATGGAGGCGTCGGTGCGGTCTTCGGGTCGCGGCTCCATCCGACGTGACCACCAGAGGTAATAGCTACCGGGGAGCAGGCCCAGAAAAGTGGTGCCCACGAGCATCATGGTCCCACCCTGTTCGTAGGCCCAGAACCAGTAGATGGCACCGACGATGCCGAAGAACACGGCGATGCCGATCAGGAAGAGGGCCTCGATGCGCACGGTGGCGTCCTCTCTCTACTCGGACTCGCCGTCGGAGCCTGATCCGACGGTGGCCGGTTCGCGCAACGGCTTGTGCCCGTTGCCGTTGCTGTGGGAGATGGCGATGGCGTCAGGGTGGTGGAAGTCCCATACCGGACGTTCGGAACGAATCGAGGGGAGCCTCTCGAAGTTGTGGTGCACGGGCGGTGAGGTGGCGAACCACTCGAGGGTGTGGCCGTCCCACGGGTTGTCGCCGGCGGCCACCGGCTTGCGCCAGGAGACCCACAGGTTCACGAGCATCACGGCGAACGAAACGGCGATGGTGAAGGCACCGATGGTGGACAGCTGGTTCAGGAACTGCCAGCCGAGGCCCGGCACATAGGTCGCCACCCGACGCGGCATCCCTTCCAGACCCAGCTTGTACTGCGGCATGAAGGTCAGCCAGAAGCCGACGAACATGAGCCAGAAATGCCACTTGCCCAGGCTCTCGCGCATCATGCGGCCGGTGAACTTGGGATACCAGTAGTAGAGCCCGGCGAACCCGGCGAAGACAGCCGTGCCGAAAAGCACCTGATGGAAGTGGGCGACGACGAAGTAGGTGTCGTGGGTGGCGAAGTCGATGGGGGGAGAGGCGAGCATGACTCCCGTCAGACCACCCATCAAGAAGGCGAACAGGAAACCCACACAGAACAACATGGGCACGGCGAAATGGAGCTGGCCCCGCCACATCGTCCCGATCCAGTTGAAGAATTTGATCCCGGTGGGCACGGCGATGAGGAGCGACAGTAGCGAGAAGAAGGGCAGCAGGACCGTTCCCGTGGTGAACATGTGGTGGGCCCACACGCCGGTCGACAGCGCGGCGATGGCCATGGTGGCGAAGATCATGCCCTTGTAGCCGAACATGGGCTTCTTCGAGAACACGGGGATGATCTCGGACACGATGCCGAAATAGGGCAAGGCCAGGATGTACACCTCGGGATGGCCGAAGAACCAGAAGAGGTTCTGGTACAACACGGGCACACCACCGCCCGCCACCGTGTAGATGTGGGTCCCGAAGTGCCGGTCGGCGAAGAGGAACACCATGGCCGCCGTCAGGATCGGGAAGGCGATCAGGATCAGGATGGCGGTGACCAACATGCCCCAGGTGAAGAGGGGCAGGCGGAACATGGTGAGTCCCGGAGCCCGAAGATAGAAGGTGGTCGTCACCAGGTTGACGGCGGTGAAGATGGCGGAGAAACCGGTCATGGCGATGGCCAGGATCCACAGGTCGGGGCCGGCGCCGGGCGAGAACGTGGGTTCCGACAGGGGGGCGTACCCGACCCAGCCGAAGGCGGCGGCCCCGCCGGCGGTGAGGAAACCCAGCATCATGGTGATCGACCCACCCAGGTACAACCAGTACGACAGGGCGTTCAGGCGCGGGAAGGCCATGTCCGGAGCGCCGACCTGGAGCGGAAGGATGTAGTTGGCCAATCCTCCGAAGGCGAAAGGCCCGGCGAAGAGGTAGAGCATCAGGCTGCCGTGCATGGTGAAGAGCTCGTCGAACTGCTGGTTGGACAGCCCGTGGCCACCGACGCCTCCACCTGGGCTGAGAAGTTGGTAGCGGATGCCGAGGGCCATGAGCCCGGCCAGGAAGAAGAGAACCAACGAGGTGATCATGTAGTTCATCCCGATCACCTTGTGATCGGTGCTGGTCATCCACTTGACGAGCCCGGTCGGGCCGTCGTGGTGCTCGGCGTGGTCGTCGTGGACGGCCTGGCGTTGGGCCAGAACGGTCATGCTGCGCCCTCCCGGGTGGACGTCGGCGTGTGACGGACGGCGCCTGCCGCGGAGGCGCTGCCGGTGGACGATCCCGACGTCCCCGACCGCGCCGCCGCCGTGGTGGCGCTGCGCTCGGTGCTCAACCACGCCTGGAACTGCGCCGGGGGCAGCGCCACCACGTGGAAGAACATCTCGGAGTGGTAGAGCCCGCAGAACTGCGTGCACTGGGCCCGGTAGACACCGCTGTTCTGTACGGTGAGGTCGAATGTATTGAGGACACCGGGCTGGGCGTAACGGCTGAAGTTGAACTGGGGCACGTAGAAGCCGTGGATGGTGTCTTTGGAACGCAGATAGATCCGGACGGTCTCACCGGCCGGGACGATCAGGCCGGGGCCGTAGCAGTGGTTGGCCGGGGCGCAGGCGGCGCCGTTCAGTCCAACGGGGTCGGGGTCGTTCAGGGTTTCGCCCTCGACGCTCACGTGTTGTCCGGCGTAGGTGAACTGCCATCCCCATTGGAACGCGTTGACGTCGATGGTCGCCGCCGGATGGGCGGCCACGCCATCCACGTTGTTCTCGGTCACCACGGTGAAGCCGAAGAGGATCAGCACGATGATGACGGGGATGACGGTGTAGGCCACCTCCAGACCGAGGTGGTACTGGAATTGCCGGGGGATGTCGTCGGATCGGTGCCGGTAGCGGACGATCGACCAGATGATCAGGGCGGCGGTGATCACGCCGACCACGATGGCGGCGATGAACGTCCCGGCGTAGAGAATGAACTCATCGTGACCCTGGTGGGTCGAGCCGCGATAGCCCTGGAAGGTCGGGAGCTGGCAGCCGCCCAGTACCAGGGGAAGAGCGACAGCGGCGATCAGGGCCAGGCGGCGGGGATGACGCTTGAGCGCGGCGGCGCCGGTCGAGCCGGTGGTCGGGGCGTTCACGGCGCCGACCTTAGCCAACGCCGCCCGCCAAGTAGTAGTTCGGCCCTCGGCCTCAGCAACGGTGCGGGGCGTGCCCGTCCGACTCCCGCGCCGCCCAGTTGAAGACCCCCTTGGCCATGGTCGAGGTCGCCGACTCGGCACACAAGGTGAAGACCCTGGCTCGCGCCCTGTGGACCCCGGGATCCCCCGGTGCGGCCAGGGCGGCCAACTCGGCCAGATGGGCGGCGACACGCAGTGCCGGGGGACCCTCGGCGCCGGTCGATACCGCCTCGGCCAGGGCCAGCGCCCGGTCGGCCAGGACCGACGGCCCGCCGGCCAGGGTGGCCAGCTCGGCCGCCAAGGCCGACTCGGGAGCCGGCTTGAGGGTGGCCGGATTGCCGTCCCACCAGCCGCCGTAGAGACGCCAGATGTTCCGGACGATGAATTCCGGCTCGTCGTAGACGGGCCGGAGATAGGGCCGGTCGAGGAGGTGGGTCGGTGCGGCCACGGTATGGAGGATCTCGTCGAGACGGGCACCGCGGTTCATGAGGGCCAGGGTCTGTTCGACGAGGGAGTCGAGGAGCTCGGCGGTGTCGGTCAGCGCCTGGCGGACCCGGTCGGCTCCGACGACGGGAAAGCCGTGACCCGGGAGCAGGAATTCGGGCCCCAGCGCCACCATCTCCCGGAGCGCCTGCGCCCACTCCTTCGGGTAGCGCTGGACCTTCTGGGGGTTGCCGGCGTTGGGGGAGGCCCAGATGAAGAGGTCGCCGCTGCAGAGCACCTTCTTCTCCGGGACCCACGTCCAGGTGTGGTCGTCCGTCTCGCCCCGGGCGTGATGGAGCTCGAACGACACCTCTCCGACCTCGAGCGACAAACGGTCGGCGTATGTCCGGTCCGGATAGCGGTAGATGGTGGGCCACTGGAGACCGGGAACACCGAACTGACGTTGGTTGACCACGGCGTTGTACCCGGCGGTGAAGATGTACCGGTCGAAGCGGGCCGGCAGTGCCTCATGGGCGACCACGACGGGAGCCGGCCAACCGCGCTCGGTCGCCTCCTGCTCGAACACCGGCACTCCGAAGACGTGGTCGATGTGGCCGTGGGAGTAGATGGCGGTGTCGAGCCGGAGATCCGACCACCGGCGCAGGGTCTGGTGGACGGCACCGGCCACGAAAGCCGAACCGGTATCGACCAGGACCAATCCGTCTTCGGTGGTGAAGGCCGAGACGTTGGCGAAGGAAGGCACGAAGGCGACCCCGCCTGTCACCTCGGCCAGACCTTCGTTGTGGCCGCCGACCGGGTGCATCTCTGCCGTCTCGATCTCGCCCCGCCACAGTTTGTCGGCCAACTCGAGCACGTCGTCCGCCATGAGCCCCCTCCGGCTTCGTCGCTGGCGGGCCGATCCTACGGCACCGCCACCACCTTGGCCGGGGCCGCCCCGGGCTCAGCGCGTGGCGCGACGCCAGGCGCGCTGCAGCCGTCCTGCATGCCCACCGATCCGACGGGCACCGGACTCCAAGGTCGAGCGGGCCTCGGGCAGACGGGTCTGCGCGGCCGCCGTCATCCGACCCAGCCGGTGTATGGCCGACAGGGTCGAGCCCGACTGGGCCTGGGACCCCGGCCCGGCGTCGGGCCGGGGAGTCGACGAAGCGGCGGGAGCGGGCACCGGCGCCGAGATGGCACCACCGGTGGGGTGCCGGGTCAGTGAGGCCATGCGCAAGAAGGCGAGGGCCGAGAGTTCGACGACCACGATGCCGACGGCGCCCGGACGGAGGGGCCCGATGAGAGGAGCCACGACGAGAAAGATGCCGGCGCCGATATCGAGGGTGGCGTGGAGGCGAGAACCGCAGACACGGACGACGCCGAGTGGACCCCGGCCCGTCACCGCGAGGACCCCGACGATCACCCCACCCAGGAGGAGAAGCCCGGAGTGCCCGATGTGGACCGAGAGGACGACGAGACCGGTGGCGAGAAGATACTCGAAGAGCTGATGGAGCCAGAAGGCGATCGGGCGCGGTCGACGCCGGACGCCGGCGGGACCGCCTTTAGCTCTTCGACGCGCCCGGCCCGTCACCGTCGGTCGAAGCCGCCTTGTCGCTCCCGGACTCGCCCGTCTCGCTCTTCCCCTCTTCGAGGCCTTTCTTGAATTGCGATTGGGCCGAACCGAGAGAACGAGCCAGCTTGGGGATCTGGGTGCCCCCGAAGAGGACGACGACGACGACGACGAGGACGATGATGCCGTCCATACCGAAAATTTCAGCCAGGATTGGGTGCACGGGTGCCTTCCCTCTTCCGGAGCCCGTGGATGGGCGGGACCCTGATTACAGATTAGACCTGCCTGGGCGGCGGCGACACCCGCACGGCCCCACGACCCGGTCGCCTCTCATCCAGCCAGGAACACGCCCAGGACCAGGGCGGCGACCGACGAGAGGGCAGTGGCCGCACCCCAGCCGGCGAGCCCCGCCTTGGTGGTGGCCCGGCTGTGCAGGCCGGCGGCCAGCCCGGCCACGAGGGCGACGGCGATCTTGACGCCGAGCACGGCCTGCCAGGCATGAGGCTGACCGGCGGGGGTGGCCGACACGTTCCAGAACCCGGTGATCAGCAGCACGCCGTAGGCCGGCCACTGAATGCGGGCGAAGGCCCGAGCCAAATTGCGGGGTGCGCCCTCACCGAGTCCCCGGGCGGTGGGAACAAGCCCGGCCAGAGTCAGCTGTCCGCCGACCCAGACGCTGGCGGCGAGGACGTGGAGAGACAGCCGGATCCCGTCCAAAGCGGGAGCGAGCGACGCCGGACCGGTCACGGTCACCCCCGACTACTTCCCCTGCCATCTCGGCTTGCGCTTCTCGGCGAATGCGACGGGGCCTTCCATGGCGTCGGCCGACGAGAAGACGACGCCGACGGCCTCGGCGTTCAGAGCCCAACCTTCGTCCTCACCGACGCTGGCCGCGCCCATGACCACCTTCTTCGTCCAGCGGACGGCCAGAGGGGCGTTGTCGGCGATGAGATCGGCGAGAGCGAGCGCCTCGTCCATCAGCTGGGCCGCGGGGACGACGCGGTTGATGAGACCCAGAGCCAGAGCCCTCGGGGCGTCGATCGGTTCGCCGGTGAGAGCCAATTCGAGGGCGATGGCGAGCGGAAGGCGCTTGGGCAGCCGCAGGAGACCCCCCGCACCGGCCAGGAGACCTCGCTTGACCTCGGGGATCCCGAACATGGCGTGGTCGGCCGCCACCACCAGGTCACAGGACAACATGATCTCGCACCCTCCGGCTAGGGCGGCCCCGTTGACGGCGGCAATGATCGGCTTGGGAAAATCGCGTTGGGTGATTCCGGCGAAACCCCCGGTGGCGCCCAAAATGGACCCCCCCTCGCCGGACGCGAAGGCCTTCAGGTCCATGCCGGCGGAAAATGCCTTCTCCCCGGATCCCGTCAGGATGACGACCCAGCATTCGTCGTCGCTGGAGAGCTCGTCGAGAGCGGCCGACATGGCCTGGCTGACATCGCCGTTGATGGCGTTGCGCGCCTCCGGTCGATTGATGGTGAGGATCTCGACGTGCCCGCGACGCTCACGCTCGACTGCTGGCATCTCCGCTCCCTTTCGTCCTTCACATCGGCTGTCGACGTCGTCGACAGCCCGGCCCGGGTGTGGCCGTTGGTTTCCGCCCGTGGCGCCTGAGTCTCGCCGCGCCACGGGTGGTGCCGCCACCCGGCCCCTCGGTCACCGGTCTCGTCGCCAGCCGGGGCGCCAGCCGGGGCGCCAGCCGGGGCGCCAGCCGGTGCGCCAGCCGGGGCTCCAGGCGGGTCGTCAACCGGGTACCCGGTAACGCACGGGCGAGCCGTGGAGTTCGATGGGGATGCCCACCAGACTCCGGCCCCGGAGCCCGGGCAGCTCGGAGATCTCGGCGGCGGCGGCCACGTGCCGGCCGTCGTCGAGTCGGGCGATCACGGGCGCGGCCGTGATCTCGCCGTCTCGTCCGCTCGCCACTGTCGAAGCCACCACGACGGCGGGACCGTCGATCTCGGTGGCGATGTCGACGGCGCTGGCGTCGATGGTCGCCTGGTCGGCCGTCGTATCTCCGCCCCGCCACCCCGAGAAAGGTGGGTCTGATCCGTAGACACCCACCGCATGCTTCGTCAGGTACCAACCGAGGGAGGTCACCAGTCCGCTTCCTCCCTGCTGGCGTAGGCGGTCGACCATGGTGGCCACGGCGTGGAGGGAGTAGTTGTTCCCGGGCCCGCCAAAGTACGGGAGCCCTCCCGTCACCGTCAGCTTCCGGTGGTCGTCGAAGGCCAGACCGAGCGACTGCGCCGCCAGCTCGACGGCACAGGGAAAGCACGAATAGAGATCGAAGGCACTCAGGTCGTCGACCCCCGTACCGGCGGCGTCGATCGCCGCGGTGGCCGCGGCTTTCATGCCCGGAGCCGACCCGGGATCGGGGCGGGCCGCGGGAAACCAGACGTCATTGCACTCGGCGCCGGACCAACAAAAGACGGCACCTTCGGAGACACCCGCCTGTCGGGCGGCGGCCAGCGAGGCGACAACCACGGCGGCGCCCTGGTCGACAGAGAACATGGCGCACATGTTCTTGGCGTACGGCTCCGAGATGATCCGGTTCCCAGCAGTGATCTCCGAGAGGTCGCTCGGTGTCCGGCTCTCGGGAAACCAGGCGTACTCGTGGCCGGCGGCCACCTCCGTGAAGGGGGCCATGACATGACCAAGGTGGGCGCGCTGCTCGTCGAAGCTCCGTCCCGCCCGGTGGGCCAAGACGCTTTCGAACAAGGCATACACATGAACGGGAGCGATCAGGCCGGCCTGGAGCTCCGCCGCGCTCACCGGCGGCCGGTTGTCTCCGATCACCGGGTCAGGTCCGGTCTCCGACGCGTTGGCACCGTCCCCATCCGCCAGCGGCGACCAGGCCGAGCGCTGCGCTTCGGCTCCGACGATGAGGACGACGTCGATCTCGCCGGCGGCGATGGCCGCCGCGGCCCGATTGACGAGCCACTGCGGCGAGTTTCCCCCGACGGTTGTCATCTCTTTCCGGTCGGGGGAGAGCTGCAATCGCCGGGCCAGGTCTGTGGCCGGCGCCGGCCCGACCGGCGAGATGATGTTGACGACCGAGAGCTGCTGGACGGCGGCCCGCAATTTGGGGATGTCGTCGAGCGCCGACCGGGCTGCACGCTCGGCCAGATCGAGAGCGGTGACCGTTCCGGATCGTTCGATGGCTTGTCCGGTCGCCACCACAACCGGAAGCCGGTCATCGACTGCCACGGGGTTCCACTCCTCACGTCCGGGCGACCACGTTAGGCATCGGGGTGCCGACGTGTCATGCTGAGCGGCGTGCGCCCGCCTGACCGAGCGGATGAGGACCGGCCGGTCCGTTCACCCCGGCCTCTTCCCCAGGGATTCCGATTCGGCGTCGCCACCGCCGGTTTCCAGGTCGAGGGTGGGTTCAACGGGCCGGGAGAACCGACCAACAACTGGGTGCGCTGGGAACGCAGTGGCCGTGTCGAGCCGTCGGGCATCGCCGTCGACTTCTGGAATCGGTATGAGGAGCATCTCGACCGGGTGGCGGCGATGGGCTGCGACGCCTTTCGAATGGGTGTCGAGTGGGCCAGAGTCGAGCCCTCGCCGGGCGCCGTCGACAATGACGCCCTCGAGCGCTACGCCGCTGTACTCGACGCCTGTCGGGAACGCGGGCTGGAGCCCTTGGTCACCTTGCACCACTTCACCCATCCGGCATGGCTGGGCGAGGATTTTTGGTTGTCAGGGGATTCGGCCAGCCTCTTTGCCGGCTGGGTGGAGCTCGTTGCCCGCGCTCTCTCGTCGCGCTGCCGGAATTGGGTGACCCTGAACGAAATCAACGTCGTGGGACTGGGTTCGTACCTGCTCGGCATGTTCCCTCCTGGACGCCTGGCCGCCGTGCCCGACATGACGCGAGCATTTGACAACCTTCTGGCCGCCCATGTCCGGGCCTACGACGTCCTGCACCGTCTGCAACCCGAGGCCATGGTGACGACGAACAACACATCGGTCAGCGTGTACGAGCTCGACCGGCTACTGATCGACCTCCTGCTGTCTCGCCGGGCCGGCGTCGGGCGCGGCGACATGGATGCGTACATCGCCGAGCGCCGCGTCTGCTGGTACGGCGCCATTGGCCCGGCCGACCCGGTGGAGCATGTCCTCCGGCGCCTGGGCCGGCGTGTGGCGGACAGGCCGGAAGAGAACTTCTGCAATTCACTCGAGGCCATCCGCACCAGTACCCATGACAGCACCCTGGATGTCGTCGGCATCGACTATTACGACCCTGTCTCGTCACACCACGTCCGACTTCCGGGCACCCGCACGGCCGGAGGTCGTTCGTGGGCGCCCGCCCGGGAATTGTGGGACGACCTCGTGTTTCCGCGTGGCTTGGCCTCCTACTGCCGCGCCAATGCCACCGACGGCCTCGACCTGTGGATGGTCGAGAATGGCATCTGCAACCGCGTGCGGCGGGGCCGCTCATTTCCCCGGCTCGACGGGTGGGATCGCGTTCGCTACCTCCGGGAGAACCTGGCCTCAATGGTCGGTGCCATCGACGCCGGCGTGCCCGTGGGTGCCTATTACCACTGGACCTTGGCCGACAACTACGAGTGGGGCAGCTACGAACCCCGCTTCGGACTTCACGGCGTCGATCGTGAACGGGGCTTGCGGGTCCTCGACACCGACTCCGTGGGCGCCGATGCCGCCGGCGCCTACCGCCGGATTATCGAAGGACTGCGAGCCGGCGATCGATCGGTGCTCGTCCCACGGGACTGATCTGAGTCGGCAGGGCGTCCTCAGCTCCGACCGGCGGCGAACCGCTCGGGATCAACGGCGACGAACAGGGACTCGGCTTCGGCCAGGACCGTGTCACCGTGCCGGGCTTCACCCGCCATATGAAGCTTGCGGCCGTCGCGTCTCGTGAGGCGGGCCCGGAACTCGAGGGCCACACCGAGAGGAATCGGCGCCCGGTAGGTGACCGTGAGTCGACCGGTGAAGGCCGGAGTGCAGGCGATGGACAAGACGAAACCCATGGCCTCGTCGAAAAGAGCAGCCACGATGCCGCCGTGCGCCCGACCTGGCGCTCCCTCGAAGGCCTCGCCCAGGGTGGCGAGCACAACCGCATCGTCGCCGTCGCGGACAGTTCGGGCGGCGATGCCCATGGGATTGGCCGGACCGGTCACGATGCAGTCCGGAAAATGGCTGCCCCGGGCGCCGCCCTGGGGTGGAGGCTCGACAAAGAGACCGCCCGTCATGTCGAGCGTCGCCGGCTGGCGAGGTGGCGACGCCTTCACCCGGGTCAGAAGTTGGTGGGCGGTGGAGGTGATGGTGCGCAGGGTGTCGTCGTCGACACCATGGCCGACGATGGCGTGTCCCAGCTGGCGCATGGCGTCGGCGGCCTCCAGCCGGGCCGCCGAAGGATCGGTCTCGTCGGGATCGGGCCCGGATGGGCCGTCCCCGTCGTGGCGGGCCGTCAATTGCGGGTGACCTGGCCCCAAGCGACGCCCTTATCGGCTTCGAAGTCCCGGGGAAGGCCGAGAATCCGCTCGGCCATCTGGTTGCGCAGCACCTCCGACGTGCCGCCCTCGATGGTGTTGGCCCGGGCCCGAAGGAATGTCGTGGCCCGGGACGAGGACTTCGAGTCATCGGGAGCCCAGGCGATTCCGGCCATTCCGTTCACATCGACGGCGAAGCTTGAACGACGTTGGTTGTACTCGGCGTTGAACACCTTGTTGACTGCACCCTCGGGTCCGGGTTGCTGACCGCGCATGCGGGCCGAATTGGCCCGGAAGGCGGTGATCTCTTTCACCTCGGACTCGATGTAGAACTGGGCCAGCCTCTGGCGGACGCGGGGATCGGTCCGGTCGGGGATCTGGTCGAGATAGGACTGCCAGGGATCGCGACGGACACCCCCGCTGAACGACACCGGATCGAGCGAGATCCCAGCCAGCGCGACACGTTCGTTCATCAGCGTGGTGCGGGCGCAGCGCCAGCCGTCGCCCACGTCGCCCACCCGGTTGGTGTCGGGGATGCGGACGTCGGTGAGGAACACCTCGTTGAACTCCGAGGACCCCGTCATCTGCTTGAGGGGCCGGACCTCGACGCCCGGCGCCTTCATGTCCATGACGAAATAGGTCAATCCCTCGTGCTTGGGGACGTCGGGGTTGGTGCGGGCCACAAGCATGCCAAAAGCGGCGAACTGTGCGATGGTCGTCCAGACCTTCTGACCGTTCACCACCCACTCGTCGCCGTCGCGCACGGCCCGCGTGGAGAGCGAAGCCAGGTCGGAACCGGAACCGGGTTCGGAGAAGAGCTGGCACCAGATCTCCTCGGCCGAGAGGATCTTTCTGAGGTAGCGCTCCTTCTGGGCGTCGCTGCCGTGCTCGATCAAGGTGGGTCCGGCCAGTCCCACGCCGAGCAGGTTTATCGAGACCGTCGGCAACCGGTAGTGGACGAGCTCGGAGCGGATCACCTGCTGCATCCATGTCTCACCGGAGAGACCGCCATACTCCTTGGGCCACAAGGGGGCCGCGTACGGACTGCGCCCGATGATCCCCTGCCAGGCGAACGGGTTGAATCCGTTGTCGGCTCTCAGCTGCTCGAGCCCGGCGTCGTCGCCTGTCTCGACCAGATCCATCCAGGGGCTGGGGAGGGCATCACGGAGCCAGGAGCGGAATTCAGACCGGAACTCGGCGCGTTCGGGGGTGTCCTCGATCTCCCACCGCATGGTCTGGCTCCCTTCTCCTCGCCGGCCCGCCGCCGGCCGGGGTCGATTCTCCGAACCGAGCTTAGGTGGCTGTCCGGATGCCCCGAGGCCCCGGTCCCGGCCGGTTCCGATCCCGACGGGCGCCGCTCGGGCCCCGAGCGACAGGGCGAACGGCGATGTACGGGGCACGGCTCCCCCGAGGATCAGATCACTGCGTGGCGGAGAGAAAGGTGGCGCGGCGCGGCGCATCGAGGTTGAGCTGCGTTCGGCGTCGGGCCAGAACGTCGGCCATGAAGTCTCGGCCATTGGGCAGGTACCGGAGTATGTCGGCCTGCGCCTGCGGCCGCGGCAGCATCCAGGAATGGCCCCCGGGCACCCAGACCACGGGTCGGTGCACCAGATCCGAGAACTCCTGGGCGCAGGCAGCGTTCACAATGCGGTCGAAGCAACCCCAGATGGGCAGGACGGGGACGTCTTCCTCGACGACGTGGCGGACGCCGGGGCGGAGATCGATGGCCATCAGCATGGAGCCCACCGGCAGAGACCGTCCCATCGTCCGCAGGTTGCGCCGGGCATCGGGCCAGAGGCCCCGCAGGGTGGAGGGCAGACGCCGGCCGATCAGGACGCCCGGCGTGTCGAGCATGACCGCCACCATGAGATCGGCGACACCGGCCACGTCAGGCAGGACGGGCGAGATCAACGAGACGAGCATGCCATGCCGGACTTTCCACTCCGGAGTGGCCGCTCCGTCGCGGTAGATGATGCCGAGGGTGCGCTCGGGGTGGGCGTCGGCGAATTCGACGGCCACGGCACCGCCCATGGAGTGACCAAGGAGGATCACCTGGTCGATCCCGAGATGGTCGAGGAGACGGACGATCTCGTTGGTCAGTTCCTGGATCGAAACCCTCTCCCAGGGCAGGGGATCACTCCCGGCGAATCCTGGAAGGTTGGGGTTCACCACCCGCCAGCCGAGGGTTTCGGCCAGGTGTTTGCTCTCTCGCCAGTACATGCCTCCGCCGGCGAAGTAGCCGTGGAGATTGACGGCCCAGATCGGAGGACTGCCGGGACCCTCAGGCCCGTGGGCGTCCTCGTTGTCGGTCACGGCGTAGCGCATGCGGCGGTCGTCCAGCATGAGTTTGCCCGGGATCATGCCGACCGGGCGTTGGCGGTCGGCGGCTCCGCGCCCGCACAGGGAGATCTTGGTGGCGCGGCGGGCCGAAGAAGACCGGTGGGCCCGGTCCCGGCCCGCGGGAGGGGTGATTGCTGGGACACGCATAGCAACCGCCGAGGCTATCGCAGCACCCCCTCGTGCCTCCGGGATCGGGGTCAGGCCCCGGTCGTCACCGCTGTCGCCCGGGTCAGCGCCTCGCTGGCCTCGGTCACGAACCGACGGACCAGATCAGCCGCCGGCACGAGCTCGTGGATGGCCCCTACCCCCTGGCCGGCCGGGTAGCACTCGCGCGCCGGGTCCACTTCCTGGGTCTGGGCGTCGCCGCCGAGGTGGAAGGCCTTCTCCGCCATGGACCGGCCGAGCTGTCCCGGGAACCGTTCCAACTTGTCCGGGTGTTCGTCGTAGTACGCCGTATAGGTATTGCGGACGACCCGCATGGTCTTGCCCGAGTAGGCGCGGCTGATGGTGGTGCCGTCTTCGGCTG
>Ga0307373_10001832_pt1 | contig 39298 bp, 36 predicted proteins | sample OX2MG_FD_202534 | JGI IMG/M metagenome (GOLD analysis project Ga0307373, IMG submission 202534) | Soil microbial communities from Risofladan, Vaasa, Finland - OX-2 | ecosystem: Environmental > Terrestrial > Soil > Coastal area > Acid sulfate soil | place: Finland: Risofladan, Vaasa | collected...
AGACGCCGTCACCAAGCAGAAAGACATGGAGCTCGTCGGGGTCACCAAGTTCACTCCTGACTACCGGGCCCAACTGGCCGTAGACAGGGGGATCCAGATCTACCACCTGGATGAGGATGGGCAGGCCAAGTTCCAGAAGGCCAAGATTCCCACCCAGGGAAGCCTGCAGGACTTGATGAAGAAAGTCGATGTCATGATCGAGGCCACAGGCGAGGAGATCGCCTCCGGCAACAAGGAGATGTACGAGAAGGCAGGCGTCAGAGCGATCTTCGAGGGAGGGGAGGAGCACGAACTGACGGGGTTCTCCTTCAATTCCAACTGCAACTACGACGGCGCCAAGGGGAGGAGGTTTGTCAGGGTGGTAAGCTGCAACACCACGGGCCTCTGCAGGACGCTGCACGCGCTCAAGACCAACTTCGGGGTGAAGAAGGCCAGGGCGGTGCTCGCAAGGAGGGCAGCAGACCCGCAGGAGGTAGGAAAGGGCCCGATCGACGCGGTGGTGCCGGACCCGGTGACCCTCCCGTCCCACCACGGCCCCGACGTCATGACCGTGCTTCCGGACATCAACATCACCACCATGGCCATCAAGATACCCACGACACACATGCACCTCCACTCGCTGATCGTGACCCTAGGCAAGAAGGCGACCGCCGAGGAAGTCGTATCGGCCTTCCAAAGGGAGCAGCGGGTCATGGTCATCGAGGGGAAGAAGGGCTTCAAGTCGACCTCCCACGTCATAGACTGGGCCAGGTGGAAGGGAAGGCCCAGGAACGACGTCTATGAGGCGGTCATCTGGAAGGAGTCGGTCACGGTCGTGGACGACAACGAGCTCTATCTCTTCCTCGGCGTCCAGCAGGAGTCCATCGTGGTCCCAGAGAACGTCGACGCGATCAGGGCGATCATGGGGACCGCCAGCCAGGCGGAGTCCGTGAGGCAGACGAATGCCACCCTCGGCATCGCCGAGCCGATGAAGTAAGAGGCGCCCAGGCCTATCGGAGTGGCCCCTATTCTTTGGTCGCTTCTGACACGCCTCTCAGGACGTAGCGGGGGACCTTGAAGTCCTTGATCAGGGAGCGGACCTTCTTCTTCGTAAAGTCGCTCGGCTTCTTCCCCTGGATCACGAACGCCATCAGCTCGCCTATCTGGTCCATCTCCGCAGGACCCATGCCCATCCGGGTCGCTTCAGCCGTGCCTATCCTCCCGCCGTTGTCTATGATTATGTTCGACTCCTCGAGCCTCTTGCCATAGAGCTCCGACTTCGACTTGTCGCAGTCCAGAAGCACCTGGTGCGACTTTGAGTAGCCATGGGCCGCTCCCTTCACGGCGACCCCCCTGTCGGCGAGGGCCTTCCCGAGCGCCTGCGAGTTCTTGATGACGGCCTGCGCGTAGGACTTGCCGAACTGCATCATCTCCAACAGGCTCATCGCGAGCGCGGCGACCCGGTTCCAGTGAACGTTGTCGATGATCCCGGGGTGGATCTGCGAGCTGACCCGCCTGAAGACCTCCTCGTTGTTGCCCAGCATGAGCCCCCCCTGCGGTCCCGGCAGGCTCTTGTGAGTCGAGCCCAGCAGCAGCGAGCACCCCTCGCGCAGAGGATCCTGGAACTCGCCACCCGCCAGCAGGCCCATCACGTGCGAGCCGTCGTAGACGCACACCACCTCGTCGTCCACCGCGCTTGAAACTTCGCGGACGGGCTGCGGGAACGGTATGAAGCTGGAGCCGAAGATCAGGAGTTTGGGCTTCTCCAGCTCCAGCATCCGCTTGGTGGCCTTGGCGTCGATGTTGAACGCCTTGTCGTCAAACGCGAAGTAGAGGTTCTTGAGATCGAGTATCTTCCCCAGGCCCACGTGGGAGATGCCGGGGTACCCCCCGTTCTCAAGACCGACAGAGACTATCTTGTCACCCCGGCTAACCAGGGTCAAGAGCACCGCCAGGTCGGCCGCATGCCCGGAGGTGAACCTGACGTCGGCGAACTTGGCGTTGTAGACCTTCCTCGCGACCTCCTCCGCCAGGGCCTGGACCTCGTCCATGAACCTAGCCCCTCTGTAGAACTTGTCCGGGGCGGTGTACCTGTTGGAAAAGTCGGTGACCAGCATCCCCCTGGTCTGGGGGCTGCTGAAGTTCTCAGACGCGATCATGTTGAGGCACTCGCCCAACCTCCAGCCATCGTGCTGCTTGACGGCGTTCTCCAGTCTGCTCAGGTATTGGTACGAAGACGTTGATGACATTTTTTCTCTCTAAGGTTACCTTCGGGTGCGCTCACGGCTCCTTTCGATGGCGTATTTAATGGCTCTACTGCGATTTCTGTCCACGGTGCAACTTCGAGGCATCCACTCTGAGGATTAGCGGCTCCCCGTCGTGTGATACTTCTGCTTGGCAGATTTTCTTGCCTGCATTCTACTTGCACATGAGATGTGATCTCAGCTCGTAAGCCCCCACGTCCAAGCAACGGCAGGTCAATCCAGAAACGACAGGCCGACCAAGCGACCTGTCTGCGTTTAGTCTAGCAGCTGACCGAGAGCGAGATTCCTGCGGGAGTAATGATCTCGGTGCCGTTCGTGGGAGCCGGCGCCCCGTTGAGGGTGATCGCGTTCCCGTTCGCCGAGACGTAGTAATACTCGGTGGAGGCGCCCAGGCCGATCGTCGCGGGTATCGTCTGGGGTGAGATCGTCAGGCACGAGGCCTTGTACTGGCCCGTGGGCAGGCTGGACCCCTCGCTGCAGCTGATGTAATACTGCGACTTTAGGTAGTGAAGCATCCCAGTCGTCGTGACCTGCTCGTTGTTGCCCTGGTGGGCGATGCTGATGCATGCATAGCTGGTCGGGCCGCTCGAAGTCTCCACGTAGGCCACTCCGGTCCCGATCACGACGATGGCAATCAGGAACAGCACCACGAGGGACGAAGTGGTCGGCCGGCTCTTCGCTACCGCCTCCGGTGAAGAAGTTGTCGATGTTGCTGACCGAATCATCCTATGGCGCCTTTCCTTCCGCATGGCTATTGACGAGGCGTATAAAAGGCTCTGTCAAATCTGAAGCCGTTGCCCTACACTCGACTTCGTGGCTTCAGCTCTGAGGGTTGGAGCAATCGTCTCGTTCCCCTTCACGGCTTACCCAGACATCTTATCTTCCCGCGGCGCTCGATGTTTATCGCAGCGTTGAGGTCGCGGTCGAGCATGGCGCCACATTGGGGGAATAGCCAGCTCCTTTCAGTCAGCTTGAGTTTCCTGCTGATGGAACCTGAGCCAGAATTGGAAAAACTATTTTATTGTTCGACGGGCCCAACCCGATAACATTGTCCCAACCCGCGCCAGCGGCGCCGCCTCCACGGGAGCCCCTGCCCCCAGGGCAGCTGTGGGGGAAGAAGTTCGTAATCTACGCGGCAATGGGGGTGCAGCACGTCGACCCCGCGAAGTGGAGGCTCGAGGTCACCGGCCTCGTCAAGACGCCGTTAGTCTTCGGCTATGAGGAGTTCAAGACGCTCCCGATGAAGAGCTACTCGAAGTCATTCAATTGCCTTCTTCCTGACAGCATGGTATACGCAAATCCTCTACCGGCGGCTATCGCGAATGTCAAGGAAGGAGCGGAGGTCATTGGCAGCGATGGATACCCTCATCGAGTCACGCGGATTATCAATCGAGCTCACAAAGGCGACGTGATAGGCATCAAGGCGACCTACTTGCCACCAGAGCGAATGACGCCCGAGCACCCCGTCTGGGCCGTCCGCGGGCATCCAGGATATGGGAAAAGCAAAAGCAAACGCAGGCGACTAACGTTCGCGGACGGGTGGACGGCTCGTTGGACTAGGGCCGACGAGTTGAGGATTGGAGACTACGTCTTCTTTCCAAAGTATAGACATGTTTCTCCAAGAAGAGAGGTGGAGTTTGAAGGGTCTGTCTTTACGATTGACGACAAACTTGCTCGCCTTACTGGCTGGTACGTAGCCGAAGGTTCGGGTGCGGACAGCGAAAGTCGAGCAATCGCCTTCTCCTTGAACAGCGAGGAAACGTCGTATGGTTTTGAGCTGAAGGAATTGCTGGGAGAATTGTTCGGAGCGAGGACATCTAACTACACCAATGATAGGGGCACCTTGCTCAAGGTGGTGACTACGAGCACCCAAGGGGCCCATCTGCACTCCATGCTAAGCGCATGGTGCGGCGCCGGCGCGTTGTACAAGCATATCCCTGACTTCATTATCGATGCCGAGCCTTCCGTCTTGCGGTCCTTCCTTGTGAGCTACTTCCATGGCGACGGATACTCCAAGGAAGCCAGCGCAGAGCGGCGGGAGGATCTGATTGGCTTCACCACGTCGTCGCGAGCCCTCGCTTATCAACTCCTACTGGCCCTGTCCAAGCTAGAGATACCAGGAGAAATGGTGAATCATCCTGGATCTGTTCGGGCAGGATACAGTGTGAGAGTGAGAGGAGAGAAGATAAGGAAACTTCTGCCGCACTTCGCGACATACGAAAGAGTCAATCGTTTTCACTACAAAGAGACGGAGGATGGGTTCTACTATCCAATTCGCAAGATTTGGACAGAGAGATACTCCGGAACCGTCTACGACTTTCAGGCACCCCCAACCTACACCATGCTCTCGCCGTTTGCAACGCAAGACTGCGTAACTTCGTGGTCCATCGAGAGGCCCCTCTGGGAGGGCGTTCCGATAAGATACCTGGCGGACGCTGCCGAGGTCAAGCCTGAAGCCAAGTGGGTGATGTTCCACTGCTACGACGGCTATACCGCGCCCATCCCGGTGGAGGACGCCCTGATGGAGGACTCCATCGTCGCCCTGAAGATGAACGACAGGCCGCTCACGGCGGAGCAGGGGTTCCCAGCGAGGCCCTTCATGCCCCACCTCTACGGGTGGAAGAGCGCGAAGTGGCTGGCGAAGATCGAGTTCATCCCAGAGTACGTCGACGGGTACTGGGAGGGCTACGGCTACCACGAGCGCGGCGACGTCGACGAAGAGGAGCGGTTCAAGGGAGCCAAGGGCCAGGGAGGGAAGCACTTTGCCCGCAAGGCATTCGGAACCGCGTAGCCTGGCCGCTCACTGTGCTGGCGCCTCGAGTCCGTCCCCACCGCCGACCTTCCGGACGCCTCGGAAGAAGCCCAGGCGCCTCGCCGCGTATTGCGTGACTAGGAGGTTGAGTATGAGGAGCACCCCCGTGAGGGTCTTGTGGACTACCCCGCCCCAAGACCAGTAGCCCATCAGGAAGATGGGGGGATACTCGACAAAGAACAGACCCACGTAGACGGCTAGCGCGACGAGCAACTGAGACTTGAAGCCCAACTTTGTCAAAGGCATGGTAGCTTCTCCGCTGCCCGTCCCCTCGGAACCCTGATATGTGAACCAAATCTCCGCCGTCGCGACGGCCATGACCAAGCCCATTTCCTTCGAGGTCAAAGAGACCGACCTAATGGGCAGGGTCGGGGTGATGACGGTGGGCAAAAAGAGCATCGAGACCCCATGCCTTACACCGGTGATTCATCCCGTCTGGCGCGACATCCCTCCCTCTCAGTTCAAGGAGATGGGGTTCGACGCGCTGATGACGAACTCGTACATACTCTACCAGCGGAAGCGCTCGGAGGCCCTGGAGAAAGGGCTCCACGACCTCATCGGCTTCGATGGGGTGCTGATGACCGACTCTGGCGGCTACCAGGTCCTGGAGTATGGGGACACCGCCTTCACCCCCGAAGAGATAGCAGACTTCCAGTCGAAGATCGGCTCCGACCTGGCTGTCACCCTCGACAAGCCGACGGGCTACTCCATCTCGAGGAGTTACGCGAGGGAGACGATGCAGGTCAGCCTCAGCGCGGCCAAGATGACGATCGACAAGTTCGGGGAGTCAGATACCGTTTGGGTGGGGCCCGTCCAGGGCGGCATCTTCGGAGACCTGGTGAGGTCCTCCGCGCGAGGCCTGGTGAGCGCCGGATTCCAGGTCCTCGCCCTGGGCAGCCCCGTCGAGCTCATGGAGGGCTACCTCTTCTCGCCTTTGGTGGAGATGATAATCAACGCTAAGAAGAGCATGCCCTACTCGATGCCCCTCCACCTCTTCGGGGCGGGCCACCCCCTCACCCTCCCCCTCTCCGTCGCGCTGGGATGCGACACCTTCGACTCGGCCAGCTACATGCTGTATGCGAGGAAGGAGCGCTACATGACGGAGAGGGGGACGCTCCAGCTCGAGAGGATGACCTACCTGCCCTGCAGCTGCCCCGTGTGCAACGGCACGACGGTCGGCGACCTCAGGGCATCCCCGAGACAGGACCGGGTGAGGAAGATCGCCCTGCACAACCTGCACGTGCTCCGCGCGGACGTCCTCAGGTGCAAGGAGGCCATCTATGAAGGGCGGTTGTGGGACCTCGTGGAGGAACGGGCCATGGCGCACACGAGCTCGGCCGCGGCCTTCAGGGCGCTCGCGCGCGATCACTCGGATTGGCTCGTCAAACCCACCCGCCTGATGAAGCTGAGAGGCCTGATGGTCAGGAGCGAGGAAGACACCCTGAGGCCAGAGCTCACGCTCGCCAGGGCGCACCTCCGGAGGCTCATGGTGAGGAGGGCGGGAAACGCGAAGAAGACGGCGGTCCTCGTCCCGAGCTCGGCGGGCCCGCCCCTCACCAAGACCTCCGGGAAGATGCGTCGAATCCGTGGCCTGGACAAGGCCCACATCTTCAGGATCAACCCCCAGCTCGGACCCTATCCAGCGGAGCTGGAGTTCGTCTTCCCCTTCGCCCAGACCATCTCGGACAGGGAGGGACCCGAGGCGTCGGTCAGGGCCTGCGTCAGGAAGCTCAGGGGGATGGGCTACGCCAAGGTGGTCGTCGCGGGGGCCGCGAAGCGCCCACGCGCGAAGACGCGTAGCGAGTGAGCGGAAAGGCCTGTTTCTCTAGGAGTAGATTGCGCCGGAAGGCCCGCCCTTGTCCCTCTCCTTCTGCGCGAGCCCCACCAGCTCACGCTCGAGCTCTTCGGCTCCCTTGATGAGCGGTTCCGTGTTGACCTGGAGCGAGTATCTCCTCGCGACGAACTCGACCGCCGCCGCGGCCGCCCGCGGGTCTATCCGCTCCGTGTTCGAGTAGGAGAGGATCGCCGCTGCCGGGTATCCTCGCATCTGGAACGCGTTGAGCATCACCGCGACGGGGCCCACTATCATCCGGCCCTCCTCGAGAACGGGCTCGGCCTCCAGCCCGTGACCGTGCTCCCCTGCCTTCATCGCGTCAGTAAGCACGACCCGGTACTTCGAGTCGTCCGAGCGGAGCGACTCGTCGAGGCCCCCGATCAGCGTGACCTCCTGGATGCCTGAGCTCATTATCCACTGGCTGAGCTCCCTGAAGAATCTGGTCTCGTTCTCTCTCAGCGGCGGCACCTCGGCCTTTAGGAAGAGAAGGTCTCCGACCCCGTAGAGCTCGTAGGGCGTGGATATCTCGTTCTTCACGGTCGAGGAGACCGCGGGAGCGAACTCGGAGTCGATGTAGCAGACCCTGCGAGCCTTCAGCTCTTGGATGAGGAACTTTACCGTCCAGTAGCCCGTCGCGCCAATCCCATGGAAGCCCGCGACCAAGGCCCTCGCCTCCAGCTTGCCTCGCCCGATGACGTCGGGCAAGATCCTGATCGAAGAGGGCGACGGCGCCTGAGGCGGAGAGGACATGTATGATTCCCCCGCCTGCCCGAGGTGCAGTCCTTAAAGTTTGACTCGCCGCCCGGGGGCCAAGACCAGGAGGCAAGCCCACAAAGTCCTGGGTTGACCTGTCCGACCTTTCACGGGCTTGCGAAGGAAACTCAGATTACAGATTGCAAGTCCATAACCAATAATATAGCGGAGGCCCTCGCAGGCTCTATAGCGAGACTGATGAGCAGCGCGCGATGTCTTTACGATGGCAACATCCGCGTCTCCTTCAAAATCCAAAAGAATTGCAATCTCGTTCTGGAAAGCGTCAAATCAGCTAATATTCAGGTCAGGTTATCGGATTGTCGGATATGAAGAAGATAACCGTCGCGCTCGAGGATACGGTCTACTTGCGCCTGATCGACTATGTCGCTGCCAAGAGCAAGAAGACGAGGGGCCGCCTTAGCGTCAGCGAGTCGGCGAGCGAGCTTATCGCTGAGGGGCTGCCACGAGCTGCCGTTGAAGAGAGGTTGGAAGCCCGTTGAGCGGCGACGGGCGAGGCGACTATAGCGTGTTACAGAAGATCCAGGTAACGTGCAACACGTGCGGAGTGTCGGACTCCTTCTATTCGAATCTGAGCGTCGAGCAGTTCAAGTCGAAACACCGCGGACACGATGTGGTTGACGTGACCGAAAAGGCATTGACCACGCCCCAGACGGCGTACGGCAAGCCAGCTCCCAAAGAAGAGGAGCCCCGTATGGAAGAGGCGGTCTACGCGGTGAAGCCGCCTCCAAAAGAGGAGGAGCCATTCATGGGAGACGCGGTGACGAGGCTCTCAAAGGTGAGGGTGGACCTTGTAGTCTTCCCGGTACTGCCCGAGCCTGTGTTTCGGGTCCGCGGTTTCAAGGACGGCGAAGAGGAGGCCTTCATCACCACCGTACGCTCAGAGCATGCGGTGAAGGTCAGGGAGATCATCGCGGGCGGGGAGTACGTCGACCACGACCTCAGCGGCGTGCGCTACTCGTGGGAGCCTGACGCGGTCGAGTATGGGCCAGACGCAAGAGAGAGGCTTGGGTTGCCCCCCGTGCCCGCGAACGCGAGACGGACGGCGCGACCTCGCCAAGAGCTGCGCGAACGCATCCGGGAGACCGATTCATCCACCGTGGCGAACACGAACGAGATCTTGTTTGGCGAATCTCACAAGGAAGACCCTGGCCTCCCCAGAGCGGAGGTGGCTTCCGCCCCCGAGGCAGCTCCATCCGTCCCCCCCGCTCCCAGAGTCAGGTTCGAGACCCCCGCGCCGCCACCATCGGTTCCCGAACAGGCTAAGGAGCGGGTGCTCGAACCCAGTGTGGAAGGCCCGGCCTCGAGTCGGCAGCCTGCGGTGAAGACCAAGGAGAAGAAAGCGGTCAAGACCAAGCCGGAGCAGGCCCCAAAGCAAGCAGCGGAGGAGAAGCCGGACGGCTACCTTCTGGTTTCAAAGTCCTGGTACATCCAGGGAGGCAAAGGCAACCAGACAGAGGCCTTGCGCATATCGCAGGTGCTCAAGGAGTTCAGGTGGAAGGTGGAGCCCGTCTACACGATCGGAGTGATGCTCGACGACATGCTCAGCATCGAGACCAGCCGGAACCAGATCAGCAGGACTCTCATAACGCGGATCGAGAACGCAGGATACAGGCTCACCGCCGTGACGACCGAGCAAGGAAAACCGGTAGCCTGGTTCAAGAAGACCGCAGCCGAGAAGCCGTCGCCTCCGGGGTCGACCAGCGTCCGGGAGAAGCCCGCCGATGAAGAGGGAACGGAAGGGGAGGAGCGAGTTTCGTCGCCTTTGGGCGCACCCGACGAGAACGGTTCGAAAGACTTCGCATCGTCTAGTCCGGGCGACGTCGACGCCGGGCTCGAACCAGACGTGACAGGCTGACCTCTCAGGGCAGGAGGAGAAACGGAGGCCGGGGCCGCTCCAGCCACGACCAAAGGACTAAAAGCCGCCGAGTGCAAGCCGACGACACGAGCCATATGTCGTATAGCGTCGGCCAGAGCTGGGCGGCGTTGAAGAAGGCATGGAGGGCCTACAAGATCGCGAAGGTGCAAGGAGACACGCCGAACATGCTGAAGTACGCCGAGAGGGTAAGGAAGCTACAGGGCGAGCTCGGACTCCAAAAGGCCAACTTCCCCGAGATCGGGCTGAACTAGGCCTCGCGGAAGCCGGCGGCCTACCTCGAGAGTCTCAGACCGGCTACGCGCCCGCGAAGTACCTGTTGAGGAACTTGTCCTCGGAGACCTGGTAACGGTACTTCCCGACGACGACCTGGCCTTCCTTCCTCGTCCTGTCGACGAACTCCTTCTCCGACTGCAGCTCGTCTATCAGGCGCCCCTCCCTGTCCCTTAGGAAGGCCCACTCCCCCTCCTTCTTCTTGAAGCTCTTCCACGGTAGCGAGTCCAGGGTCATCTCAAGCGCGTTCTTTGCCCTGGCGGGCACCGACGTCTGGGCACGCACCTGGAGGGGGCGTTCCACCTTGGCGGGCGCCTTCGCTTCTGCGGCTTCCTTCTTCGGGGGCGCGGGCGCCACCACGGTGGCAGGCCCCGCTTCGAGGAGCGCCCGCCTCCTCATCTGCAGCTCGGCGATCAGCCTGTCAAGCTCTTCGACCTTCGCCGCGACCCGGTCCTCGCCGGGCGACGTCATGATGCCGCCTCCGTTGGGCCGATCTCTGAGACCGTCAAGATGGAGCTGCGGCAGCCAAAAATCTGCTCTTAAGCCTATGGCATTCTTTGCCACGCCCCATGGCCGTACCCCCTCCAAACTGACGGGACCCAACGACACCTAATCCAAACCCTTAAAGAGGGACTAACGGGCCGAAAAGCTCAGACGGATTTAACGCATGCAAGTAAAGGTCTTAGGCGCCGCGAGACAAGTGGGCCGCTCCGCTTTTCTGGTCTCACACGGCGACTCGAACATCATTCTGGACTACGGGGCCCTCACCACTAGGGAGCCTGGGTTCCCCATGCACGTCCAGCCGAAGACGGTGGACGGCCTCGTCCTCAGCCACGCGCACCTGGACCACTCCGGTGCCACCCCGGTGATGTTCCTGGGAGACAACGTGAAGCTCCACTGCACTCCGGTGACCGCGGAGCTCTCCAACATGCTCATCGAGGATTTCATCAAGATCTCGGGGCCCTACCTGCCGTTCGAGTTCATCGACCTCATGGCCATGAACAGGCAGACTGTCAACCACCGCTACAAGGAGTCCTTCCAGATAAAGGACTTCACGGTGACCTTCTACGACGCAGGGCACATACCCGGGTCCTGCGTGATCGCGGTCGAGGCGGGGAACAAGCGCCTCATCTACACCGGCGACATCAATGGCTCCGAGACGGAGCTGCTCAACTCGTCGTCGAGGGAGCTGGGCGAGGCGAACATGGTCATAACCGAGAGCACTTACGCCACCGCAGACCATCCCTCGAGGGTCCAGGTCGAGAGGGACTTCGTGGACTTCGCCAACCTGATAGTCGAGAGGGGCGGCGTCCTCCTGGCGCCGGCGTTCTCCGTTGGGAGAGCCCAGGAGCTGGCGATGACGCTCCACAAGCACGGCTTCAAGCACCCCGTCGGGATGGACGGCATGGCCCTCAAGGTGAGCGAGGTCCTCATCAGGAACCAAGAGTACCTGCGCGACCCCGCCGAGTTCAGGAAGACCATGGAACACCTCGAACGCATCACAGGCTGGAACCAGAGGCGCGGCTTCATCAAGAATCCAGGGGTGATAATCGCGCCCGCGGGCATGCTCGTGGGCGGCACCTCGATCTTCTACAACGAGCGGCTGGCGATGGGCGAGAAGAACGGGGTCGCCATAGTCAGCTTCCAGGTGCCGGGCACCCCGGGCAGGACCCTCATAGACAAGGGCATGACGCTCATCGCCGGAAAGCCGGTCAAGATCAGGTCGGAGGTCCGCCGGTTCGACTTTTCCTCTCACAGCGGCAAGGCAGAACTGCACGGCGACCTTAGGGCCATCAAGGGGTCTCCAAAGTTCATGACCGTCCACGGCGAGGAGGAGAGCTGCCTTCAGCTGGCCCAAGAACTGCACACAGAGCTTGGAGCCGAAGCGCTCGCACCCCGCGTGGGAGAAGTCTACGACGTGTGATGGGTGGCCGTTGTTGTCAGATTCGGGACCCGACGCGGGTCGGCCTGAGCCCCTGACGAAGGCACCCGAGAACGCCGGCGCAGAGCAACCCTCCTCTGCGGCGATCACGACTCTGAAGACGCTCGTTTTCATCGCCGCCATCCAGGTACTGGCGCTCCTCATGACGAAGGTCAACGCTCCGGTCACCGAGGCGGTCGGCCCCGTCTACCAGCCGGCGGGGACTTCCTCGAGCGGCTCGATCTACAACGTGCTGATACTGGTCGTCATCGTCTTCGCCACGACGTTGACCGCGGTCTGGCTCGCGAGGAGGCGGAAGGTGAAGATATTCATGGCGATGGTCTTCGGAGGCACGGCCCTCGCGCTCTTCCTGCTCACGTTGCTCTCGTCAATAGACTTGACCGCGGGCTACATGGACGCAAACGCGTCCCTCTACATCTCGCTGGCCTTCGCCACTGCCACGGTCGTTCTCCTCTCGCTGATCTTCCTACGAAAGGTGCCTGCCTCGCTGGGGCTGGTCTTGACCGGACTCCTCTCAGCCGAGGTGGGGAGCTACTTCGCATCCGCGATCCCCATCCTCACCGCCATCCTCCTCCCGCTCGGCTTCGCGCTCTACGACATCTACACCGTCTTCAGGGGGCCGTTGAAGACCCTGATCGACACCGTCCCGGACGAGGCGTTGGCCACGATGTCCTCCAAGATAGGGGACTTCTCCATCGGCACGGGGGACACGGTATTCTACGCGATGGTGCCTGCCCTCGGATATTACCAGTTCGGATTCGGCTCGGCGTTCCTTGCGATCCTAGCCGTGGACGTGGGAGTGGTGATCACGCTGTATCTCTTGAGCAGGGTCCGGCTTCTCCCTGGGCTACCCATCCCCATGGGGTTGGGAGTCGCGGTGCTCCTGGCGTTCTACTTTCGGTGAACTACCCACGGCTGAAGCCTGTGCTCGAACAGCCCAGCATGGTCCTGGATCCTCGCGTCGAGCATCTCGTTGTAGTGCCGCCTGCACGTCTCGAGCGTCTCCTCCATGATCCTGGCCTGCGGCACGCTCGGATAGAGTCGAAACTTGAAGGTTGAGAGCATTCGATTAAGAGTGGTTTTGCATATTTGAGCACCCATTCGTTCGCTTTCGTCCCACCCCATGAATGGCTTAGGGTTTCCTTTTCCCCTAACCCCTGACTCACTAAAAGTCGAGGATCGGCGTCTTTAGCCCCTTCGTCATGGCTGCCGCCTCGTTCGCCGTGGTGACGAAGGTGTAGAGGGCCTTGGGGGTCCTAAGCTTCAGCTTGACGCTGTCGCCCTTTCCCTTCACCACCCTGATCTCGGTGGCCTTTTCGATCAGGCCCTCGGCTTCTTCCTTCGACCGGATTTGCAGCGGCATTGTCTGAATTCCCTTCCAGCCCCAAACGCAGAGATATTTAACTTGCGAAATCGCAGAGTCGTATGCTCGCCCCGAGCTCGGCCAAACTTGCCCCGCAACAGTGAGCCTTGGAAAGACATATCCGCCCGTGGTGGCACCGGGGGCACGGAAGGAATGAGGAAATCCGGGCTCGCGGTCATTTTCGCGGTGATTATTGTGTCGTCCGTCGCAGCGGGCGGGTTCGCCCTTCACCTCTGGGGAGGAGGCGCTGGCACATCGCATGGTGGGACCCCGCCGAACGCCCTCGTCGCAAGTGCGGCGATAACCTCGGCGAACGTCTCTAGCTCATACCATTCGATCTTCCTCGTCGTAAAGGACACCGGCAGCGCAAACCTCATGTTCCTTGCGCAGCCTTCTGTCTCCCAGGGCACCGGCGCATACTGTGGCACCTCGGGATGGAATCCGACTCCAGGGTCGGCGAACCCTATCTCTACCGGCGAGAGCGTCAAAGGAAACTGCATCTTGGAAGGGTCTACGCTCAAGCCGGGGTCCTACGTCACGGTATCGGTCGCGGTCGGCTTCAGCGACGGGTCCTCGTCTGTCTTGTCCACGACCGTGCTAGTCGCGCCCTAGACCGCGCATCAACGAAGCCGCTTGCGAGCACTCTAGATGTTATTATTCCACCGCCTTTGGCGTTCCCAAAGGATGGCGATGGGCGCGAGAAGCTCAGCGTGGCGAAGGCCGAGCCGAGCCGGAGGGAAAGGGCCCCGGGGGCCGTCGGCCCTTCTCTTGGCTGCGGGGGCGTCCTCTCGCTTCCCGGGCACGAAGCAGATTGCCCGGATCGGAGGGAAGACGCTCGTCGAAAGGGCACTCGACGCCATCCCACCGGCCGAGGTCCGCGAGACGGTCGTGGTGCTGGGGCACGAGGCTGCGTCCGTCTCGAACGTGTTGCGCGGCAGGGAGGGCGTCAGGGTCGTTGTGAATCCCGGCTACCGGTCGGGGATGGGCGGCTCTATCAGCGCGGGGATTCTAGCCCTCGCGAAGGACACGGAGGGGGCGATGCTACTCCTGGCAGACCAGCCCTTCGTCACCCGGTCGTTGCTGCTGCGGATGCTGAGGACTTTCGAGCAACGAGGCGCGAGGGGGATGGTCGCGGCGGTGCAGGGAGACGTGGTGAGTCCGCCGGCTATCTTCACGAAGGAGTACTTCGATGAGCTTGCAGGCCTTCGGGGGGACCAGGGCGCGAGGTCGGTGATCCAGAGGCACGCAGGGGAACTCCTTCGCGTGAGGGTCAGGTCGCGACGGGCGCTTTCGGACATCGACACCTGGGGCGACTTTAAGACGGCCCGACGGCTACTCGAGCCTTGAGAAGCCTGGGAGAAGGCGCGCCTGGACCCGGTCGCCCTTCGCCAAGCGAGGGTTGTTACCGGATAGCAGCGCGTACGCGTTCTTGGAGACCAAGAAGCTGACCTTCTCCGTCTCTCCGCTCGAGGGCACCGCCACCAGGCCGTCTGGACTGGCAGGGTCCTTCGTCAGGCGCAGGTAGACGATCTGGTCGAAGTCCTTGAACTTCCCGGTGGCGTCCCAGTCCGCCCCCATGGTCGCCGCGACGGCCGGGGGCTGCTCCCACCCCATGCCCAGGTGGTACCTGATCAGGGGGTATCCCAATACGATGAACGCGTTCAAGGCCCCCTGGATCGGTCCGGGGAGGATGACGACCGGGCGCCCGCTCACCACGGCGAAGCCCATCACCCTTCCCCTGTTGACCTTGATGCCGTGAACGAGGGCGGTGGTGGCCCTTCCGAACCCGCGTATGACCGACTCGACGAGGTCGGGCTCTCCGACTGAGGAGCCCGCAAGCGTGAACACGACGTCGTTCGACTTTAGCGCGCCCCCCAGGGCTCGGGCCAGTGCGCGCCGCTCGTCAGGCACGATCGGGAGGGTCGATGCCCGCCCGCCCGCCTCCTCGACCAGCTGCTCGAGCATGAGACTGTGCGACTCCACCACCTTCCCGGGGCGTTTGTCGCCGACGTCGGCGGTCAGCTCCGACCCGGTCGGCAAGATCGCAACCCTCGGCCTCTTGAAGGCGACGAACCTCTCGAAGCGCAGGGAAGCGAGGAGCACTAGGTCCTGCCCCATGAGCGTCCTGCCGGCCTGCAGGATGCGCTCGCCCTTCTTGACGTCGGCGCCCGCGGGAAAGACGTGCTCTCCGGCTTGCACCGGCCGGCTGACTTCCACCCCGCCGGCCTGCGCGGAGACGTCCTCGAGGGGGACGACGGCATCCGCCCCGGCCGGGAGGAAGCCCCCGGTCAGTACCTTGACGGCCTCCCCGCGAGCGAGCCTTCCCTTCGGGAGCGCGCCCAAACTGCCCGCTCCGCGCTTCAGTGTCAGAGTGGTCGGGGAGTCGCCGGTCGCACCGAGGGTGTCGGCCGAGACCACCGCGAAGCCGTCGAAGTGCGAGGAATCCCTTCTTGGCGAGTCCTCCCTCGCCACGACATCCCTCGAGAGGACCCTTCCGTATCCTTCTCTGACGTCGACGCTCTCGCTGCTCGACCTCGGGCCGAGGGCGCGGGCGAGGGCAAGCAGGGCGTCCTCAAGCGACGTATACCGGCGTTCGCCTTGCAATTCGCGGCAGGAACGCCTTGCCCCCCTGGCTAAATCCCTATGCAGTCGGGGGGAATGGCGGCAAGAACGGGCTCTCGCGCTAATCTATCGACGGGTTTCTCTCGGCGGCGCCGCGCTTGGGTCGGGCTCCCCCTCTTGCTCGCTTCCCTGACCCTAGAGGCCTTCCTTCGACCCAGACCTCGCTCCCGTCTCCCAGCTTCTCACGCTTCCAGATGGGCGCGTCGCGCTTTATCGTCTCGATGGCGTGCCTGCAGGCTTCGAAGGCCTCTGCCCTGTGGGGCGACGAGACGGCGACCGCGACGCTGACCTCCCCGACCGCCAGATCGCCCAATCTGTGCACTATCGTCACCCCCGTGGTCGCCGGCCAGCGGCGCCTGACCTCCTGGTCAGCCTTGGCCAGCCTCTTCTCCGCCATCGGCTCGTAAGCCTCGTACTCGATCCTCTCCACGCTGCGCGCCTCGCTGTTGTCCCTCACCGTGCCCAAGAAGAGCACCACCGCGCCAGCCCCAGGGTCCCCGACCGACCTCACCACCTTCGACGGGTCGATCTCGTCCCTGGTGAGCCTGGAGGCCTTTCGCTCGGGCAATCAACCACCAGCCACAGGCGGGAGAAAGGCGACCACGTCCCCGTCGGCGAGGCGGTCGTCGTCAGCCGCGAGTTCCTCGTTCACCGCGATTCGCAGGGCGCCTGACATCGCGTGGAGGCGCTCGTGCGCGGCCATCGAGCGACTCACCAGGGCCATCACAGACGACGCGCTGGGAAGCGAAAAATCCTCCTCTCCTCTGCCTGCGGCCTCCCTAGCCTGACCGAAGTACAGCACCTTGACACGGATCGCCACAGGTCACTCAACCGCCTATCGTGTACATTGGCCTTACGTGCCTCACCTCCACCTTGTTCTCCATCAGGCTCCCCACCCCCTCGAACTTCTGCCAGAACGCCTTCCGGATCGACTCCCCTATCTTCTCGTCGGTGGCCCCTCCCCTTAGTAGGTGCCTGAGGTCGTACTCCGCGACGCTGAAGAGGCAGGGCACCAGGTTGCCGTTCGCCTTCAGCCGGATGCGGTCGCAGTCCCCGCAGAAGGGCTTCGACATGGAGGTGATCGTTCCGATGCCACCCGAGGAGCCGTCCCTGAACCGGTAGTTTCTCGAGGTCGAGCCGTGCTCCCCCTTGAGCGCCTCGAGCGGATACCTCTTCGAGATCGTCTCGACGATCTCGCTGCCTGGGACGACCATGGCCGTGTCCCAGAACTTTGTGCCGTCGAAGGGCATGTACTCGATGAACCTGACGTTGCGGTCGGCGTCGTGGGCCATCTTCGCAAAGTCCAGTATCTCCCCTTCGTTGCACCCGCGCGTCACGACGCAGTTTATCTTGACAGGGCCAAGGCCCACCCTCTCCGCCTCCTCGATCCCGCCCATCACCCTCGAGAACATGTCCTTCGTCCCCGTGATCTGGTCGTAGAGTTCCGGCTTCAGGCTGTGCAGGCTCACGGTGACCCCCCTTAGCCCGTTGCGCTTCAGCAAGGACGCCTTCTCCCTGAGCAGGGCGCCGTTGGTGGTCATGGCCACGCTCTTTATCCCGCGGACCCTCGCGAGCATGCCTACCAGGACCTCGACCTCTCTCCTCACGAGCGGCTCGCCCCCGCTGACCCGAACCTTCTCCACTCCCATCGTCGCGAGGATGGCCGTCACCCGGGCGATCTCCTCGAAGGTCAGGAGCTCCGAGTGCTCGAGCCAGACCGGCTTTTCGGGCATGCAAAAGTCGCAGCGGAAGTTGCACCTGTCGGTGACCGAGACCCTCAGCTTGCCCGCGAGGCGCCCGAAGGAGTCTGAGAGCATCCCCGCAGGGGCCGAGCTCGTGCTATCCGGGATTTGCGACTGTGAATCCAACCCTTTCGAGCGAAAAAGCCGTCGAGGCGCTCTTAAGGATTTCAATCCCGCTTCGAAGAGTTTTATAGATTTGCAGTTCGCGGTCGTGCAACAAGAGGAGCGGTTTGACGAAACTCGAAGAAGGCCTGGGCGGATGGAGGAGGACGCACTACTCCATCCAGATCACGCCAGAGCTCGACGGCAAGAAGGTGGTCGTCTTCGGGTGGGTAAGCAGCGTCAGGACGCAGGGCGGGATAGTCTTCATCATGCTGACCGACCGCGACGGCAACGTCCAGGTCACCGTAAACAAAGGCAAGGCGAGCAAGGAGACCCTGGTCAGGGTCGAGGCGCTGAGGCCCCACAGCAGCATCGCGGTCAAGGGGGTCGTGAAGGCGATGGCCAAGGCGCCGAACGGGGCGGAGGTCGTCCCCGACGAGCTCAGGGTGCTCAGCATCGCGACGGAGACCCCCTCGTTCAGCGTCCACGGCGGCGAGACCCCCTCGCTCGACAAGAGGCTCGACATCCGCGCGGTGGACCTGAGGAGGGACAGGGCGCAGGCGACCTTCAAGATCCAACGAGAGGTCCTCTCCTCCGTGAGGGAGTTCCTGACGGGGAAGGGGTACCTCGAGGTCAGGACTCCCAAGCTCATCGCCACAGCGACGGAGGGCGGGGCTTCGCTCTTCTCCGTTCTCTACTACAACCGCCCCTCGTTTCTGGCACAGAGCCCCCAGCTCTACAAGGAGGAGCTAGTTCTGCCATTCGAGAAGGTCTACGAGATCGGCCCCGCGTTCAGGGCGGAGGAGTCGAGGACGCAGAGGCACCTCAGCGAGATAACCTCGATAGACATCGAGGAGGCGTTCGTCGACTACAACGACGTCATGGACACCCTCGAGGCGCTGATCAAGCACGTGGTCGCGTCCGTCAAGGAGGTCTGCTCGAAGGACCTGGAGAAGCTCGGGCGACCGCTCCAGGCGATCCCTGAGAGGTTCGAGCGCCTGGCCTACACCGACGTGGTCAAGCACCTCGCGGAGGCGGGAGAGGACGTGACGTGGGGGGAGGATCTTACAGGCCAGACGACCGAGAAGCTCGGGAAGGAGCACCCCTCTTTCTACTTCATCACGGACTGGCCCACGCAGACGAAACCCTTCTACATCAAGCCGAAGGAGGGCGACCCCAAGCTCAGCGAGGCGTTCGACCTCATGTACGGCCCCCTCGAGCTCGCGTCCGGCGGGTCGAGGGTGAGCTCGAAGAGCCTCCTCGTGAAGAGGCTGAAGGAGCAGAAGCTAAAGCCGCAGGCGTTCGAGCACCACCTGAAGATCTTCGACTACGGCATGCCCCCTCACGCGGGGTTCGGCCTCGGGATGGAGAGGCTCACGATGGTCCTGGCAGGAGAGGAAAATATCAGGGAAGTGACCCTCTACCCCAGAGACAAGCTGCGTCTCACCCCCTGATTCCTCTTCAATAAGTCAAGATGAACGAGGAGCTCGGCGTGATGACGCTCACCTATATTCCACCAAAAGGAGGACCATACTACATCTCGGGGGTGGACGCGATCAAGGTAGAACTCCCGACGGACTCCAACGTGAACGCGCAACAGGATATCGTCACTTGGGTTAAGGGCCTAGTCCCGATGCCAGGATCAGGAGGTCTCGTTGGCGGATGGGCGTACTATTTTGTGCCACAAAATAATCACGGCGACCAATTCTACGGGACCCCGGCTACCGACGGCTCTCTGGCGCAAATAGCCAATGATTTTGCTCAAAATCAGGTGGATTTCCAGAAGGGGGCGGCTTTACGGACGCCGTAACAAAACCTCGTCGGTCGTCGTCCCGGGCGGCGGTTTCTTGCTTGGCGTGATAGCGACCACCCAATTGGCGCTCACGCCTGTTGCCGGGACCGGGTTCACCTTCTCCCCCGTAGAACAGACCGGACTGGCGGAATACTCAACCGGCGGCGCTGCTTCCCCGACGGATTTCCCTGCAAGCATTTCGACGTCGGGCGTCAGTTGGGCGGAAGCGGGAATTGCCTTGGAATCGTCAATATCAACTAGCACATCGAGCACCACATCGAGCACCACATCGAGCACCACATCGAGCACCACATCGAGCACCACATCGAGCACCACATCGAGCACCACATCGAGCACCACATCGAGCACCACATCGAGCACATCGACTACGAGCGCATCTACATCGACGACCACTCGTGCGGTGAACACGTGCACTACCGGCATCTACAGCGGCTACTACACGAACTCCAGTACACGGCAGACCGTCCTGTTCACAGGCCTTCCTATGGCGACGGCGCTGAACCTCATCACGCTCAACCCGCCGGGAGGCATGTCATGCGCACCGGCGGGAACCGCCGCAACCACGACAACAGTCACAATGGTAGCTACGAGTCTGCAAGACGGTCTGGACGCAACCGATCGCTCAGCAAATCCAGGGGCTCTGGCTTCGGCTGGGGCTCTGGCGGATAAAGTAAACATGCTGGATAGGCAGCTGGCTCCTGTGAGCGCTTCACTGTCGGACGCCGTCGGCCTCATAGACAAATACGCGGCTCCAATCACGGCATCCCTGTCCGACGCCTTCAGGGCGATCGACAGCTATGCTCCGGTCACAGCTTCCCTCTCCGATGCCTTCGGAGTGATCGACCATTACGTGAGTCCCTTAACCGCCGCACTGACCGACCTGATCAGCGTCAGCGACCAACTGACGGCATCAAATGGCGGCGTCGCAGCCGCGGCCATCGCAGGCCTCGCTGTCTTCGGTGGCCTTCTGGTTGTGCGTAAGGAAAGAAAGCGAAAGAGATGAGGGGCGAAGGGGACTTCCGCGACTGATCTTGGGTGCAATCCATCCGCGGTAGCGCATCGCGTATCGCATCCCAGCGTTAGAAGGGACTACCGTCCCTGATCGGCAAGGTGGTGGCGTGTAGGCAAAAGGCAGGAGATCGCGTAAAATAATTTATCCGTCAAGGATAGCACTCAAACTCCGACTTGCCCCCAAATCCTGGAGTTTGACAGACTCTTATACTGACGTCCGATTCCCGTGAGACGAAGTGAGGAGGCAGGTTCTTGTGCAGAGGACAGTTCCAATGCTTCTCCTCAGCCTCCTTGCCATGTCGGCGCTTGTTTCGTCGCCCGCGACTGCCTCGTCTTACGCTCATACTTCCTCCGGCAGTCCGCAGGTCAACGCGAATTCAAGCGTACCGAACGCCGCGCTGGAGCAGCCGTCTCTGAATACGCAGGGGTTGGGACGAACTGCCAATCCGGAGCCTTCGGTCTTAAGCGAGAACGGAGGCGTCGGAGGTGGTGCCCCGCCGAACGGACAGACAGGTCAACTAGGGCTGGCGCCAGTTCCTCATCCTTTGCGGAGAATCCAAACCCCAATCGTCTTGCCTCACCCTGATTCCGGTACGACGCCGAGCTTCTCCTCATCGGACACGCCTCCCCAGCTCATCTCAACTTCTGCGTCCGAGTTCGGGACGTCGTCCTCCCCCGAAAGGAAGCTCTTCTATTCGTCGGGGTATTGGTGGGTTTTTTGGGAGGAGAACAGCGACAACTTCGTCTTTTCCAGCTCTCCCGATGAGATCACGTGGAGCTTACCCACGGTGGTAGCTTCTGGGCTTTCAAACGCATGCGAGTGCGCCAGCGTGTGGGTCAACGCAGGGACGGTTTACTACGCCCAGAGCACGGGGCTTCAGAATTTCACTTACAACACTGGGGCATTGAACGCCGGCGGCACGATTACGTGGTCGACGCCGACGACGGTCGCGACCAAGTACAACACTCAGGACTCGATTTCGATAATCACTGACGCGCTCGGTAACCCATGGGTCGCCGTCTACACTGAAAGCGGGTCGGCTGGGGCTACCCCTCAGTATGTCGAAGTCTATGAACACACAGGCGGCGCCTGGAGCGCAGCGGCCAACTCGCCGATCGCCGGTCAAAACTTCGGTGGTCCCGAGTACCTTGCTGGCTGGGTGCAGATGGTCCCTCTCCCGGAGCTGTCTCCAACACTCCCTGGAGTGGCGGTATTGTACGCATTCGTCGACTGCACGCTCTGTTTCTCCGGGGTCAGCCTGGAATATACCTACCTTTCCGGCGGAGCTCTGGCATGGTCGTCGGCGGTCAGCGCTGGAGCCAGCTACGCTGAGTTCTCCGCGACGGCCGTCGGGGACACGATCTACATCGCCGGTTCGAACGGGTTCGGCACCTCTGGCTCAGGCGGCCTCGGCGGCGTCGAATTCTCGTCTTACACCGTCGGGGCACCGACAGCGTCGTCCCCCGTTTTGATAGCTCCTGGTGCGTCCTGGGGGTCGTTCCCGCCAACCCCGGGGACCGACGTCTCGATTTCGCAGGGCGCCGCGGGTTCGGGGACGCTGATTATCTTCTACGAGGACCAACTCGGTTTCAACCTTGATTACTCGATCAGCGCGAACCTCGGTGCGACCTGGGGAACGACACAGAGCATGTACCCGAGCCCCCAGACAATAGTCTCGGCAGTGAGCTCCGTTGACAGCGCCACACCAGGCAATGAATTCGGCGTCGTCTTCACAAACTACGCGGGAAGCTTTGATTTGGAGTTCGCTTCCGTCACCGTCTCCTCCTTAGCAAGCCCTACGATCGCCACCACCCCATCGGCGACGAGCGCGACCCTAGGGGTGACGCTCAAGGACACCGCCAACCTGGCAGGAGGGACATCTCCCACAGGCACGATCACCTTCACGCTATTTGCCCCCGGCGGCAGCACCCCTGTCGACACCGAGACGGTCACCGTCACCGGTAACGGCGCGTACACCACGCCCGTCGGGTTCTTCCCGACGGCCGCCGGGACCTGGCAGTGGGACGCCACCTACAGCGGCGACGCCAACAACAACGCGGCCACGGAGAACGGGGCGACGAGTGAGCAGGTGACCGTCTCGTCCTCCACGACCTATAGCGCGACATTCCAGCAGACTGGGATACCCACGTCGGGAGTGACATGGGGTGTCACGGTTGGGACGACCCATTACACGGGAACTGGGGGAAGCATCATAGTCCCCGGGCTCGGCGGTACGGTGAGCTATTCATACGACTCCCCGGTCTCAAGCACCGCAGGAACGCGGTATGTCTGCCCCACTGGCTGTTCCGGGTCGGTTTCAGGAGCAACAACAGTAACGGGCACCTACGGGACCCAGTTCCTGGTTATCTTCGGCTACACGACCAGCGACGGCAGCCCAATCACCTCTGGAGTTAACATAGGCTATTACGAGCAGTTCGGCGCCAAGTCCGGGGCCATCAACTCAGGCGCTTCATACGGTGCCACCTCCCCCAGCAGCGACTGGGTAGACGCCGGGGGATACGTGGTCTACACATCATACACCGCTTCCAGCTCGACCGAGAGGTGGTCCCCGTCAGCACCAGGGGGGTACCAGTACCTGGTCGCCTCCTCCATCTCCCTCGTCCAGCTCTTCTACCACCAGTTCCTGATAACATTCGGTTACACCGACCAGGACGCGAGCACGATCACTCCCGGGCACGCCCTCGGCTACTACGACCAGTTCGGCCCTCAAGTCCCCATCTTCTCAGGCTCTTCGTACGGCACCACCTCGCCCACATCTGCCTGGGTCGACGCCGGCACCGGCACGCTCCTCTACTTCTCGCCGTCGCCCACCGCGACAGTGAGATGGGTCTTGCCGCCTCCGTTCACGACCACGTTCGAGAGCTACGATGTCACCGCCTCCACAGCCATTCAGTCCGCCTACTTCCACCAGTTCCTGGTCACCTTCGGCTACACGACCAACGACGCTAGCGCGATAACGGCCGGACACGCCCTCGGCTACTACGACCAGTTCGGGTCGTATAATGTGGCTGAGATCGGCTCGGGGGTCATCAACTCAGGCGCCACGTACGGCACCACCACTCCCAGCAGCGACTGGGTAGACGCCGGGGGATACGTGGTCTACACATCATACACCGCTTCCAGCTCGACCGAGAGGTGGTCCCCGTCCGTTGGCGGGGGGTACCAGTACCTCATAGGCTCCTCCGGTCCCCGCGTCCCGCTCTTCTACCACCAGTATGAACTGACCTTGTCCTACAGCACGTCCGACGGCACTGCTCTCTTCGGCTCACCGACGGTCACATTCACGGCCGCTCAGTTCGGCTCGGCTACTGCAACCGCGCTGACCACCTCTCCGGCCACCGTCTGGTACGACGCCTCATCAACCGGCACGGCCTACACGGTCACACCTACCACTGTGACCGGCGGTAGCGGCGACCTGTACCAGCTTGCTGCTGGCACCAACCAGGGTTCCATCACCTCGGCGTCGACGTACAACTTCGAGTACTTCCACACGTTATCCCCGCAAGTCTCCGTCGCGATCACCCTCACCCCCTCTCCGGGAACAATCAGCCCAATCGGCGCTACAAACTACTTCTCGGTGACCTACACCTCAGGCGGGACCGTCTCGACGGTCAGCCAGGTCGGCGGCACTCTGGACCTCAAAGTTGACGCCTCTACAACAGTGACTGTCGCAGCCACGAGCTCCGGTTCGGGCGCGACGGAGGAATGGTGCCTCACCTATTGCGGACCAGACCAGTTCAGCTCGGGCGCGAGCGGCACGAGCGTGACCCTAACCTACTACCAGCAGTACCTCGAGCAGGTCTCCTACAAGACTTCAGGCGGGGTCCCGCCCTCCAACTGGTGCCCGGTCTATCCTACTATGCCCTGCAATGAGAACTTCTTCTACAGCAGCGCCGGCCTCCCGCTTTCAGTGCCTCTGACGACGACTCCTACGTCCGAGTTCATCGATGTGGGCTCGACATGGCACGTGGTAGACCCGGCTTTCGGCTCCACGGCGAGCGAAGGGTGGTTCGCGACTCCATCCACGTCGTCGATCACCTCAGGACCTGCGACCGCGAGCGCGGGAACCATCTCGGGCACGGTCTCCGCGATAGGCAGTGTGGCGCTAGTATACTATCACGAATACTCCGTGCAGGCCAGATATTCGACCTCCGATAGCACGACGATCTCGACGACGATAACCCTGGACGGGACCCAGTCTGGAGCCGCCGTGCAGATTGCTCTCCTCACCCTCGCGCTGCCCTATTGGCTCGACGCCGGGAGCTCTTGGACGGCCACACCCTCGACCGCGACGATATCATCGACCGAGCAGTACGCTCTAGTCTCTGGTGGCTCGGGGTCGGTCGGCGGGCCAGGCCTCTCCGCCAACCCGCTGTACCAGCACCAGTATCTGGTGACCTTCGCCTTCTCGGGCACTCCGCAAGCTGGGCAGAGCATCCAAGTGAACGGGGCGACCATCTCCCCCGGGAGCTTGTGGGAGGACGCGGGGGCGACCATTTCGATCTCTTTGACCAGCGGGACCGGTTTCTTGAATTGGGTGACGTCGAGCCCCTCGATAGTTCTGGGAACCGCGAGCTCGGTTTCCACTACTGCCGTGATAAACGGCGCCGGGACCCTGACCGCTGCCCTCAACCCGTCATATCCCGTCACTTTCACGGAGAGCGGCCTCCCTGCGGGGGCTTCATGGACCGTGACCCTCAACGGCGTGAGCGCGTCTTCAACAACTGGAGAAATCACATTCTCCGAGCAGAACGGGGCTGCCTACAAGTACACCATACCTTGCTTCGAAGAACTCTGCCCCACGATAGCAAGCGGTGCGGTGACCGTGGACATCGGAGGGGCGACCGGACTCCCTCTCGTCTACGTGCAGTTCTACGGGGCCTGGCCTTCATACCTGCACGACTCCTAGCAGACCGCCCAATCCCCCTATGTGGCTGCACAGGCTGCGACGTTGGAGTGGACCTTCTTGGCCGGGGATGCATTGTTATCCGCAGGTGTAGTCTGCCCATTACCCACGATTCCTCCCACCCCCGTGGAGTGTCTGGGGGTTTCTGCGGTGTCAACCCCAGCCATTGGCCCTGATGGAACGATATACTTCGGTGATTTTGGTGCCAGTGGGTCGACCATGGGAACGACCAACCTCTACGCCGGCAACCTGTTCGCCCTCAACCCGGACGGTTCCTTGAAGTGGGTTTTCGACACTCAGGGAAGCGTCGGGGGAGCTCCAGCTATCGGGCCTGACGGAACGATATACATAGGGACCTCAGAGGCCCTCTTCTCAACTGGCGCCGTCGGCCAGAATTCCATCCTGGCGGTCAACCCCGACGGGACGCTGAAGTGGAAGGTGAGCCTGCCTTCGGCTTCGTCAGGACTCGCTTCAACAGACGGCGCCGGACAACTCTCATTCGAAATAGCGCCAGGCGGCGGTGTAATTTATGCCGTCGCGGGCGCGGATCTCTACGCCTTGTCGACTACCGGTTTGATTGAATGGCAGGTCACGCTCGGCACCCCATTCTATTTCGGCTTCGGTATTTACTCCGAAGCGATACTTTCATCGCCGGTCGTCGGCCCGTCTGGGGCGATCTACGTCATCGGAAGCGTTCCTGGGCCAAACTGTGTTCCTGTAGAACTGGCTTCCTGCACACAAGACTACAGCCTCTATTCAGTTAGTCCGGGCGGCGCGATAAATTGGCAGGTTGCTTTAGATGACCCCGCATACCAGAGCGGCCCCGCCGTCGACTCGAACGGGATCATATACACAGCCTGTGGTGCTGCTTCGATCTGCGCTTACAACCCGGATTCCAGCCTGAAGTGGATGGTGGCCCTCCCGACCACAAGCTGCACCACCGCTGAACAAGCTTTTGGGGATGCTACCACCCCGTGCACCTACCAAGTTCTCCCCACGACTACGCTCGTCATAGGTCCAGGCGGGACCCTGCTCGTGCCCACAGAGCAGCTGGCGACGACCTCGGGACAGAACGCATATGGCCCAACGACCGATGTTTATTATGGTCCGTACATCTTCTACGCGCTCAACTCCGCAGACGGAAGCATCGGATGGTCCGTCAACACGTACGACCCGGTTAACTCGCCGGCGATCGGTGCCGATGGGACGATCTACCTACCATCAATGAGTGGGGACGTCTACGCCTATTCCAGCACGGGCACGGAATTATGGGACTACAGCGGCTTATATGCCACTGGGTCCCTCGGAATTGGGCCCCTCGGACCGACCTACGTGATAGGCTCGCTTTCGATGGACACCTCTCCAGCGATAGGGAAAGATGGGACTGTCTATGTTGGCGACAGCTACGGCCACCTCTTCGCGATAGGGCCCGGGCCGACCGCCACTCTCCCCTTGGTCTCCAAGCTAACCTTCGTGCTGCACTCGCCGATAAACATCCTCATCACGCTGCCAAATGGAGAACAGGCTGGGTTCAACGCTGCGGGAACCCTGGTCAACACGGCTGGCGCGATTGTGACTCCGCCCGATCCGGCGACGGGACAGCTCGAGACGATTAACTTGAACGATCCTGGCCAGGGTCAGTACGAGATGCAGATATTCGGCACGGGCACCGGTCCGTTCACCGTAACGGTGCAGTCTCTTGGTCCCGACGGCGGCGTGCTCGGTAGCACGAGTTTCAGCGGCACGGCCACTCTGGGCAGCGAGCAGACCACGTACCTTGGGCTGGTGGGAGGCGGGCAGATGAGCATGCTCCTAAACCTGGGCCTATCGAATCCCATCTTGACTCTGGGCTGCACTCCATCATCGATACAGGTCGGCGGAACGGCGAACTGCACCGCCACGCTCTTGGACACAACGGGATCAATAATTGGTGAAAATATCGTATTCTCCCACGCGAAAGACAGCGGAGGCGTCAACTTCCCGTCGCCGACTGTGTGCACGATCATCGCTGGAGACAGCTGTTCCGTCGTCGTCACTGGCACCAACATAGGCACCTCCACGATCCAGGCCTCCTACGCGGGGGACACCAGCAACGGCGCAGCTTCGACTACGACCGCCCTCGCGATAACCAGCGCCCAGACTTCGACGGCGGTCGCCTGCTCCCCCTCGCCCGTGACGGTGGGCTCGCTCTCCACGTGCACGGCCAAGGTATCGGGTGCCTACGGCTCCACCGCTGGTGAGACCGTCTCGTTCACCGCGTCCGGCTCGGGCACCTTCTCCTCGGGCGGCGCTTGCACTCTCAGCGGCGGCTCGTGTTCGCTCACGTACACGCCCACGAGCGTGTCCGGGTCGCCGCAGACCATCACGACCGTATACTCTGGCGACACCAACAACGCTGGAAGCTCGGGCACCGCCTCTCTAGCGGTCAGCCAGGCCCCGACCACGACCTCAGTCTCCTGTACCAGCCCTGTCACTGTCGGCACGCAAGCTACATGCACGATAACGGTGACCGGCTATGGGACGCCAACGGGAACGGTGGACAGCCTCACCTCGACGGGTGCCGGGTCGTTCGATGCTGCCAGCTGCACTCTCAGCGGCGGCACCTGTTCGGTCCACTACACGCCGACGAGCGCGTCGGGCTCCCCCCACCTGATATCCGCCACGTATGAGGGAGACACCAACAACGCTCCGAGCACAGCCACGGGAGCAGGCAGCGGCTCTGTAGCAGTGAACCGTGCCGCATCGACGACAGCGCTAAGCTGCGCGAGCCCTGTCGCAGTGGGAACCGCTTCGCTGTGCACCGTCACGCTGACCGGCTACGGCACCCCCTCGGGGACGGCATCGTTCGCCGCCTCCGGCTCGGGCACGTTCGACCAGGCCAGCTGCGCCCTGTCATCCGGCTCGTGCTCGGTGAACTACACCCCGACGAGCGTGAGCGGTTCGCCGCAGACGGTCACGGCCACCTACGCTGGCGACACGAACGACGTGGGAAGCTCCACCTCCACCACCGTCACGGTGAACAAGGCCACGACGACGACCACGGTCTCGTGCACCCCCGCGTCATTCCTGGTAGGTGCCACCTCATCCTGCATCGCGACCGTCACCGGCTACTCCCCCAGCGGGACAATCGCCTTTAGCCAGAGCAGCTCCGACGGCGGCTCGGCGACCATCTCCTCATCGACCTGCAGCCTGTCGGGCGGGACCTGCTCAGTCACGGCCACGGGCGCGTCCGCGGGCACTGTGAAAATACAGGGCGCCTACAGCGGGGACTCGAGCAACACCGCGAGCTCGGGCAACTATAACGTCGCAGTCCAGAGTCCGGCGGAGGCAACGCAGCAGCTCATCAGCACCTTGAACGGGATGAATCTACCCAATGACATCACCAACAGCCTGGATGCGAAGCTGAACGCAGCGCTGGACTCGATAAACCACGGAGATGGAATCGCTGCGATTAACCAGCTGGACGCGTTCATCAACGAGGTGCAAGCTCAGGCCGGAAAGGCGATCCCGCAGAGCCAGGCGCAGCTTCTGACATCTGACGCCCAGAGCATCATCTCGTCCCTCTCCTACGTTACGAGCACTGCTCTGAGGTGTAATCCGTCGACGGTCTTCGTCGGCGCGACCACGCACTGCGAGGCGGACGTCACCACAGCTGGCAGCGCTCTGCTCACCGGGAGCGTAGCCTTCACGAGCAGCGACGCTCACGGTAGCTTCGGCAAGGCGACCTGTAACAGCAACGGTGACAACAACGGGGGCGGCGGCTCGCTGACGTGCAGGGTGGACTACTCTTTCTCGTCGGCAGGTACCGAAACGCTGACCGCCGCCTACTCGGGAGACGCCCATCATTCGTCGACCCTCGCAGCCCTGCAGCTCACGGTCACTCTGATACCGACGAACACGTCTCTCAAGTGCGACCCGTCAAAGGCTGATGCTGGAAAGACCACGCCCTGCGAGGCGGACGTCAGTTCCCAGGATGGCGGCTTGCCTTCGGGAAGCGTGACATTCACGAGCAGCGACGCGCTCGGCACGTTCGGAAAGGTGACGTGCAGCGCCGGCCGCGGCAACAACGAAGGCCAATCCAATGTGCTGGTGTGCCAGGTGGATTACACTCCCTCCACTTCGGGCGCCCACGCGACGATCACGGCCACCTATCCGGGCGACCCAAGTCACTCTTCTAGCAACGCGACTTTCAAGTTGAACGGCGACAAGCGGCGTTGACGGCGGAAGGTCGGCGCGGCGTCTGATCTTCGCAAAGCTTTGACCTTGCTTTAGCTTACAGACGTGAGAGGCGACCGGGAAATGGTCATCCGACGCCGAGTAAATCATTTATCCGTCCGGGATAGCACGCAAACTCCGGCTTGTCCCGAAGAACGAGAACGCCGAAGACCCCCTCAGTGGACATCCATCAGGTCGAGCGCCTCGCCGACCTCTCTCGCCTCTCCTTGCGCCCGCAGGAAGCGGAGCGGATGCGCGGAGAGCTCTCATCCATCCTGAGTTACTTCGCCACCCTCGACAAGGCGGACGTTTCCAAGGGCCCCGCGCCCCGAGAGACCCCGCACGACGGCGTCTTGAGGGATGATCTGGTGAGGCCTTCCAAGCCCGAAGAGATCCTCGAGGGCGTCCCGCAGCGAAAGGGAAGGTATGTCAAGGCACCAAAGGTGTTCTGAAGCTTGAAGTCCCGCTCCTCGGTCAGCCCCCACCACGTCCCGTCCAGGGTCGGCAGGGGCGAGATGAGCGCCGAGGAGTACATCTGGTCGATCTTTGATAGGATAGAGAGGCTCGACTCGAAGATCCACGCATACCTCCAGCTCGACAGAGAGGGGGCCCTGGCCAAGGCCAAGGAGCTAGACCGCAGGGCAAAGAAGGGCGAGAGGCTGGGGAGGCTCGCGGGTCTGGGCGTCGCAGTAAAGGACAACATCTGCGTGAGGTCGCTCCAGGCCACCTGCGGGTCGAAGATCCTCGAGGGGTTCCACCCGCCCTACAGCGCCACCGTCATCCGAAGGATCGAGCTCGAGGACGGGATAATCCTGGGGAAGGCGAACATGGACGAGTTCGCGATGGGGAACACCACCCAGAGCTCCGCCTACGGGCCCACCCTGAACCCCTGGGACCATGCGCGCGTCCCCGGAGGGTCTTCTGGCGGGAGCGCGGCGGCCGTGGCCGCGGGGATGGCCTCTGTCGCCCTCGGTTCGGACACAGGGGGCTCAGTGAGGTGCCCGGCCAGCTTCTGCTCTGTGGTCGGGCTCAAGCCGACCTATGGGCGCGTGAGCAGGTACGGGTTGATCCCATACGCGAACAGCCTGGAGCAGATAGGCCCGATCGGGCGGGACGCGGAGAGCGTGTCGCTCCTTTTCAACGCGATTGCAGGGCACGACCCTGAGGACGCAACCTCCGCTCGGGAGCCGGTGAAATCAGCCAGCGTCGGCGACATCAGAGGGATGAAGGTGGGCATGGTCAAGGAGTTCTTCGGGGAGGGCATCCATCCGAAGGTCAAGTCGAAGGTGATGGACGGCTGCTCGCAGCTGGAGGCCCTAGGGGCGCATATCGGAGAGACCTCGGTGGATTCGCTCCCCTACTCGCTCGCGGTCTACTACATCATTGCCATGGCAGAGGCCAGCTCGAACCTTTCGAGGTACGACGGGGTCAGGTACGGGCGCCCGCCGGCGACGGGAGCGGCAGATTGGAACGCCGCTTTCGCGAAGACCCGGAGCGAGGGGTTCGGCGAGGAGGTCAAGAGGAGGATACTGATGGGGACCTTCGTCCTCTCGGCTGGATACTACGAGGCATATTACGTGAGGGCGCAGAAGGTCAGGGCGCTCCTCACCCACGAATTCGCCCGTGCCTTCAAGAAGTTCGACGTGCTCCTCGGGCCGACCATGCCGGTGCTGCCTCCCAGGCTCGGGGAGAAGGTCACGCCTCTGGAAGACTACCTCATAGACATCAATACCGTCGCGGCCAACCTCACCGGATTCCCGGCCATCAGCATCCCATGCGGCCTGGTCGAGCGCCTCCCGGTGGGGATGCAGCTGATCGGCGCCAGGTTCAGGGAGGACCTCTTGCTCAGGGTGGCCAGCATCTTTGGGAGCGAGGTGGGTTACAGGAGCCCCCCGCCCACGGGGGCCGCGTAGCATGCAAGCCGGGTCGGGACCCAAGGTGAGGATCGGGCTGGAGGTCCACTGCCAGCTCACCGCGCTGAAGACGAAGCTGTTCTGCCCGTGTTCGTCGGACTACCGCGCCAGCGAGCCGAACGAGAAGATATGCCCGGTCTGCTTCGGGCTCCCAGGGACGCTGCCAGTCTTGAACGCGAAGGCGGTCGAATGCGCGACGATGATCGGCCTCGCCCTCAACTGCACGGTCGCGAACCGCTCACTCTTCTACAGGAAGAACTACTTCTACCCAGACCTGCCGAAGGGCTTCCAGATCAGCCAGTACGACAAAGCCGGAGGGGTCGCGATCGCCTCTTCTGGGTCCGTGGAGGTCGAGGGGAAGAGGGTCAGGATAACCAGGATCCAGCTCGAGGAGGACCCTGGCAAGCTCACCTACGAGGGGACAATCGACAAGTCGAGCTACAGCCTCGTCGACTACAACCGGGCGGGGATCGCGCTGGTCGAGATAGTGACCGAGCCCGACATCGGGGACGCGCGGGAGGCCAAGATGTTCTTGGAGAGGCTGCGCTCCACGATCGAGTCGCTGGGCGTCTCGAACGGCGAGCTGGACGGGGCGATGAGGTGCGACGCGAACATCTCCCTCGCAGGCGGGGCCAGGGTGGAGGTCAAGAACATCTCGTCGTTCAAGGAGGTTGAGAAGGCCCTCAACTACGAGATACTAAGGCAGAGGACGTTCTCGGGGAACGCGACGAGCGAGACCAGGCACTGGGACGAGAGGAGGAGCATCACGATCGCGCTCCGCTCGAAGGAAGAGGAGCAAGACTATCGCTACTTCCCGGAGCCGGACCTCCGGCCGATCGTCATGGAGCCCAGCGCGATAGCCGCCGTGCGGAAGGCGATGCCCGAGGTCGCCGACACCAAGGCTTCGCGCTATGTGAATGACTTTGGCCTCTCCTCGCAGCTCGCCAAGGAGCTAGCAGCGAACAAGGACCTGTCTGCCTTCTTCGAAGCTTGTGCGAGGTTGCACGACGGGTATCAGGAGATGGCTGGCCTGATGGTTGGGGAGCTATCTGCGAACGCAACCGCTGCAGCGCGAGTAGTGCCTCCCGTGGAGTTCGTCGGGCTCGTGCGGATGGTGGAATCGAGCTCCATCACGCGAGCTCAAGGGAAGGAGGCCCTACGAGAGGCGCTTAGGACGGGCAGGGCGGTGGCTGAGGTCGTAAGGTCGAAGAAGCTCTCCGCTGTGGTCGACGAGCAGGCCATCGCGGCCGTGATCGAGAGGGTGGTCTCCTCAAGTCCTGGGGCATTGGAACAGGCGCTAGGCGACAAGAAGGCGTTCAGCTACCTCGTCGGTCAAGTCCTGAAAGCGGAGCCGAAGGCCCAGCCCGGGATTGTGGCAAAGCTGCTCGCTCAGAGGCTTCGTGAAAGCTAGTGCGGGATGTTTGCCCAACTTTATCAGTGGCGCAGGCAGGCCTTTGGCAGTGCAGAACGCCCCTCTTACCTCCTCTCAGAGGACCGAGATCCTCAGACGACAGGCATTCAAGTGCGTCCAGTGCCAGACCGACCTTGAACCCGTCGGCAGCGCTCCGGCGCATTTCGAGCAGGTCAAGCCGCAAGCCATGAAGGGAGCCTCAAGCACGGCGAACTACCAAGCGCTCTGCCCGGCTTGTCATGCAAAGTCTGACTCTGAATCGGCCAAGGCCTCGGACGAGAAAAGGCGGCGCTCGAGAAAGTCCAGCGACGCCCGGGGCGCAACCAAGTTCGTGAAGAGCGGATTCGACACGAGAAAGTTCTGAACCTTTTCAGTTGGAGTCCAAAAAGGGGCCTTTCATGAAGCTCAGGAACGAAGACCTAGATTTCGCGGAGGAGCGCCTCTTGCCGCATCTCATGGGCCTCAGGCTCCGCCTGATGACCGGGAGACACCAGGCGCCTTAGCCCTATCCGGTCGCGCCTCGTCGGAACTTTTGTAGGCTGAGGACGGAGACGCTGGTGACCAAGAGCGCCCCCAGCGCGAGGTCAGGGGCTATCGATAGCGCCGCAGCGGCACCAGCTGAGACCGGCGCGGTGTGGGGTCCTGTCGGGCCGCGAGACTTGGTGGTCGTTGATGTCACGGTGGTCGTTGAAGTCTTGGTTGAGGTCGAAGTCACGGTAGTGGTCGAAGTCACGGTGGTCGTTGAAGTCTGAGTTGCGGTTGATGTCGTAGCATTAGCGGGAATCGTAGTGGTGGATGTCACGGTCTGAGTGGTGGTCGTGGGCGAGGTGATGGTGCTAGTTATGACGATTAGGGTACCGGTCGTGGTCGTTACCGTCTGGGTCGTGGGCGTCGTGACCGTCGTGGTCACGGCAGGGGCCGTCACCGTCTGAGTCCTGGAGTTGGTGAGGGTCGTGGTTACAGTAGGGCCTGTCAGAGTCTCAGTCGTCGTCACCGTTGAGGTACTTGCGGGCAAACTTTCAGTGGCGGTCACCGTCTGAACGGTCGTTCCGCCCAATCCCATCTCCACCGCAGTGGCGTGGATAACTGGCGTCAAGACGACGCCCTGGGTGATGCTAGCTATGTTGGGTGTGAGGTCGATCGTAAGGTCCGTCGAGCCGTTCGGCTGCAGACCAAAATGGATTGGAACCGGCAACTCCCCATACGCCACCACTGGGACTTGCTGTATTGAGCCGTCAGCGTAGAACGCCTTTGCACCGCTGATGTCGACGACGATCGAGCTGATGTTTCCAGCAGGCAACGCCGCCCCCCCGAGCGGGAGAGATTGACCTTGAAGGCTGCTCAAGTTCACATTCATGCCGACGGTCGATGGGACTGTAAGGATGTAGACATCCATCCCCAGGGCGGCCGTCGTTGGGGAGGCCGCGCCGGCCGTGACGTTCCCTTGATATGCCGCCGCGAAGCTGGACACGTTGACCAGCATGTACTTGAGACTCGCACTAGATGCAGGTGCGTCCGTGAGGTAGATGCTCAGGATCCCGCTGCCCCCTTGACCAAGGGTCGAGCTCGACTGATTTGACGTTTCAGAGGTCGACATGCCGAGCCGGACGGTCGTGACGATTCGGGAGCTGTTCTGAGCAGCTGTCGGAGTCCCGGCTGGTGGCTGGGAAGAAGTCTGAACGGACTGGGAACCCGTTTTTGCGGGGGACAAGGAAGCGAACGCGACAGCGATGATAAGCATCGCTACTGCTATGGCCGCCAAGCCGTACCTCGCCGTCTCCTTCGCCGCCACCTTTCTTCGCGTTTTCAAGGACCGTTGGGGTTGATTAAGTTACTCCGATGAAGGTTCTTTCAAGACGGTTGAAAGCGATTGAAAGCTGAGATTCTTCGAAGCCGAATCGCCCGTAGCTGTAAGAAATGGCATCGCCGGGCTTAGACCGACCCTAGAGGATGGAAGTCGTCTTGTCGTTGACCCTGCTGTTCAGAGTGCGACCCGTACCGGTCGATCAAGTTGAACTGGTCAGCGACATTCAGATAGGATCTCAGGATGCTTATGCCCTTGTCCGTTAGTCTGTAAAATAGCCTGTTCTTGAGGCTATGCTCCGAGAGGATACCATTGCCTACAAGCTCCTTGAGGTGCTGCGTCAAGAGCTTCCAAGAAAGATTAGCCTTGAACATGATCTGGGTGGGCCCTTCCGCACCGTCCCTGACGACCGTCAATATGTCCATCCTTAGCTCCAACGGAGACCTCCTCGGACGCAACTTCCTGAGGGGTGGCGCCCCTCCAAAATCCGAGGTTAGCTCTTGATCGGCCATTTCTCGCGCACCTAGCCCCAAAGCCTGCCGGCCGTTTTCGCTGCCGTCCCTCTGCGGAACATCAAGGGTGTAGCGGTGAGTAGGATTGATTATGCTACGCCGCTGAAGAGATTTTCAAGACCGTTGAAAATTGAGATTCTTTAAGAACAAATTGTTGATTGTTGCAAGAAATAGAATATCTGGGGTAGAAATCAAGAAACCAGCTTCCGCCAGAGTCGGACCGTCTCGAACCACAAGACCACGACCATCGCGAGCGAGATAGCGACCAAGAAGAGAGTGAAATCTGCATGGAAGACGACTTCGAAAGAGAAGAACGCCGTGAGAATCGTAAAGAGGAGGGTGAAAAAGAAAAGCTGCGGAACGATAGCCACACCTATCTTCGAGTAGCCGGCCAAGACCTCTCCCAACGCCTCCCCTGTCACGACGTATCTCCCCCGCTCGTCCTGCATCGCGTACCCTGACTCGACGAGCTTTCCGAGATGGTATGAGGCCAGGGACGGGGTCGACAGGCCCACATCCCGCTGGACCTCTCTAAGCTCAGATGGCCCGTGCCTTAGCAGATGGAGGTAGACCTTGAGCGTGTTACCTCTGATTTCTTTGCCGTCAGGCATTCTTGATAACGGAGTCCCACGTGCAAAATTGGTCTCGGCTTTAAAGAGATTCTTTAGCGGATGGGCTGCTTGGTCCGCCTCCGATGTTGGCCTGCTGAGCTGCGTCGACGCGTCGGGCGTCGCGCCGACAGCGCCGTGGTCGGTCGGCCCGTCGAAAGGGTCGTTCAGCGGCGATTTCGCGGAGGAGAGGAAAGAAGACCTAAATCACGCGTCAGGCGTCAGCCAGACCATCTAATGAGCGTCAGGCAGGCGGACATCTCCGACAAGCCGGTCGTCTTCAGACAGGCGAGCGCGACAGGAAGGATAGTTCTGAAGCGCAAGACCCTCGAGCTTATCCGCGACGGAGGGCTCGAAAAGGGCGACCCGCTCGCCATCTCCAAGACCATGGCGATGCTTGCAGTCAAGAAGACGCCGGAGATGCTGGCCCTCTGCCACCCCCTGAAGATCGAGCACGTGGAGGTCGTCGAGACCGTGCTCAAAGACTCGATCGTCGTGACCGTGACCGTCTCGGCCCACGAGAAGACCGGCGTGGAGATGGAAGCGCTTACCGCGGTGAGCGTGGCCCTGCTCAACATATGGGACGTCGTGAAGGCGTACGAGAAGGACAAGGGCGGACAATACCCGTCCACGAAGATAGAAGATGTCCGCGTAGTGGAGAAGGTGAAGAGAAGCGAGCGCTCCTGAGGCCCACAGGCACGAAGTCTCGAAGGCCAGCGTGCGCTACCTCGTGGTCACCGTGAGCACGAGCAGATACAACCGGCAGGCCAAGGAGAGGAAGCCCGTGAGCGATGAATCGGGGGACGTCGCCCAGGACATGATAGAGGACGCCACGGGCGTTGTCGCAGAAAGGGTGCTTATCCCCGACGACACGAAGCTCCTTGGCAGTACAGTCTCCCGGGCTCTGAGAAAGGCCGACCTCGACGTCGTCGTCCTCACCGGCGGAACGGGCGTCTCGACCACCGACGTCACAATCGAGGCTGTGAGGCCGCTCTTCGAGAAGGAGATAACCGGGTTCGGCGAACTCTTCCGGTCGGTGAGCTACCAGAGGATAGGCGCAGCGGCCGCCATCTCGCGAGCGACCGCGGGGGTGGCCAAGGGGAAGCTCATCATCTGCCTGCCCGGGTCCCCCGACGCCGTAAGGACCGCGCTGGGCCTGTTTCTTGGAGAGGTGCCCCACGTCCTTCACCTCGCCAGGGGTCGCTGAGAAAGGGCTACCCGGGCGGATGGCTGGGCGACCAGGACTTGCGGTAGGGCGGCCTCTTCTTCCGCTTGCCTTTCTTCTTCCTCGCGTCACGCTCGAGAAGTCGTTCTGCCAACGCTACTGCGCGTTCTCGTAGGCCACGATGCTGACCATCCCGGCGACCTTGAAAGCGATGTCCTTGAAGGCCTTGCTCTCCGGCGAGTTGGGCGCCGACGCGGAGACCGGCGTGCCCGCGTCCGACTGCTCCCTGATCAGCGGATAGATCGGTATCTCCCCGAGGAACTGCGCGTCGAGCGCCTTCGCGGCCCTCCTTCCCCCGCCCTCCGAGAAGATGTAGGTCCTCTCTCCGCAGTGGGGGCACGTGAAGTAGCTCATGTTCTCGACCACGCCCAGGATGGGCACGTTCAGCTTCCTGAACATCGCCAGCGACTTGGTTGCGATGTTGAGGGAGGCCTCTTGGGGGGTGGTGACTATCACGACGCCGCCCAGCGGGACCGTCTGCGCCAGGGTGAGCGAGGCGTCGCCGGTGTTGTGGACTATCACACTGTTCGCCACAAAGTTTTGATGCTCGTCCACCTGCAAGTCATAGGTATCTACTTCCCCCGCGGGCTCGATTCCAGTTATCCTAGCAATCTTGAACTCCGTAGTGTCAGGCTTCAGGGAGAAATCGAACTCGAACTGCAGGCTTGGACCAACCACTCGCCCTGACTTCAAATGATTCCCTTTTCTCGTTCTTGACCTTACATTATTGGCACGCAGACCGCTCATCAGGCACAGCTCGTGTAGGCGTCTGACGAGGTTCTCGTTTGTGCTCGCCACCGCGACCGTGTCTTGGACAAGGGAGACCATACTGGTCATCCCTGAGTTGCCTTGGAGCATCTTCTGCTCTTCGCGGTGTCCGATGTGCGCGTCGGCTTCTGAGTACCCTCTGATGAACGACAGGCGCTGGTCCAGGGGTAGCGAGAAGACCCAGTCTGGAATGTCCCTTGTCCTGGCACTGTGGGCCATATCCAAGGCGATGAATAATTCTGCCAGGGGAGCCGAAGAAATCGCTAATTGTGTGCCGTCGTTGTCGAGGAAGGTCTCGACCCCAAAGACTCCGTGGTACAAAGAGTCGTATTTCTCGTGGAATTTGCTCCCTTTCGGTTCACAGATCCTTAGCTCTGCTGGGCTCTTGCGAGCTTTCACTTTCTTGATGAAGCCATCTCCGATGAAGTGACCCGCTATCTGCATGAAATCGTTCGTCGTTGTCCTGGGTATCGCAACTCGCTTTGAACCGTGGGCGAGGGCTGGAAGCGGAAGAGGCACGCCACCCTTGATGCAGTTTGTTACGAGGATTCTATCTCCGACCCTCAATTGGTCGAGACGACGCCACTTGTGGTTGCCCCGCGCACTGTACTCTAGAAATGGATGGTTAGCGCTCGCGACCACGGTCCTGTTGGACGTCTTGACCTTGAACACGCTCTGCTTGCCTTGTGGTATGACCCCAAGTACTCGCCTCGGAACTAGCGCCTTGCCGTCATAACTGAAAACGAATTCGCCGACTTTTACTTTCTCAATCGGCTTCGGCGCATTGTTGGCGGTTAGAACAAAAGTGCCCGCCGGCAGACATCCGGGCGGAAGGTCCACGACCAAATAGTCGAGGTCGCCCCACTCCACCTGCGTCAGGAGCTGCTTCACGGCACCGGCGACCATAGGCCCTCTCCAGACGAGGGGAGTGTCGTCCTTGTAGAAGAAGCCCAGAGAGATGACCTTCACCCCGTGCGCCACCGGCGGGACCATCATGTTGCCGACCGCCCCAGGCCGCTCCCTGACCCCCATCATGACGGGTACCGTCGGCCCGTAGATGTCGGCGTCGAGCAGCCCGACCCTGGCCCCAGCGGAGGCGAGGCTGACGGCCAGGTTCACCGCGACTGTCGTCTTCCCCACGCCGCCCTTCCCGCTCGCGACGGCGATGATGTTCTTCACCCCCTTCATCACCTCGCCTTGGTCCGCCAGACGGGTAGCTGCGATGTGCGCGCTGGTCTTCATCTTCACCTCTTGGACGCCCGGGATCCCACGGAGGGCCGCCTTGACGTCTGCCTCCATCTCGGCGCGGAGCGGGCATGCCGGCGTCGTGAGGTTGAGCGTGAAAGAGACCAGCCCTCCCTCCACCTTGAGGTCCTCTATCATCCCGAGGGAGACGACGTCCCTATGTAGCTCGGGGTCTTTTACGAGCCTGAGAGCATCCAGGACCTGTTCGCTGCTGACCAAAGAAAACCCTCTTTTCTCCGAGGCCTTCACACCCTTATAACCATAG
>Ga0307373_10001833_pt1 | contig 39282 bp, 41 predicted proteins | sample OX2MG_FD_202534 | JGI IMG/M metagenome (GOLD analysis project Ga0307373, IMG submission 202534) | Soil microbial communities from Risofladan, Vaasa, Finland - OX-2 | ecosystem: Environmental > Terrestrial > Soil > Coastal area > Acid sulfate soil | place: Finland: Risofladan, Vaasa | collected...
GGAGTCCGTCCCTGTCCGCGAGTGACCGCTGCCGTTAGTGTTTTCACCCATGACCGAGCCGAAATACCACCTCTCCCGGCGGAAGCTGCTGGTTTCCGGCGGCGGGCTAGCGGCCGCCGTCGCGGGCCTGGAGGCACTGCGGCACCTCGCCGTCACCCCGGTGCGGCTTGCCGCCGACCCGGGCCGGCCGCACCACCGGCCCGGGCACGGCGGCCCGGACGTGCAGTTCGACATCGGGCAGTTCATCTCCCCCGCCCAGACGGTCGATGGCATCGCGGTCCAGTTCCCGCCGGTCTACACGCTCTTCGCGCCGGCCCGGCTGGCGTCCACCCCCAGCCACGAGGACCAGCGGCAGCTGGCCAGCGCCCTGGACCGGATCGAGGCGGCGTACCCGTTCGCGCCGCAGGGAGTGTTCACCTTCGTGGCGTACGGCCTGCCGTACTTCACCCGGTTCCCCGGCGCCACGTTCCGCTCCCTTGTGCCGCGGCTGGCCAGCGACGAGTCCCGGTTCGCGCTGGAGGAGGCGGTGCCCTCGCCCACCGACGTCAGCCCGTCGAACCCGGGTATCACCAAGCGGGCATTTAACGTCCCGGTCCAGATCGAGCAGAACGATGTGCTCATCACGCTGCGCAGCGACAACGCCGACCACCTCTGGGACGTCATGGCGTTCCTGGGCGGCAGCAACCACCTGGCCGGGGAACAGGTGCGGTCGCCCCAGCTGAGCTGCGGGCTGACGTTCACCAGCGCCCGGGTCATGTTCGTCCAGCGGGGCCTGCCGCGCAGCGTCGCTGACGCCAGCAACCTGCCCTTCGCCGCCTTCGTGCACCCGCGGTCACCGATGTGGATGGGCTTCGCCGACCAGCAGGTCGATGCCAGCGCACCCGCGCCGGACATCACCTTCCTCGGCTCCGGCGGCATCCATCTCACCACCGCGCAGGCCGGCGACTACTTCGACCACGGGTCGCTCCAGCACCTGGCCCACGACATCCTGGACATGGCCCAGTTCTTCGATCTGGACGCGGCTGGGAAGCCGGGCTCGGACGGGACGTTCCTGGAGCGGGTGCAGTACATGTTCCGCGCCGACCCGCCGCCGGCCAAGGGTTACCGGGACCAGTTCACCAACGGCGGCGGGCCGTCCTTCCTCGGCAACACCTTCCGGGGCACCGGCGACGCGGCAGACAGCGCACAGGGCATCGGCACCCTGCCCGACCCGCAGACCGGCAAGCCCCAGCACCGGATGGGCCACCTGTCCACGCTGCAGCGGTCCTCCCGGACCGCGGACGGGCGGCCGGTCCACGCGCGCATGGACGGCCCCGGGTACGACACCATGGATGTGCCCGACGGCAGCAAGCAGCCGAAGCTGCAGTTCAGCATCTTCGTGCCCACCGCCGACTTCTTCGCCACCATGCGCGCCAACCAGGCATCGCTGGACCTGCAGCACACGTACGGCGTGGACCCGCACGACAACGGCCTGGAGCGGTTCATCACCGCCACCCGGCGGCAGAACTTCCTGATCCCGCCGCGCCGCCACCGGGCGTTCCCGTTCGCCGAGCTCGGCGGCGACCCCGGCCACGCGGGCCGCTAGGCGGGGACGTCAGGCAGGGGCGTCGGGCTGGGCGCGGCCGGCGTTGGCCACCACCGCGTCGTGCACGTACTGGGCCAGGCCAGGGGCCAGGCCGTCGTAGTTCGCGCGGAAGCGCTCGTCGGCCAGGTACATCTCGGCCAGGCCCCGGTGCTGGCCGTGCCCGCAGTCGTAGAACCACCGGCTGATGTGCTGGCGATGACGCTCGGCGGCATCCATCGCCCGCGGGCCGCTGGCGGGCACGCCGTCCCGCATCGCGGCGAGGTACTCCTCGCTGATGGCCGCCGCCTCGGCCTGGATCGCGACCCAGTCCTGCTTGGTGTAGGCGGCCGCCCGCCGTTGTGACTGCTGCCAGGCCTGGGTCTCACCCCACCTGCGTTCAGCCTCCTGTGCCCATTCACCGGTGACCTTGCTGGTACCGAAGATCTCGAGCTGCTCCTGCGGAGTGAGCGCGATGCCCATCTGCCGTGCCTCCATTTCCTTCTCCAGCGCTGCCAGCAGATCCTGGTGACGGCTGATCTGCTGCCGCAGCAGCTGGTGCTGCCTGCGCAGGTGATCGTTCGCGTCCTCACCGGGGCTGGCCAGGATCCGTGCGATGTCCTCCAGGCCGAAGCCGAGCGCGCGGTAGAACAGGATCTGCCGCAGCCGGCCCAGATCGTCCAGGGTGTAGCGGCGGTAGCCGGCCGCGCTCCGCTCGCCCGGACGGAGCAGGCCGATCCGGTCGTAGTAGTGCAGCGTCCGCACCGAGACACCGGCCAGCCTGGCCACCGCGCCCACGGTGTACGCGTCGTCGTCCACCTGCCCACTGTGCAGCCTGACGCCGCGTGAGGGTCAAGAAGGAAGGGGCACCGGGATCCGCTGCCCGCTGGCTGGCAAACGCGGGCACGGCGGGTGCGCGGCCATTCCGGTGGGCTCAGCTGTCGCCGAACCGGCCGCCTTTCACCCCGTCGATGAACGCCGCCCAGGCCTGGCGGGTGAAGACGAGTTCTGGCCCGGCCGGATTCTTGGAGTCGCGGACAGCGACCGCCCCCGTCAGGGACGCCACCTCGACGCACTGGCCGTTCGCGCTGCTGTGGCTGCTCTTACGCCACCGTCTCTTACGCCACCGTCCGGCCAGCAAGTCCGGCTCCTGCAAGCCGCACCTCCCTTCGCCTCACACCTCCGCCGCGAGTTCGGCAATCAGGGATCGCGAAGTATCGGGACTTACCGCAACCGCGCGGAGATGCTCAAACACGAGTCTATACCGGCATACATCGCCCTCATCTTCCAGAAAGAGCTCCCCGGCCATGCTGTCGATGTAGACCACATCGGAAATGGTCGCCTCGGCGAACTGCATGAACACAAAGGAGCCCGGCATACCGGCATGCGCGCCAGCGCCGAAAGGGATGACCTGGAACGTCACATGGGGGGGCTCACACGCATCCAGCAGGTACCGCAACTGCGCCTGCATGACGGCCCGGCCGCCGACGCAGCGCCGCAGCGCCGCCTCGTCCACGATGCCCCAGAACTCGGGCGGGCCGTCCCCGTACAGGACCTCCTGCCGCTCCTTGCGCACCTGGACCCGGCGCTCGATCTCGTCCCGGCCCGCGGTCGGGAAGCCACCGCGGATGACCGCCCGGGCGTAGTCCTCGGTCTGCAGCAGGCCGGGCACGAACAGCGACTCGTAGTTCCAGACGCTGCGCGCCTCCCCCTCCAGGCCGATGTAGGTGCTGTACTGCTCGGGCAGTTCGGACTGGTACGCGTGCAGCCAGCCCCGCTGGCGTGCGTCCCGCAGCAGCGCGACCAGTTCGGCCTGCACAGGCTCGTCGGCGCCGTAGAGGTCGAGTAGGGTACGCAGTGTCCTGGTTTGCGGTCGCACCCGGGCATGCTCGATGCGGTAGAGCGTTGCCACGTTGATCCCGGTCCGCTCGACGACCTCGTCCCGCGTTAACCCCGATGACGTGCGCAATGACCGGAGCTCAGCCGCCAGACGGCGGAGCCGGACGGTGGGTGTCTGGCGGTCGCCTGGCACGAGCGCTCCTCTCCGCAGTTGTCCGGATGCGAATGCATCATTGCATCTTCGCCGCGGCACGTGCAGTGTTGGCTGAGACAGCGTTGCATACCGCTCTTCCCGCGGGCACCGGATTCAGCCAGCCGGGCGCTTGCGGGCCACTCCCCCGCGCTGGACGAGGAGGGACGCGCCACTGATGGCGACGGGAGAAGGACTGGGCGCCTTGGCGACCCATCCCCTCGACCCGGGACAGACGCCCCACACCCACCTGGAGCTGGGCGCCCTGCCGACCGCGGTGCCGTGTGCCCGGCTGCACGTCAAGCACGTGCTGCGGGAATGGCATCTGCAGGAGCTGGCGGACACTGTGGAACTGATCGTCTCGGAGCTGGTCACCAACGCGGTGCGGGCGTCGGCCGGTTTAATAGCGAGCCAGTTCGCCGGGCACTGGGCGCCGGGACGCCCGCCGGTGCGGCTGTGGCTCGCCGCCGATGGCCAGCACGCCGTGATCCAGGTCTGGGACGCCGACGACCACATGCCTGCCCGCCAGGATGCCGGGCCCGATGCGGAAGGCGGGCGCGGCCTGCAGCTCGTGGAGTCCCTCGCCGCCGAGTGGGGTGCCTACACGCCGGAGGCCTCCAGCGGCAAGGTGGTCTGGGCGGTGGTCAGCGCGCCGCCGGGCTGACGGCCGCCGATCTGGTTTGCTCGGGGATTCGCGAGCTGACCGCGGCCGGTGCCCGTTATAGTGCCGAACGTAGGCTTGGAGCACTGCCCCCAGATGGGCTTCGTCGTAGATCAGCATCCGGTCGGTGCACACGGTGCGTACCCAGCGTTCGGCATAACAGTTCGCCCGTGGCGCCCGCGGCAGGGACTTCACAACCCGCACGCCTCGCTGGCCAGGACATCATCGAACGCGCCGGTGAACTTGGCGTCGCGGTCCCGGATGAGGAACCGGAACGAGCCGATCCGGCCGGCGAGGTCCATGACCGGGTTGCGGGCCTGCTGGGCAGTCCAGGCGCCGTCCGGGTACCGGGTCACCCCGTGACCTGACAGCCGAGGCGGGCCAGCTCACCGTGCACCCGGCGGTATTCCCACGCCGGGTTCTCCCCCGCTAGCCGCAGCACCATACCGCGGACCTCCTGGCTAGTCCGCGGACGGCCAGGCCGACTCGGGTAGGTCCGCTTCCTGGTAATCAGCCGGCGGTGCCAGGCCAGCAGGGTTCCCGGCGTGACCAGCCGGCTGCCCCGCAGCGCGGCTGGCAGCAGCCGGGCCACGGCCGCCATGATCGCGCGGTCGGCCCAGTCCGGCCTGGGCCGGGCAACCTGGCGGCGGAGCACCATGACCTCATGGCGCAGTACCAAGATCTCCGCGTCCTTGGACGCCTGACTCCGGCCCAGCAGGACCAGCCAGCCAAAGACCCGGACCATGAGCAAGTACAGCAGACGGGCAGACACGAACCGCGATCTTGCCCCAACCCGCCGACTACGCCAAAACGCAGCTCACAAGCCCTGCAATGAGTTCTGAAGCGGTACAGCCGGACTTGCCCTGCCTTGCTCCAGGAGAAAATACCAGGTCAGCGGCTATGACAGGGTTAGCGGCACCCGCAAGGTCTAATCATCTAGAACAGCTCGCCTCAACTAGCCAGCCCAGAGGACACGCAGCACGACCACGAGAGCGTGAGGCTCCCATTCGACCGAATACACGCGCTTACAGGCCCAGCCGGGTCTTCACCTGCTGCCACGGCACCGTGGCCAGGTCCTCGCCCGCGCTCAGCCGGTCAGCGTTGTCCAGCATCCGGCGGTGCGCTTCCGGATCGTCGCGTGTCGACCAGGCAACCCGCCGCCAGCGCTCCAGCATCGCCAGCACGCCAGACAGATCGAGGGACTCCGCCGCATCAGCCATCGCCTGCCGGTACTCGCGGTCGAAGTGACCGGCCTCCTCCCCCACCAAGGCAGCCCGGATCTCACGAGGACTGGACGCCGAAACAGGCTCGGCGTCGCCGAATCCGGCGGACGCGGACGTCATGAGTTCACGATAGCGCCCCTCCGGACGGGCTCCGGCACCCCGTTCAACACGGTCGGCAACGCGAACACCTCAGGATCGCCGACAGCTGCGGAGGCTACGGTCCGCGCCTGGCATCCGCCGGCCTCCGCGCCGGCTGGAACACAGAACAGCGGATTCGTCCGCGAACGGTGACGGCCGTGTTTGCTCCATGTTTGCTCGGATGCCGCGATACCGGCCGACACCTTCCGTCGCTACCCGGCATCGTCCCGGCCGCGTTCCTCACGAACCGGCAGCACACGGTACTAGACGGCATAGCCTGGCATCGTAGGAGATATCAGGACAGCGGCTCGTTGTCCGCGGGCTCGTTGTCCGCCGCCTCACCGTCCACCGGGCCGCCCGGTGCCGCATCGCCCGGTGCCGCATCGGCCGGGACCGGATCGCCGCTACCTCCGCCCGCGCCGTTACCCCCGCCCCCGGCACCGCCGTTACCGGCCGGGCCGTTACCGGCTCCGCCGCCGGCGCCGGCCGCCCCGTCGGCTGGCAGCGGGTCCGCGGCCTTCGGCACTTCGGTGAGAACCGTGTTGAACACCTGCTTCAGCTTCTCCACGGCCTGCGGTGAGAACAGGCCGACCATGGCGGCGATAGCGGCGAACCCGAAGTAGTTGACCTGCCCGGAGGTACCGGTGACCAGGCCGCCGCGCAGGATCAGGTAGAAGATGACTGCCAGCCCGCCGCCGATGAATGGCAGGGACAGGTACATCAGCATCCAGCTGCGCCGCAGGCTCCGGCTGCCCACGAACTCGTAGAGCGACCGGCCGCTGTGGATGAGGCCGCCAAGTGCCCCGGCGAGCGCGACAATGATGAACAGCCGCTGATCGCTGCCAAGAGTCAGGCGGATTCGCAGGATATGGCTCGTTGCGGCGCCCGCGTTTGCACTGGGCGGCCAGAGGGCGATCAGCGCATAGACCGTCAAGGCCAGCAGCGCGATGACCAGGATGGAAAGGCTAGTGGCCCCGGCTGCGCGGACAAAGGCCTCGCCCGGGCCGGAACCGGTGCCCGGATCCGCTGGAAGGTCCCCGTTTCCGCCGGCGGCAGCGGCAGTGATGGGATCAGCGTTCCCAGCAGAAGTCATTCCGCCCCCTCACGCAATACGGGCCCCCGAATCCGGTGATGACACACCGATACCGGTGAAATGCGCCCTTACGCTACCAAGACGGCCGCCGCCCCGCACCGGCGATCACGCAAACGCCGCACACGCCAAATCGGACCTTGCGCTGCGACCACACCCGAGCGTTCAGGTTCGGGGGCGCATTCGGACGGGGGGCTGGTCAGAGAGCCCGTCAGAGCACTTCGAGGGCGAACAGGTCATCCTCGGTCTCCCGGCGGACGAGCACCCGGGCGGCCCGGTCCCGGACCGCGATGACGGGCGGTCGGGGCACATGGTTGTACTGGCTGGCCATGCTCCGGCAATAGGCACCGGTGCCGGGGACTGCCAGCAGGTCGCCAGCGGTCAGGTCGGATGGCAGGAACTCGTCTTTGACAAGGACATCTCCGCTTTCACAGTGTTTGCCCACCACCCGGGCCAGCACCGGCTCGGCCGACGACGCCCGCGAAGCGACCGTGCATGAATAGTCGGCGTCGTACAGGGCCGTGCGGATGTTGTCACTCATGCCGCCGTCCACTGCGACGTAGCGGCGGATGGCGCCATGCTCAAGAACGACGTCCTTGATCGTCCCGGCGCGGTACAGGGTGAAGGTGCTCGGCCCCGCGATCGCCCGGCCTGGCTCCACCGAGACCCTGGGCACGTCCACCCCGAGCGTGCGGCATTCCCGTTTGACGATCTCAGCCAGGGCGTCCGCCAACGTCTTGGGCGCGAGCGGATCGTGCTCGCTGGTGTAGGCGACGCCGAAGCCACCGCCGAGGTCGATCTCCGGCAGGCTCACCCCGTGGTCGCGCACGACCTGGGCGTGCAGCCCGAGTAGCCGCCGGGCTGCCACCTCGAAGCCGCCGGTGTCGAAGATCTGCGAGCCAATGTGAGAGTGCAGACCACGCAGCTCCAGTTCCGGGCGATCGAGAACGCGCCGTACCCCGAGCGCGGCGGCACCTCCAGACAGCGACAACCCGAATTTCTGGTCCTCATGGGCGGTGGCGATGTACTCGTGTGTGTGCGCTTCCACACCAACGGTCACCCGCAGCATCACCGGCGCGCGGGCGCCGTGGCGGGCAGCTATGTCAGCCAGCCGATCGATCTCCGGCAGGGAATCAACGACGATTCGCCCGATTCCGGCGGCCACTGCCCGCTCCAGTTCCGCATCGGACTTGTTGTTGCCGTGCAGGCAGATGTCCTCAGGCCGAGCACCGGCACGCAGCACGACGGCCAGTTCGCCACCCGAGCAGGCATCCAGGCGCAGTCCGTCCTGGATAAGCCAGCGGGCCACCTCGGTGCACAGGAACGCCTTGCATGCGTAGTACACGTCGGCGCCTCCACACAAGTCCGCGAACGCGTCATGGAACGCGTCCCGCAAGGCCACCGCCCGGGCACGGAAATCGGCTTCGTCAAGCACGTACGCGGGGGTGCCGTGCTGGGCGGCGAGATCCCGGACGTCGACCCCACCGACCTCCAGCGCACCGGATTCTTTGCGGCGGACGGTTCCCGCCCACAGTTGCGGGATCAGTTCGTTGACGTCAGCTGGCGGACGGAGCCAGGCGGGAACAGTCGCGACACTGCCGTATCCGGGAGCATGAAGGGCGCCAGCTTCGTGAGCAGACATGATCTTTAATCCATTCGGCGTGGACGATGGGACCGCGCGGACAGCGCTGGGTCCACGCTGACCAAGAGCTGGCCCATACCAGCAAGGACCGGCCTGCAGCCGGCCAAGGCCCGGGGATGAGCAATCTGCCAAGCCGGGTGGGCACGCCCGGTTCGGGCTCACGTCGCCTGCCCGGCACCGGCAAGCGTAACGACGTCCGGGGTGCGGCGCGCGCTATTAACGTCAGCAGCAGGGCAGGCAGCCTGCAGCCCGGCTGTCCGGGTCTGCGCCGGATTGAGGCACGAATGGCCGGACGGTGCAGGTCACTGCGGCCGGAGACCGATATGACGGTAGACTTGCGCCATTCTGCAAGGGGGACCCGTGCTTCAGGATCTTGACCGAACCCTGACCGCCGTCCTGGCACGCGTGCTGGAACTTGACCCTGCCCTCTCGCGCGAAGACGCAGCTGGGCGAGTGGCGCACATAGCCGCTCAGGCAGGATTGAACGGCCTGCATCCCCGCCTGCTCAAGCTCACGTCCGAATTCAAGCAGCGGGGTGTCATCAACCCTTACCGGCTGTTCGAGAACGAGATCCGCCCCCATTTCTTCCTCGCTAATGGCAGGCCCGGCCACCTGAGCCAGGTGATCCATGACTCCGAGCAGGCAAGGGACGGGGTCTCGCAGTATGTCGTGTTCGGGCACTGGGACTCGCTACTGATCCTGTACGGGTCGGCCGACGAGGCGGCGGACCTCATGGAGAGCCTGCAGAAGGGTGCCTACGAGGACGCGGTCAGTTTCATGGCGCAGGATGTCCTGCTGGCCTACCGGCACCGGATCCGGTCTGATTACGATCCGGTTCCCGGAATCCGGGCTGAAGACATCAACGATCTCGCGCTGGATTTTGACAACGAGGACAAGCGTGCACTCAGGGAATCCCTGCTGGCGGCCAACATCCTGGTAGGCCCGACCCTGACACTCGGCTCACGGTCCTTGTACCCGATCACGGCTTTCGTGGGCATCCTGGTCAGGAGCCGGACGACCATCTCCGGCCAGGATGTCCTTGAAGCACTCCTGCGCCAGGAAGATCTCCAGCGGTGCCTGGTCGACCTGTACCAGATAGAGCACAGCTTCCCGTACCAATACTTCGCGAAGATCGCCTGCGCGACCGCCGACGAGCTTGACCACGCGACAAACGCCGTCGCCTTCGCGTCCTATGGCGGGATCAGGTTCGAGGGCGAGACGCTCGTGGTCGCCCGGGGCTCCGAGCAGTTGCCTCTCGTGCGCAAGGCCAACGTCGCGAGCCTGATCGTCGCCCCGGATATCAGCCCCATCGCCCGGGCGGCTCAGCGGATCTTCGACGGCCTCGGGGAACAGGAGCGGGCCTCTTTCAACTCCCTGCCCGATGAGCGGCAACTGGCCACTCTGCATGCACTCAACCGGCTCCGCTCCGCGGTCGAGGACGATCGCTTCGAGGGTGCGACCCGGGAGCGTATCGAGTCAGCGATCTCGACGTTCGCCCGGGAATCGACCAGACCCGATGGCGGGCCGAATCTGACCGGGGCGGTCATCGAGATCACCTCGCTGGTGGAGATACTCGCGAAGACCTTCCTTTCCAGGCTCGCGTACTCCGTGTGCGGCACGAACCCGGCCAAGATCCAGGAGGAACTCAAGCTGCCGACCGTCAAGATCCGGGCGCTCAGCCTGGGCAAGGTCGTCCAGGCCTTCCGCACCGCCGCGAGCTCGGAGACCTTTGCCGACGTCAGGCAGCACGTGCCGGACGAATGGACGGAGCGGCTGGACGTGTTCGCCGACGAGCGCAATTCCTGGGCTCATGGCGCGGCCGGCGGAACCGGCACAGATCTGGTGGAGCAGGCCTTCCTCGCCATGCGGGAGGGCATCGCGATCGCGGGCTGGCTGACGCGCGAACTGCAGTCGATCCGCGACAGCCAGCTCGCGAGCGAGGACTCCCGGGGCGCGGCGGCTGAAGAGGACATTCCCATTCTCCGGCTCTCCCCTCAAGCCCGCGGATCGGAGTTCGGGGTCTTCGTCAGTCACGCGTCCACCGATGGGCCGGTCGCCGAGCGCCTGGCAATGGGCCTGCGAGCGATGGGCTACAACAGCTGGTACGACAAATGGGAGCTGAAGGGCGGGGACTCCATCGTCCAGCGGATCCAGGATGCGCTGTCGGCCAGCGACGTCCTGATCGTCGTCTTGAGCCCGAGGTCGGTGGCGTCCAGCTGGGTCAAGCGCGAGCTGAATTCGGTGCTCATGGCTCAGCTCAGCGGCCAGCAGGTGCTGGTGATCCCGGTTTTGATCGAGACCTGTGAGATCCCCCAAATGCTCACCGACACGTTGCATGTCGATCTGCGCAAGGACTTTGAAAGCGGCTTCCTGGAGCTCCTCGACGCCATTCGGTCCCACCGCAGCAAGACAGCGCGCCTGCCGCCCAAGCCCAGGGCGCCCGCCGATCAGGTCCAGGGTCCTGCGGCAGACAGCCTCGCGCTCGACGAGGACGCCTAGCCGGTCGCCTCCGCTGGCGAACGGTTCATGAACGGGGCGTGACAGCGGTGAAATTCACCGTGACCTGCTTGAAGCCCAGTGAGCGCAGCATGCCGGTGAGCATGCCCCGGGTGTTCCGCTCCGCCTCGCTCAGCAGCGGGCTGTGCCGGGCGGCAGCCTGGATCTTCTCCTGGGCCAGGATGTAGACCTGCTGCTGGCTGTTCGGGTTCCCGGAGAAGAAATTGCCGATCCGGTTCAGCAGCCCTTGCTGCTGGGCGTAGACATACGATTGGCGGACGTTGAGCACCGCCGGCTCCAGCTGAGCGCCGGGCAGTTCGACCGTCACCGCTGTCCGGTCCGGCGACACCTGGATCGACTTGCTGCCCAGCCGGGAGAAATCGACAAAGGCGATATCGGTGCCCTCGCCGATGAACAGGGTGTCGCTGCCCTCCACGAATGACGGCAGGAACGCCGTCTTCTTCGACAGGTCGACGACCACCTGGAAGGATCCGCTGGCCGCCTCATAACGGCTCAGCGCGGTGATCGACCTGAGCAGGGCCGGCTGGCTGCGGACGGTGGTCGACTCCGCGAACGGGTTCCGCAGCTGCGGCAGGAGATGGACCGCGGAGAGCACGAGGACCGCGACGGCGACTGCGGCGACCGCCGCTGCCAGCACCGCCAGCCAGCCCATCAGCCGTGGGCCCCGGGCGTTGCGCACCATGATGTCGCTCCATTCGTGAGCGTTTCGTTGACGTCGGCCTGGGCAGCTGAGGACGGCGAAACCGGCCCATCCGCTCGCAGCCGGGGATGGCGGCCCGCGGGGCCGGGGCCGGAGGAGACATGTTCAGGCGATTCGAGAACTGGATGTACCGACGCATCACCCGGCGGCCACGTTACCGCCGGCGCCGGGCTGGGGTCACCGGCTGCCTGCTGTGGCTGCTGATCCTGATCGGCGTTCTGGTGATCGTGTCGTTGTTCTTCGGTTCCTTCCAGAAAGGCACCAAGGCCAGCGGCCTGCGGGATCCGGGGCCGGTCCCGGTGGTGATGGCGCGCTAGCTGGCCGCCGTTCATCTGGATCACTTCCCGTGCGGGCGCCGGTGCGCGGCCCGCGGCGGACGACTACCCCCCGGCTCGCAGTCCATGCCACCACGGGCGGCCCGTGCACCGGGTGACGGGGGCCCGGCCGGTCCCGGGCGGGTGAACCGGGACGGCACGGTCACGATCTGGGCGATCACCTCGACCGTGAGCGGCAGCGGCGACCAGGGGGCCGACCCCAACAAGCTGGTCGCCATCACCGACGACCCGGCCGCCCTCACCCAGCCCGCCGGCGAGGCCTTCACCACGGTCCGGGCGGCCGGCGCGGGCGAGGTGCTGCGCGGCGTGTCCTTCACCCCCGGGACCGGGGCTCCCGGCCACTGACCCGCCCACCGGGCCCGCGTGGCCGGGCCGGCCGGGAGGCCGGCCCGGCTGCGCGGCCGTCTACCCGCTGTGCCGCTGGAGGAACGCCAGTGTCCGGCCGTTGAACTCGTCAACGTCCTCATAGATCGGGGCGTGCGCGCAGCCCTCGAACACGGTGACCTCGGAGCCGCCGATCCCGTCGGCTAGCGGCTCGGCGAAGCGGGTGGATGTCACCGCGTCGTGCCGCCCGAACGAGATGAGCGTGGGTGCCTCGATCATCCCGAGCACGTCGCGTGCGTCATGGGTGAGCACCGCCTGCGACTGGCGGAGGAAGGCGTCCACCGGGGGCATCGGCCGCCCGCGCACGAAATCGGCCAGCGAGTCAATGTACTCGGGCCGGCTGGCGTACAGCTCAGGCGTGAAGCACCACGGGAAGATCCCCTTGATCACCATGTCGGTCACGCTGTCCAGCGCCTGCGCCATGATCCGCCAGCCCTCGACCACGATCCGCAGGAACGGGTCGGTGGCGGGCCAGGCGCTGTGCAGCGACAGTGATCTCACCCGGGCGGGGTGCTTGGCGGCCAGCCACATGCCGGTCGCCGCGCCCAGCGACAGCCCGGCCACATGGGCCCGCTCCACGTCAGCGGCCTGCATGAACGCGGCGATATCGTCGGCGAGCAGCTGCGTGGTGTACTCGCCCTCCGGCTTGCTGCTCAGGCCGGCCCCCCTCAGGTCGACGGTGAAGCAGGTGAAGTGCTTGGCGTACTCGGCCACCTGGAACGCGTAACATGCCTGGTCGGCCGCGAGGTAGGGGATGAGCACGAGGGGCTCGCCCTCGCCCTGGACCTCGTAGTAGATGTCGATGCCGTTCGCGTGGACGGTTGGCATGTCGCCCTCCCCTGATCTCGGTCGCCGGCTGGATGCCGGCGATGGGATGGTTCCCGTTCCTGGGAAGGCCAAAGACCCGGCGGCCTGCGGGACAGGCCCTTGTGGGCCGGGCGGAGCGCGCAGAGTGTCAGCGGCGGCCGGTCCACTGCGGGCCGGTCCTGGCCCAGCGGGCATCCCAGGCGGCGAGCCGCCGCCGGTCGAGCACCCAGTGCGCCAGCAGCCCGACCACCGCCAGCGCCGCGGCCACGGCGACGGTGGCCAGTGCCGCGGCCAGGGCGACCCGGCCGATCACGTCGCTGCGCTGGACCGGTGACGATGTGAGCCGGCCCGCCTGGTCGGTCCACACCGGGACCGTGCTGCCGGCCCTGGCGCCCGCCGGGGCGTAGACCTGGCCGGTGCGCGCCGCCCCGCCGGCTGCCCGCCAGCTCGCGGGCACCAGCAGTTCGAGTGAACCCTGCGAGAGCGGCTGGGTGGCCGGCGGCGCGTTCTTCAGCAGCACGGCGGGGACCTGGTGCCAGCCCGCCTGTGCGTGCTCGGCGCGCAGGGCGGCGTTCGCTGCGGCCTGGCCGGCCGCCAGCGCGGCCACCGGCGCTCCGCCCAGGAACATCGCGATCAGCGCGGCCACGACGGCGGCCTCCACCCGGTCACTGGCCCGCCGCAGCGGATTGCGGTCCGGGCGCCAGCGGCGGGCCATCGCCGCCAGCCCGGTTGCCCTCGTCATGCCTCGCCTCATCGCTGTCCCCCTCCCGGCCAGGCGGATGCACCGCCAGGCCGCCCATGGGGCGGGTGCCTATCCGGTAGCGCCACCTACCCGATGGGGGGTAGTCTACTCCTCAGACGACTGAGGAGATGAGCCGGCCCCCTCCTTACCGGGCCGGCGGGCGCCAGGCCCAGCCCCACGACGAAGGAGCGACGATGCCCCTGACGCCGCTGCGCCGCAGCCCGCTGGTCGAGCTTGCCGTGCGGCAGCTGCACCAGCAGCTCCAGTCGGGTCAGTGGCCGGTGGGAGCGCGGCTGCCCGCCGAGACGGAGCTGGCCGACCAGCTGGGCGTCGGCCGTTCTACCGTGCGCGAGGCGGTACGGGCTCTGGTCCATGCCGGCCTGCTGGAGACCCGCCAGGGTTCGGGAACGTTCGTTCTGTCGCTGACAACGGATGAGGCCTGGGAGCCGAGGCTGCGGCGCGCGGCAGTACTGGAGGTCTACGAGGTGCGTGAGGCCCTGGAGGTCCAGGCGGCGCGCCTGGCCGCGGCCCGCCGCACCGACTCCGATGTCGCGGTGCTGGCGCAGAGCCTGGCTGCCCGCGACACCGCCCGCGAGCTCGGCAGCGCCGACACCTTCGTGCAGGCCGACCTGGACTTCCACCGGGCGGTCGTGGCCGCCGCGCACAACCAGCTGCTGGCGGAGATGTTCGACTCGTTCGCCGCGGTCCTGCGCGAAGCGCTGGTCGCGGTGGTGACCGACCGGGACCTCGGCGATGTCAGCGTGGCTCCCACCCACGCCCGGCTGGTAGCGGCCATCGAGGCAGGTGACCCCGACGCCGCCGAGCAGGCGACCCGCGACCACATCGGCCCCTCCGCCGCCGTGCTGCGCTCCTCCGGCCGCCCATAGCCACCGGCGCGGCCGCTCCCGGCGCAGCCTCCCCGCCGCGCCGTCCATTCCCGCCGCGCAAGGCCGCTGCGCGCTTCCAGGCCACGCGGAGCCGCTCCCGCTCGCGCCCCGCGGCGGCGATATGGCCATTGGGTGGACGGTGGGCGGAAAGGGTACCCGGAGCGCTTTCTTCGGGCCTTTTCCTGATAATGGTTTCCGGAAAGATGAACTCTTTACCTGAAGCCGCTTGCATTTAGTGTTGCGATGCACTCTCGTAACGTTTCCGGAGGGTACTGTGGGCGACCGAATCAGCGCCTCCAGGCGAAACTACGCGAGAATAAGGAAGACGAATGCTGAGAAATAGCCTCAGAACGGATTGGCGGGCGCGCGTCGGCGTGGCCGTGGTGGCATCCAGTTCCCTGGCCGGAGCGCTGTCGCTGGCGGCACCGGCGGCCGCCGTCGCACACCAGCCCGTCAGCTATTCCTTCCGGACCTACAACAACAGCAGCGACCCGAGCTTCAACCAGCTGCTGGGCATCAACAACGGTGGTGTTATCGCCGGGTACTTCGGGTCGGGCGCCAGGAAGCACCCGAACAAGGGCTACCTGCTCTCTCCGCCCTACCGCCAGGCCGACTACCAGGTGCAGAACTTCCCTGGCTCAAAGCAGACCCAGGTCACCGGGCTCAACAACAAGGGCGTCACGGTCGGCTTCTGGTCGAGCCAGAACAAGGCGAACATGGCCAACAACAACTTCGGCTTCTATGCGGTCAATGGCACGGATTTCCACTCCGTGAGCTTCCCGACTTCGGACAACTCCACGCCGCCTGTGAACCAGCTGCTCGGGGTCAACGACAATGACATCGCGGTCGGCTTCTACGCCGACGGCCAGGGGAACACCCACGGCTACGAGTACAACATCGCGTCGAACTCCTTCAGCGACGTCTCCGTGGCCGGTGCGACCAGCGTGGTCGCGGCCGGGATCAACAACCTCGGCAACGTGGCCGGCTTCTACACCGACAGCGGCGGCCAGACCAACGGGTTCCTGCTCCGCCACAACGGCAAGCTGATCACGCTGGCCGTCCCGGGCGCGATGAGGACGCAGGCGCTGGGGGTCAACGGGCTCAACGAGGTCGTCGGCTTCTACACCGACAGCGGGGGGAACACCCACGGCTTCACCTGGACCCAGGCAGGCGGGTTCCAGACCGTGGACAACCCGCGTGGCGTCGGCAGCACGGTGGTCAACGGCGTGAACAACTCCGGCGACCTGGTCGGCTTCTACACCGGCTCGGTGGGCAACACCAACGGTTTCATGGCCAGGCCGAAGGCCTGACCTGCCTGGCAGTGCCCGGGGGCGGCGGGCCCGGACGGGCCCGCCGCCCCCGCAGCCACATGTCCGAAACGGGCCCAACGGCCCTGCCGCGCAGCGTGCCCTTCACGCAGGCTGGTGGCCATGCAACCCCAGGAGCCTTCGCTTCAGCGCTCACCTGGCGAGGTCATGGCCAGATCGTGGCAGGCGGCCCTGGTTCTCGGCATCGGCACGCTGGTGCTCGGGATCATCGTTGCCGCTCACCCGACCGGCTCGCTCGACATCATCGCCGTGCTGCTCGGCATCCTCATGCTCATATCGGGCGCATTCCACCTGATCCGGGTGTTCGACTCGGAGGAGCCGCACCGGGTCTGGCTCGGCATCGCCGGCCTGCTGTTCGTCGTGGCCGGCGTGATCCTGATCCGGCACCTGGACCTGACCAGGGCGATCATCGGCCTGTTCATCGGGATCACCTGGATCATCCAGGGAGTGGTCGCGCTGGTGGCGGGCCTGGGCGGCGGTTCCCGCCAGGGCCGGGGCTGGTGGATCGCGTTCGGCGCGATCAGCCTGATCGCCGGAATCGTGGTGGCCGCCACCCCGCTCACGTCCCTGACCACGCTGGCGGTCCTGCTCGGGATCTGGTTCATCGTGATGGGCCTCTTCGAGGTCGCCGGGGCGCTCCTGCTCCGGCACGCGATCCACACCGCCGTCCCGCCGCCAGCCGCCTGACCTGGCGGCCCGGCCCGGCCTCGTGTCGCAGCCGCACCTGCCGCTGGCACAGCCGCGGCTGGCCGCGGTGCTACAGGGCATCTACCTCATCTGGCGCTGGTGGGACCGGCCAGGTATCCGCCGTGGTCTGGCCGCACTGTTGCACGCGGAGGAACTCGGCGGCCCGCCCGGGCCGTTTGCCCTGCACGCCGCCATCGCGGCCTGCCATGCCCGGGCGGCCAGCCCCGGCGACACGGACTGGCTGCGGATCGCCGTGCTCTACGACGCGCTCTCCACCCTGACCCCCTCGCCGCTGATCGAGCTCAACCGGGCGGTCGCGCTCGGCCGGGCATACGGCCCGGCGGCCGGCCTCGCGCTGGCCGATACCCTGGCAGCCGACCCAGCACTGCACGACTGCCATCTGGTGCCCAGCTTGCGGGGCGATCTGCTGGCCAGGCTGGGCCGGGCAGGCGAAGCACGCACCGAGTACGAGCGGGCCGCCGCGCTGACCGGTGACGGCCGGGAACGCGCCGTGCTGCTCGCCCGGGCGCAAGCCTGCCCCGCAGGCGGGCCGACCAGGGCCGATGAGGGTCGCTCCAGCGGCATTTCGCTCATGTGCCACTTGCTGGGCATCATGGGTGTGTGGTCGCTGGATCAGCCGGGTAACGGAAGGCGGCGGATGCGGATCCAGTCGTCGCTGAGCACAACGATTGCGCCAGCGGCCAGGTCTTCGGCAACGGGCTGGAGGTTGGCCTGGATGATGGCGGACTGGTCGGCTGCGCGGCGCCCAGCGAGCCGCCGGATCAGCAGGACCGACGGGCTCTTGGCCCCAGACCGGGCAAGAAGAGCACCGAAGTCAGTGTCGGCCGAGATGAGCACGCGAGTGCCAGACCGGGCGTGATCAAGGACCATAGGGTCGGGCGCCGCTTGCATGCCCAGTCGCGGCGTGGACGGCGTCGTGTCCTGCCGCCTTCAGGCTTTCGGCGAGCAGTGGCGACAGGTTGTTATCGATGAGGAACTTCACGCCGTATGCCGCAGCGGCAGTTCCCGCTCACGCACGGCCTCAGCGGCATACAGCAGCGACTCATGAACATCCTCCCGGGCCAGGTCCGGATGCTCGGCGAGGATCTCCTCGGTGGTCATGCCATCGGCGACCATAGCGACCACGGTGGCCACCGGGAAGCGCAGTCCCCTGATGCACGGCAGGCCGCCCATGACATCGGGGTCGGTCGTGATTCGCTCGTATGTCACGCCCCAATGTTACCGGTGGCCGGTCCCGGCAGCAGGAGCCACGGATCGCAGCAGCTGGGCAGGCGCCAGGGCTGGCTTGCAGCGGGGGCAACGTCGGGAGGCTTGTTGCGGAGTTCGACCGGGTGCTTATGTGGGCAGTCCGGACCCGGGCCACAATGAGTCGGCTTGCCAGACTGAACACACCTCACCAGCTCCTTCTCACCATGTGGTCGCTTTGGGCTGGGATGGCGACCCATATTGACCATATCCGCCATGTCGACGCCGCAGCAGGCGGGGTCATCGCCGGTGGGTGGAAGACGCACCGCGCTGGGGGCGTTAGGATGATGGCATATCCCCTCAGCCGCCTCGGTGGCTGAGTGCGAGGCCCTCGGTGATCCGGGGGCCTCTGCGTTTGCCGGGCCTGATCAGCCGCCAACCGGCGCACGACATCAAACAGCGGTTTGATGCACCTGTGGCTGATGCGCTGGTCGGGCCTCACCAGTCGGCTGGCTTGGTGATCTTCCGCCCGGCGCGGTCGGTCAGCTGCATGGGGAACTGGCTCGCGGCCAGCGCCCGCGGCTGGAGCTGCTTGAAGAAGGTCGCCTGCAGTGCCCGGCTGCGCCGGCTCGCCTTGTGCGGGTTGATGACGCCGGTGGTCAGGCCGAGCTCCTCGCGCACCAGCCGCAGCGGTTCCCGCAGGTCGGAGTCGTTGGTGATGACCACGGCGGTGTCGCAGTCCCCGCGGCAGGCGTCCAGCATCAGGTACGTGGCCAGCGCCACATCGGAGCCCTTCTCCTCGGTCTTGACCACCTCGACGGTCTTGGGCCCGCGGGCCGGAGGGTGAGCGGGCAGGACCCGCGTGGTGCTGACGTAGAAGACACCCAGGTGCACCGAGACAGCCGGCAGGGTGCCCAGCGCGCGCAGGTAGGTCTGCTGCCGGACGGGCAGCTGCGGGTCGCCGGGACGGCCGGTCACCTTGGCGGTGAAGTAGCGGATCCGGTGCACGCAGTCCTTGGGGAGCAGGTGGCGGCACATCACGTCCAGGTCCAGCCATTTGTAACGGGAGCCCTTGAGGGCACCGTAGAAAAGGTTGAACCCGTCGATGTACACGTTGGTCCGGCTCATCCGGGCGCCTCCGGCGGATCCTGCGGAACGTGGCTGCATTCTCCACCCGCTATCGGACCGCGCGGATCACGATCAGTTCGCTGAACGACAGTCCGTCCACCTGCCAGGCGTAGCAGCCGGGCTGTTTCACCCAGGTGCCACCCGGCGCCTGCCGGTAGCCGCCGGCCTGGTTCATGACCGCGCCCGGCGGGATGACGAGCGGGCCTGCCTGGGGAGACTCCCCCATCTCGATCGGGCCGGGTGCGCCCAGCCGGGTTGCGCGGATCACGAACGGGCCCTGGTACGAGGGCAGGCTGAACCAGAGCGTCTTGAACCCGAACCATCCCGGCGCGCTGGTGTGCGTGAGCAGGTGGGCGATGCCCCGGCGGGCGGCGCCGGGCGCTGACTCGACCATCACCTTGACCTGGCCCTGGCCCAGCGCGATCCCGCTGAACAGCGTCGTGCGCAATGGCCGGCCCGGGGTCGCCGGGCAGTGCTGGCCGGGCCGCAGTACCGGGAAGCGCAGCGGGCGGCTGAGCGCCGCGGGGATGGCCCCCGCCGGCACCGCCGCACAGATCGAGACTTCCTGTGCGCAGGCCTGGCGGTAGGTGGCCGGGATCAGCCAGCCGTGCCTGGCCAGCGCTGCCCGCGCAGCCGCCGAACTGCTCCGGCCGGCCGTGGGCGCGGTACCGGTGGTGGCACCGCCGCTGGCGGTGGCACGGCCCTGCGGCGCGGCCGTGGTACAGCCGGCCGCCACGCAGCCCACTCCCAGCACCGCCGCCGCCAGGGCGGCCATCACGAGCCGGGCGCGGGCCAACGGATCACCCTCCCGCTCAGCGACTGGGTGGCCAGTGCGGCCATCATCCCAGCCAACGAGCGCCCCCGGGCCACAGTTCCGCCCCGCCGGCCCGCGCCGCACACCGTACCCTCGAGCGGGTGACCCGCATGACCCGGCTCGCGGTGGTGCTGCTGCTCAATCTCGCCCTGGTGGCGGGCCTGGTGGTGGCCGGCCTCAGCGCGCACTCGGTCGCGGTGCTCGCGGCCGGTGGCGACTACCTCGCCGACGCCGCGGCCATCGCGGTCAGCCTGCTCGCCATCGCACTGGCCCGCCGACCGCCGACCGGCCGCCGGCCCGGCGGCCACCCCCACGCCACCGCCTACGCCGCCCTGCTCAACGTGAGCCTGCTGCTGGCGGTGGTCATCATCGTGGCGGCCGCGGCCATCCACCGGCTGGCCGCCGGGACCGGCCAGGTGCACGGGCTGCCCATGCTGATCGCCAGCGGTGTCGCGGCGCTGGCGATGCTGGGCGGCGGCCTGATCCTGCGCGCCGACGAGGACAGCGAGAACGACAGCGAAGGCGACCGGGCCAACATGCGGGCCGCCCTGCTCGACACCCTGGCCGACAGCGCAGCCGCCGGCGGGGTGGCCGTGACCGGCGCCATCATCCTGGCCGCCCCCGCGCTGACGTGGCTGGATCCGGCGGTCGCGCTGGCCATCGCGGCGGTGATCGGCTACCACGCGCTGAAGCTCATCCGGGACGTGCTCGCGGCGCTGCGGGACGGGCCACACCCGGACCCGCCGCCGGCTGCTCAGTAGCCCGGGAACTGCGTACAATCTCCCTGGCTGCCGCTGTAATCCCCACCCGCACGGGGGACCGCGCCGCACTGGGACAGCGACACCGGAGGATCGTGCGCGAATGAGAGAGCGGCGCAACCCTGATCCCGGCGCACGCGCGGGCGAGCGGCCGGCATCCGGCAACGTCGCCAAGGCGAGTGAGCCGAAGTTCGACCTGAGCACGGTCCAGGTCGCGTCCAGCGTCCTGGCCGCCCTGACCGGTGCGGGTCGCCATATCTTACGTCCGCCAGCCCGTCCCAGACGGCCCCGACCGCCGTCCCGGCGGTGACCGCGTCCGTGACAGCCCAGGCAAACCCGGTCTCGACAACCCCGTCGCCGTAAACCCGGCCGGCGTGCGGCTTCCGTTCGGCCGCTGACGCGGGTTACCCCCCGGCCGGGCCGCCATCGCGCGCCACCCGCAGCTGGCCGGCGATCCGCGGGATCGCCTCGCCGATCGGGTCGCGGATGACCTCGGCCGCCATCGCGTCGTAGGGCGTCGGGTCGCGGTTGACGATCACCAGCGCCGCCCCCATGGCGGCGGCGGCCCCGCACAGCGACGCGGCCGGCTCGACGGTCAGCGTGCTGCCCACCGCCAGGAACAGGTCGCACCGGGCGGCGGCCTGCCCGGCCCGTGCGAACACGGCCGGGTCCAGCGGCTGGCCGAACATCACGGTGGCGGACTTCAGGATCCCGCTGCACCGGGTGCAGGCCGGGTCCGGGTCGCCGGCGTCGATCCGGGCCAGCGCCGCCGCCATGGTGGACCTGTCGCCACACGACACGCACACCACGCCGGACATGGTTCCGTGCAGCTCGACCACCTGTTCCGGCGGCGTGCCCGCGCGCTGGTGCAGCCCGTCGATGTTCTGCGTGATGATCGCCGTGACCTGCCCGGAGCGGGCGAGGTCTGCCAGTGCGGTGTGAGCCTGGTTGGGCTCGGCGTGCCAGGCCGGGTGATCGCGCCGCGCCAGCCAGGACCGGCGGCGGACCGCCGGGTCGCTGACATAGGCCTGGTATGTGAACAGCTTCTCCGCGCCAGGGTTCCGCGTCCACACGCCCTGCGGGCCCCGGAAGTCAGGGATGCCCGAGTCGGTGGAGATCCCCGCGCCGGTGAGCACCGTGACCGCCCGCGCGCCGCGCGCCCAGGCCGGCACCCCGGCGGCTCCGTCGGCAGGCTCGGCCAGGCTCACCCTGCGATCCTGCGCCAGCCGGCCACCGTCACGCAAACCCGGCCCACTCCAGTCCCTTGCGCAATCTAATTTGGCATGCAAAGCTATTGAGAACTTAGACCTAACGGGCCGCCCCGGACAGCGGACCGCGCAGGAAGGGCGAACGCCATGGCTGAGCAGGAAGCGCACACCGCACCCGAGCAGCCCGAAGAGCTGCTCGGGGAACTGGCCGACCTGCGCCGCCGCACCCGGACGACGCGGCACGGGTACTGGTTCCCGCTGATCCTGTTCGGGCTGCTGACCTGCGGGGCCGCGCCGCTCTACGTGGCAGCCGCCGCTGTGCCGACGCGGTCGGGCGCCTACACGGTGGACGCCGGGCCACTCCTGCTCAGCGGCATGCCCGCCGGCACGAGCAGCTTCTACGTCGGCTGGTACTGGGCGCTCGCGCTGGTCGGCGGCTACCTGCTGACGCTGCTGTGGTACCGGTGGCACGCCAGACGGTCAGGCGTGTGGACCCCGGCCAGGGGCTACCTGATCACCGGCGTGGCGCTGACTGTCCTGGCCCTGGTCATCCCGCCACTGACCGGGTTGCTGCACTTCCTGCAGGGGTTGTGGCTGCCGCTGGGCGACGTGTGGCTCAGGGGCACCCTCGCGTTCCTGATCATCGCGGCGGGCCTGTGGGCGCTGGCCCGGGCCGAGCGCAGCCGCGCCCTGGCCGTCATCGCGCTCGTCTATACCGGCGCGGCGCTGCTGTCCAGCCTGTACAACATCGAGAACGTCTTCTTCCGGCTCGGCTGGAACCCCCGGACCCCGTTCGGCTGGCAGCTCACGGCCCTGCCGAACGTGCTGCTTCCCGCCGCCGTCCTCCTCGCGGCCGGGCTCGGCGCCTTCCTGGTGCAGCGCCGCGGCGGGCGGGGGACGGCGTGAGCGAGCCAGCCCCACTCGACCCGGCCCCACTCGACCCGGCCCAGCCCGACCCGGCCCAGCCCGACCCGGCCCAGCCCGACCCGGCCCAGCCCGACCCAGCCCCGCGCGACCCGGCTCAAACCGACCCAGCCCAGCCTGACCCGGCTCACCCGACCAATGGGCTCGACGACACGGTCCACCAGCGCCACCGGCTCGGCATCCTGACCATCACCGCCGAGGCCCGGGCCGACTTCGGCTACCTGCGGGACGCGCTCGGCCTGACTCCCGGCAACCTGTCCCGGCACCTGACCGTGCTGGAGGACGCGGGCCTGGTCCAGGTGGAGAAGGGCTACCAGGGACGGCGCCCCCGCACCTGGGTGCGGATCACCGGCCAGGGCCGGGCCGCCCTGGCCGCCGAGCTCGCCACCCTCACCGAGCTGGTCCGCCGCCATGGCGGCTCCCCGGCCAGGCAGGCCGGCCCGGCTTGACCCCGGCGGCATTCCTGGGAAGCTGGTCCCTGGTTGCGGGCCTCGCGGCCCTGGCCGTCTCGGCGATCGGTCCCCGGCTCCGGTCCAGGCCCGGCGCGCAGCCCTGACGGCGGGCTCCGGACGGCACATCGCGCGCCGGGTATCGGTTCGGCTACGAAACATTGTGGGTCTTGCCTGCTGCCCCGCCCTGGCTTTGAATAGGGGTTCATTAAGTGGCGCTTTCAGCTGTGTGAGCAGGAAAAGTTCGATGAATGACGGTTCATCGACGGTGGCGGCCCTCCCCCCGTCCTCCCAGCCCGCTGGCGTGCTGGGAGTCCGCGACGTTACGGTCCGTTTCGGCGGGCTGACCGCCCTGGACGCTGTCTCGCTCTCCGCCGGGGCCCGCCAGGTCACCGGGATCATCGGCCCCAACGGAGCCGGCAAGACCACCCTGCTGAACGTGCTGTGCGGCTTCGTCAAGCCGGACGCAGGCGAGCTGAGCCTCGGCGGAACGCCGCTGACCGGGCTGCCGCCGCACCGGCTCGCCTCGCTCGGGATCGCCCGCACCCTGCAGGGGGTCGGCCTCTTCCGGCGGCTCACCGTGCTGGAGAACGTGATGGCGGGCGCCACCTGCCGGGCCCGGGCCGGCCTGCTGTCGGCACTGTTCGGGCTGCCCCGGTCGGACCGCGACGAGCGGGCGCTGCGGGAGCGCTCGCTGGCCGCGCTGGACCGGGTGGGCGTCGCCGACCAGGCCGGCCGCCTGCCCGACCAGCTCGCCTACGGCCTGCGCAAGCGGGTCGCGCTCGCCCGGGCGCTGGTCGCCGAGCCCCGGGTGCTGCTGCTCGACGAGCCGGCCAGCGGGCTGTCCGAAGCCGAGCTTCCCGAGCTCGGTGACCTGATCACCGGGCTGGCGCAGGACGCCTGCGTCGTCGTGGTCGAGCACCGGATGGACCTGATGATGTCGGTCTGCTCGGCGATCGCCGTGCTGGACTTCGGCAAGCTCATCGCGCACGGGACGCCGGAGGCGGTGCAGGCCGATCCGGCCGTCACCGCCGCCTACCTCGGCGCGGAAGGCAGCGGGAACGGCGGTGAGCCCACCGATGGCTGACGGGGCCGCGCTCACGGTGGACGAGGTCGTGGCCGGCTACGGCGGCGTGCTCGCCCTGCAGGGAGTCTCGCTGGACGCCCGGCCGGCGACGATCACCGCCGTGCTCGGCGCCAACGGCGCCGGGAAGACGACCCTGCTCACCACCATCAGCGGGTTCGTCCGGCCCCGGCAGGGCCGGATCACCCTGGACGGCACGGACCTCACCCGCCGCCGCCCGGAGGAGATCGCCCGCGCCGGGCTGGCGCACGTCCCCGAAGGCCAGGGCGTGATCGCCGAGCTGACGGTGGAGGAGAACCTGCGGCTGGGGGCACTGTGGCGGCACGGCCGCACCGGCCGGGCCGAGGCGCTCGCGGACGCCTACCAGCGCTTCCCGCTGCTGGCCACGGCCCGCGGGCGCAGCGCGAGCACCCTGTCCGGCGGTGAGCGGCAGATCCTGGTCATCGCCCGCGCGCTCATGGCCCGCCCGCGGGTGCTGCTGCTGGACGAGCCGTCACTGGGCCTGGCACCGAAGATCGTCGCCCAGGTCATGGGCCTGGTCCGGCGGCTGCGCGACGAGGCCGGGCTGACCGTGCTGCTGGTGGAGCAGAACGCCCGTAGCGCGCTCGCCATCGCCGACCGGGGGATCGTGCTCAACCTCGGCCGGGTGGTCGCCGCCGAGGAGGCGGCGGTGCTCGCCGCCGACGTCGGGCTCCGCAAGCACTACCTCGGGTTCTGAGCCATCAGGGAGGCGGCCAGGTGCGCGAATTCGTCCAGTTCACCCTCGGTGGCATCGGCTTCGGCATGGTCTACGCGGCGATCGCGCTGTCGCTGGTGCTGATCTGGCGCGGCACCCGCATCCTCAACTACGCCCAGGGCGCGATGGCGATGCTCACCGCCTACATCGCGTTCACCGTCATCGGCCACACCGGCTCCTACTGGGCCGGGTTCGCCGCCGCGCTCGCCGCCGGCCTGGTGCTCGGCGCGGTGATCGAGCGCACGGTCATCCGCCCGGTGGAGAGCAAGCCGCCGCTCAACGCGGTGGTGGTGACGATCGGCCTGCTGGTGTTCCTGGAGGGCCTGGCCGGCATCATCTACGGCGGCCAGTACCGCTCCTTCCCGGCCGCCTTCTCCATCACCGGCCTGCATGCGGGGCCGGTCCCCCTCGGTATTTCCCTGAACGATGTTTTCGTGGCCGGTGCCGTCCTGGCCGCCGCTGCCGGCCTGGCCGTGCTGTTCCGGTACACCTCCGCCGGGCTGCGGCTGCGGGCGACGGCGTTCAACGCCTACGCGGCACGGCTGCTCGGGGTCCGGGTGGGGCGGATGCTCACCCTGGGATGGGCGCTGGCGGGCCTGATCGGCGCGCTGGCGGGGGTGCTGGTCTCGCCCGCCACCTTCCTGTACCCGGCCAGCATGGACTCCATCTTCGTGCTCGGCTTCACCGCGGCGGTGATCGGCGGGCTGGACAGCCCCGCGGGTGCGGTCGCCGGGGGCCTGATCCTCGGCGTGGCGCTCAACTACGTGGGCGGCTACCTCGGTTCCAACCTGGTGCCGATATTCGGGCTCGCTGCGCTGATCGTGATCCTGATGATCCGCCCCTCGGGCCTGTTCTCCCCCAGCACCGGCCGGCAGGTGTGACCATGACCCTGGCACGGCACACCGGAGCCGCGATCGCCGCGGCGGTGGTGGTCTGGGCACTGTCGGTCTCGCTGAACTCGTTCCGCGACTACCAGATCGCCGACGTGGCCGTCTACGTGGTCGCCATCGCCGGGCTGACCGTCCTGATCGGGCAGAGCGGCCAGATCTCGCTCGGCAACGGCGCGTTCATGGCGGTCGGCGCCTACGCCACGGCGCTGCTGCAGATGCACCTGAGCTGGCCGCTGTGGGCGCTGTTCCCGGCCAGCGCCGCGATCGCGGCGGTGACCGGGGTCGCGGTCGGCACGGCCGCCGCCCGGCTACGCGGGCCCTACCTGGCGGGCGCCACCCTCCTGCTGGCCGTCGCCCTGCCCTCGCTCGCGACCCAGTTCCCCGGTGTGTTCGGCGGCGACCAGGGGCTGAGCGTGTCGGTCACCGCCCCGGCCGCGCTCGGGGTGGACTTCCCGCCCACCCGCTGGCTGGCCTGGATCAACGCGGGCACCGCGCTGATCGTCCTGATCCTGCTGGCCAACCTTGCCCGCAGCAGGATCGGCCGCTCATGGCGGGCCATCCGGGATGACGAGACGGCCGCCGCCCTGGCCGGCCTCAACGTGGCCCGGCTGCGGATCCTCGCCTTCGTGGTCAGCGCCGCCTGTGCGGGCCTGGCCGGCGCCATGCTCGCCGTCTACTCCTCACAGGTGTCCCCCGGCGCGTTCACTGTCACCCTGTCGATCGCGCTGCTGACCGGGGCGGTGATCGGCGGTCTCGGCAGCCTGGCAGGTGCGCTGTGGGGCGCCCTCGTGATCGTCCTGGTACCGACCTATGTCACGGACGTGGCCACCAGCCACGGCCTGTCCAGCACCGTCGCCGCCAACATCCCGGTCGCCGCGTACGGCGTGGTCCTCATCGCCGTGATGCTCGTCTTCCCCGACGGCATCCAGGGAGGGCTGCGCCGGTTCTGGGGCCTCACCCCGCCGGCCGCCGCAGTCCCGCTTGCCCGCCTCAATTCCTTGCGCCGGCATCCGCCGGCCAGCGAACACCAGGAAGAAGGCACCACATGAACAGAACACACCGGGTGCGCCCGCCCGCCATCGCCGCCGCGGCGGTCGTGGTCGCGATGATCGCCGCCGGCTGCGGCAGCTCGTCGTCCAGCGGATCGTCCGGCGCGGCCACCGCCTCCGCCCCGGGGATCACCGCGACGCAGATTCTCATCGGCAGCCACCAGCCCCTGACCGGCCCGGCCGCACCCGGCTACAGCGAGATCGCGCCCGCCGCCAACGCGTACTTCCAGTACGTCAACGCCCACGGCGGCATCTACGGCCGCAAGATCAAGTACACCTACCTCGACGACGCCTACGACCCGTCCAAGACGGTGAGCGACGTCCACCAGCTGGTGCTCCAGGACAACGTGTACGCCATCTTCAACGGCCTGGGCACCCCCACCCACCTGGCGGCGGTCAGCTTCCTTAACTCCAGCAAGGTGCCGGACGTGTTCGTCGCCTCCGGCTGCGACTGCTGGAACAACCCGTCAACCTACCCGCAGACGTTCGGCTGGCAGCTCGACTACATCCGCGAGGGCAAGATCCTCGGCAGCTACATCAAGCAGCACTTCCCCGGCAAGAAGGTCGGCTACTTCTTCCAGAACGACGAGTTCGGCCAGGACGGCGTCAAGGGCCTCGACTACGAGATCCCGAAGGCGCAGGTCGTGAGCAGGCAGAGCTACGTTCCGACCAACGTCAACATCGGCCCCCAGGTCGCCGCGCTCAAGGCGGCAGGCGCCCAGGTCGTGGTGTCGTTCTCGATCCCGGCGTTCACCGCGCTGCTCAAGCTGACCAGCCTCAAGCTCAACTACAACCCCACGCTGGTGGTCAGCGACGTCGGCTCGGACCCGATCACGCTGGGCGGGCTGCTGGAGGCGTTCGCCAAGCAGGGCGGCACGACGGTCAACGGCAGTCAGCTCACGCAGGGCATCATCACCGACGGCTACCTGCCCACCCTGGGCGACTCCAGCAACAGCTGGATCGCGCTGTTCAAGCAGGTCCACGACACCTATGACGCGAAGGCGCCGTTCGACGGCAACGTGCTGTACGGCGAGGCGGTCGGGTACGCGTTCGTGCAGGCCATGCTGAAGGCCGGCAAGAACCCGACCCGGGCCGACCTGGTCAAGGCGATCAACGGCGGGCTGCCGCAGGGCCCCGCGATGGCGCCTTACGCCTACTCCGCCACCGACCACAACGGCATCACCGGCGCGTTCATCGGCGTGATCCGCAGCGGTGCCATCGTCCAGCAGGGGCCGGTCCTGGTCACCGACACCAGCCCGACCGGGGCGGTCACCCCGTTCGTCGGCTCCGAGCAGACGGCGCCCGCCAGCGGGATGCCGTAGGCATGCCCTAGTCAGCCGGCCATTATCATGCGCACCAGCCAGGCACCGGCCTACCGCGCCGGGCCTGGCTGGTGCCTGGCATGTGTCACGGACGGGGGGTTACCGGTGTGAGCGTGGCAACGAGCCGGCGGGCCGCCGCGAGCCCTGACCTCCCGCCCGCGCAGCGGCTGCTGCGGGCGGCCGAGGAGCTGTTCGGGGAGTCCAGCTACCGGCGGGCGACGGTGGCGGGCATCTGCGCCCGGGCCGGCATCGCCACCGGCAGCTTCTACGCCCACTTCGGCTCCAAGGCGGAGATCTTCGCCGCTGTGGTCCGCCAGATCAACGCCGACCTGCGGCTGGCGATGCGGTCGGCGATCGAGCAGGCCGGCGAGGGGCAGCGGGCACGGGAGCGGGCCGCGTTCCGTGCCTTCTTCGACATGCTGTCGCAGCGCCCGTGGATGGACCGGATCGTGCGCGAGTCGGAGTTCGTCGACCCGGGGCTGTTCCGCGAGTACTACGAGCATCTGGCCCGCGGCTACTCCCGCGGGGTGCGGCAGGCCCAGCTGGCCCGGGAGGTGGACGCCCGGTACGACCCGGAGGTGATCGCCTACATCTACACCGGGGTCGGCAACTTCATCGGCATGCGGTGGGCGGACTGGACGGCCGGCGGCCGGGTTCCCGACGATGTGCTCGACGACGTGCTGGAGGTGCTGCGGCGCGGCCTGCCGCCATCGGGCAGCCAGGAAACCCACTAAGCTCATTGCGCCAACCCGCCATTACGGGCATTCCTGGCCGTTGACGGCATTGGATCGGAGACATCCATGGCCCGCAATGAAACGGGACCGCCTGCCGACCCCGCCCCATCGTCTGGCGAAGCCGGGGCGACCGGGACAGCCGGGGCGACCGGGGCCGGCCGGCTGGCCCGGCTCGCCAGGCTCGGCCGGCCTGCCAAGGCGCCCGGGCCACCCCCGGCGGGGAAGCCGCCCCGGTCGGCCGCCCCCGCGTACTGGTTCCCGCTGGCGCTGTTCGGCCTGCTCAGCCTGGCCGCTGCACCCTTCTACCGGGTGGCTGGGCAGTACTCGGCGTTCGGCTGGGCCGGGTACGCCCCACTCCAGAGCGCCGGCAACGGCGGTTTCTTCGTCATCAGCGGTAGCCCGTTCCTGCCGGGTGGCCTGTTCCGGCATTCCTTCTTCCTGCCAGGCGGGCCGTGGTTTTTCGATTCGAGCTTCGTTCTCGGCTGGTACTGGCTGGAGGCGATCGTCGGCGGCTACCTGCTGACCCTGGCCTGGTACCGGCGGCAGGCGCGCAGGACCGGCGCCGTGCTGCCCGCGCGAAGCTACTGGGTCGCCGGGATCGTGCTCATCGCGGCCGGGCTGGTGCTGCCGCTGCTCTGGGTGACGCTGTCCGGCTTCTGGCAGCCGACGCTGCTGGCCGCGCTCTGGATGCAGGGCACGGTCGAGTTCATCGTCATCGCCATGGGCCTGTGGCTGTTCGCCAGCCATGAGCGGAGCCGCAGCCTGGTCGTGATCGCGCTCGCCTATACCGTGACCGCCCTGCTGACCAACGTGTGGCAGCCAGCGGCCCTGCTGCCGATCGTGCTGCTGCCGGGGGCCGTGCTGTTCGTGGCCGGTCTCGGCGTCCTCGCCCTGCGGCGCCGGCCACGGCCCGCCTGACCGGCCGGTGCCCTTGCCGCCAGCCAGCCGCCGGCACGTATTGTCATAGCCATGGCTAACGGGATCGCGCCGTCCCGCACGATCCCGGAGCTGCTGTCCGATGCGGCGCGCCGGGACGGCGACGGCATCTGGATCCGCGGCGACGAGGGCGAGATGAGCTTCGGCGCCGCGCTGGCGCAGACGGCGCTGACCGCGCAGGCTCTGCGGGACGCCGGGGTCCGCCATGGTGACCTGGTCCTGGTCACCATCCGCACCACCCCGGCCTACCTGCTGTGCTGGCTGGCGCTCGCCTCGATCGGCGCGGTCACCGTCTCGGTGAACCCGCGCAGCACCCCGGCCGAGCTGGCCGGGCTGGCAGACCAGACCCGGCCGCGTGCCGTCATCACCGACGTGGGCCTGTCCGCGCTGATCGCCGAGGCGGGCATCGCCGGGCTGCCCACGCTCGGCGTGCTGGACGTGGGCGAGCTGACGCAGGGCTGGCCGGAGGCCGGGCCGGCGTCCGCCCCGGCGGCGGCGATCGGCGCGCTGGGCGCCGGGGTGAGCCACGACGACCTGGCGGTGCTCATCCCGACCTCGGGCACCACCGGCCGGTCGAAGCTGGTCATGCAGACCCACCGGGCCTATGCCCTGGCCGGGGATGGCTTCCCGTACTGGATGGAGCTGACCGCCGCCGACCGCCTGATGACCTCGCTGCCGCTGTTCCACATCAACGCCCCCGCCTACTCGGTCATGGGCTCCCTGGCCTGCGGGGCGGGCCTGATCCTGCTGCCGCGCTTCTCCGCCAGCACCTTCCTGGACTCGGCCCGCAGGCACGGGGCGACCGAGTTCAACGCGATCGGCGCCATGCTGGAGATCCTCATGCGCCAGCCGGCCCGGCCCGGCGACGCGGACACCCCACTGCGCCTGTGCTACACCGGCCCGGCCCCGGCCCGGGAACGGCAGGAGGAGATCGAGCGCCGGTTCGGCCTGCGGATCGTCGTCGGCTACGCGATGTCGGAAAGCCCCTACGGCCTCATCTGGCCCCGCGGCACCCGCCCCTACGAGACCCTGGGCAGCCTGCGCCAGCATCCCCGGCTCGGCGTCATCAACGAGGGCCGGATCGTCGACGAGCAGGGCAGCGACCTGCCCCCCGGCGAGACAGGAGAGCTGCTGCTGCGCAACCCGGTGATCACCCCCGGCTACTGGGGCATGCCGGAGGAGACGGCCGCCGCGATCACTCCCGAGGGCTGGCTGCACACCGGCGACCTGGTCACCGTGGACTCCGGCGGCACGTACATGTTCATCGCCAGGAAGAAGGAGGTGCTCCGCCGCCGCGGCGAGAACCTCTCCCCCGCCGAGGTCGAGGAGGCCCTGGCCAGCCATCCCACCGTGCTCGAATGCGCTGTAATCGGCGTGCCGTCCGAGCTGACCGAGGAAGAGGTCAAGGCCTTCGTGGTGCCGGTCCCCGGCACCCGGCCCGACTTCGCCGAGCTGCACGCTCACGTGGCGGCCCGGCTGGCCGCCTTCAAGGTCCCCCGCTACTGGCAGGCCATCGCCGAGCTGCCCCGCACCCCCACCTCCCGGGTCGCCAAGCACCGGCTGCCGCAGGGCCACCAGGACGGCGAGTACGACGCGGAAGCGACCAGCGCGAGACCGCCACGCGCTCCAGGTGGTGCGCCTGCATGGTGAGCCGGGTGTGCTGGCGCTGCCGTACCCGCTGACCATCGACGGCCTGACAGCCAACCGCGATCACGCTGGTGTCCTGAAACCCTTTACCGGGCTGGCCGGGCGCTCTTAAGCCGGGCGCTCTTAAGCCTGGCGCTCGCCAGGCGGGACGACGAACGTGCCGCGGCCGGGCACGGTGTCGATCAGCCCCTCATCCCGCAGCAGGCCCAGCGCTCGTTTGACAGTCGCGGCCGACAGCTCACTCTCGTCCGCCAGCTCCAGCCGAGTGGGCGGAGTTCTTGGCCGCGGTCAAGTCCGGGAAGTTCGATGACGTCTCATCGCGGCTCGATTGCCTCAGCTTGCCAAGGAAGCCGAACAGCTGACACGGCGGCCTGCTCATCCCTGTGGATCCCGGCATGCGCTTTGCCTGGGCCGGGACCGCCGACCGGCCGACCACGGCCCAGGCAGGTGCGAAATACCAGCTTACGCAGGCCAGACGGGGCTTTCCCCTAGATCCGGTAGAACAGGTTGAGGAACCGGTCGGCCAGTTCCTGGTCGCCGCGCGCGGTGCCACCGTTGATCCGGCCGAACGCGGTCAGCACCAGGCTGCCTGCGTCGAAGTCGATCACCGCCGGCAGGTCGCTCACGTCACCCGGCTCGTACGCCATGCCCTGGTCAGAGATGCTGATCCGGTAGCTGCCCGCGTTGCGCCCGGTGACGGTGAGGCCGATCGTGAACGGGCTCAGGTCGGCGCTGGCCCGGATGGTGTACTGCCAGACGATGAACATGTACGGCACCAGCAGGTCAGCCGCGTCGGCAGACAGCGCGTGTGCGCGGCCGATCCCCTCACGGATGTCCCACGAGTGCACGCCGTAGTCCATGAGCTGGCCACCGGCATAGATGGACGGCGGCACCGGTCCCATGTAGGCGTGCGGGGCCATGAAGCTGCCCCACTCGTCCTCGCCGATGGAGCCAAGCAGGTCCAGGATCTTGTCCAGGTCGGTGCGGACGCGGCTCATTATCTCGGCTTGCGGGACGCCCCGGAACGAGCGCCCACCGGCGCCGGCCAGCTCATGCATGGCGGGCAGCCCGTGTGCATCCGCGGAGTTGCCGGCCCGGGCCACCTCGAACGACTTGAAGTAGCCCTCGGTGGTGTCGATGATGTGGCCGATGATGTCCCGGACCTGCCAGTCACCTGCCGCGGTGGGAGCTTCCCATGCGCCAGGCGCTTCGGCCATCGCGAACATGCGTTCCGCTTCGTCGCGGACGACCCGGAGGATGGTGTCTTTCCCCTCATAGGTCAACGCGTTCCACGCGCTCATAGTGGTACCTCTCCTTGGATGAGCGCCGGGTCGGCCCAAGGGGCCAGCGGCGGCGCGCGGAGCCGGTGGCGGTGCAAGCAGAGTGGCCATGCACCGCACGGCAGTTCACATTACGAACCTCAGCGCACTATGCGCCCACGTGTCAATGCTTCCCCCCGGACTCGCGTGCCGCACCAGGTCACCAATCGCGCCAGCCCACAAAAAGCCCTCATCCGCACGGTGGCCAGGGCACGAGAAGACCCGCACGCCAGCCGGGCGGGCTGCACGCGGGAACCCGCGGAGCAGACCGCCACCAACGCCGGACAGGGCCGCGCGCGGGGGTCCGGGGGGCCGTCCCCCGGAAAGCATCGCGGGCCCCCGGCGAAGCCGCCCCGAAGGGCGGCGAGCACGCGAGCCCGCCCCGGCTCCCGCGATAGGACTCGAACCTATAACCTGCCGGTTAACAGCCGGACGCTCTGCCAATTGAGCTACGCGGGATCAGCCGACACAAGGACACCGGTACCGGGCAGAACCGGTGATCCGTCCCTTGCGGTCGCGGGGATAAGGGTAGCGCACTGACAGGGTGCCCGCTTCCCAGCGACGAGGGCGCGGTGCTGGCCGGCCGGGACGTCAGGCCAGGAGTACGGCTGCATATCGGGGGGAAGTCGACCCCGCAGGTTTCCCTGCGGAAAACCCGCAGGTTCACTTGGCGGAAGAGAGGTGCCAGATGCGGTACCGGTACGTGTTCATGGCCGGTCTCGGCGTCGGCTTCGTGCTGGGCGCGCGGGCAGGCCGGGAGCGCTACGAGCAGCTGGCCAAGCTCGCACGCAAGGCGGCGGACAGCCCGGCCGTCCAGCAGGCGGCGGGTGCCATCCACGCCCAGGCCACAGGCCTGGCCAAGTCGACCAGGAGCAAGCTGGCTGAGCAGGTGCCCCGGCTGGCCGGGGCGGCGCGGGGCAAGGTAGACGCGGCCCGGCAGGAGCGCGGCGCGGCCAGGGACGCGAACGGGCGGACCGCCGCCGACGGACAAGGGCCCCACACCACGGCGCCGGGCAGGCGCGGCGAGGCCCCGGCCTGACCGGGTGCCACGGTTCCGGTCCGTTCCAGCGGCCATGCCGGTCCACCTGGTCTGACTACTCAGCGTTGTCGTAAGATCACCTTATGAGTCCGCTGACTGGCGTGCTGGCAGAGGCATGGGCCTACTACCGCAGGTATGCGGCCCACTTCCTCACGATTGCCTTCGTGATCTACCTGGTGACCGCGATCCTGGTGGCGGTCCTGATCGCGTTCGCCGGCATCGCCGGCGCGATCCTGGCCTGGATCATTGACCTGGTCGGTCTCTTCCTGGTCCAGTCGGCGCTGGTCCGGGCGATCCAGGATGTCCGCGACGGGCGGGTGGACCTCGATTTCGGGCAGACAGTCTCGGCCGCGCTGCCCTTCCTGCTGCCGGTCGCCGTCGCGTCCATCCTCGCCAGCATCGGCATCGGGATCGGGCTGGTCCTGCTGATCGTGCCCGGGCTGATCCTGCTCACGTTCTGGTCGCTGATCGTGCCCGCCATCGTCATCGGGCAGTCCGGGGCCTTCGGATCGTTCGGCCATAGCTGGCGGACCGTCCGCGGGAGCGCCTGGAACGTGTTCGGCGTCTACGTGCTGGTGTTCCTGATCTGGATCGCCTTCAGCATCGTGCTCAGCCTGATCCTGCTGGCGCTGCCGATCCTGGCGCGCAACTTCATCAGCACCGTGATCTCCGGCACCCTGGTCGCACCATTCCTGGCGCTGGTGGTGACGCTCGTCTACTACCGGCTGACCGCCGCCCACGAGGCAGTGGCGGCTGTGCCTGGCGGGGCGCCCCCGCCAGGCACAGCCACTCCGCCCGGCCCGGCCGCCTCTCCTGGCACCCCGCCCGGCCCGGCGACCCCGCCCGGTCCGGCCACCTCTACCGGCACCAGCACCCCGCCCGGCACTCCGCCCGGCCCGGCGACCCCACCCGGTGCCGATACCCCACCCGGTGCCGATACCCCACCGGATACCGGCACCACGCCGGGCGCAGCCAGTCCCGGCTAGCCGGAGCTTGCCTGGCGAGCCTGTCCGCCGCTGGCCGACGCGGTTAGCATGTGCGCCATGAGCCCGCTTTCGGGGGTCTTGCGCCAGGCCTGGCGGCTGTACCTGAATCACGCGCCGCTCTTAGTCGCCATTGCCTGTGCGATGCTGTTCGGCCCGGTAGGGATCATCAAGGCAGGCGGTTACCTGCTGGCACGGTTCTACCCTTACGACCCGCACGGCTGGCTGGTCCCGGCGGCGGACATCCTGGCCTGGTCACTTGGCGGCGCCCTGCTGGTCGCAACCGCGGACAGCAGCCGGAATGGCGGGGGGCCGCTCGTGGACGTGCGGCGGGCGGTCAGCGCCGCGCTGCCGATCGTCATCGCCTTCTTCCTCGCCCGGATCGGCGTCCGCCTCGGTCTGGCCCTGTTCATCGTGCCCGGGCTCATCCTGCTCACGTTCTGGTCCCTGATCGCGCCCGCCATCGTCATCGGCCGGGCCGGGCCACTGGAAGCCTTCGGCCATAGCTGGCGCACCGTCCGCGGTCACGGAATGGAGGTTTTCGGCACCTACCTGCTGGTTGCCCTCACCTGGTACGGCGTGTTCGTCGCCATCACATTCGCTCTGGGCGGACTGTCTGCCGCACTGGACGGCCGGGCCACGGCCGTCGCCGCGTTCATCGGCCGGACCGCTACCAGTTCCACCGTGACCGAAGTGCTGATGCTGCCGTTCCTGGCGCTCGTCATCACGCTCATCTACTGGCGGCTCACTGCCGCCGCACAGGACCGGGCAGCCTCGCTGGCAGCAGGCGGCTGGGCTGGCGATTAGCCCAGATAGCCGCGCAGGATCTGGGCGCGGCTGGGGTGACGCAGCTTGGCGAGGGTCTTCGACTCGATCTGGCGGATGCGCTCGCGGGTGACACCGAACTCGCGGCCCACCTCTTCCAGCGTCCGCGGATGACCGTCGGTGAGCCCGAACCGCAGCTGGATGATCTTCTGCTCGCGCCCGGACAGGCTGTCCAGGATCTGCTCAAGCTGGTCCTGCAGCATGATGAACGCCGCGGCCTCGAGCGGCACAACGGCGTCGGTGTCCTCGATGAAGTCGCCGAGGTCGGAGTCTTCCTCGCCGATCGGCGCCTGCAGCGATACCGGTTCCTGGGCGATCCGCTGGATCTCGGCGACCCGCTCCGGCGTCATCCCCATCTCGGCCGCGATCTCGTCCGGGGTCGCCTCCCGGCCCAGGTCCTGGTGAAGCTGGCGCTGGACCCGCGCCATCTTGTTGATCGTCTCCACCATGTGCACCGGGATCCGGATCGTGCGTGCCTGGTCCGCGATCGCCCGGGTGATGGCCTGCCGGATCCACCAGGTCGCATAGGTGGAGAACTTGTAGCCCTTGGTGTAGTCGAACTTCTCCACCGCCCGGATCAGGCCCAGGTTCCCCTCCTGGATCAGGTCCAGGAAGCTGAGCCCGCGGCCGATGTAGCGCTTGGCGATGGACACGACCAGCCGCAGGTTCGCCTCGATGAGCCGCTGCTTGGCACGCAGCCCTTCAGCGGCGAGCAGGGCGAGCTCGGTGCGCGCGGCACCATGGCAGGGCAGGCCGCCGGCCAGCTTCTCCTCCGCGAACAGTCCCGCCTCGATCGACTTGGCCAGCTCGACCTCGTCCTCGGCGGTCAGCAGCGGCACCCGGCCGATCTCGCGCAGGTAGATGCGCACGAGGTCACTGGTGACCGGACGGCGGGCCTCGTCGGACGAGGCGGCGCCGCGGCGGCCCTCGGCCTCCTCCGGCACAGCGTCGAGGATGTCGACACCCTCGTCCGAGAGCATCCGGACCACGCCCTCGATCGCGTGCGCCGGAAGGTCACTGGCATCGAGGGCGACGGCGATGTCGGCCAGTGCCACGGCACCTTGCTCCCTGGCACGCGCGATCAGGTCCGCCATCGGATCATCGGACTGCCGTCCGCTGGGGAGTAGCGTGAGGGTCACGAAGCCAGTGTGCGTCAGGATGCGCAGGTTACGGGGGGCTTAATTTTGTCACCCTGCGGCCTGTAACACCGGGGACACCGCGCGCGATCTGGGTCGGGCAGCGGTGCTCAGAGCGCTCCGGCGGCCTTCTCCAGCAGCGCTTTCCGCCGCTGTTCCAGCGCCACGAGATCGCCGAACGTCCGGTTGTACTCGGGGTTGTCCACCGGGCTGAGCCGCTGCAGCCGCGATTTGACCGTCGCGATGCTGCGGCTGACCGCCAGTTCCTCGACCCGCGCGAGCACCGCGTCGGCGTAACGGGCATCGGGCTCGCCGTCCGCTCTCGGCACCCGCAGGATCTCCACCGCCAGCTGCGTCACGAAGGCACGGGTGCGGTCCTCGGGCGCCTTGTCCCGCAGCCGCGCCGTCCACTCCTGCGCGTTGCCCGCTCCCCCGGTGCCGCCGCAGACCGCGATCAGCTCACGCACCTCCGTGTGCTGGGCGGCGGTGAAAGCCGCCTGGTCAATGGCGTCGAAAGCCGGCCCGCACAGGGCCGGCCGCTGGATGGCCAGCTTGAGCGCCTCCCGCTCCACCTGGATCACCGGGTCGGCCAGATCGTAGCGGGGTTCGCCATCGCGGCCGCCCTGCTGGCCCGCTGGCCCGCGCCCACCGGATCGGGCCGGCCCGCCCGCGTCGCCACCTGGACCCTGCTCCCGGTCAGCCCAGTAGACCCGGCCCTGGCCGGCCGTCGCCGCGCGGCGCTGGCCACCACCGTGCTGGCCACCACCGTGCTGGCTGCCACCGCGCTGGCTGCCACCGCGCTGGCCACCACCGTGCTGGCGGACCCGGGCCAGCACGAACTCCTCGTCCAGCATGCCCAGCCAGCGGTCGAGGCTGATCGCGTACCTGTCCCGCAGGCCCCGGTCCTTGATCCGGCCGATGATCCGCGCCGCGGCGTCCAGCGCGGCCAGCCGGCCTTCGTTGGTGTCGAGGTTGTGCTTGCCCAGCTCGCTGCGGATCGCGAACTCGAACACCGGCACCCGCCGCGCGACCAGGTCGCGCACGGCCGCGTCACCCTGCTTGAGCCGCAGATCGCACGGGTCGAGGCCGTCCCGCTGCACGGCCACGAACGTCTGGGTGACGAACCGCTCCTCCAGGTCGAACGCGCGCAGTGCCGCACGCTGGCCAGCCGCGTCCCCGTCGAAGGTGAAGATGACCTCGCCCTGGAACTGGTCGGCGTCCATCAGCAGCCGCCGCAGCACCTTGATGTGCCCGTCGCCGAACGAGGTGCCCGATGTCGCCACCGCCGTGGGCACCCCGGCCAGGTGGCAGGCCATGACGTCGGTGTAGCCCTCGACCACCACCGCCTGGCGGCGCTGGGCGATCTCCCGCTTGGCCAGGTCCGCCCCGTACAGCACCGAGCTCTTCTTGAACAGCGGTGTCTCGGGGGTGTTCAGGTATTTCGGGCCGTCGTCGTCGGCGGCGAGCTTGCGCGCCCCGAACGCGATCACATCCCCGGTCAGATCCCTGACCGGCCAGATCAGCCGGCCACGGAACCTGTCCACCGGGCCGCGCCGGCCCGGGCTGGCCAGCCCCCCGGTCAGCAGCTCGGCGTCGGTGAACCCCCGGCCACGCAGGTGCCGGGTGAGGGCCTCCCATTCCGCGGGCGCGTACCCGACACCGAAACGCTCGGCGTCCGCGAGCTCGAATCCGCGCTCCGACAAGAAGTCGCGCCCGATCCGGGCGAGTGGCGTGGTCAATCGTTCGGCATAATAATCGGCTGCTGCCTTATGGGCCTCCAGCAGGCGGCGGCGCTGGCTCTGCTCCTGGCCAGGGACGTGGCCCCCCTGCTCGTACCGGAGGTCGATGCCCGCGCGGGCGGCGAGCCGCTCGACGGCCTCCGGGAACGAGAGGTTGTCGATCCGCTCCACGAACTTGATCACGTCGCCGCCGTCGGCGCAGGAGAAGCAGTACCACAGGCCACGGGCCGGGGTGACGTTGAACGACGGTGTCTTCTCGTCGTGGAACGGGCACAGGCCCTTGAGCGAGCCGCCGCCCGCGTTGCGGAGCTGGAGGTACTCGCCGACGACCTCGTCGATGGGCGAGCGCTCGCGGACAACTGCGATGTCCTCGTCGCGGATCCGGCCTGCCATCGGCAATCCCTCCGCCCCTCGGGCCCACCGCCCCGTCCCGGCGAGTCTAGTGCCCGCTACCCCCCGTCCTGCCCGGTTCGGCGGCGGGTGTTGATACCGTCGCGGCGTGGCCGGCCTGCTGGTGCTCTGGGACATCGACTACACGCTGCTGAGTGCCGGCGGGGTCGGCTCGACGGTCTACCGCTCGGTCTTCCGTGACCTGTTCGGCCGCGATCTGGCGGAAGTGGCGCCG
>Ga0307373_10001835_pt1 | contig 39261 bp, 31 predicted proteins | sample OX2MG_FD_202534 | JGI IMG/M metagenome (GOLD analysis project Ga0307373, IMG submission 202534) | Soil microbial communities from Risofladan, Vaasa, Finland - OX-2 | ecosystem: Environmental > Terrestrial > Soil > Coastal area > Acid sulfate soil | place: Finland: Risofladan, Vaasa | collected...
ACGGACATTCATAAGGCGTTCTTGACGCTTGCCGCGTCCCTGATCTGTATGACGTTTGTATTACAGTAGTCACTATCAGTAGGTCTGCGGATGTTGTCATCGGACCGCGTTTTGTTACGGCCTCTTACCAGCCTTGCGAAATCCTACGCGCCAACGACAGATTGGAAAAGGGAAAGGCCCTGCTGACAGCGTCTGGAGACTTGCTTAACTCTGCCGGCCAAGCCTATCCTATTGGTTGGGATTCTCGGTTGCGTGGCCCTCTCATCGTTTGTCCAGAGAGGAAATCGCCGACATGGCCCATATTCTCGTCGTCGACGACTCGGTCGTCGACTGTCGTATTGCCGCCAGCTTGCTCGGCAAGGGGACGATGCTTTCGGTCGAGACCGCCGAAAACGGCCTGGCGGCTCTCGAACTCATCGAGCGCTCTCTGCCTGACTTGATCGTCACCGATTTGCAGATGCCCGAGCTGGACGGGCTGGGCCTGATCCACGCGCTGCGAACGCGCTATCCGCGCGTGCCGGTGATTCTGATGACGGCCCACGGCAGCGAAGAATTGGCGGTCGAAGCGCTCGAGGCCGGCGCCGCCAGCTACGTGCCCAAGTCGCAATTGCCCGGCAAGTTGGTCGACACCGTCGAGCAGGTGCTGGCCTTGTCGCGGGCCAACTGCAGCTTCGAACAGCTCGCCGGGAGCCTAATGCTCGCTGAATTCACATTGTTGCTCGGCAACGACGTTGCGCTGATCGACCCTTTGGTCGATGCCGTACAGCAACTGATCGAGCGGATGCACTTTTGCGACACGACGACGCGCATCCGCGTCGGCGTAGCGCTCGAAGAAGCACTGCTAAACGCCATTTACCGCGGAAACTTGGAAGTCGGCTCCGACGATTTGCAGGAAGACCGCGCGCGCCTGCTACGAGGCGACGGCGCCAGCCTCGTCGAAGATCGCCGCAGCCAACCGCCTTACCGCGACCGCAAAACGCTGGTGCGAATCAGCCTCACTCCCGAAGAAGCCCGCTTCACCGTGCGCGACGAAGGGCCGGGGTTCGACGTGACGCCGGTCGCGAAGGCCGACGATCCGGCGGCCGTCGTGCGCGAGGGGGGCTGCGGGCTGGTTCTGATGCGCACCTTCATGGACGAAGTCAGCTACAACGCCGCCGGCAACGAAGTGACGATGGTCAAACGCCGTAATTCCGGCAACGGTTATCACGCCAACCGCTAACCGCGCGGCGCCAGCCCGGCAAAGCGATTGAGGTTAGGTTCATCCGGAACCTGCGTATCTCGCGGCCGCTGGTCGGCCAGCGATGGATTTTCTTAGTGATGCCTTTTCCAGGCTCTTCAAGAGGCGTTGGGAAGGCAGATTCCCCTGAGGAGCCGGATTCGTCAGGGCTTGCGCCCCTTGGCGTTCGTCCCGGGCGACGCAACTTTCGTCTGAACCCGCGATTTGTCCGCCTGGGCGTAGCTCTGCTTGAGCCGGGCGATGAATTGCTGCTCGGTGTAGATTCGGCCGGTGGGCTGGTTGAAGCCCTGGCCGTGGGGGGCTTGCGCGAGCATGTTGCCCATCGTCTTGCCCCAGGGCGTGGTGGTCATGTAATCGATCATCTTGTAACCGTCCGGTCCGGCGGCCAAACGCCCGAGGAGCGTTTCGGCGTCGGAGAGGCGCGAGAGATGATCGACTCGATCGTATCCGCCCGGCAGGCGCTCGATATCGCGCATGAAGACGCGGTTGTCGTCACTCCGCAGCATTCGCACCAACAATTCGCGATCGCCCGGAACCTGCTTGAGGATTTCGTCGCGGTCCGCCACCTTCCAACCGAGCTTTTCCAACTGGTCGAACACCGGCGCCACGTCGCTTTGCGAGAGCAAGTCGCCTTTGCGATACTTCTTCAAGGTCGAAAAGTGCTTTTCCGCCGTCTTTTGCACCTCGGCGAACGTCGGCCAAGGCGCGAGCGGCGTTGCTTTTTTGGCGGCAGGAGTTGGCTTTGCCGCACCCGGTTTCGGAGCGACGTTGGGGTTCAGAATGGTCAGCGGCTCTGCCGTAGCCGCAGACGCAAGTGCGGTCAGAGCGACGGTTAGAGCAATCGCGGCGCCTCGCAGCGAGCATTGATCGACCAAAGTTCCCGACCGCAAACAGGACTGCGAAACGAGCGGCATTGCAAAGACTCCTGTCCTGGACAGATGCACCGAGGACTCGATCCGAGCTGAATTGAAGGACCTTTCAAACATAGAATATTCGGCCCCGTCGCGAGTCTCTGTCGCGAGCGATTTTGCGATCGATCGGAAAAATCGCCCGGCGCTGGCCTGACGGCCAGCGCGGAATCTGTTAGCCTGGAATCCCATGGCCACTTTGGTTTACGCCGTCTCGCAGCCCGATTTGCCCCCCTTCAAAATGTCGGATCGATTCCGGCATGAAATTGCGTATTTTATGAGTCTTCCGGGCGAGCAGGGGGCGCCGATGGTCGCCGAGGGCGAATATTGGGTAAGTGAGGAAAACACGAGAAGATGGCTAGACGAGGGCGTCCTTTCGCTCGTCTCGCCGCTCGACAGCGAAAACCGGACGGAAGTTGAGTTGAGCGAAGAGCAGGAAGCTTGGCTCGAATGGATGCTCAATCACAAAGTCGAACGCGTCCGCTTACAGGCCTCGGCTGCAGAAAAGGCAAGCTTTTCTTGAACTGCGAACGCTGATTTCGTACACTTCCGCCTGATAGTCAGGCGGAAATGCGGTAGAAGGAGATACCGAAATGGCGGAATGCGCATACTTCGTGCAGGAATGTCCGACCTGCGGGCGAAACTTGCACATCCGAGTCGAACATCTCGGCAAGCGAGTCGTTTGCCAACATTGCCGGGGCCAGCTTTTGGCCGCCGATCGTTCCGCGTCGGCGCCCATAGAGCCTCCTGTGACTCCGCGCGTATCACTCATCGATCGGGCCGAAGAACTCTTGGATTTGGCCGATCAGCGCCGCAATTTGCCTCGTTAGAGATTTGCCTGCGTAGAGACGCGGCAGAGCAACACGCCTGATCGCACCAGCCGAGTCAGCTCTTTCTGGAATACAGCCCGGCCACGTACTCTTCGTAGCCGTTGTAAAGCTGCGTGGCGAATTCTTGGGAAGCGGCCGAGCCGGCTAATTCAAGCCCGGCTCTTTCGGCACGTGCTTGATTTTCAAGACCGCGATCAGCTCGCGGGACTTGATCTCTTTGGTCGTCTGTTCCCAGAGTTGGTCGTGATCTCCGAACACATGTTCCGGGCTGGCCTGTAAAGTCAGCCAGGCGGATTCTTCCAACTCGCGTTCCAGTTGGCCGGCGCCCCAGCCGGAATAGCCAACGAAAAAGCGGGCCGTGTCGTCGTCCCCGGTCGCCAACTCCTCAAGGTTGGCTTGGCTGGCGGCCACGTAGACGCCCGGCATTACGTCGATCTCGGATAGCGTCTCCTGGGCGTGCAAGGCCATCAACGGGCCTTCGACCGGTCCGCCCAGGCACAAGGGCGCGCGGCTTTGGCAGGTCGTCTCGCTGATTTGCTTCCAAATCTGCTGAATCGTGGCGTGCGTGCGGCGGTTGAGGATCAAGCCAGCCGCGCCTTCGTCGTCGTGCCGAAAAATCAACACGACTGCATGAAAGAAATTCGGGTCGCGCAACTCAGGCGCGGCAACCAGCAGATGTCCTTGCAGCGATTTCATGCTCACTTACTCACGCCAGCCAGCGGAGCGGATTCCGGATCGCGTCTGAGCATCAGCCAGGCGGTGGGCGCCAGAACGAGCGCCATTCCCAGAATCGTCAGCGGGTCGAACGAGCGCCCCCAGAATAACCGATCGAACACGACTCCGAAAACCACCTGCGACAATCCTGTCACCGAGACTTTCGCCGCGGGCCCGGCGGCGAAGGCCTTGGTCAACATCACCTGGCCGACCGTCGCCGTCAGGCCGATTCCCAGCAGGATCAAAAGCGTGGTCGGATCGTCGAGGCCGCGCGCGGGCGTTGGCCCGGCAAACCGGGGAAACAACATCAAGCAGACGAACAGACCGACGGCCGAGAAATGGACCACAATGGCTCGCGGATCGACGTCTTGCAGCCGGTGCAGGCCGAGCATGGCAACGGCCGTCGAGACGGAACTGGCCAAGGCCGCCATCGCAGCGAAATTGCCTTCGGCGAAATGCGGCTGCTCGACCAGTGCGACGCCCGCCAGCCCCGCAGCCAGCGAGAGCCAGAGTTGCGGCGTAGGCGCCTCGCTGAGCACGGGCCAGCTCAACAGCGCCACCCACAGCGGAAAGACATTGGTCAGCGTCAGCACGTCGCCGACCGGCATCCTCGGCAGTGCGAAGAATGTACAGACCAGGCTGACGCTGCCGGCAAGGCTGCGAATCCACAACGTGCGGCGTCGCCAAACCAGTTTCACCTTGGCCGTTCTCGCCAGCGCCCAGGCAAAGACCAACGCCAAGGCGGTGCGGGCCATGGCCACCACCAGCCAGTCGCAGCGTTTCTCCAGCGCGTGGGCCAAGGCACCCATGCAAGCGAACGACAAGGCGCCTGAGAGCATCCAAACGTAGGGCAGCGCAGATCGGTTGAACACGGTCCCCGTTGATTTCCTCGAAGCGTGTGGGCGGGTAGCTGGGGTCGGCGGGCAACATGCCGCCGGATGAGCGGGGGCTCGCTAGGCCGCCGCCGCAGTCGCGATTCGTCGCGTTCCGGCCTATTATAGCCGACGAGCCGAGTTCCTTGCGACGCCCGCCCTCGTCGAAACGCATTCGCCGGATTAGAATTCTCGCGGGGCTTGAATATTGCGGCCGGCGCGGCGTCGCGCGATCGGCTTGCGAGCCGGCCGAGGTCGGCGGCTCGGCCCTCCCGTTTCGAAGTCCGGTCCTGACGATGGTGCCGCTCATGAGACATCCCCTGCTGGCGCCTGACTTGCGCGAATTGATCGTGGAACGCAACGAGGCCGCGTTGCAAGAGTTCTTCGCCGGACGCCACCCGGCAGACTCTGCGGAACTGCTCGACGATCTGGAGCCGGCTGAAGCCCACTTCGTGCTCGACTTGCTGGGCGGCCGCGAACAGGCCGCCGTGTTTTCGTATCTCGAGCCGGAATTGCAGGACGGCGCGGCCGGCCTGATGGAACGGGGAGCCATCGCGTCGCTGTTGACGTTCATGTCGCACGACGAGCGCGCCGACTTCGTCAGCCGCTTGCCGCCGGAACGGGTCGAACGCATCTTGCCGCTGTTGGCACATGCGGAGCGCGAGGATATTCGCGCCCTGGCGTCTTACCAGGCAGGCACGGCCGGGGCGGTCATGACCAGCGACTATGCGACCGTGCCGGCCGAGAGCACGGCGGCGGCCGCGATCGACCGGCTGCGTCACGAGGCGCCCGACCGCGAAACGATTTATTACTGCTACGTCGTCGACGAAAAGCGGCGACTGATCGGCTTCGTGTCGCTCAAGGACCTGATCCTGGCGCCGGCCAATCGCCCGGTTTCGCAGATCATGCAGACCGAGGTGGTTTCGGTCACGGTCGACGAAGACCAGGAAGAGGCGGCCGCCAAGTTGATGGAATACGACCTGATCGCGCTGCCGATCGTCGATGCCGAAGGCCGGCTGGTGGGCATCGTCACGCACGACGACGTGATCGACGTGATCGTCGACGAAGCCACCGAAGACGTCTACCGCATGGGCGCCGTCGAACCGTTGATGGACAGTTACCTGCGTACGCCGTTCGCCACGTTGTGGGGCAAACGCGCCTTTTGGCTGGCGATCCTGTTCGCGGGCGGCTTTTTGACCACGACGGCCATGGCCCGCTTCCAATGGCTGACCGATAAGTGGCGCGATCTGGTGCTGTTCTTGCCGCTGATCATCTCGGCCGGCGGCAATTGCGGGTCGCAGTCGGCCACGCTGATCACCCGCGCGCTGGCTCTCGGCGAGGTCAAACCCAGCGACTGGTTTCGCGTGGTTTGGTACGAGATTCTGATGGGCGCCTCGCTCGGTTTGGCGCTGGGAGGCGTCGGCTTCCTGCGCGCCTGGTTCACGCCGCTGGAAGCCCTCAAAGGGATCGACGGCCTGGGCGCCGAGCACTTGCTCGTGAAGCTCGCGGCGGTCGTCGCCGCGGGGGTGGCCGCCGTCGTGCTCTGCGGCAACCTGGTCGGCGCCACCTTGCCCTTGGCCTTGAAACGGCTCGGTCTCGACCCGGCGTTGATGTCGAACCCGGTGGTCGCCAGCCTCGTCGACGTAACCGGTATCGTGGCCTACTTCACCATCGCTCAATGGATGCTCGGATGATGATGACCGACTTCTGCTATCTCGATATCGCCAAAATGATCGACCACTCGCTGTTGCAGCCGACGCTGACCGACGCCGAGTTGGAAGCCGGCTGCCGGCTGGCGCTGGAATACGACGTGGCGAGCGTCTGCATCAAGCCGTATTACCTGAAGCGCTGCGCCGACATCCTTGCCGGCAGCACGGTCAAGGCCAGCACGACGATCGGCTTTCCCCACGGCGGCCACACGACGCGAATCAAACTGCTCGAGGCCCAAGAGGCGCTCGACCACGGCTGCCAGGAACTCGACATGGTGGCGAACATCGGCAAAGCGCTCTCGGGCGACTGGCATTTCGTCCGCGCCGACATTCAGGCCGTCGTCGACGCGGCGCACTCCCGCGGCCAGATCGTCAAAGTGATCTTCGAGAATTGCTATCTGCAAGACGAGCACAAGATCCGCCTCTGCGAAATCTGCGGCGAAGTCGGCGCCGATTTCGTAAAAACGTCGACCGGCTACGGCTCGGGAGGCGCCACGCTCGAGGATCTCAAGCTGATGCGCCAGCACTCGCCCGCCGCCGTGCAGGTCAAAGCGGCCGGCGGCGTGCGGACATTCGACCAACTGCTCGAAGTCCGCGCCCTCGGCGTGAGCCGCGTCGGCGCCAGCCGCACCGCCGAAATGTTGGACGAGTGCCGCCGCCAGCTTGGCGGCGGCTAGCGCCCCGAACAATTGACGCTGCCGCACTCGTTCGGGTAGGCTCGTCGGAAGTGCGATTCGGCGGCCGCCTTCAGGACCGACGGCGGGCGATCACGTCTTTTCCGCGGTTGACGTTGAAGGCGAATGCTTATGGCTACAGCCGTCGAAATTGCCCGCGATCGCCTTGCCGGCCGCCATTCCGGCCGAAGAATGCGATCTGGCGCCACGGGCGTCCACGGTGTTCACCGATCGGCTCGCGGGGGGCTGGTTGAGCGTTTGATCAAATCGCGATTTGACGAGCGGCCCGACTTTATCGCAGGATCGCCGGCGCAAACTCTCGACGCGGCAGCATCTTAAGTTATGGTGCAGGGGGCCGAACTTTTGGTCCAAGCATCCTGTCTGGCTCTCAGCAGGCAGGACGCGTGCATCACGACAGTTCGAAACGAGATCGCCGCATCCGCGCTTCGCAAGGGCTGGACCGGGCGTGTATGATAGAACCAAACCCTGCGGCCTCGGGGTTGAGTCACTGCGGCGCAAACTGATGGCCTTGCCTCAGCACAAACTTCTGCAACTTTCTCCCGATGACGTAACGCTCGACGCTCCTGTGTCGGTGGCGATGGGAGCGGCTGCATCGAGGGCGTCTCAGGCGAGCGCCGAACCCGGTTCTTCGAGCGACCGGGACAGCGGTTGCCCGAAAGTCGAGTTGGTCGAAGGCAGCACGGGCGGATTGACCACGCAAACCGAGGCCCTGCTTCGAGTTCGGCTTCGGGCCGCGGCGCTGGTGCTGTTTCTCGGCTCGGGCGCCTTTCTGATCGAACGGCTGGTGGTCCGCGAGGAATTGGGCGCCAAAGACCCGCTGCTGCGGTCCGGGGCGCAGATGTTGCTGTGGTTCCACGTGTTCCACGTGGCGATGCTGGGCCTGACCACGCTCGTGCTGTGGCGGCGCTGCCAGCAGCTTTCGCTGCGGCAGTTGCGGCTGGCGGAACTGGCGATTTTCGGCTGGACCGCCCTGTTTTTTCTACGCGCGCAGCACTTCAACACGTTGTACTGCGTGACCTTATTGGGCCACGTCCCCAGTTCGGCCGGCATGTGGTACGTGCTGTTGTTCACCTACGCGATCTTCATCCCGAATAATTGGCGCCGGGCGGCGGTGGTGATGGGCGTGTTGGCCGCGGCCCCTGTGGCCTGGACGGGCATCGACATGGCGTTTTTTCCGGCTGTGGCCCAGGCGCCGCACGCTTATGAACACTTTCGCACGATGACGTTGATGATGCTGGTCGGCTATTCGAGCGGCGTCTATGGCACGTACATGATCGGCGCCTTGCGCCGCGAAGCCTACGAAGCCCGGCAATTGGGCCAGTACCGGCTGCGGCATCTGATCGGGGCGGGCGGCATGGGCGAGGTCTATCTGGCAGAGCACCGGCTGCTCAAGCGGCCCTGCGCCTTGAAGGTCATCCGGCCGGGCAAGGCGGACGACCCGAAGGTCTTGGCCCGCTTCGAGCGCGAAGTGCGCGCCACCGCCGGCTTGTCGCATTGGAACACGGTCGAGATCTTCGACTACGGCCGCACCGAAGACGGCACGTTTTATTACGTGATGGAGTACCTGCCGGGTTTCAGCCTTTCGGAGCTTGTCGAGCGCTACGGTTCGCTGCCCGCGGCGCGGGTGATCTACTTGCTGCGGCAAACCTGCGACGCCTTGCGAGAGGCGCACGCGGCCGGCCTGATCCATCGCGACATCAAGCCGGGCAATATCTTCGCCGCGCAGCGCGGCGGCGTGTACGACGTGGCGAAGCTGCTCGATTTCGGCCTGGCCAAGCCGCTGATGGCGAATGCATCGCTGCAGCTCACGCAGGATGGGGCCATCACCGGCTCGCCGCTGTACATGTCGCCCGAACAGGCCCTGGGCGAGATCGAGCCCGACGCCCGCGGCGACATTTACTCGCTCGGCGCCGTGGCCTATTTCCTGCTCACCGGACGGCCGCCGTTCGAAAGCGACAAGCCGATGAAGGTGTTGATGGCTCACGTTCGCGATGAAGTCACGCCGCCCTCGCACTGGCGGTCCGACATTCCCGACGACTTGGAGCAGGTGGTCTTGCGCTGCCTGGCCAAGCGGCCCGAGGACCGCTATCAGAACGTCAATAGCTTGGCACAGGCTCTGTCCGACTGCGCGGTCGCGGGCGACTGGAGCCGCGAGCACGCCGCCCGCTGGTGGTACGAAAGCGAGCACGCCCTGGCGGTCGCGGGCGGGTGAAGGGGCGGCTTTAACGGAGGTCCGGGCAAGATGAAGTTCAAAGAAATCGTGGCACGCCTTACCGGCATAACCTGTCCGATTTTCGGAGTATCATGGACGCCGCCCGAGCCGGAGATCGCCGCAGCGCGACGAGTGCTAACGTTTCTCGAAGATCGACGCGTCTTGTATGAGCCCTCCGAAGTAGAGATCCCGCCCCGCTGTGTCGACTCGGTACTTCAGATCCGAGAGCGATTAACAACCGAGCTATTGCGGGTGCGGCAGCCTTCAGAGTTCGCGGCCAGCCTACGAGCGATGCGTGCTGCTTGTCGAAGGTTTCTTTCGCGCGTGCAAGATGCGGATAGAGAGATAACCCAGTTTGGGAATCACCCCGGACATTTTGCAAGCTGGGTGTTTAATGATGCACTCGGACAACTGCGAGGCGTCTTTGGGATCCACATAGCGCAGTTGGCGGCGCGTCATGGACTGGATGTCGAGGACGATCTGGCTCGCATCGTGCCCGAACTCCCGGAAGGACAATAGTGTATGCGGCTGTTCGCCAACGGGCAGGTTCCCAATGCTACGGGTTCCTCTTCTCTGTCCGATGAGGCGGGCGGATGTGGCGAGATTGCTGGATCGTCGGAACGTCGATCCCGATTTTCTCGCACAAATCGAGCGCGGCGGCATGCAGATTGAGACGGTTCGCCGCCGCCCAAAGGTCGAGTTGGTTTCCGGCTGAATGGCACTTGAAGCAACGGTAAATGTTTCGCGACAAATTGACGGAAAACGAACGGCTTGCCGCCGAGGAAGAGCCATGAATTGGACAAGCCCCACGGAGTTGGCGTCCTGATTTCACCGAAGCTACGAACTTCAGCAATCGTAAGACTTCCTGGATCGAAACCTCGGATCGGAGTTTTGCGAAATCGATACTGCTCAATCGGTTCGCTCCTAACGCCAAGAATCGCGACCAGAGAAGAGGAACCCGTAGTTTTGGCGTCCGCTTTTGTCGTTGAAATCGTAGCCAAGCGATTGGCCGCTCAAAATGAGTCGCCAAGGGGAAGCGCTTTCGCTGCGGCGCCTGCCCAAGAATCGGCCGGCAAGCTATACTACCAGATTAACCTTCAACAAGTTGTCCGCCCGGCCGGCGATTGACATTCCCAGGTAATCCCCTTTCTGCGGTCCTCCACGACGAGAACGAGCACGATGACGGCAAATTCAGCTTCTGCCCCGCGGACGATGTTCGCTAAAATCTGGGACGCCCACGTGGTGCTGGCCGAAGAGGGCAAGCAAACGATTCTGTACATCGACCGGCATCTGGTTCACGAGGTGACCAGCGCCCAGGCCTTCGAAGGGCTGCGGCTGGCCGGACGCAAGGCGCGGCGGCCCGAGTTGGCGATGGCCACGCCCGACCACAACGTGCCGACGACCGACCGCAGTCTGCCGATCGTCGACCAGATTTCGAAACAGCAGATCGACACGCTGCGGCAGAACTGCCGAGAGTTCGGCATTCACCTGTACGACCTGGGCGACCGCAAGCAAGGCGTCGTGCACGTGATCGGCCCCGAACTGGGCTTTACTCAGCCGGGCGCGACGATCGTCTGCGGCGACAGCCACACCGCCACCCACGGCGCCTTCGGCGCCTTGGCCTTCGGCATCGGCACGAGCGAAGTCGAACATGTGCTGGCCACGCAAACGCTGTTGCAATACAAGCCCAAGACGATGGAGATTCGCATCGACGGCAAGCTGGCGCCGGGCGTCACGGCCAAGGACCTGATCTTGTACATCATCGGTCGGCTCACGACCGAGGGCGGCACGGGGTATTGCATCGAATACACCGGCAGCGCGATCCGCGCCTTGAGCATGGAAGAGCGGATGACCGTCTGCAACATGACGATCGAAGCCGGCGCCCGCGCCGGCATGATCGCCCCGGACGAAAAAACATTCGAGTATCTGCGCGGCCGCGAGTTTTCTCCCAAGGACTTCGACGCCGCCGTGGCCCGCTGGCGCGAGCTGCCGAGCGATCCTGGCGCGAAGTACGACCGGGTCGAAATCTTCAACGCCGCCGACATCGTGCCGCAAGTCACCTGGGGCACGAACCCCGGCCAGGTGGCGCCGGTCACCGCAGCCGTGCCGAACCCGGCGGAATTCGCCGACGACAACGAACGCAAAAGCGCGGCCAGCGCGCTGGAATATATGGCCCTCAAGCCCGGCACGCCGCTGACCCAGGTGCCGGTCGATCGGGTGTTCATCGGTTCCTGCACCAATAGCCGTATCGAAGACCTGCGGGCGGCGGCCGCCGTCGTTCGCGGGCATCACGTCTCGAACCACGTTCACGCGATGGTCGTCCCCGGCAGCGGGCAGGTCAAGGAGCAGGCCGAGCGCGAAGGGCTCGACCGCGTGTTCACCGACGCGGGCTTCGAGTGGCGCGAGGCCGGTTGCAGCATGTGTCTGGGCATGAACCCCGACACGCTCAAGCCTGGCGAGCGCTGCGCCTCGACGAGCAACCGCAACTTCGAAGGCCGGCAGGGCAAAGGCGGCCGCACGCACCTGGTTTCGCCCGCCATGGCCGCCGCCGCTGCGGTCGAGGGGCATTTCGTAGATATCCGAGAGTGGAAGTACAACAACTAGCGCAGTCAGAATACCGGGTGGCTGGGGCTGAGCCTAGGCGAAGCCCCAGTTTCGCTGGGGTATCGCTTCGCTCTGCCGCCAGCCACCCTTCGCACTTTGCAATTATCATCCGAAGCTTGAAAGAACTCGGAGTCGCGTAGCCAACCGCGAGGAGCCTCCATGAAACCCTTCACCCAACACACCGGCCTGGTCGCCTCGATGGACCGGCCGAACGTCGATACCGACCAGATCATCCCCAAGCAATTCCTGAAACGGATCGAGCGGACGGGTTTCGGCCAGTTCCTGTTCTTCGACTGGCGGCTGCTGGCCGACGGCTCGCCGAATCCGGATTTCGAATTGAACCGGCCGGAATACAAGGGCGCCACGATTCTGCTGGCCCGGCGGAATTTCGGCTGCGGCTCGAGCCGCGAGCATGCCCCTTGGGCGCTTGAGGATTTCGGCTTCCGCGTGCTGATCGCGCCGAGCTTCGCCGATATCTTCTACAACAACTGTTTCAAGAACGGCCTGCTGCCGATCCGGCTTCCTGAAGCCCAGATCGACGATTTGTTCCGCCGCGCCGCCGCTCATCCCGGCTACAAGCTGACCGTCGACCTGGAAAGCCGCACTCTTCGCGACGAGCACGGGCTGGAGTTGTCGTTCGAGGTCGACGATTTCCGCCGTCATTGCCTGTTGGGGGGCCTGGACGACATCGGGTTGACCTTGCAGCACGCCGATAAGATCACCGCCTACGAAGCGGCCCACGCGATGGCCTAGTAGGGTAGACATTCTTGTCTGCCCAGTGTCGATGGGTTTTCGGGAGGATTGTTGGCGGCCAGGCGGACGAAAATATTTCCCCGATCTACTGAAAGCCCCGACCATGACCGCCTCTCGACGCGAGCGGATCGAAGCCATGCTGGCCGACGACCCGCAGGATGCGTTCCTGCGCTACAGCCTGGCCCTGGAGTTGAGCAAAACGGGCGAGCACGATCGCAGCCTCGAATTGCTGCGAGAGTTGACCGTGGACGATCCGCCCTACGTGCCGGCGTTCTTTATGTCTGGCCAGCAATTGGCGCAGCTCGGCCGCGTCAGCGAGGCCCGGGCCGTCTTGCGCGACGGCATCGAGCAAGCCCGCCGCTCGGGCGATTCCCACGCTGCCGGCGAGATGAGCGAGTTTCTGGCCAGCTTGGGCAGCCTGGGAGAATGAGCAGGAGAGGAATCGCATGCCGTTCTCGAAATGACATATATTAGAGGCATGATCGACATCGAAGAATTCTGCGGTCCGGAATGGGCCGAATGGTATTTGATGACGCCTCGCGAGCGCTGGGACGCCACCGAAAAGTTGTGGAGCGTCTATCGCATGTTGGGAGGATCGCTTGAGCCTGAACCCGACGCGGACAGTCCTTTCTTCGATGCGGAAGCATCGAGTCCAATGCCTGCTGATGGGCGGCCAGGCGTGCGTGTTATACGGCGCAGCGGAGTTTAGCCGCCGGGTCAATGCCGCGATTGCCAGACCGCTGGGTCCCTCGAACCGTGCAGCACGGCAATGACCTCAACGCGGTCGTCGAAGATGACGTAGTACGCGAGGTAACGCAGCTTCTTAACACGGACCGCGCGCACGTCTTCCCAAACGCGGCCGTAGATTTCCGGGGCCGCTTCGATTCGCTGAAACGCCTCTGCCACGGCAGCGCTAAACCTCGCTCCCAGGCCCGGGCGAATCTCCTCCAGGCTCCTGTATGCCCGGCGTAAATCCGCCTCGGCTTCTGGCGCTACGACCAGCGGCAGACTCATGGCGCATTTTCGAGCGAGGAAAGAACCTCGCGCCACGGCTTGCCTGCGGAGGAATCCGGCTGAATCTGTGAGCGTCGACGCGCCAATTCCGGCAGATGCCATTCCGGAATCTCGCCGGGCTCGACCTCTTCCGGCAAGCTGTCCCAGATCTGCTCGATCAGCAGCAAGCGTTCCTGGACGCTAAGCTGATGAATGCCTAGAGATTCGAAGTCAAAGCCCACGGCCGCGCTCCAAAAACTTCGGTCAGTAGAAAGAATCGACGTTAGTATCATACCGCGTCTGCCGATCGCCGAACAGAACCGGGCGCCTGGCGGGCTGAAGATCGAGCGGCCGCCGCGGCGTCCTTGAAGCGCGAGTCGGAGCGTCCTCGTAGGTCAGGCTTTCCAGCCTGACTGTCAGGCTGGAAAGCCTGACCTACGGGCTGGCGAACAGCCCTCCGGTTACCTGGCCGCGTCGTCTTCTAGTTTTGGCGGAGCTTGGCTTCGGCTGATTGGGGGAATTCTTTGGGCTGCTGAGTCGCTCGCGGCGGGCTTGAGCCGCGTGAAGCCGCGCTTCGGCGACCTGCATGGCCGCGCGAGCTTCTTCGGCCGCCGACTTGGCTTTTTCGACGTTCGCCTTGCCGGTAATTACGGCAGCCTGGGCGCGGGAGAGAGTTGCTTGGGCTTCGCGAAGTTTTTCTTCCTTTTCGTCCACCGATCTCATATCGACGGCTTTTTCCACTCGGGCGAGTTGGTTCAAGCGGTCGAATACCTTCCGTTGGAAAGAAAGGCTGGAAGTTGCCCCTTCGACGTTCGCTTCCAATTGAACCCTCTGGGCCATCGCGGCGTCGACGTTCGCCTCGGCAACGCGGACTTTTGCGGCTTCCCGTTCGACCTCCGTCTGGGCCTCGGCGACGTCGGCTTCGGCGGCGGCTTGCAGTTCGGTTCGCTCGAGGGCCAGGACCTCCAGCATCGCCTTGGCGCGCTTGAGAGCCCGTTTCGCTTGGCGCAGCTCTTTCTCCTTTTCTCGAATGGCAGTCAGGGACGTCGCGCCTTTCTCGTAAAGCTGCTGGCAGAGAGCCAAGTCTTGTTCGGCGGCCTGGCGGTCTTCTTCGGCAGCTTCGAGGTCGAGCTGCGCCAGCCGCTCGCGGGTCCTGAGGTCGAAGCCGCCGTCGGCGGATGCGGCGGCTTGGTCGCCCGTCGAGTGCTCGTCCGATTTGCGCGGCGGCCCTAAAGACTCGTCGCTGCTCTCGCCGTTGTCCTGCGGGGCCGCCGACTGCCCAGTTCTCACGGTCTCATAGAAGCGCCTCGTGACCGGCTTACGTTCGCCGTTTTCCACAACAACTTCTTGGACTTCGCGCACGCGAAGCTCTGTGCCGGGCGGCAGATCTACAGGCGGCGGCGGACTGAGCGCGGTCCCTGGCTGCGGGACGCGGCCCGCAGGCGCCGGCGCCGGAACCGGCGCGGCCGCTGGGTTATTGCCCGGGCCGACCCACCGCGCGATCACGATTTCCTTGCCGTCTTTCACCACCGTCTCGTACACGAAGCCCGCGCCGGCGCGTTCCGCCGACGGGTTGAGCAACTCGTCGATCCGCGAATCGACGATCGCGTCCTTGCGCTGCTCGCGCTGGGCGATCGCTTGCTCGATCTCGGCCAGGCGGGCTCGGAGCTCGTTCAATTCGGCTTGTTGCAGCCGCTGCCGCGCGTCGAAACTCTGTTCGACCAGCGGCCGCAGCTTGTCGCGAATGGCTTGGCGATCGTTGGCTTGCGGGCCGGGACTTTGCTGCGTAGCTTGCTGTAGGAAGTCGAGCGCCACGCGGGTCGCGCGCTGCGACGCTTCTTGGTACTGCTTCTTCGCCGCGTCGAGCGGCGGAAGGTTGGATGCCTGATTCGAGGCGTTTGGAGCGGCGGCCGATTGGCCGATCGGTTGCTCGGCCGACAAATCTTGGGCGCGAACGCGATGAAATGCCAGACTGCCGCCGGCGGCCAAAGCAAGGGCCAAGATGGGAAAGGTTCGCTTCACGGCTGTTTCTCCTGACTGGGAGTTGAAGGGGCTGATTCCGAGATTTGGGCTTTGAGTTCGTTCGCGTCGTTTTTCAATCGCTCGATTTGCCCGGTCAACGAATCGTTCCAGAGATCGTCGGCGTCTGCGGCGCGCAATCGCTCGACGTCCGAAGACAGCCGCGTGAGCAATTCGTCGATGGAGTCGTCCCAGCGGGCGTCCTGACCGGCCGCAGGCGCGGCGGCCGCCGCGTGCTGTACCGGGGGGCTGACGCCCCCCGCTCGCCTGGTTGGTTCTTCGTGCGGCGCCGGGGGCCCTTTCCAGGCGGCGATTCCGCCGCCAACGAGCAGTAGGATGATCGCGACGGTTATCGCCGGCGAATAAGACTTCCGCCGCCGATCTCGCTCTAAAAGCGACTCAGGCAGAGCCATCCTCGCCGGCTGCTGCACGTGGGCCAGGCATTCCTCCAATAGGTCCGCCACTTCGGCGGCGGAGTCGAAGCGTTGCGACGGCTCCTTGGCCAGCAGGCGCTCGACGAGCCGCACCAGCCAAAGCGGAACCGCCGGGTTCAGCTCGCGCAGGTCGCGCGGCTCGCTTTCGCAAATCTTGCGCAGCACGCCGTAAGACGTTTCCGCTCGAAACGGCGAACGGCCGGCACACGCGGCATAGAGCACGCAGCCCAGGCTGAACAGGTCGGCGCGGTGGTCGAGCGGCTCGCCGCGGGCTTGCTCGGGCGACATGTATTGCGGCGTGCCGGCGATCACTCCAGAGCGAGTCAGGCTAGCGTCGTCGACCGCTCGTGCCAGGCCGAAGTCGGTGATCTTGACCCGTTCGACCCCTTCTTCGAGCAAGATGTTGGCTGGCTTGATATCGCGATGCACCAGCCCCTGAGCATGCGCGGCGGCCAGCCCCGCGGCCACCTGGCGACCAACCCGCAACACTTCTTCCAAGGCCAGCGGCCCGCGGGTTCGCAGCCGGCTTTCGAGCGAAGGGCCGCGGACGTAAGGCATCACCAGGTAAGGCAGCCCGTGCGTCTCGGCGACGGCGTGAATGGCCATCACGTTGTCGTGAACGACGGCCGCCGCGGCCTGCGCCTCGCGCGAAAAGCGGCGCCGGGCCGCGCCGCTGTCGGCCAGCCGCGGCGAGAGCAGCTTGATCGCCACGTTGCGGCTCAGGGCCGCGTCGAAGCCTTTCAGCACCACGCCGTTGCCGCCCGAGCCGATGATGCCGGCGACTTCGTAATTCCCCACGCGGCCGAGCATCCGCGGGTCGTCGGTCGGGTTCAGAAACGGCTTGATGGCGGCCAATAGTAATGCGCCGTCGACCGCCGCCTCGGCGGGCCGGGGCCACGATTGAGTGCCTTCGGCCGGGCCGTCGAGCGGCGGGCCATTGAGCGAAGGGCCCTCACCCCGGCCCTCTCCCAAGGGGAGAGGGAGTCGGAAGCCCTCGCCCCGGCCCTCTCCCAAGGGGAGAGGGAGCCGAAAGCCCTCACCTCGGCCCTCTGCCGAAGCCAGCGGAAGGGTGCTCGGCGCCAGGCAGTCGCGCGCCGCCGACCACCAGCTTTCGTCGGCCGCACGGACTTCGAGTTCGCGGCGGCAAGCAGAGCACTCGCCGAGATGTCTCTCGAAAGCGGTTGCCTCGGCGTCGCTCAGTTGACCGGCTAGGAACCGCTCGATGGTTTCAGCGCCGCAGGGTTCTTGTCGTTGGTGGGGTCGCACGTCCATAGCCTTATTCCGAGTTTTGCCACTCCAAGACGATTTGCCGCAGCCGCCGCATCACGCGGCTGCGGGCGGCATAGACGGCGCCGGGTTGTTTGCCGAGGGCGGCGGCTGCGTCGGCGATCTCGCGGCCTTCGACGGCCGTCAGCCAAAAGGCGTTCCAGGTTTGCGGTTCGAACTCTTCTCGCACACGTCGCGCCGCCCATTGAAACACTTCGCGCCGCGACTCGACCAGGAGCATTTGCGATTCGGCCGAATCGTCGGCGCAAGCGGCCAACAAGTCGCGTTCGGCCGTGTCGCCCGAGCACTGGTCGGGCGACCGGCGCGAAAGGGCGTTGACGATGGCATTGCGGGCGATCGTCGTCAGCCAGGTGCGAAAGCGGGCCCGCTCGGCGTCGGGCCGCCAGCGATCGACGGCCCTCGCCACGGAGCCGAACACCTGCTGCACCACGTCTTCGGCGTCGGCGTGTTGCAGGCCCTTGGCCAGGGCCAGGCGATAGACCAGCGGCCGGTAAATCTCCAGAAACTCGCCCCACGCCTCGCGATCGCGGCGGTCTTTCAACCGCACGATCAGGCTCAAACGCGTTTCCGGCGATTCGGTCATGTTTGGCGGCTCCCGCTCCTTCTATTACACACCGCGGCCGGGGAGATCTGACAGCGAATTTTGCCGAAAATCTCCAAGGTTCGAGCAATATCGACGTGAACGTGAGCGTGGGAACGATCTTCTCGATCTTTCGCCGCGACGCGAGCAACACGGCCAACCCGGCCTCCGACGTGTTGCAGCCGGGTCGCCGGCAAGTGGCCGCGGGCTACGTGCTCTACGGTTCGTCGACGATGCTGGTCTATTCGACCGGCTTTGGCGTCCACGGCTTCACGCTCGATCTGTCGATCGGCGCCTTCGTGCTCAGCCACCCCAACCTGCAAATGCCGACGCGCGGAAATCTCTACTCGGTCAACGAGGCCAACTCGGCCAGCTTCCCTGCCGCGTGCCGCCGCTATCTCGATTGGCTGCGATCGGGGCAGGCGGACGCCGTTTATTCCTCGCGCTATATCGGTTCGCTGGTGGCCGACTTTCACCGCACGATGCTCAAAGGGGGCGTGTTCCTCTATCCTCCTACCGAGCGATACCGCGACGGAAAGCTGCGGCTGCTCTACGAGGCCAATCCGATCGCTTTCCTGGCCGAGCAGGCGGGTGGAAACGCCACCGACGGCCGCCGCCGCATTCTGGAGATCGAACCCGATGCCTTGCACCAGCGCACGCCGCTGTACGTCGGCAGTCGGTTCGAGATGGAAAAGCTGGTGCAATTTCTGGCCGAGTGATCGCTCGCCCATCGACAACGCCAGCGCTCGCCGCGAGGTGCCGGGCGGAGCGAACGTTTTCGACCCCAACGTCTTCGTCGGCGCCGGCGCGGGCAACGGAATTCTCACGAAAGCGCGCCAAGCGCGCGGTGCGGAACACTTCTCGCGAAAAACGCGCGCTTTGCTGCCTCAAAGGCGCGCCAATCCGCACGCCCGCACATCTGATTGCTGTGCTGTTCGAGCGAGTGCAATAGCGCGGCCGGCACGCGATTCAAACCGCATTTGGCCCGCCCGGCGTCGACCGATAGACTTGCCTGGCTTTTCGAGTGCGAAGCTGACTGCTGGTCGTGGAGTCTGGCAGCGGCGCTCGGAACGGTTCTTACTTCGAAACTGGGAGATGACAAGCATGGTTATCAAGAACATCGCCGGCGCCGCGCTGGCGGCGGCATGCGCCGCGGCGTTACTGCTATCGGTCGACGCGGCGCTGGCCCAAAAAACCAAGGGCAAGACCCGCCCCGCCGCGACCAAACAGTTGATGAAAGGCATCGTGCAGCCGAACTGCGCGGGTCTGGGCGCCTCGCTGAAGGACAAGGGCCCGGCCGACGATGAAGCCTGGAGTCTGGCCGAAACTCGGGCGGCGTGCCTCAACGAAATGAGCTACTTGTTGATGGACGACGGACGTTGCCCCGACGGGGACTGGGCCAATGCCGCCAAGACGTTGCGGGCGGGCAGCGAAGCGGCGCTCAAGGCGCTGGCAGGGAAGGATCTGGCCGCGGCTCAAGCGGCGTTCAAGCAAACGACCAGCGCCTGCGCAGCCTGCCACAAGGCCCACAAGAAGTAAACTGGCGGAAGAGAGCCAGGAAATCGGCCAACGGCGACTGCGGGCGTCGTTTCAAACGCTGAAGGCGGTTTTGCGCTCTTTCAGCCGTTTTGCGCTTGAGGTCGCCGTTGGCTTCTCTTTTCCCCGGCTACCGCACCGAAAGACGACCTTTGGCGTTATTACCACTTCCAGGGGCGATGGTGGTACTGGATGCCCAATCGCCGCTGGGTCTATTGGACGGGCGACCGCTGGATAGCTTCCGCCAGCCCGCAAGCCGCGCGCCGTTGACGGCTTCCGAAAGCCAGCGCCCAAGCGTCGGATCAGACCGGCCGAACCGTGCGTGTTATTCCTCGGCTTGGCCGCGGTCTTTGCGGTTGAGTTCGGCGTCGTTGTCCTTGACGAACGTCCGCACTTCGTCGCCGAAATCGAGCAGCCGCTCCCACTGCTCGGCATAAAGCGTGACGGGCATGCGCTGCAGGCCGTAGACGCTGACGGCGCCTTTAGCACTGACCTTGCAATACAGCGAGCGGCGGCCTTTGGCTTCGGCCGCGGCCAGCAACTTCGAGGCTTCTTCGACCTTCAATTCGCCGGCGGCCAGCTTGGCCAAGATTTCGTCTTTATTCATGCAGAGCTCCCACGCGCCGAGGTTTCGGTTGCAACGCTCTAGGTTTTAACGCGAGGCGAGGAAGTTTGCCAGGGCCGAGCGAAATGTCGACGCCAAGGGCGTAGGTTATGCTTCAGCATAACCCTCTCGCCGCCAACAGTTATGCTAAAAAGCATAACCTACCCGTTACCGGCGCCCGATGGTCGCTATTCGTGCCGCAAGGCTTCGATCGGATCCATCATCGCGGCGCGGCGAGCGGGGTAGAGCCCGAACACGACGCCCACCATCACCGAAACGCCGAAGGCCGCCAACACCGACCAGGGCTGGATCAGCGGCACCAAGTTACGGATCGCCTCGGGCAAATCGCTGAACAATTGCGGCGAGAATTGTTCTAGCGCCTTCTGAGCAAGCCACACGGCCGGCTTGCACAAGAAACCGAGCAACATGCCAAAGATGCCGCCGGTGGCCGAGAGGACCACCGTTTCGATGAGAAATTGCTGCACGATGTCGCGGCGCTTGGCGCCCAGCGCGCGGCGGATGCCGATCTCGCGCGTTCGCTCGGTGACCGTCGCCAGCATGATGTTCATGATGCCGATGCCGCCTACCAACAGCGAAATGCCCGCGATGACCGCCGACAGCCAGCGGAACATGGTTTGCAGAACTTCCGCCTGCCGCAACAGTTCCTTGGGCACGATGATCGAGTAGTCGACCGACTTGTGAAACTTCTCCAGCAGGACCTTGATGACGTCGGCCGTATCATCGACCTCTTTGATGTCGCCCACGGTGACGGTCATCTGGCTGAGTTGGACGATCTCGCCCTCGCGGCTGCCGGCGCGGGAGGTCAGCACCTGGTCTCCGATGCGGGCCCGCAGCGTCGACAGCGGAATATAGACGTCTTTGTTGTAATCCTTACCGCTGAAGCTGCCGCCAATGTTGCCCGAAGCGGCGCGCTCCTGGGTGACGCCGATCACCTGGTAGAAGTCTTTGTCGACTTGGATTGCGCGGCCAATGGGATCTTCATAAGGGAACAACTGCACGGCCGTGCCGTATGCCAGCACGCAAATGTTGTCGACGCGGTTCAGATCGCGGTCGGTCAGAAAGCGACCTTCGGCCAGTTGCAGATGATTCATGTCGAGATAGGCGGGCGTGCAGCCCAGGAGGCTCACCTCGCAGGTTTTGTCGAGGTAGCGAACCTCTTTCAAAATCTCGCGCAGCGGCACGGCGCGGCGAACGGTCGGCACGGTCGAAGTGATGCGCTTGAAATCGTCGCGCAAGAGTCCGTAAGAGACGAAAAAGCTGGACTGCGCGCCGCCCGACTGATTGCCGGCCGGTTTGATGCTGCGGATGATGATATTGGTGGCGCCCAGTTCTTTGATCTGCTGCTGGGCCTGGTAGCTAACGCCTTCGCCCATCGCCACGAGCCAGATCACGGCCGTGACGCCGATCATGATGCCCAGCACGGCCAGCCCTGAGCGCAGCTTGTGCAGCAACAGGGTCTTCAGGCCCAGCCGCAGCGTTTGAAAGAATTTGGAACCCAAGCGATCAATCCCGGTGGTTCATGGATGCGCGGCGATCGGTCACGCTCTATTGGCGCCGAACGCCGCGCTTTTCAGTTGGCGAATCGGAGCGGCAAGCATCGCGTGTGCGATCAACCGGCGCCGCCGCCTGCGGCCGGCGGGCCGCCAGGGCCTCCTCCGGGTCCGCCAGGGCCTCCCGATCCGCCTCTGCCGCCTTGTTGTTGCATTTGTTTGCGGCGTTCCTCGGCCGCCTTTTGCTCGGCCTGATCGACGAAACTGTCGCCGTTGGTATCCATCATGCCGAAGAACTGACGCCCTTGCTCGGGCATCTCTTCCTTGCTGATCTTTCCGTCCTTGTCTTTATCGAGTTCGGCGAAGTTCATCCGACCTCGCCCAGCGCCGCCGCCGCGACGACCGCCCCCGCCGGGTCCGCCCGGCGGCCCGCCTGCCATGTCGTCCGGTCCGCCACGTCCTCCGCGTTTGCCGCCGGGACCTCCCGGGCTGGCTTCGCCGGGGCTCATGGGAGCGTCGCCCGGCGCCGCGTCGCCGAACCGCTTTTTGACGTCAACCCCGCCCTCGTTTGTCGCCGTCTCCTCTTCGCGCGCCTCGGGCATTTCGGCCCGCGGGTTTTGCAAAACGAGATCGCCCTCCTTGAGCCCGTCCTTGATTTCAATCTCGGTGTCGTTCGTGCTTCCGAGCACCACGTCTCGCCGTTCGATCTTCTTGGCGGTTTTGACCCAAGCGTAGAACTTGCCGCCTTTCTCGACCACGCATTGCACGGGCACTTGCAGCACGTCTTTAAGTTCCTGCACCAACACTTCAACTTCGGCGGTCATACCAGGCTTCAGTCCATCGGGGTGGCCGTCGATCTTGATGATCGTGGCGTATTCCTTGACGTTGCCCGAGAAGAAACTATTGGGTTCGGCCTGATTGGCGATCGAGGCCACGGCGCCTTGCAACTCGCGGTCCTGGATTTTGACCACGGCGCGCATGCCGGGACGCAGGCTATCGACCTTCGACTCGTGGACCAGCGCCTTGACCTGCATGTTTCCCAGATCGGGCAGCCGCAAAATGGCCTGAAACTCGTTGACCGAGGCGCCCAGGTCGATCTTGGGGCCTTGTTGGCCAAATCGCGAACCGCCGGAATCGTTGGCGTAGACGACCATTCCGCTTTGTGGAGCGAGGATCGCGCACTTGGACATCTGGCGTTCCAGCCGTTCGAGCTTGGCCTTCTGCAAGTCGTATTCGGCCTGGGCCGACCTCATCATCGCTTCGGCGCTGTCGCGCGTGCTCTCCAAGGCTACCAGCGTCTTGTCCTTGGTGTATTTTTCCAGCACGGTTTTCGCAGTCTGCGCGACTTTCAGGTTCAGCTTGGCTTGTTCAACCAGGTATTGCTTCGATTCCAGTTCCAAGGGGTTGGCGTAGGCCTTGCGCAGCATCTTCTTGGTGTATTGCAACTGGTTCTCGGCAGTGCTCAGATTCTGCCGGGCCACGGTGATGTTGGCTTCGCACTGCTCCATGAGCTGGATAAAGGTGCCCTTGGCATATTCGTCAACGGCGATTTTGTTGGCAGCCCAGGTTCGCTCTTCGGTAATCTTCTTCGCCTCGGCGGTCGACACCACGATTTTCTGAGCGTTGACCTGGTCTTCAATCATCGAAGAATCGAGTTGCACGAGTTTGTCGCCCTTTTCCACGTGCGTGCCGTCCTGGATGATATCTAGAATGGTGATCGGGCCGGGCACTTCGCACTTCAGTTCGAGATTACGAGCGCTTTCGACGTTGCCGTCTTCGGTGACGGTAATCACCAGGTTGTCGCGTTTCACCGCCGTGGTCAGCAGATGGCGGCCGGCGTCGTCGCTGGACAAGTAAAAGAACTTGAAGTAGGCCGCCCCGCCCCCCAAGGCGATGAGGGCCAAGCCGAGCAAGAACACGAATGATCTTCCCGCCCCGTCGCCGCGCGGGCGACGCGGTTCTAGCGAACTCTCGTCGAAGGCGCCGCCGTTCGACGCAACTCGTTCTTCGGCCGTCATGGCGCACATGGGCTTGATCTCGGCAGGGAGGTCGGATTTTGGAACGACAATGCCACGCTAGCTAGTGCTTGCGGCGCGGCAAAAGGTTACGCCCGACGCTGTTCCGTTCAGAAGTTGGCGGGCCGCCCAGCAACGCGGGGTTTCGCTGGCAAGCTTGGCGATTGCGGTGGGACCAGCGGTTTCCGCCTGCAAGTACCCGTCTCACGTCTGACTGCTAATTGTTTCCTCTCGGGCTTGCTTTTGCAAGTTAATTTTTCGCCGCAAGCGCTTGGCGCCAAATGACCTGGAGCGGCCTTACTTGCAAACGCCGGTCGCAACCGCCAAAATTCTGGCATTCGGCTGCCATGCCCCCCGCGCCTGCTGCACGCCGGGCGAGGCGCAATTATGCTTGAACGACGAACTTCCACTTCTGCCCAGGCCTCAGACAAGGAGCCCGTTGCCGTGACGCACAAGCCAGGATCCAACCGCCGCCAGTTTTTGCAGGCCTCGGCCGCCGCAGCGGCCGCAGCGCCAACGATCTTGCCCGCCAGCGCCTTCGGCAAGCCGGGCGAGCCGGCCCCCAGCGACCGCGTGGTCGTCGGTTCGATCGGCACGGGCGATCTTGGCCGCCGCCACCATTTGGCCAACAAGCTATTGCCGAACAAGCGAATCGAAGTCGCCGCCGTGTGCGACGTCGACCGCAACCACCGCGACCAGGCCGCCGCTGACGTGCTCAAGCGCACCGGCCGTCGGGTCGAAGTTTACAAAGACTTCCGCGAGTTGTGCGATCGGCCCGAGATCGACGCCGTACTGATCGCCGTGCCCGACCATTGGCACGCGCTATGCGCCATCTATGCGATGGAGTCGGGCAAAGACGTCTATTGCGAAAAGCCGCTCACGTTGACCATCACCGAAGGCCAGAAAATGGTCGAGGCCGCGCGCCGCTACGGCACGGTGTTTCAGACCGGCAGCCAGCAGCGCAGCGACCGGCGGTTCCGCCTGGCCTGCGAACTGGTGCGCAACGGCAAGATCGGCAAGCTCCAACGCGTCGACACCTACATCGGCGGCATCGATTCTGGATCGTGGCAGACCCCGACCACGCCTCCGCCGGAACTCGATTGGAACTTCTGGCTCGGCCCCGCCCCTTACGCCGACTATAGCCCCAATCGCTGCCACTATCAGTTCCGCTGGTTCTTCGACTATTCGGGCGGCAAGATGACCGACTGGGGCGCTCACCACAACGATATCGCCCAATGGGGCATCGGCGCCGATGGCTCGGGGCCGGTCAAGGTCAAGGGCGCTGGCACGTATCATCCCGACGGACCACACGACGTGCCGGGCGAATTCGACGTACAGTATACCTACGCCAACGGCGTCGAACTCTTCTGCCACAGCCAGGGCGAAAACGGCGTCAAGTTCACCGGCAGCGACGGCTGGGTGTTCGTCAGTCGCGGCCGCATCGAACTTTCGCTCGGCGGCAAGAATCTGAAGAAGTACGAAGACATCGTCAAAGATTTTCCGCACGAGTCGTTCGCCACCAAGCTTTACGAGAGCCGCGACCACCACGAGAACTGGCTCGACTGCATCCAAAGCCGCGAGCGGCCGATTTGCGACGTCGAGATCGGCTATCGCTCGGTGACGGTCTGCCATTTGGGCAACCTCGCCATCAAGCTGGGCCGCGAACTGAATTGGAGCCCCGAGAAAGAACAATTCGTCGGCGACGACCAGGCGAACCTGCTGGTCGGCAAGCCGATGCGGGCGCCCTGGCATCTGTAAAATTTTTAAGAGTCAGGAACCACGGATGGCACGGATAACACGGATGTTCGAATTCCAACATCCGTGTCATCGGTGTAATCCGTGGTTCATCCAGTGGCGTCGTTGAGGCTCGCGACTACCGGACATGGGTCGATTCACGATCAGAAGAACAACACGAAAATAAGGGTGATTGATTATGGAATCCCTAGAAAAACTTTGCGAGCAACTCGGCTCGAACGATCAAGTGCAGGTCTATCACGCCAAGCGAGCCTTGGCCCAAATGACGGCGGCGGTCGGGGCGCCCGGCAAAGAAGCGGAACGCGCCGAACTGGCCGCGGCGCTGGCTAAGGCCGAAGCGGCGACCAAGGCTAAGGACGACAAAGACAAGACTCCCGTGCCGGTCTATTCGGCCCGCGTGCGCGGCGAACTGGCCCGGGCGGTGAGCTTAGTCGGCGGCGACATGGAAGTGCCCGCCTTGAAGCAGGAATTGGCCGACTTCGACGCGCGTGAAATGGCGCGGTTCGCGCTCGATCGCCTGACCTGCCAGGCCGCAACCGACGCGCTGGCCGAGACGGCCGTCAATGCGGTCGGCGCCGAATTCCGCGTCGGAGCGATCAACGCCCTCGGGCGCCGCAACGGCTCGGGCGCGGTCGACGCACTGAAAAAGTGCGCCGCCGACGCTGATTCTCACGTCCGGCTGGCGGCGGCCGAAGCGCTGGCCAACCATGCCGACGCCGCTGCCGACGCGCTGCTGATCGAGGCCGGCAAGCAGCACGGCCATCGCGCGGCGCTCAGGATCTCGAAAGCCCGCATTCGCCTGGCCGAGAACCTGGTCCGAGCCGGACAAAAGGACGCCGGCAAAGCGATCTACCAGAGCGTCGCCCAAACCGCGCCTCGCGAGCCGCAAAAGAAAGCCGCACAGCAGGCCCTCGCGCAGCTCGGCTGATTGGCGGTGGTTGCCCGCTCCGAACGCTTGCGCCAATGTAGCAGGCTCACTCCGTGAGCCGTCGCCAAACCTGCGACAAGAGTCTTAACCCAAGCGTCGCGGGCGGCGCCCAAGAGTGTGCCTGCTATTTTTATTGGCGCTTCGCCGCACGAGATCATTGAGAAAGCGAGAATCTACGGATGGAAATCAGCGTCAGCCCGGATCTGCCACAGCAACTCGAAGCCGACGCGCTCGTGGTCGGAGTGTTTGACGGCGCCGGCCTTGCCGGTCCGGCGGCGGCGATCGACCAGGCGTCTGGCGGCGTGTTGAGGCGGCTCGTCGAGGCCAAGGAAATCAGCGGGAAGCTTTACGAACTCACGCCCATCTGGACGGCGCCGAACGTTGCGGCGCCGCTGGTGCTGGTCGTCGGTTTGGGCGAGCAGGCGAAGTTCGATCGCGGGCTCGCGTTTCGCGGGGCGGCCGCCGCCAGCCGCTATCTGGCCGCCAAGCCGCGGCGCCGCGCGGCTTTCGCGCTGGCGGACGGCTTGAGCGAAGCGGTGCTCGAAAGCGCCGTGGCCGGCGCCGTCGTCGGCTGCCAAGGGCAAGACCTCTACCGCGCCGAAAAAAACCGCAACCCGTTCGAGTCGCTCGTCTGGCTCGGCGCGGATGAACAAGCCGTGCGGGCCGGGCAAATCCTCGGCGAAAGCGTGAACCTGACCCGGCGGCTGGTCGACGAACCGCCGCAACAGATTTATCCCGAGTCGTTCTGCGACCGCGCCGCCGAAATGGCCCGGCAGACCGGGCTGGAGATCGAAATCTGGGACGAAGCCCGGCTCCAGCGCGAGCGGGCCGGGGCGCTGTTGGCCGTGGCGCGCGGCTCGACCAGGCCGCCGCGGCTGTTGATCTTGCGGCACTCGGGCGGAGCGGCCGGAGCGGCGCCGCTGGCGCTGGTCGGCAAGGGGGTCACGTTCGACTCGGGCGGATTGTCGCTCAAGCCGAACGATTCGATGAAGACCATGAAGTGCGATATGGCGGGCGCCGCCGCGGTGCTCGGCGCCATGCGGGCGATCGCGCTCTTGAAACTGCCCGTCAACGCGATCGGCCTGGCCGGGCTGGTCGAGAACATGCCCAGCGGCTCGGCGATGAAGCTGGGCGACGTGCTCGCGGCCCGCAACGGCCGCACGATCGAAGTGCAGAACACCGACGCCGAAGGCCGGCTGGTGCTGGCCGACGTGCTCGACGTGGCCGTCGAACGCGGCGCCGCGCGGATCGTCGACCTGGCCACGCTCACCGGCGCCTGCGTCGTGGCGCTCGGCACGGACGTGGCCGCCTTGATGTCGAACGATCAGCCGTGGTGCGATCGCGTCGCCGGGGCCGCAAGCACGGCCGGCGAGCCGCTCTGGCAACTGCCGATGTTCGCGGAATATCGCGAAGGCATCAAAAGTGAAGTCGCCGACATCCGCAACACGGGCGAAGGCCGCTGGGGCGGCGCGATCTCGGCCGCCAAGTTCCTGGAAGAATTCGTCGGCGGCACGCCCTGGGCTCATCTCGACATCGCCGGTCCCGCCTTCCTCGAAAAATCCAAGCCTTGGAGCGACTCCGGCGCCAGCGGCGCCTTCGTGCGGACACTCGTCGAACTTGCTCGGGCCGAAGCGGCGAGCGGCAATCGGTAGGGTGGGCACTGCCCACCGGAAGTCAGCCCAGCGGTTAAGTCGCCTGTTCTGGCGCCCAGCTTCGCGCGAAACCGGCGCATGTCGGCGCTACAAATGCAACGCATCGCGCACGTTGACAGTTCAGTCCTCCTCCGTTCCAAAACGCGTTGCGGCAGCTCTGGCGGGCTACAGAACTTAGCGGGTTTTGCGCATCGAATCTTGTCCAACCGCACGTGGTTTCGATCAACGCGTCGTTAGAGCGAGTCCAAAGATACGACCGGATGCCCCTTGAAAACGGTCACGAGGCGCTCGTCCGCCGTGAGCAGTTCGCAGCCCTCGCGTTCGGCCATGATCACATAAAGGCAATCGTACACCCCGAGACGCGAGGCGGAGGAAAGATCAACGGCTTTTGGCATCAATGGAATCAACGAATGGATTTCCGGCGCCGTCGAAAGAATGTCTGCAAAGAATGCCGACGCCATGGGAGGCTGGATTAAGCCTTTGCGCTCGGCTCTGGTCAACGCATGGCCAACTTCAGGCAGGAAGCTTTCCGGAGCGAGGAATTCATGGGCCCGATTTCGGAATTCATCCCGGAGTCGGCGGGCTCGATCAGATCCAGGCTCTTTGAGAACCCATTTCAACGCCACCGAAGCGTCGAGGATGTACTTCATGCCTCTTCTCGAACTTCGCGGATCAATTCGACCGCCACGTTCGTTTCTTTAAGCATCTTTCGCAGCGATTCGGACCGCTCTTGAACCCGTCTCGCGACGACCGGATCGACCGGGCGCCGTGCCGCGATGCTTGCGCACAGCGATTCGAGATCGTGCATGATTTCCGCGGGAATGCCGGTTTCCGTGCTCATGCTTCCATTGTTCGACATCTTCAGGACCGCGTCAACGATTCACCGGCGGAAACTGAGCCAGGTAGCCGGGGTCGATCTTCTTCAACCAGACGTAATCGCGGTCGATTTTATGCGGCGAGACCAGGATCGAATTGAGATTGGCGCGAATCGATACCGCCAACAATGCGACTCCCGCCGTCAGAAACCAAACCACGCGCCAAAAGAGCGGAATCGGCAGGGCGCTGCCTCCCAATGCCCCGACGATCGAAGCAACGCAGAATAGGAATGAGAACCCGCCGACCAAGATCGCAAATCTCCGTTGGCGGCGATGGCGCCCGCATACGCCGATTTCGATCTTTGCGGTCTCCATGACGAACAGCACGATGATGGGCCAGATCGGCAGCATCAGGAAAAAAATCGGATCGTGCCAGCGCAGCGTGAGCTTCAGCCGCCCCGCTTCGGCTGCGGCATTGCACTTCGCGCAACGGTCGGGCAGCACGGCGCCTTTGCGCATCACCAGCAAGTCGCCGTCTCGCCACACGCCATCGCCGGGCTCCGTTAATACCCGGTTCAGCGGCAAATCGTATTTGGGCGCGGCGTAAGGATTGACGTCTTGCATGCCGATCACTTAAGAGGCAAGGAAACGTTTCATGGCGGCGCGGCGTCCTGCCGCTTGGCCGCCGACACGGCACGATCCAAGGCCCGCATTTGCTCCGACATCAGCCCGAACTTTCCATTGCCGACCACTAGACAAAGCACTACATAGCAGGGCGTTCTCTACGGAGAATTCCCTTTATACGTCGCCACATGGCGCCGCCACGTCGACCGTACCCCCTAGTCGTTTTGCCGGCCGGCGGATTACACTGACCGGTTCGTCCGGGCGCCGTCTCTGCCGCCCGTGTCATCCGAGGCATTCCGCCCGCCAATTGCCGATGAAATCGATTCAGAAATTATTGGTCGCCAACCGCAGCGAGATCGCCACGCGCGTGTTTCGCACCGCCCACGAGTTGGGCATCCGCACCGTGGCGATCTACTCGCACGAAGATCGCTTCGCCCTGCACCGCTTCAAAGCCGACGAAGCCTATCAGGTCGGCCATCCGGGCGAGCCGATTCGAGTCTATCTGGATATTGACGGCATCGTCAAGCTGGCTCAAGAGCGCGACGTCGACGCGATCCATCCGGGGTATGGCTTTCTGTCGGAGAACCCGGATTTCGCCCGGGCTTGCGAAGCGGCGGGCATTCTTTTCTGCGGGCCGTCGCCGGCAATTTTGGATCAGCTCGGCGACAAGATCGTGGCCCGCAAAATTGCGGAGCAGGCCGGCGTGCCCGTGTTGGCCGGCAGCAGCGAGCCGCTGGCCGACGCATCGCAGGCCAGCGAACTGGCCGAGCGGCTGGGCTATCCGGTGCTGCTCAAAGCGGCCAAAGGAGGCGGCGGGCGCGGCATGCGGGTGGTTCACCGCGCCGAAGAGTTGGCCGCGCAGCTCGAACAAGCGCAGCGCGAGGCGAAAACCGCCTTTGGCAGCCCCGACGTATTCCTGGAGAAATTCATCGCCCGCCCGCGGCACATCGAAGTGCAACTGATGGGCGATAAGCACGGCAATCTCGTACATTTATACGAGCGCGATTGCTCGGTGCAGCGGCGGCACCAAAAGGTCGTGGAGATCGCCCCGGCCATCAATCTCGATCCGGCCTTGCGCAACGAGATATGCCAGTCCGCGCTGGCGATCGGCAAGGCGGTCCGCTACGAAAGCGCCGGCACGGTCGAGTTCCTCCTCGACACCGAGGCCGACAAGTTTTATTTCATCGAGGTGAACCCGCGAATTCAGGTCGAGCACACCTGCACCGAGCAGATCACGGGCGTCGACCTGGTCAAATGCCAATTGTTGGTGGCCCAAGGCGCGCGGCTCGACGATCCGGCGATCGGCCTCGGCTCGCAAGACGCCGTGCGCACCGAGGGCTATGCGATCCAGTGCCGGATTACGACCGAGGATCCGCTCAACCACTTTCGACCGGATTACGGCCGCGTGGCCCATTATCGCTCGACCGGCGGGCCGGGCGTGCGGCTCGACGCCGGCACCGCGTTTTCCGGCGCGGTGGTCACGCCGTATTACGACTCGCTGTTGGTCAAGGTCATTACCTCGGGCCGTCGCTTCGCCGACGCGGCGCGGCGGATGGAACGCTGCCTGCAAGAGTTCCGCATCCGCGGCGTCAAAACGAATATTCCGTTTTTGATCAACCTGGTCACGCACCCGCAGTTCATCGCCGGGGGCTGCACCACCCGGTTTCTCGACGAAACGCCCGAGCTGTTCCAGTTCGTGGCCCGCCGCGACCGGGCCACCAAGTTGTTCATGTACCTGGCCGACGTGCTGGTGAACGGCAACCCGCTGGTCAAAAAGCGGCCCGAGCAGATTCGCCGCGAGCCGGCGCCCGTGCCGAAACTGGACGACGAGATCGCCCTACCGCCGGGCACGCGGCAGCGGTTTCAGCAGTTGGGCGCCGAGAAATTCAGCCAGTGGATTCTCGAGCAAAAGCCGCTGCTCTTGACCGACACGACGCTGCGCGACGCGCACCAGTCGCTGTTGGCCACGCGGTTGCGGACGCACGACATGCTGCAAATCGCCGAGGCTTACGCCAAGCAGCATCCCAAGCTGTTCTCGCTCGAGATGTGGGGCGGCGCCACGTTCGACACGGCCATGCGGTTCTTGAAAGAGTGCCCCTGGCAGCGGCTGACCGACCTGCGCGAAAAGATTCCCAACGTCCTGTTCCAGATGTTGTTAAGGGCCTCGAACGCCCTGGGCTACTCGAACTATCCCGACAACCTGGTGCGGGCCTTCGTCGAAGAAGCCGCCTCGGCCGGCATCGACGTGTTTCGCGTCTTCGACTCGCTCAACTGGGCGCCGAACATGCAAGTGGCGATGGAGGCCGTCGAGCACGCGGGCGCCATCTGCGAAGCGGCCATCTGCTACACCGGCGACGTGCTCGACCCGAAGCGGACGAAATACAACCTCAAGTATTACGTCGCGCTGGCCAAGGAACTGGAAAAGATGGGCGCCCACATCCTGGCCATCAAAGACATGGCCGGGCTGTGCAAGCCTTACGCCGCCGAACTGCTGGTACGCACGCTGAAGCAGGAAGTCGGCATCCCGATCCACTTTCACACGCACGACACCAGCGGCGTGCAGGCGGGCGCGATTCTCAAGGCGGCCGAGGTCGGTCTGGATATCGCCGATGCGGCCTTTTCGTCGATGTCCGGCCTGACCTCGCAGCCGAACTTGAATTCGGTCGTCGAGGCCCTGCGGTGTACGCCGCGCGAAACGGGGCTGAACCCCGAGCGGCTGGAACGGACGGCCGAATATTGGGAGGCGGTCCGCGATTTCTACGCCCCGTTCGAAACGGGCATGAAGGCCAGCACGGCCAGCGTGTACCAGAACGAGATGCCCGGCGGGCAGTATACGAATCTGTTCGAGCAGGCCCGTGCGATCGGCCTGGGCCCGCGCTGGTACGACGTCTGCCGGATGTACGCCGACGTGAATCAGCTCTTCGGCGACATCGTCAAGGTCACGCCCTCGTCGAAAGCGGTCGGCGACATGGCGCTGTACCTGATCGCTAACAATCTTTCGGTGGCCGACGTGCTCGACTTCAATCGCGAGTTGAGCTTCCCCGAATCGGTGATCGATCTGGTCTCGGGCCGCATGGGCCAGCCGCCGGGCGGTTTCCCGGTGAAAGTGCAGCAGCGCATATTGCGCGGCGAAAAGCCGCTCACCGAGCGGCCGGGCGCCAGCTTGCCGCCGGCCGATTTCGACGCCGTCGCCGCCGAGTTGGAAAAGCGGCTCGGCCGGCCGGCGTTGCGCCGCGAGATCGTTTCGCACATCATCTATCCGCGCGTGGTCAGCGACTTCATCACGCACCAAGACACCTACGGCGATACGAGCATCCTGCCGACACCGGTCTTCTTCTACGGGCCGCAGACGAACGAAGAACTGGCGGTCGAAATCGAGCCGGGCAAGACGCTGATCATCAAGTTCCTGACGATCGGCGACCCGCATCCCGACGGCACGCGGACGGTGTTCTTCGAACTCAACGGGCAGCCTCGCGACGTGACCGTGCCCGACACGACGCTGGAAGCAATCATCGAGCGGCGCCCCAAGGCCGAAGCCAGCGATCCCAAACAGGTCGGCGCCCCGATGCCCGGCATGGTGGTCAACGTGGCGGTGAAGCCCGGCGATCGCGTGTCGCAAGGGCACAAGCTCTTGACGATGGAAGCCATGAAGATGGAAACCACGCTCTACGCCGAGCGCGATGGGCAAATCGCCGAAGTGCTGGTGCAAGCCAGCAGCGGCGTGGAAACCGGCGATCTGGTGATCCGCTGGGAGTGAGCGACCAGGTCGCAGAACGGCGAGCGGGGGGCGTTAGCCCCCTGGTCCGAATGCGGAGTGCGGACAGGAACGCGACAGGCAGAAATATCCGGCAGTCGTCGGGGCGCCGGCGCATCCACTCATTGCGATTAGATTCAATTCCGGCTTTCCGCCTCACAAATGCGAGGCAACCGATCGTGCATCGCTCCAGCGACTGGAATTTGCTCGCCGCCCGAAAAATGTTGGGAGTCATGCGTTTTTGGCGCGAAATCGTTGACGGCGTTGCAAAACGCGGTTACTCTGGCAAAAACTGATTGCGGCCCCCATCGGAAGGGGCGGCCGCGCAAAAATCGGGGCTTGCGCCTGCCGGGCAAGGACGGCCGTCGTCGTGCAGCAGCGCCGGCTCGCAAGAGCGCCAGGGCAGTTTCTCACATGAACGACCAGGCAGGAGTCGGCAGCTTTTGGCGCGAGGCCGTTGGCCTGCGCGCTGGGGCCTCTTTCGACTCGCTGTTTGTTCGCGTCCTGTCATCTCGCCGCAATTGTTCAAAGGACTAAGCGATGCCGATTGAATCGTTCTTTCTGCGCCGAATCCGCAAATCGACAGGTCGTTCGCCGGGGCGTCGATGGCTTTTCGCCGAGCAACTCGAGGAGCGGCGTCTGCTGACCGCCGATCCGATCGTCACGGTCGACACCAATTTCGGGAACTTCCAGATCGAACTGTTTCCGGATGCCGCGCCCATGACGGTCGCCAACTTCCGGAGCTATGTGGAAAGCGGCGCGTACACGAACTCGATTTTCCATCGTTCGGTTCCGAACTTCGTCGTGCAGTCGGGCGGGTTCACCTCGCCGAGCGATACTTTCACCAGCACATCCCAATTCGCGACAATCCCGACGAATGCTCCGATTCCCTTGGAGTACAACCTGCCGAACATCCGCGGCTCGGTGGGGTTGGCCAGGACGAGCGCCCCGAATAGCGGCACCGACGAATGGTTCGTCAACACGGTTGACAATACTCAGACGCTCGGCCCATCCAACGGCGGCGGCTACGCGGTCTTCGGCCAGGTCTTAGGCGACGGAATGCAGGTGCTCGATGCGATTGCGGCGTTGCCCACCGATGCTGCAGATAGCAGTACGTTTGCCACGTTGCCCCTCGGGGCGAACAATCAACTCGTCCGCATCAGTTCGATCACGGTAGGTTATGGGATCGAAGGCACGGTCTTCACGGACTTCAACGGCAACGGAGAACTCGATCCGGGCGAATCGGGAGTCGCGGGTCGCACCGTATTCATCGACAACGATGGCACGGGCGCTCCCGACGCCAGCAATCCGTCGACGACCACCGACGCCAACGGGCATTACTCGTTCAGCGGGTTGGCGCCGGGACCTTATTCGGTGCGCGAGGTCGTCCCAGCGAACGTGACGATCGCGGAATCCTCCCAAACCGTTACCGTGACCTCCGATCACGGCGCCACGGGCGTGAATTTCGCCGAAGAACCGTCGATCACCGGCACGGTCTTCGTCGATCTCAACGGAAACGGTCAACAGGATCCCGGAGAACCCGGGTTGCCCGGGCAGATCGTGTACGCGTACCGTGACGGGACGTTCTATCCCGGCGGCAATGCTCCGTCGACGACCACCGACGCCAACGGCCATTACGCGTTCACGGGCTTAGCCCCCGGCAGCTATACGGTTCGCGAAGCCTTGCCCGCAAACGTCTCGCTCACTACTGCGGCGCCCAACGTCAACGTGACGGCTGGCGCCACGGTTTCAGGCGTCGATTTCGGAGAGCTGCCTTCCATCACGGGCACGGTCTTCAACGACGAAAATCGCAATGGCCATTTGGATCCAGGAGAACACGGCGTGGCCGGACGCACGGTGTTCATCGATGAGAACGGTACGGGGAAAATATCAGCAAATGACCCTTCTGCCGTCACCGATGCCAACGGCCATTACGCGTTCTTGACGCTGCCGCCGGGAAGTTACGTCGTTCGCGAAGTCTTGCCTTCAGGCGTGGAACTCACCACCCCGCTGCAAACTGTCACGGTGACTGCAGGCCAAGGCAGTTTCGACGTGAATTTTGGGGACACGATTGTGACTGCGCCAAATGAGCGTTTCTTATATGCGATCTACCAGGACATTCTCGCTCGCGCTCCCGATTCCGCCGGACTCGCGTTTTGGACGCAGCAGCTTGCCGCTGGCGTCGCGCCCAGCGTCGTTGCCGCAGCCTTATCGCATAGCGACGAGTATTACGCCAATTTCGTCGTCAAGCCCGGCTATCTCAACATCCTGGGCCGCGCGGCCGATGATGCTGGACTCGCCTTTTGGACCGCACGCTTAAGCACGGGCGTCAGCGACCAGCAATTCGAGGCCGCATTGGTTGCTTCCGACGAGTTCTACGCCAAGGCGGGCGATAACTTTGATTCTACTCCCGATGCCGATGACACGACGGTGACCGAACTCGACCACAACGCCGACTGGATCGCCGGGGTCTACCAAACGCTCTTGCACCGAGCGGCCGATTCAGCCGGCGCGAGTTACTGGCTCGCGCAACTGGGCGGCGGCCTGAGCCGCGAACAGGTGGCGCTGGCCATCGCCGACAGCCGCGAGTTGCAAGTCGCGACGATCGACCAGGATTACGTTCATTATCTGAACCGCCCCGCCGACCCGGCGGGCGTGGACTATTGGCTGCAACAATTCGCCCATGGAAAGCAGGACGAGGATCTGATCGCCGGCATCGCCGGTTCGGCGGAATATTACCAGAAATATACAGCCTAAAGGCACTCGTTCCGCCTTCTGGCCGCTTTACGACCCTCTTCGCGCGTTCCGGCGGCGGGGGCGTCTGCGGGCTCAATGAGAGTTCCTCTCCCGCGGCATTCCAGGCGGGCGCCCGCCTGACACTGGCAATCTTCGGTCACGGCCAGCGTCATTCCGCTTTTCTCGCAGACCAGAATGTCGCCCGCCTTGGGCTGCTGCGAGGTGTGGACTGTACTCATGGCTCTGCTCCTTTTGGTTGAAGCGCCCCCGCATCGAAGAGCCCGCAATCGGCGCGCCGCTTCCGCTCGCGTTCGCTGGCGTCGGCCGGCTCGATCAATTATCGTCTGGGAAGCGACGTCGACGATCGACGTCGCGGCTACGCTCCCGAAGGATCTCCTATGCTTCGCTGCCAGCCTTGCCGTTCGTTTTTTGCGCTGCTCCTGCTGTCGGGTTCGGCTGCATCTTCCGCCGCGGCGACGCCTCGCACCTCCCCGCCGGCGGGCTTGCGCGAAAATACGCCGAGCACGCATGCGCTCAAGGGCGCCCGGTTGGTCATCGCGCCCGGCAAAGTCATCGAACGCGGCACGCTAGTGATTCGCGACGGCGTGATCGTGGCGGCCGGCGCCGAGGTTACGGTTCCGCCGGAGGCCCGCGAGCACGATTGCCGCGGCAAAACGATTTATCCCGGCTTCATCGACGCGCTCGGCGAACTTTCGGCCGAAGCGTCGAAGCTCGGCGCTTCCGACAAGCGCGGCGCCGGCTATTGGAACCCGAAGGTTACGCCGCAAGTCGACGCCGCCACATGCTACGGCATCGACGCTGAGAGTAACGAGAAGCTGCGTTCGCAAGGCATTACCGCGCGGATTGAGGCGCCCTCGGCGGGCATTATCAAAGGCACGAGCGCGCTGGTTTCAACCGCAGACGCATCCGGCGGCCTCGCAATTCTCAAGCCGCGAGTGGCATTGCACCTGATGCTCACGCCCTCGCGCGGCGACGATCTCTATCCCAAATCGCCAATGGGCGCGATGGCCTTGGTGCGGCAAGCGTTTTACGACGCTCGCTGGTACGCCGACGTGTGGCAAGCCTACGAAATGCAGCCCGGCTTGCCGCGACCCGAGCGCAACGACGCGTTGGCGGCCTTGCAAGCTGCTGCAGCGGGCAAAATGCCGGTTGTGGTGCGCACTCCCGACGAGTTGTACTCTCTGCGGGCCCATCTATTGGCAAAAGAATTCGAACTGACCGTGATTCTCGAAGGCTCGGGCCGCGAGTATCGCCGCGTCGAAGCGCTCAAAGCCACCGGCTTGCCGGTGATCCTGCCGCTGGATTTTCCCAAGGCGCCGCGAGTTGTGACGCCCGAAACGGCCATGTCGGTCTCGCTCGAAGACTTGCTGCACTGGGATCTGGCGCCCGAAAACCCCGGCCGACTGTCGGCAGCGGGGATCAAGATCGCCTTCACCACGCACGGGCTTTCCGACGCCGGTGAATTTCTTGCGGCGGTACGCAAAACGGTCGATCGGGGCCTGTCGCCCGAAGCCGCGCTTGCGGCGCTGACCACGACGCCCGCCGAACTGCTCGGCGTCGGCGACCGCTTGGGAACGCTCGAAGCGGGCAAGATCGCCAGCTTCGTCGTGGCCGACGGCGACTTGTTCGACGACCGAACGAAGCTGAGCGAGACCTGGGTCGACGGCGAGCGGCACGAACTGCAGCCCGCGCCGCTGGCCGATCTGCGAGGCACGTGGGAAGTGCAGCTTGCAAAACCCGATGGCGGTACGGAAACCTTGACGATCCAACTCGGCGACGAATCGAACAAGCTTACCGGCAAGATCAAACGGGGCGAGCAGGAAGTCGCCCTCACACGCGCCTCGCTCGACGCCGCTCAGTTCTCCGCCCAATTCCCCGCAAAATCGCTCGGCTGGGAGGGAGTGTTGCAGCTCAGCGGCACGATCTCGATCCCGCCGCAGGGCGAGCCGCCCGCAGAGCAACCGCCGAGTTGGTTGGGATTTTTGGTCTGGTCCGGCGGCGAGCGATCGCCTTGTTCCGCTCGGCGTGCGGCGGCCTATGACGAGAAGCAGAAAAAGCAGCAGGAGGAGGCAGCGCCGTCGAAGGACGAGAACGCGGCGGGCGAAGAAAAACCGCCGGACAAAACTTCCAAAACCAAAACGGCGCTTTATTCCGTGAATTTCCCGCTCGGCGCCTTTGGCGTGTTCGGTCCGCCCGAGCAGCCCAAGGCCGTTCTGTTCCAGCACGCGACGGTTTGGACTTGCGGCCCGGCGGGCGTCGTCGAAAACGCCTCGGTGCTCGTGCGCGAAGGCAAGATCACGGCCGTGGGCGCCGACATCGACATCCCGGCCGACGCCGTGCTGATCGAGGCGGAAGGCAAGCATCTCACGCCGGGCATTATCGATTGCCATACGCACATCGCCACTGACGGCGGGATCAACGAAATGGGCCAGACAATCACCGCCGAAGTGCGGATCGGCGACTTCATCGATCCGAACGACGTGCAGATTTATCGGCAATTGGCCGGCGGGGTGACTGCGGCCAACGTGTTGCACGGCTCGGCCAACACGATCGGCGGCCAGAACCAGGTGATTAAGCTGCGCTGGGGCGCTTTGCCGGAAGAATTGAAGTTTTCCGGCGCGCCGCCGGGGATCAAGTTCGCCTTGGGAGAGAATGTCAAGCAAAGCAATTGGGGCCCCGGCACGCGTTACCCGCAATCGCGATTGGGCGTCGAGCAGGTCGTCGCCGACGCCTTCAACGCGGCGATCGACTATCGCCGCCGCTGGAACGAGTGGCGCGAAGAGCCGACCGGCTTGCCGCCCAGGACCGATCTCGAACTCGAAGCGCTCGTCGAAGTGCTCGAAGGCAAGCGATTCATCCACTGCCATAGTTACCGGCAGGATGAGATTCTGGCGTTTCTGCGCACTTGCGAACAGTTCGGCGTCCGCGTGCGCACGTTGCAGCACGTGCTCGAGGGTTACAAAGTGGCCGACGCGATCGCCAGGCACGGCGCCGGCGGATCGAGTTTTTCCGATTGGTGGGGTTACAAATTCGAGGTCTACGACGCGATTCCCTACAACGGCGCCATGCTGCACCGCGCAGGCGTGCTCACGTCGTTCAATTCGGACGACGCCGAACTGGCCCGGCGGCTGAATCTGGAAGCGGCCAAGGCCGTCAAGTACGGCGGTCTGTCGCCCGAAGCGGCGCTGCACTTCGTCACCATCAATCCGGCTAAGCAACTCGGCATCGATCGGCGGGTCGGTTCGCTCGAAGCGGGCAAAGACGCCGACCTGGTCGTCTGGAGCGGTTCGCCCTTGTCGAGCTACGCGCGGTGCGAGCAAACCTGGATCGACGGCCGCAAGTATTACCCCGGCACGTAAATTGCACGACAGCATTACCGGAAACAGATCCGAAACATATGTAAGTGAAGTGATAGGCGGCAATTATGGCTATTGCATTGCCCGACGGCCGATTATTGTCCGAT
>Ga0307373_10001836_pt1 | contig 39240 bp, 39 predicted proteins | sample OX2MG_FD_202534 | JGI IMG/M metagenome (GOLD analysis project Ga0307373, IMG submission 202534) | Soil microbial communities from Risofladan, Vaasa, Finland - OX-2 | ecosystem: Environmental > Terrestrial > Soil > Coastal area > Acid sulfate soil | place: Finland: Risofladan, Vaasa | collected...
GGCGGAAGCGCGGTTGCGCACCGGGTTCGCCCGCTTGTTCCGCGAGCAGGAGCTGCCGATCGACGCCTGGAATCCGGCGCAATTGGTACTGTTCCCCGAGCTCGCCGACCCCGCGCTGCCGCCCGAGCTCGCCGACCCCGCGCTGCCGCCCGAGATCGGCGCGACCGCCTGGGCCGCGCTGCATGCCGGCGGGCGGGAGGTGATGTGCGGCACCGCGCGCATGGTGGTGCGCCGCAAGGGCGAGGCGGCGCCGCGCGTGGTTGCCTGCACCTTGCAGCCGTACGAGCCGGGCTTCGATCTCGGCGCCAGCCTGGCCGAGGCGGCCCGCCCGGTGGTGCTGAACCATCCGCATTGCGCGCGCTTCTGCGTTTTCGGCGCGGCATCCTGCAGCGCGGGCGGCGAGCAGCCCGCGCCGGCCGAAGGTCACGGGGCCGCGCCCTGAGCAGCACCCCGTCTTGCGGGGCGGCACGCACGCGGCCATGCTCGTGGCCGCATGGCACGAACGCGCGTATTCGACGAGCAGCAGGTGCTGGACCGGGCGATGGCCCTGTTCTGGCGCCAGGGCTTCGAGGCGACCTCGATCCAGGACCTGGTGGAGGCGGTCGGCATCAACCGCGCGAGCATGTATGCGAGCTTCGGCGACAAGCGTCAGTTGTTCATCGCGGTGCTGGACCATTATCTGACCCGGGTGAATGGCGAGCGGCTGGCGCTCCTGGCCCGGCCGGGGTCCGCCGTGGCGGCCATCGCAGCGTTTTTCGAGGCGATCATCACCGCGTCCCGGGGCACGGAGAAGCATCTCGGATGCCTGATCACCAATACGCTGACGGAGCTCGCGCCCAGCGACCGGGAGATTGCGGCCAAGCTGCGGGCGAGTCTCGACCGGGTGGAAGACGCCTTCGCGGTGGCGATCCGGCGCGGCCAGGAGAGCAACGAGATAGCCGCCGATCAGGACCCGCGCGCGATGGCCCGCTTCCTGGTCGGCACTGCGCAAGGGGTTCGGGTGCTGGCCCGCGGCGGTGCGACCCCGGCCAGCCTGCGGGAAATCGCCGCGGTCGCGCTCCGCGCGCTGCGCTGACCATCCGGCCGGGGCCGCCGCCACCGGCTTGACGTTGTGGAACGAACGTTCCAATACTCGGGCCGCTCAATCGTATCGAGGAGACTGACAATGTCGATCGCCCCCCTCACCGCGTTGTTCCCCCGCCAGACGGTGCCCGATCTCGCGGTGTCCACGGTCGGCGGCGGCACCTGGCGTCTCGCGGATCAGCGGCCGGAGCATTTCACGATGGTCGTGTTCTATCGCGGCCTGCATTGCCCGATCTGCGCCACCTATCTGCGCGATCTGGACAGCAAACTCGATGACTTCGCCAAGCGCGGCGTGAGCGCGGTTGCGATCAGCACCGACGATGCGGCACGGGCCGAGCAAACCAAGGAGAAATGGCGGATCGGGAACCTGCCGATCGGCTATGGGCTCGATCTCGACACTGCGCGCCGCTGGGGTCTCTATGTCTCCTCCGGGCATGGAACCACCTCGGCCGGTGTCGCGGAGCCGGCCTTGTTCGCAGAACCGGGACTGTTCGTGATTCGCCCGGATCGCACGCTCTATTTTGGTACCGTGCAGACGATGCCGTTCGCCCGCCCACATTTTGCGGACATTCTGGGGGCGCTCGATTTCGTGATCGCGAAATCCTATCCGGCCCGTGGCGAGGTCACCGATCCGATCGATCCGGCACGGGCCGCGTGATGCCCGCGCTGGCCGGCATTCGCGCCTGCGTGTTCGACGCCTACGGCACGGTGTTCGACTTCGCCTCCGCCGCCGCGTCCTGCCGCGACGTGCTGGGGGAGCGGGCAGGCGCACTGACGGCGCTATGGCGCGACAAGCAGTTGCAATACACATGGCTGCGCTCGCTCCAGCACCGCCACGCCGATCTGTGGCAGATCACCGGGGATTCGCTCGATTACGCGCTGGAAACGCTGGGTCTCGCGGACCCCGCGTTGCGGCAGCGGTTGATGGATCTCTATCGCACCCTGACCGTGTTCCCCGAAGTGCCGGAGACGCTGCACCGGCTGCGCGCGGCCGGGATCAAGACGGCTATCCTGTCCAACGGCTCGCCCGCGATGCTGGCGAGCGCGGTGGCGGGCAACACCTTGGGCGCGCTGCTCGATGCGGTCATATCGGTCGAGGATGTCGGTGTGTTCAAGCCCGATCCTCGGGTCTATCAGCATGCACTCGACCGGCTGGGCGTGACGGCGGAGGAGGTTTCGTTCCAGTCGTCCAACGCATGGGACGCCTACGCCGCCTCGGCCTTCGGGATGCGGGTGGTATGGTGCAACCGCTACGCGCAGAAACCCGAGCGCCTGCCGGGACACCCCGATCACATGGTGACAACGCTCGCCGACCTGCCCGCGCTGGTCGGCGCCGCATGACATAAACGGGAGGAAACGGCCAATGGTTGCGATCCGCGAAAAGACCATGGTGAATATCGATCTGGAAGGCCATTGCGAAAGCCACACCCTGACCCGGGTGCGCATCCGCGAGCACGAGATCACCATCGACGAGCCGGCGGCCGGCGGTGGCACCGATCTCGCGCCGACGCCGCTCGGCACCTTGCTCGCTTCCCTGATCGGCTGCACCAACGTGATCCTGCACAAGATCGCCAAACGCGACGGTGTGCCGATCGAGAGTATGGACGTGACCGTCCACGCCATCCTCGATCGCCGCGGCACGACCTTGCAGGAGGACGTGGCGGTGCCGTTCCCCGACATCGCGCTCGGCATCAGCTTCGCCACCGCGGCCAGTCCTGAGCAGGTCGCGCGGTTGCGCGCCGATCTCGGCCGGTTCTGCCCGGTCTCCAAGATCCTGCGTCAGGCCGGCACGAGGATCGAGGAAACCTGGAACGTCACCCACCGCTGAGAGGACACGGTCATGCCCTTCATCCCCGGTCTGCCCGAGGGCGGCAGCCTGCTCGATCTGTTCCGCGCCTTTCCCGACACGTCGCGCCCACTGATCGCGTTCCACGAGGTGCTGCTGCGCGGCCCGTCGCCGTTCTCCGAGGCCGAGCGCGAACTGATCGCGGCCTATGTCTCGGGGCTGAACGGGTGCCGCTATTGCTACGGGGTCCATACCGCGACGGCCGAGCGGCTGGGGGTGCAGGCCGGGGCGGTGGCGGCGGCGCTGAAAGACCTGGCGAGCGCGCCGATCGATGCGCGGATGCAACCGGTGCTTGCTTATGCGGGCAAGCTCACCGGCTCGGTTCGCGGAGTGACGGCGGCGGACGCGCGCGCCATCCTGGACGCGGGCTGGGACCCGACGGCGCTGTATCACACCGTCGCGGTGACGGCGCTGTTCAACTTCATGAACCGGCTGGTGGAGGGAAGCGGGATCGAACTCGATCCGGCCTATGTGAAACCGGCGGCGGAGCGGCTCGCCGATCGCGGCTATGGTGCGCTGATCGAGATGCTCGGCCGTCCGGTACCTTAGGCGCAGCGGGGCCCCGCATTACCGCAGCAGCTTATAGCATGTAGGCGATATCGGAGCTGGCGGTGGGGTAGCCGAAGATGGCCGCCTTGACCTGATCGGCCGACAATCCGGTCCGAACCGCCAGACCAAAGAGGTTGATCACCTCCTCGGCATGCGGGCCGATGAGGTGCGCGCCGAGAATGCGTTCGGTCCCCTCTTCAACGAGGACCTTGTATCCAGCGCAATCCTCGCCAATCCGCCGCGCCGTGTACCAGTCCGCAGTCTTCTCGTGCTGCACACGGAACCGCAGGTTCTGCTTGCGCGCCTCTTCCTCGAGCAACCCAACGCGGGCGAGCGGGGGAATCGTGAAGACGACGCTGGGCACGCCGAGATAGTTCGGTCGCTCGCGATTGCCCTTCAGCATATTCGCCGCGACCGTTTTTGCGTCGTGGCTCGCCACCGGCGTCAACGGCGGGCCGCTCGATGCCGCGTCGCCGGCGGCGTAGACCGCCGGATTGGAGGTGCTCTGGAGGAATTCGTTGAGCTTCAGGCGGTGCTTGTCGTGCTCGATGCCGCCGGCGTCGAGGTCGAGCTCATCGAGATCCGGAACCCGCCCCGCCGCATGGACGACGAGGTCCGCCTCCAGGCTTGTGGTCGCATCACCGGCGGCGATGCCGACACGGAATCCGGCTCCCGCCTTCGCGATCGCCGTGACCCGTGTCCCGAGGCGAAGATCGATGCCCAGACTGGCTGATTTCTCCATCAGCCAGCCGACCAGATCGGGGTCGAATTGCGGCAGCACGCGATCCATCTGTTCGAGCACCGTCACCTCGGCACCGGCCCGCGCGGCGATATGCGAGAACTCCGCGGCAATATAGCCGCCGCCGACCAGCACGATGCGGCGCGGCAGCGCATCAAGCGCAAGGAAATCGGTGCTGCTCGCAAGGTGTTGTGCACCCGGAATGTCGAGGCGCATCGGCACGGCCCCGGTCGAGATAAGGATGAACCGCGCTTTGAGCACTTCGCCGCCCACTTCGACCGTCTGCGGACCACGAAAGCGGGCACGGCCATGGAACGCGTCAATACCGTTTTTGGCGAATTCGGCCTCCCGCGCCTGCGGGACTGGGTCTGTGAAGCTGCGCTTGAATGCTATCAGCACGGACCATTCGATTGCCGGCGCGCCCCCCGCGACACCCTTACCGCGCATGCGTCGGTCCTGATCGATCGTCTCGGCCACGCCCACCAGGATTTTCTTGGGATCGCAGCCGCGCAGGGCGCAGGTGCCGCCGAACGGCAGGTGATCGATCACCGCCACACGCCAGCCGGCACCGCGGCAATGGTAGGCGGTGACCGAAGCGGCGGTACCGGTGCCGATGGCGATGAGATCATACTGTCTTGCCACGATCGCTCCTCCCACGATGGATACCCAAGGGACGCCGCCATCAGGCCGCCCGGCAAATCGGTCGATCCCGCTGGCGCCTTACGGCTTCTGTCCGACGAAAGGCGCAGGCGCGTGCCCGGCCGACAACAGCGCCCCATAGGTCCAACCCAGAACCGCGCCAAAAATCCAGTGCAGCACAAGGGTCGCGATCGGCGCCATGATGCCCAGGGTCAGTCCGAAGAACCCCGCTCCCGCCATTGGCATCACGACCACCATCATGACGAGCCAAGCCCCGGTGGCGAAAATGATGCCTCGTATCCAGTGCGGGCCGGGAAGGCTGGGATCCACCCATGCATAGATAATCCCCCACATCACCGAACCGATGAAAAAATGGGCGATCCAACCAGCGATGAGGGTCGGCGCACCCATCATATGGGCGATCATTGCAACAGGATTCAGTTGCGGCATGACGCCCATTGCCTGCTTCATAAGCATAAATGCTGAAAGTACAATCGTCGCGATGAAGCCCGCGAGAATGCCTTTGCCGACGTTCGTCCAACTTACATCGCTCATTTTAGCATCTCCATGTCGCCTCAGGCAGAGGTCGTGCTTATTTGCAAAGCAATTTGCGCCGGAGTCCGGAATCAGAGTCAACTTCGGAAAATACTCACACCAGAAAGTATTCACGTTATCGGAGGCGCGCCATATGTCCATCTTTCGGACCAATTCCCTAACCTCGTTTGTCGTGGCTAGGCCCGAAACGACGTACGGCACGATCGAACCGGACCCTCAGCGGTTCGAACTTCCCGCCCGAGCCACGGTCCAGGCCGCTCGGCTCACGTCGCCGTCCATCGCCGTCGCGCCACCCAACGCCACAGCAGGAACGACAGGCTCAGCAGCAGGGTTCCACAACCAACCGCGACAGGGAACACGTAGCCCGGACGGGCGATCACGAACGGCAGCAGGCCCACCGCCAGCGCCGGCGGGGCGTGCAGATCGAACGCCGCCAGTACTGCGATCCCGATCAGGATGCTGCCCACGGCGGCGAGCGGGCCAACGCCGAGCAGCGCCACCAGCACCACCCCGCCGGTCGCGGTCAGCACGCAGACCAGCGACAGGAGCAGCGGGCGGCGTGCCCAGGGGCAGACATTGGGATGGGCGAACATCTCGAACCCCATCACCACCAGCGGCGGATAGAGCAGCAGCCGCTGCCCCGACAGCGCCGCCAGCGTCGCCCCGACCGCGACGAAACCGAGGAAGAACGCCACCCAGCCGTAGCGCGCGGGCGTGCGCTCGGTGATGTCGTCGGCCAGATCGCGCATCGTCGGGCGCGGCGGCGGCATGATCCGGCGCCAGAGCACGGACAACAGCGCCAGGACCACGGTGCCGATCAGGATCGAGGGCGCGTAGAGCCAGCTCCGAATGCCGAGCGCCAGCGGCAGCAGCCCCGCCGAGATCGCCGGCGCGATCGGCGAGCGCAGCAGGCGGATCACCAGGATCGAACTGCCCACACTGAGCAGCACCGCGGCCGGACCATAGGCCAGGCGTCGGGTAAGGAGTGTGCCGAGCAGAGCTGTCAGCCCCGGTGTCAGCACCAGCTGGACCGGGGCGCGCGCCCAGGCGCCGTGCGGTCGCTTGAAGATGTCGTGCGATAGCGCACCGAGTTCGGGAAACAGGATATAGGCGGTGCCCGCGACATGGGCGAGCACCGCGATCACGCCGATATAGGCCGCGGTGACTGGCATCGCGAGCCAGGGGCGTAGCCCGCCCAGCCGCCACCGCGTGCCCCGGCCGGGCGGTCGCGTCGATGTGCTCCCGTCCATCAGCGCACGCCGCCCTGCCACACCGGCCCAGCCAGAACCTTCAGTTCGAGAAACCGAATGAGATCGGGCACCGCGTCCTCGGCCCTTGCGAGCTCGAGCCCAGCCTCCGCGACATGCGCCTCGGTGTGCCGATCAAATCCGGCGCCATAGGCCCAGGCCATCCAGGGTTCCCACAGACGCGCGATGGCGCGGCGCAGTGATCCGTGGGGGCGCACATATTCCAGCAACCGGATCCGCCCGCCGGGACGCACGACGCGACCGAGTTCGCGCAGCGCGGGAACCTGGTCGGGTTCGGGCAGCACGCAGAACACGAAGCTCGCAACCGCGGCATCGAACGACGCATCGGGCAGATCGAGCCTAGTCAAGTCCATTTGCTGCAACGTTACCACCCGTCCGAGTCGTTGTCGCCGGCGCTCTGCCCGCGCCAGCATGGCCGCGCTCGCGTCGATGCCCATCATTTCCGCGTCCGCGGGATAGAACGGGATGTTCCGCCCGGTTCCGACTCCGGTATCCAACACCCGGCCGCCCAGCCCCTCGAACAGCTTTGGGCGGAGCTTGCGGTAGCGGCCGACTTCGAATGGCAGATCGAGCAGGTCGTAGAACGGGGCGATGCGCTGGTATCGGTTCGGTCTACTCGGCAAGGTGACGTCTCCTGGTCTCTCCGCCGGGGCTGACGCCCCTCAGTCGCCCGTCGCGTTCCCGGCCAGACGGTCCAGCCTGGCCACCATGACGAAGTCGTTCTCGTGCAGGCCTTTTATCTTCTTCGCGCGCAGCGAGATGGTTACCTAGCCCCAGACGAAAGAAATATCCGGGTGGTGTCCTTCCGCCTCGGCCAGCGCGGCGGCTTCGGCGACCAGGGCGAAGGCCTCGCGGAAGTTCCCGAACCGGTAAATTCGCTCGATCCGGTTCGCGTCATCGCGCAGGACCCATTCCGGGATTTCGGCGCGCAACCGTTCGGCCGCGGCAGGGCGTGCAGCGTTTGTCGGCAAGATCGTTCACCGAGGCCTCTATAGTGCGGGCCGGTCATATGAGGTCGTGATGCGCGTGTCCGCCGGCTGGCGCACGGTCGCCCTCGTTGCCCATCATCGCCAGCATCCCCGGGCCCCCGGTCCGCGCGAACCGCCAGATCAGCAGCGCCGACAGCGCCAGCGCGAGGATGTTGAGCACGGTGGTGTAGTTCCAGCTGATGCCGGCCTGCAGTACCGCGATCCGCCGCCCCTCCGGCTCCAAACCCAGCGCGGCAAACGCCAGCTCCACGATATAGCCGGCGCCGACCATCGCCGCATAGAACAGGCCCAGCAGCAGCAGCGCGACGCGGCGCCCGTAGTAGCGGCGGTAGATGTCGAGGATCGGCAGGATGATCAGATCGGCGAACAGGAACGCGACCACGCCGCCGAAGCTGATCCCGCCGTTCCACAGCACCGCGGCCAGCGGCACGTTGCCGACCGAGCAGACGAAGGAGACAACCGCCACCACCGGCCCGATCAGCGGGCCGACGACCTTCGACCACAGCGGCGCGTGGGTCAGGAAGATCCCGCTCCAGACATATTTCGGCACCCAGGCGGCAAGAGCGCCCGCGATCAGCAGCCCGCCCACGATATCCAGCCACACGCTCGCCCAGTCCATCACGTAGAAATGGCTGACCGCGGTGAAGCCGCGCGGCGACAGCGCGCGGGAGACGACGCTGCCGCCCGCAAGCGACATGTCCATCGCGGCGTGGCCTTCCATCCGTCCGGCGACGCCACGCTCGGCCGTCCCGCGCGCTTCCGCCTGCCGCGCCGGCGTCATCGCGCGCCGCAGCATCAGGTTTAGCAGCACGATCATGATCGGCCCGCCGACGAACTCGGCCAGGGTGAACTGCCAGCCCATCAGCACCCAAAGGATGATCCCGAGTTCCAGCACCAGGTTGGTGGAGGCGAACTGGAACGCCATCGCGGCGTTGAAATCCGCGCCCTTGCGGAACAACGACCGCGCCAGCGCGACCGCGGCGTAGGAGCAGGAGGACGATGCCGCGCCCAGCGCGCTCGCCAGCAGGATCGTGCGCGGGCTTGCGTCCGGCAACAGGCGGCTCATTTCCCCTTTGGTGACGACCGCCTGCACCACGCCCGACAACGTGAACCCGAGCACCAGCGCCCAGAGGATGTCCCAGCCCATGACGAAGGCGGCGCCGAGCGCGCGGGCGATCGCCGCCAGCACCATGTGGGTCATGCTGCGCGCTTCCCTTCCGGCGGCCGGCGCCGGCGCCCGGCGTTTACCCCGCTGAAATCCTCGATGATCGGGCAGTCCGGCCGATGATCGCCCCGGCAGTCGCGGATCAGCACCGCTAGCGCTCCGCGCAACGATTGCAGCTCGGCGATCTTGCGATCGATTCGCGCCAGATGCTGCGAGGCCAGCACCTTCACGTCGCGGCTGGTGCGATCGCGGTCACGGTACAGCGCCACCAAGCTGCGCAGATCCGAAATCGAGAACCCCAGTCGCCTCGCGCGGCCGAGGAAGCGCAGCATCGCCACGTCCTCCGCCCCATAGGCGCGATACAGGTTGTCCCCCCGGGCCGGCGGGCCGAGCAGGCCGATCTTCTCGTAGTAGCGGATGGTCTTGGCCGGCACGCCGGATTGCGCCGCCGCCGCGCCGATGGCGATGCCGCCGCTCATGCCGCACCTCCCGTGGCCGGCCGCCAGCGCCGCAGCAGCAGCGCGTTGGACACCACGGTCACCGAGGAAAACGCCATCGCCGCTCCGGCGATCATCGGGTTGAGCAACCCGAACCCGGCCAACGGGATGCCGATCACGTTATAGAAGAAGGCCCAGAACAGATTCTGGCGGATCTTGGCGTAGGTGGCGCGGCTGATCGCAATCGCGTCGGCGATCAGAAGCGGATCTGGGCGCATCAGGGTAACGCCCGCCGCTTCCATCGCCACGTCCGCGCCACTGCCCATGGCGATGCCCACATCTGCCTGCGCCAGCGCCGGCGCGTCGTTCACCCCGTCTCCCACCATCGCCACCCGGCGGCCTTCCCGCTGCAACCGTTCGATCTCGGCGGCCTTGCCGGCCGGTAGCACCTCAGCCAGCACGCGGGTGATGCCAAGTTCCCTCGCCACCGCCTGCGCGGTGCGCGCGTTATCGCCGGTCAGCAATACCGTCTCGATCCCCGCCGCCTGCAACCGGCGCACCGCGGCAGCGGCGGACGGCCGTGCCCGGTCCATCACCGCGATCAGGCCCAGAAGCTGCGGCGCCGGGTCCAGCGCCCCCACCCACATCACGGTGCGGCCCTGTTCCTCCAGGGCGAGCGCCTCGGCCTCAAGCGTGGCTGGAATGCCTTGCTCGGCCAGCAGCGCACGGTTGCCAATGACGATCCGCCGCCCGCCGACCCGCGCGATCAGGCCGCGGCCGGGGTGGCTTTGGAAACCGTTCAGCGTCGGCACGGCCAGCCCCTCGGCTGCGGTCAGCACGGCGCGTGCCAACGGATGCTCGCTGCCGGTCTGCGCCGCCGCCGCCAGGGCCAGAAGCTCCTGCTCGGGCAGGGCCGGGGAGACGATCTCCGTCACCGCCGGACGTCCCTCGGTGACGGTCCCGGTCTTATCCAGCACCACAGTGTCAAGCTTGTGCGCGCGTTCCAGCGCCACCGCGTCGCGGATCAGGATACCAGCCCGCGCCGCCGCCCCGGTGCCCACCATCAGCGCAGTTGGCGTCGCGAGGCCCAGCGAGCACGGACAGGCGATCACCAGCACCGCCACCGCCGCGATCAGCCCGGCGGTGAAACTGCCGGCGAGCAAATACCAGCCGAGGAACGCAACCAGAGCGCAGGCCAGCACCACCGGCACGAACACCGCAGCCACTTGGTCCACCAGCCGCTGCACCGGTGCCTTCTTCGTCTGCGCTCTCTCCACCATGGCGATGATCCGCGCGAGCGTGGCCTGCGCGCCGATCGCCGTGGTCTCGATCCGCAGCAAGCCGCTGCCATTGATGGCTCCACCCACCACGGCGCCGCCGGGCTGTTTGGCCACCGGAAGACTCTCGCCGGTCAGCATGCTTTCGTCCACCTCGCTGGTCCCGGACAGGACACGCCCGTCGGTCGGCAGGCGTTCGCCGGGACGGACCACGACGATATCGCCCAGCGAGACCGCAGCGATCGGCAACGCAATCTCCACCCCGTCGCGCTCAACCTGCGCAAGCTCGGGGCGCAGCGCGGAGAGCGCGCGGATGGCCGAGCCGGTGGCGCGCTTGGCCCGTGCCTCCAGCCAGCGGCCGAGCAGGATCAGGGTGATGACCACCGCCGAGGCCTCAAAATAGGTGTGGCCGCCAATGCCTGAGGCCAGCAGGAACACGCTGTAGAAATACGCGGCGGACGTGCCGAGCGCGACCAGCAGGTCCATGTTTCCGGTCCCGACGCGCAGCGCCTTCCACGCCGCCACGTAGAACCCGGCGCCGATCACGAGCTGTACCGGTGTGGCCAGCGCCAGTCCGATCCAGGGCGAGAGCGGCAGCCCGACCATCGGCAGCAGCAGCGGCGCGGTCAGCACCGCGGCGGCGCCGACCCGCAGCAGGTGGTACCGCGCCCGGCGCGTCTCCACTGCCTCCCGCGCGCGGTCGGCTTCCGCCTCCCCGGTCAATAGCGCGGCGTCGTAACCGGCGTCCCGCACCGCGCCGATCAGCGCGGCCGGACGCAGGCCGAAGCCCTCGACCGTGGCTTTTTCGGTCGCCAGGTTCACCTCGGCCCGCAGCACGCCGGGAACCGCCGACAGGGCTTTTTCCACCCGCCCCGCGCAGGTCGCGCAGGTCATACCGGCGATGGCGAACTCCCGCCGATCGCGCGCGACCGTGTAGCCCGCGTCGGTGACGGCCTCGGCGAGTTGCGCCGGATCGGTTGCTGCCGACACGAAGCTCACGTCGGCGATTTCGGTGGCGACGTTCACACTGGCCTGCACTCCGGGCAGGCGGTTCAGTGCTTTTTCCACCCGACCGGCGCAGGTGGCGCAGGTCATGCCCTCGATCGGCAGTTGCAGATGCCGCCGATCGTCCTCGGCCGGGACGGCGATCTCCGTATCCATGGCCGATCCCCTACCGGACGCCGTGTGGCGCCGGGGTGGCGCCGTAGCCGGCTTTCTCGACCGCGGCGACCAGCCGGTCCGTGCTGGCGCTGCCGGCGACGTGGGCGCGGCCGGCGGCGAAATCGACCGCGACGTGCGCCACGCCGTCGACGCGCGACAGCGCGCGAGTGAGGGCGTTGGCGCAGCCCTCGCAGGTCATACCGGTGATGGCGAGGTCGATCTCATTGGCTGGGGTCTGGGCGTTCATGGGTCTCTCCTGGCTTCCGATGCTGGGAAGGTGGGGGCTCCCAGCGCTGGAAGGTCAAGGGGTGGTGGCAGCCACCTGCCCGACGCTCAGCACCGCGTCGAAGAACAGCCTGGGCCGGCCCCAGAGCGAGTTGAAGAAGATCGCGGTGACGCTGACCGCCATCGCCACCATCGCCCAGACCGGATAGATCAGCCCGGTCGCCGCGAGCGGAATGCCCACCCCGTTGAACAGGAAGGCCAGGGTGACGTTCTGCAACATCTTGCGATAGCTGGTGCGGCTGATCTCCCGTGCCGCGGCGAGCGCATCGAGCCGGTTGGAGAGGATGATGATATCCGCCGATTCGATGGCGATATCGGTTCCGCCGCCCATGGCGATGCCGACATCGGCCTGCATCAGCGCCGGCGCGTCGTTGATCCCGTCCCCCACCATCGCCACGCGGGTCCTGTCGGCCTGGAGCCGGCGCACGATCCCCGCCTTCTCCGCCGGCAGCACCCCGGCATGGACCGCCTCGATCCCAAGCGCGGCGGCGACACGCGACGCCGCGCGCGCGTTGTCGCCGGTGACCAGGACGGGGCGGATGCCCGCCCCGATCAGCGCGGCGATCGCGGCCGCGGCTTCCGCCCGGACCGCATCGCCGAGTGCCAGCAGCCCGAGCGCCTGCCCGTTCCGCGCCACCGCGATCACCGTCCGCCCGGCGTCTTCCAGCTCCGCGATGCGCTCGGCCGCCTCGCTCAGATCGACACCGCTCTCGGCAAGAAAGCGCGGGCTGCCGACCAGCAGAGTGCCCCCGTCCGCCCCATCCAGCCGCGCGCGCACGCCCTGGCCGGGCACGGCGTCGAAGTCGGTGACCTCGGGCAGCGCCAAGCCGCGCGCGAAGGCGGCCTTCACCACCGCCTGCGCCAGCGGGTGTTCCGCGTTGGCCTCCGCCGCTGCGGCCAGCGCGAGCAGCGTATCGGCCGCGATCCCATCCGCGGCCTCGATCTCGTGCAGCGCCGGTCGTCCTTCGGTCAAGGTGCCAGTCTTGTCGAGCACCATCCGGCGCACCAGGCGCAGTCCCTGGAACGCCTCGCCGGTGCGCATCAGGATGCCCCGCTCGGCCGCCTCCCCGGCGCCGCGCACGATCGACAGCGGCGCGGAGATGCCGACCGCGCAGGGATAGCCCATCACCAGCACGCTGAGGCCGGCGAATACCGCGCGTTCAATGTCGGCCTGCCCGGTCGCGAGCCACGAGCCGAGCAGCCAGCCGGTCACGGCAAGTGCCGAAATGGCCAGGACGGTCGGCGTATAGACGCGCAGCACCCGATCGACGAGATGCAGCAGCCCGGGCTTCAACGCACGGGCGTCCTCCACCTGGCGGATCACCTGGTGCAGGAAGCTCTCGGCGCCAACCGCGGTCACCCGCACGAGCAAGGTGCCGGTGCCGTTGATCGCGCCGCCGATCACGGGATCGCCATCGGTCTTCTCGACCGGGAGCGGCTCGCCGGTGACCAGCGCCTGATCGACGCTGGAATGGCCGCGGACGACGATGCCGTCCACCGGCACCCGCTCGCCGGGGCGGATGCGCACCAGATCGCCCCGCGCGACGGCCTCGATCGGCACCTCGCGTTCCGTCCCGTCGCGCTCCACGCGGGCGGTCTCCGGTTGCAGATCGAGCAGCTTCTTCACCGCCTGGGAGCTGCGGGTCTTGACGATCAGCGACAGCCATTCCGAGAAGATGTGGTAGGTCGTGATCATCACCGCGACGGCGAAGAACGCCGCCGTCGGATAGCCCGGCCGGTCGAGCACGAAGCCGATGGCGCCGCCCGTGATCCCGGCGAAGGCGCCGAGCTCAAGCAGGACGTGCTGGTTCAGGATGCCACGGCGCAGCGCCTGCCAGGCCATGCGCAGGATGTGGCCACCAATGCCGAACACCAGCAGCAGCGCCAGTCCCGCAACGATCCAGGGCGTCGCCGCGGCGAACCAGCCCGCCGATTGGCCCGCGGATCGGAGTATGAACAGCGCCGCCACCGCCGCCATCAGCGCGGCGGTGCCACCCAGCGCCGCGGCGCGGCCACGGGCGCGCAGCACGAGATAGACGAGCCCCAGCAGGCTCGCGAACACCGTCGCCTGCAACAGGATCGCGGCCGGACCCGCTGTGCTGGCGATCAGCGCGACGGCCAGCAGGCTGAATGACGTGGCGGTCAGGAAGCGGCGGCCTTCCCGCACCAGGTCGCGCTCTTCCTCCTCGAAGGCGCGCAGCTTGCGCGGATCGGACACGGTGTAGCCGATGTCGCGCAGGATCTGCAGCAGCGCCTCCGGACGCGCGATCCTGGGGTCGTATTCCACCAGCGCCTGCTCGTGCGTCAGGCTGACGGCGACCTTGTCCACGCCGGGCTGGCGGCCCAGGGCCTTCTCGATCGTGCCGGTGCAGAGCGAGCAGTGCAGCCCGCCGATCCGCGCCCGGATACGCGCCCGGTCGGGGCGGTCGGCTACTTCCTCGGTCCAGGGATGGAAGTCGGCCGATGCGGTGGTCGTACTCATGGTCTCCTCCAGTGAGGCGCAAGCATCAGGGTTTGATCGTCGCGAACAGGGCGAAGCCGATCGACCACAGGCCGAGTGCGATCAGGACCAGTCCGGTCCAGACCGGTGCTCGCGCGGACCATCTGGCCACGTGGTCGACGGCCCGCCGGGTCGGCGCGAACAGGACCGCGAGGATCAACGGCAGCGACAGCGACAGGCCGAACAGCGCGAGCGTGGCGAACCCGTCCAGCGCCGTGCCGCCGGTGACCCCGGCAGCGGCGGCGGCACCCAGCAGCACGAAGATCAGCGGCGCCGCGCAGGCGGGAATATTCAGGCCGAGCAGGACGCCCAGGAAGGCGGATCCCCGTGCCGCACCGACGCGCCGCAGACCCGGCCCGACGGCGACCATCAGCCGCCCGGCCATCCCCAGCAGGAACAGCGCGCCGAGGCCGGCATAGACGACGCCGAGCAGCAGCCAGCCGGCGCGCTGGAAGCCGAGGAACGCGGTCCCGAGCCCCGCCGCCAGCGCGCCCGCGAGGCCGATGAACCCCGCGCGGGTGGCGGCAAACAGGCCCATCTGCGCGCATTGCCGGGCCGGGCTCTGCCCCTCCAGCACCTTGACCATCACCAGGGTCGCGCCGATCGAACACGGCTCGACGAACCCGAGCAGCCCGAGCCCGATCGGCAGCAGGATCGTGCCGACCAGCGCGGTCATGGCTGCGCGACGGCCTGAAAGCCCGGGCGGCGAATGAGAGCGGCCAGATGGTCCGCCGGCGCGGCGACGGGATCGTGCAGCACCCGCGCTTCGGCCGTGGCGAAGGAGACGGCGACTGCCTTCACCCCCGACTCGCGTTCAAGCAGCGTTCTGACGGTTTCGGCGCAGCCGTCGCACCGCATGCCGCTGATCTGGAAAATCGTGGTCTTCATCGGTGTCTCCGTTGCCGCTCGGCGTCAGCCGGGATGGTCGGGTCAGGGCGTCCATGATCGAGCAGGCTTCCAGCCCGCCGCCGCCCGGGCAGGCGGCGAGCAGCGTCCTGAGCGCGGCGCGCACCTCGCGCAGCTGCGCCATCTTGCGTTCGACCTCGGCGAGCTTGGCCTGGGCCGCGGCCCGGACGTCGGCGCTGTCGGCGTCCGGCGCCGCCCGCAGCGCCAGCAATTCCGCAATCTGGTGCAGGGAGAACCCGAGTTGCTGGGCCTGGCGGATGAAACGGATGCGCGCCACGGTCTCAGGCGGGTAATGCCGCGCGCCCGATGCGGCGGGTTTGCTTGGTTGGCGCACCAGCCCGCGGCGTTCGTAGAAGCGGATCGTCTCGACGCCCACACGGGCCTGCCGCGCCGCGACGCCGATGGTGGTGACGAGGGGTGGTCGGGTCTGCATGTTTGTGCTCCTGAACCGAGGCTAGCGGACGTACCGCGGTACGGAGTCAAGCACGATTTTTCGCCCCCCGCGGCGGGGCTCGGGGTCCGCGCTACGCGGCGCCGAGCAGGGTCTCGATCAGCGGGCACCCGGGCAGGTCGGCCGCATCGCCCCGCGCGTCACATTGCGCGATCAGCGTGGTCAGCGTCTTCTGCATGGCGCGCAGATCGGCGATCTTGGTCTTCACCCCGGCGAGATGGATCGCGGCGAGGTCCTTCGCCTCCGCGCAAGACACGTTGGCGGCCTCCGCCAGCCGCAGCAGGGTGCGGACCTCATCGAGCGTGAAGCCGAGTTCGCGGGCACGGCGGACGAAGGTGAGGCGTTCGACATGGGCGCGGCCATAGGCGCGGTGGCCGCCTTCGGTGCGGGCGGGTTTCGGTAGCACGCCGATCTTCTCGTAGAAGCGGATGGTCTCGATGTTGCACCGCGTGCGCTGAGCCAGCGCGCCGATCGGGATCAGCGGCCCGCCGGAACTCGCCGCGGGATCTATTTTTCCTCTTGAACCTGGAGTTACTACAGCTCCCATATCCCTGATCTAGGCGCATCCATCGGAGCGGACAAGGTATGGATCAACAGGTCGGGGATCGGCTAGTCGGAACGGCGAGCCTGGACGCGGCGGGCGGCAGACCCGGCGCGAGCGGGACCGCCAGGCTGCTCTCGCTCGGCGGGATCGCCGCGGCGCTGGGGGCCGCCTCCTGCTGCGTGATCCCGTTTGCGCTGTTCACGCTGGGCGTGAGCGGGGCCTGGATCGGCAATCTGACCGCGCTGGAACCTTACCAGCCGCTCTTTGCCACCGTCGCTCTGGGCTTCATCGGGCTCGGCGCCTGGCGGTTCCGGCGCAAGGCGCAGGTCGTCTGCGCCGACGGCTATTGCGGCATGTCACGCGCCGATCGCATCGCCCGGATCGGACTGTGGACCGCCGGCGTGCTGGTCGTCGTCGCCGTCGCCTTTCCATACCTTATCCGCGTCATCGCCTTCTGACCCACCATCGCCTGACAGGGAGTTATCACCATGCCTCGCTCCATCCTCGCCGTTGCCTTCGCGGTCGGTCTGTTCGCCGCCCCGTTGGCCGCGCGGGCCGCCGACACCAGCGTGGTGCTCGACGTGCATCACGCCGGCTGCGTGTTGTGCGGGCCGATCGTCAAAAGCACGCTGGCGCATGTGAAGGGCGTTTCGGGCGTGCAGGTCAGCCAAGCCGACGCGATGGCTGATGTCACCGCGACCGTGACCTACGACACCGGCGCGACCTCGCCGGCGGCGCTGATCAAGGCGGTGACGGATCAGGGCTATCCGGCTGAGTTGGCCAAACCGAGCCACGGCTGACACTTATCGGAGTTGATCGTCATGGATACCCTCACCACGCATGATTGCTGCGCCATCGCGCCCGCACCCAAATCCACGCCCGATCTGGTGGTGATCGGCGCCGGCTCGGCCGGGTTCTCGGCCGCGATCCGGGCGAGCGAACTCGGTGCCCGCGTGGCGCTGATCGGGGCCGGCACGATCGGCGGCACCTGCGTCAATATCGGCTGCGTGCCGTCGAAGACGCTGATCCGCGCGGCCGAGGCGCTGCATCACGGCAAGACCGCGTCACGCTTCGCCGGGATCGCGGCGAGCGCACGCCTGACCGACTGGACCGCGCTGGTGGCGCAGAAGGACGCCCTGGTCGGCGGGCTGCGTGAGGCGAAATACGCCGCCCTGCTGCCCGAATACGAGGGGATCCGCTACGTGGAAGGCGCAGCTCGGTTCACCGGGGATGGCCTGATCGCAGGCGATGAGCGGTTCCCCGCCGAGCGTGTGGTGATCGCCACCGGCGCGTCGCCCGCGGTACCACCGATCCCAGGCATCGGCGATGTGCCGTATCTGACCAGCACGACGGCGCTCGCCCTCGATCGCCTGCCGCGTTCGCTGCTGGTCATCGGCGGGGGCGTGATCGGCTGCGAACTCGGCCAGATGTTCGCCCGCTTAGGCGTCGCCGTCACCATCGTCTGCCGCTCGCATCTGCTGCCCGGCTTCGAGCCGGAAGTGGTCGCGGCGCTGACCGGTTACCTGCGGGACGAAGGGGTCGTCGTCCGCTGCGGCCTCTCCTACCAGCGCATCCGTCGCGACGCGCCGGGCATCGCACTCGATGTGACGATTGAAGGCCGACCGGAAACGATCGGCGCCGAGCAGGTTCTGGTGGCGACCGGTCGGGTGCCGAACACGGCCGGTCTCGATCTCCCCGCTTCCGGCATCACCCTCGACGCAAGCGGCACCGTCACCGTGGACGAATATCTCCAGACCTCGCGTTCCGGCGTGTACGCTGCGGGCGACGTCACCGGCCGAGACCTGTTCGTCTACATGGCGGCCTATGGAGCGAAGCTCGCCGCCGAGAATGCGCTGACCGGCAACGCCCGCCGCTACGACGCGCGCGCCATGCCGGAGGTGGTGTTCACCGATCCGCAGGCGGCGCGTGTCGGGCTCACGGAAGCCAAAGCCCGGGCCGACGGTCTTGCCGTGCGTACGGTGACCCTGAAGCTCGATCAGCTTCCCCGCGCGCTCGCCGCACGTGATACGCGCGGGCTGATCAAGTTGGTCGCCGAAGAAGGCAGCCTGCGCCTGCTCGGCGCGCAGATCCTCGCGCCTGAGGGGGCGGATTCGATCCAGACGGCGGTGCTGGCCATCAAGCACCGGCTGACCGTCACCGATCTGGCCGAAACGCTGTTCCCCTATCTCACCACCGTCGAGGGGCTGAAACTTGCGGCTCTCGGCTTCGAGAAGGACGTGGCGAAACTGTCCTGTTGCGCCGGGTGAAGCGGTTTCAGTCGACCGCGTCGCCTTCCTGTCGCTGCAAGGGCCGACATGCTTCACGTTCGGAAGGTCAGTTTGGTGAAGCGTGCCCGCAGCGTGTCCAGGAAAGCCAGAACCAACACCACGGCCGCCGCTGCCGATAGGTGGCCCGCCCATGCCGGACTCTCCGCGGCCGCTCCAGCTGTCCACTGACCCACACCCTCTACGCCACTTGGGGAGAAATGACCAATCGGCGTACTTCAAGCGGCCTGGCGTGCGTGTAGGCATGGAGCCGAGCGAAGGCAGGTAACCTTTCGGCCGGACCCAGCGAACCTCCTTTCGAGCAGCCTGCGGTTCGGATCATGCTGAGGCCTGCGAGACAGGGGGTGAACAGGAATGCCGACGAGATTGGGGAGCAATCCTCGTGCGTCCAGAACGGTGAAGGGAAGGAAAACGATCCGCGTGCTTCACGGCTTCTGTGTGCTCCACGGGCCGAGCCGACCGGACCCGGCGGCAACGAAACGACTGTAACGCATCCGACGATGTGCGTTGACGCTCGAGGAACGGCTTGGGCATCACGCCGAAGCCTGTGTGATCGAAGTAGCCTCGGCCCCGCGCATCGACCCATAGCGGAAATCGACACAAGGACGAAAAGGACATTGCCATGACGGACAAGTCCAATCCCCTCACAGAGGGGCTGGACCGCTTCTCTGCCCTCCTCGATTGGTGGTGGGAGCCGACTCGCGGCAGCAACAGGATCGAAGGACACGTGAAGCGTATATTGCAGTTCGGGGTGGAATTGCAGAGCGCCTGCGGCGACGCCTACAGCGGTCAGGTCGAGACCTTCATGACGGTCAATGACCGCCTCACCCGCGGGCTCCAGGCGCTGCTGCGCAGCCAGAGCGCGCAGGATGTGGCCACTGCGGAAGCGGACATCGTTGGTGCCATGCTCGAAGGCGCATCATTGCAGGCGCAGCACTGGGTCGGTCTGTCGCAAAAGCTACAGGAATGTTCTGCGGCGATCGCGCGCAGTATCGCGGTGGACTTGCGACAGGTCGCGGCAGATATCCCACCCGCCCCCAAGCCGAACGTGCCGCCTGGGACCGCCGTGCCGTCGACACCCCGATAGCCGACTGGCACGATATCGGCAGCTTTTGACCGCCGACGAACGTCTGCGGACAGCCCCTTTTCGGGAAAACATCATGAGCAATCGTAGTCTACCGCGGCGTCCCGAGTCGTACGACAAGCGGGTCGCCCTCGTCTTGCAAGGCGGCGGGGCGCTTGGCAGCTACCAGGCCGGCGTCTACGAGGGGTTGGCGACCTCCGAATATCCGCCGGAATGGCTGGCCGGTATCTCGATCGGTGCGATCAATGCCGCGATCATCGCCGGCAACGCCCCAGACAAGCGCGTCGAGCGACTGCGCGACTTCTGGGAGGGTATCACCGCTCCCACCGCATGGTGGCCGCCCAGCCTTAGCGGGCAGGTCTCCGAGTTGCAGAGAAAATTCAGCGCTCATGCCTCGGTCATGCTCGGCCAACCCGGCTTCTTCACCCCGCGCGGCATGGCGGATTGGTTTTCGACCCCGAAGCCTACCAGCTACTACGACACCGCCGCACTCAAGACCACACTCGAGCGTCTGGTCGATTTCGATCGTATCAACGATGGCCGCGAGGTACGATTAAGCGTCGGCGCGGTGAATGTGCGTACCGGCCGATTTTGCTACTTCGACAGCGCGGAGATCGCCATCCGCCCGGAGCACGTGATGGCCAGCGGCGCCTTGCCGCCTGGATTCCCGCCGGTGGAGATCGACGGAGAATTGTACTGGGACGGCGGCATCGTCTCCAACACGCCGCTGCAATATGTGCTGGACTACTATCCGCGCCGCAGCCGCCTGTGCTTTCAGGTCGATGTGTTCCAGGGCCGAGGCGACGCGCCGACCAGCATCGAGACGGCTAATGAGCGACTGACCGACATCCGCTACGCCAGCCGCACCCGCATCAACACCGAGGCCTTCCAGGAGAAGCACAACGTACGGCACGCCATCAACGAGCTGGAGAAGCTGCTGCCGCCGGAGATTCTGAACACGGAGCAGGCCAGGCGGCTGCACGCGTATGGCTGTGTCACCCAGATGGACATCGTCCAGCTCATCTACCGCCCGCACGAGCCGCAAGGCGCTACGAAGGATTACGAATTCAGCCGCGCCACGATGGACGCACGCTGGAAAGTCGGGGTCAGCGACGCCGGAACCACGTTGCAGGCGGCACCGTGGCTGGCGCCGAAGACTGCGCCGCAGGGTGTGCGCGTGTTCGACGTCATGCATGATATCCTTGTCGGCAAGCGCAAGCGCAAGGCGCTGACGCCAGCCCCCGTGCCGCAAAAAACTGTTGCCTGACAGGAGCATATACTCTTGGACGTAAGCGCCTTGCTCGGGGCGGTCGCGGCGATGCCGCTTGCCAGCCCCTCGTTTCCACCCGGGCCGTATCGATACAGCAATCGGGAATCCCTGATCGTTACCTACCGCACCGACCCCGCCGCGCTGGAACGGGCGGTGCCCGAGCCGCTGGCCTGCGACGAGGCGCTGGTGCGGTGCGAATTCATGTGCATGGACAGCAGCACCGGGTTCGGGCGTTACTCCGGTGCTGCCCAGCTCATCCAAGTCGCCCTGGGCGATACGAAGGGCGCCTATACCCACAACATGTTCCTGGACGTGCATCCGCCGATCTCGGGCGGGCGGGAATTATGGGGTTTTCCGCAGAAGCTCGCCGCCCCCGGCCTGCGGGTGGCACATGACACGCTGCTTGGCACGCTGGATTACGGGCCCGAGCGCGTCGCCACGGCGAGCATGGGCTACAAGCACGTCAGCCTCCCGGACACGGAGGCGATGCGGATGCTCAACGAGCCCGGCTACCTGCTGAAGATCATTCCGCATGTCGATGGGACTCCCCGCATCTGCGAGCTGGTGCGCTACGCCCGGCGCGACATCGTTCTTAGGGGCGCCTGGAGCGGCCCTGCCGCGCTGGAACTGCACCCCCATGCGCTGGCGCCGCTCTGCGACCTGCCGGTGCGCGAGGTGGTCTCCGCCGTCCACCTGATTGCAGATTTCACCCTCGCCCTGGGCGAGGTCGTCTACGACTACCTGGCCTGAAGGAGCGCATCGACATGAAAGCCGCCGAAGTCCGCAAGCGGGCGTTTTCGATGCCGCTGCACAGCCCGGCCTATCCGCCGGGCCCGTACCGGTTTGTCAACCGCGAATACCTGATCATCACCTACCGCACCGATCGAGCGGCGCTCGAGCGGGTCGTGCCTCGGCCGCTCGAGATCGTCGAGCCGATTGTGAAATACGAGTTCATCCGCATGCCCGACAGCACTGGCTTCGGCGACTATACCGAGTCGGGCCAGGTCATTCCGGTCCGTTTTGGCCAGGAGACCGGCGGCTATGTGCATGCGATGTTCCTCGATGACGACCCGCCGATTGCCGGTGGGCGGGAGTTGTGGGGATTCCCCAAAAAGCTGGCCTCGCCGAGCCTGCGCGTCGCGCACGACACGCTGCTGGGAACGCTGGATTTCGGGCCGGTGCGCATTGCCACCGGCAGCATGGGATACAAGCATCGCGCGCTGCCGCAGCAGGATGCGCAGCGGGCGCTCGGCGAACCCGGATTCCTGCTCAAGGTTATCCCGCACGTGGATGGCACGCCGCGGATCTGCGAACTAGTGCGCTTCCGCCTGGGCGAGGTCACGGTGAAGGGTGCCTGGAGCGGACCCGCAGCGCTGGAACTGCATCCGCATGCGTTGGCCCCGGTGAGCGAGCTGCCCGTGCGCGAGGTGCTCTCGGGAGTGCATCTGATCGCCGATCTTACGCTCAATCTCGGCGAGGTGGCGCATGATTATCTCGCCGGTTGAGCGCGCCGCGCCGGGTGGAATGCCTGGACTGGTCGCACCACCGCACCGAAGCGGGCCGCTCGCGCCCGCCCGGTCCGCGCGTTGCGCATGACGGCGTGGTGGCGGCGCCTCCTAGCGCGCTATGGCAGCCTGGCCACTGCGCTCCGCGCCACGACGGAGGCGGCCTATCCGCCGCTGGACCTCACGGTGCGGCTGGCGCTAGCGCAGCCTTTCCTCGCGTCGGGGATCATTAAGCTGGCGTCATGGAACAGCGCGACCTACCTGGCGACCTATGTATATCCCGTATCTTGGTTGACCCCGCACGCAGCTGCCACCCTCGGCGTGGTGCTGGAGTTGGGGGGGGCGGCGCTGCTGGCCGTGGGGCTTTTCACCCGGCTCGGTGGGCTGGCGCTGCTCGCGCTCTCGGTCATGATCCGGACGCATTACCCGCTGGCCGAGGTCACACTCTATTGGATAGCGCTGTCCAGTTGGTTCGTGGTGTTCGGCGGCGGCCCGCTCTCGCTCGACCGCTGGTTCGCCCGCGGCTTCGAGGATATCGCGATACCCTTCGCTTTCTGGATCAAACGGCTCTGCCGGCTGCTTACCACCTGGCTGACGGCACCCTATCTGCTAACGCTTCGGCTTGCCCTCGCCGTCGCAATGCTGGCGATCCCGTTTCCGCGGCTGGCCGATCTGCCGGGCTTCGCGCTGTGGATTCCACCGGCGCCCGCGGCGTTGGGCATGCTCGCGGTAGGCATGCAGCTTGCTCTGGCCCTGGCGATCGCCGCCGGGTTCGCCCTTCGCTTGGTGGTCGTCATCGCGATCCTGCTCTGCGGGGGCAGCGGGCTGGTCGTCGCGCATCCGCCGCACATCGAATGGGCCTTCGAACTGGCGCTGCTCGCGTCGCGAGGGGCGGGGACATTTTCACTAGATCGGGCGATCGGCGTCCTGCTTGGGCGGGCGGAACGGTCGCGCATCGAGACCGCCGGGGCGGCGGTGCTGCCGCGGGTCGTCATCGTCGGCGGTGGCTTCGGGAGCATCGCGGCCGCGCGCGGGTTGCGGGACACGCCCTGTTCCGTGTTGCTGGTGGACCAGCACAACTATCATCTGTTTCAGCCGCTGCTGTACCAGGTTGCCACGGCCGGGCTGTCGCCGGCGGACATCGCCACGCCAATCCGCGCCATGTTCCGCGAGCAGGAGAACGGGCGCGTGATCCTTGGGCAGGTGAGCGCGGTGGACACGCGGGAGCAATGCGTCGTGCTGGAGCATGGCCGGCTGCACTACGACCACCTCGTGATCGCCACCGGCGCCCGGCACAGCTATTTCGGGCATGAGGAGTGGGGGCGTTTTGCGCCCGGCCTGAAAGGCATCGGCGATGCCACCGGCATACGTAGGCGCATCCTGTCCGCCTTCGAGGCTGCGGAGAATACCGAGGAACCCGAACTGCGGGACGAACTGTTGACTTTCGTGGTTGTCGGCGGCGGGCCGACCGGCGTCGAACTGGCCGGCGCGATCGCGGAACTGGCCCGCTACGGCATGACCCGCGAATTCCGGATCATCCTGCCTGACCAGGCGCGCATCGTCCTGATCCAGGCCGGCCCGCGCATCCTGCCGGCCTTCCCCGAGCCGCTTTCCGCCGCCGCCCATGCAGCGCTTGCGACGCTGGGGGTCGAGGTGCTGGTGAACCAGTCGGTCAGCGCCATTGACGCGCGCGGCGCCACGGTGGCCGGCGTGCGGCTGCCCACCCGCAACGTGTTCTGGGCCGCGGGCGTGGCGGCCTCGCCGGCAGCAGCGTGGCTCGGTGTCGCCGCGGATGCGGCCGGAAGAGTCAACGTCGGGTCCGACCTGTCGGTGCCGGCGCATCCTTCGATCCTGGTGATCGGCGATGTCGCGGCTAGTGAGGCCTGGAACGGCCGCCCGGTGCCCGGCCTGGCGCCAGCCGCCAAGCAGGGAGGGCAGTATGCCGCGCGGGTGATCAGCGCGCGGAGCCTGGGTTCCCGCCCGCCTGTCCCGTTCTGATATCGACATTACGGCAGTCTCGCCACCGTTGGACGCAAGGTCGCGGTCGCAGATTTCGGGCGCATCCGCTTGAGCGGCGCCCTCGCTTGGAGGCTGTGGGGACTTGCCCATATCGCCTTCCTGGCCGGCGGGCGCAACCGAACCGCGGTGGTGGTGGAATGGTTCTGGGCGTACCTGACCTTCCGCAAGGGCACTCGTCTGATCACCGGCGGGCCGAGTGCCACCGGCGTGTGATCCTGTGCCGCTCGTCGGCCCCCCGCCTCCCCTTGTTCAATACCGATCGAAGGACGAGACACGCATGAACCGTTTCCACGACAAGGTTGCCATTGTCACCGGCGCCGCCAGCGGTATCGGCAATGAAATCGCCAACGCGTTCGCCAAAGTGGGCGCAAAGGTGGTGATCGCTGACCTACGAAACGACGCGGCCGAGGCGGCGGCAGCTGCGATCGTCGCCGATGGCGGCATCGCCATGGGGGTCGGCATGGACGTCAGCGACGAGGCCGCGGTCAACGCCAGCGTCGATGCGGCGTATCGCGTCTATCGCCGCATCGATATCCTGGTCAGCAATGCCGGGATCCAGATCGTTCACCCGATCGAGGCGTTCACGTTCGCCGAATGGAAGAAGATGCTGGCCGTGCATCTCGATGGTGCGTTCCTCACCACGCGGGCTTGCCTGAAGCACATGTATGCCGCCAATGCCGGCTCCATCATTTACATCGGCTCGGTGCATTCCAAGGAGGCTTCGCCGCTGAAGGCGGCCTACGTCACCGCCAAGCACGGGCTGCTCGGCCTGTCGCGCGTGGTAGCGAAGGAGGGCGCCAAGCACAACGTGCGCGCCAACGTGGCAGCACTTCTAAATGCGACCCACTCGCATCCCCTGACTGAGTCCGATCCGCCACACCAGGCGCTGGATTTCCCTCGCACCGCGGATTCCCACACATAATTCCCTTGCGTCGGCGCCGGATCGCTGATTCGACGTCGCTGTGGGCCTCATTTCCGACCTCATCGGCGCCGTGGGCGCCGTCTCGGCCTCGCTGCTCGACCCGCGCAAGGGGCCGCTGCGCGAGGACGCCTACCGCATGGCCGACATCGTGCTGTCCGCCTTCTCCCTGTTCTTCATCGGCAGCCCCTCGTTCCTCGCCTACCAACGCCGGCTGGAGGAAGGCCAGGGCCGCTCCAACTGCCAGACCCTGTTCGGCATTACCCGCATTCCCACCGACGCCACCATTCGCCAGATGCTGGACGGCGCCCCGCCGGAGGCGTTCGACGGCCTGTTCCTCCAGACCCTGGAGGCGGCCGGCCCGCTCACCGCGTTTCGTCGCCTCGACGACCGGGTGCTGATCGCACTCGACGGCACCGAACATTTCTGCTCACGCAAGATCCAGTGCCCGCGCTGCCTGCATCGCCGCCGCGCCGATGGCGGAGAGGAGTATTTCCACAGCTTCCTCGGCGCCAGCCTGGTCGCGCCCGGCCATGCGCAGGTGCTACCGCTGGCGCCCGAATTCATCACCCCCCAGGACGGGGCCGAGAAGCAGGACTGCGAGCGCAACGCCGCCAAGCGCTGGCTGGCCCGGCACGGCCCGGGCCTCGCGTCGCTGCGCCCGGTCTATCTGGGCGACGATCTGTTCGCCTGCCAGCCGATCGTGGCCGCGATCGGGGCCGCCGGCGGCAGCTTCATTCTGACCTGCAAACCCAGTTCGCATCAAACCGTCAGCGAGTATCTGCACGGGGTGAAGCCCGAGGAACACCGCGAGACCACGGTCAAGCACGGCAAGCGCACCACCGCCATCTACCGCTGGATAACCGCGGTGCCGCTGCGCGCCAGCGACGATGCGATCGCGGTGAACTGGTTCTCGATCGAGACCCGCAACGCCGCGGGCAAGCGCACCTACGCCAACAGCTTCGTCACCGACCTGCCGGTCTCGGCAGCCAACGTCGCGGAGTTGGCCGCGTGCGGGCGGGCGCGGTGGAAAATCGAGAACGAGACCTTCAACGTGCTGAAATGCGGGGGCTACAACCTCGAACATAATTTCGGGCACGGGAAGAAGACCCTGGCCAGCGTGCTGGTGGTGCTGAACCTGCTCGCCTTCGCCGCCCATACCGCGGCACGGCTGGGATGCCTCGCCTGGGCCGAGGCCATGGCGGCGCGCAAGGCGAACTATCGCTTCTTCGAGCATCTCCGCACTATCACCGCCTACGTGGTGTTCCACGACTGGGAGCAGCTGCTGGGGTCAATCACCGACGCCGCCATCAGACCACCCTGACGGCGGGTAGGCGCCATACCGCCACAAACGCCGCGACGAGACACGGGAGAAGCCCATCAGAAACTTCGCGAAGCCATGGATTTAGAATTGCTGCCAACGTGGTCTGTCCGGGCTTCGTGCGCACGCCTTTGGTCGAGAAGCAGGTCCCGGAGCAGGCCAGGGAGCTCGGGATCAGCGAAGCCGATGTCGTCAGGACCATCATGCTCAAGGAAACCGTCGACGGCGAATTCACCACGGCGCGGGACGTGGCCGAGGCGGTGCTGTATTTCGCCGGCGCTCCGACCAATGCCCTGACCGGCCAGTCCCTGATCGTCAGTCACGGCTGGTTCATGGAGTGAGGCGGCCGAGCGCGCCCGGCAGGCGGAAGGCGGAAAAGTGTGGGAGTCGAACCCACCAGAGACGCCTGACGCCTCCCACCGGGTTTGAAGTCCAGGCGCCCCACCAGGGTGCGTTTCTCTTCCGATCAGGCGGGATCAGTGTAACCGCGATCGGCGGCCTCGCCAAACGCGACACCGGCCGACCGCAAAAACCTCGTGTGCGTCGCTGACACGGCGCGTCAAACGGACGCGGTCGAAGTACTTCGGCACCTCGATCGCTAGTGTCCCGATTCTGAAGTTTCTATGCACATTGGGCTTGGACGGCGAGGGTGCGGCGGCAGAAGCGGGAGATGGAGGCCAGGATATCGTCGGCGCTCTTGGTCCATGGGAACGGCTTGGGGTCTGCGTTGCGGGCGTCGATGTATTCTGTGATGGCGGCCTCCAGATCCTTGGTCGACCGGTGCACACCGCGCCTGATCTTCTGCTCGGTCAGCAGACCGAAGAACCGCTCGACCTGATTGATCCAGGACGATGAGGTTGGCGTGTAGTGGGCATGCCAGGCTGGTCGCCTGGCAAACCAATCGCGGATCAGCGCGGTCTTGTGGCTCGACGCATTGTCCATGACGACGTGGACGTCGAGATCGGCGGGCACGTTCCTCTCCACGGTGTCGAGGAAGCGGCGGAACTCCTCGGCCCGGTGACGCGGCATGCATTTGCCGATGATAGTGCCGAGTTTCACGTCCAGGGCTGCGAACAACGAGGTTGTACCATGGCGCTTATAGTCGTGGGTGCGCCGCTCGGCCTGCCCCGGCCGCAGCGGCAGCAGCGGCTGGGTGCGATCCAGCGCCTGGATTTGCGACTTCTCATCGACGCAGAGCACCAGCGCACGCTCCGGCGGATTGAGATAGAGACCGACGATATCGCGCACCTTCTCGACGAACAGCGGATCGCTGGACAGCTTGAAGGTCTCACTGCGATGCGGTTGCAGCGAGAACGCCCGCCAGATGCGAGGCACCGTCGAGACCGACAGGCCTGACGCCCTGGCCATCGAGCGCGTGCTCCAGTGCGTCGCGCCACGCGGCATCGTCTCCAGCGTCGTCGTCACCACTTCGGCGAACTTCTCGTCGCCGATCTTGCGCGGCGCGCCCGGCCGGGGTTCGTCAAGCAACCCATCCAGACGCCGGGCCGCGAACCGCTTGCGCCAGCTTGCCACCGTGACCCGGGTGACGCCCAGCCGCTCGGCGATTGCAAGATTGGTCATGCCTTCCGCCGCCCGCAGTACGATCTCCGCCCGCACCGCATCGCCGCGCGCCGTCTTGCGACCGCGCACCCGCGCCTGTAGCTCCGTCCGCTCGCCATCGCTCAACTCGATCCTGACCGCGCTGCGTCCCGGCATCTTCGCCAACCTCCAATCCATCGCCAGGAACACAGAATCAGAGCGCATACCATATGTCTACAAATTTCTGGGACGGGACACTAGGTTCCGGCTGATCCCCGAGCGGCCGCGGAACCCGGCGGCGGTGAGGCGTCCCCCGACTGCCGCCGCCTCGGCGGTCTCGCCCAGCCGGCGCAGGGTTGCCGGCGGCGCGCAGCGCTTGTCAGAGATCCGCACCACCAGCCCCCGGCGTCCCGCGCGGACCAGGAACGCCCCCACCTTGCGGGCATCGTGTCCGATCGCGGCGGCAAGTTTCTGTATGGTCGGCTTCCTGTATGGTCGGCGGGGGCAGGCCGCCGGCTTCGAGCGGCTGGATCTCCCGCCACACCGCCACGTCCGCCGGGACCAGCGCCAGCTGGTGATCGCGCAGCCGCGCGCTCGTACCCTGCCGCACGACGCTGCCCTCGGTCGCTGGTTCGGCGGCGATCACGTCGCATATCTCGGGCGTCACCCGCGATCCCGCTGCGGCGAAGAGCCGGTCCTGCGACGGCCCGACCATAGCGGGCGCGCTTGTGTGCTAGGCGGCCAAGCTTTCCAGCGCCTGCGCCTTCAGGGCCTCCCAACGCCGCAGCGAGAAGCCGATCTTCCCTTCGGCGGTGGCGACACTGCGCATGGCGACTGCGGCGTACACTCCAGCGGCTTCCTCGCCGGTCAGGTTCCGGTGCGCCGCGAAACGGGCGTGGTTGAGCCCGGTTGCCGCGGTCTCCAGCTGTGGGGCCAGCGCGCGGCCGTCATCCTCGATCTCCGCCGCGGCCAAATGGGCCAGCCATTCCGGCGGGCGCGACCGCCCGCGGGTGGGAACAGGTCGATCACCCGGCCACCGCCAATGATGCGTTGCGCGGTCTGGTCGCGGATTACGAAGCGATCCCCGCGCACCGCGGCAACCGAGCGGTCGAGCATCAGCTGCACCAGCCCCGACGCCCCCGCGGCGATCTCGTGGCCTTGCAGCATCGCCACCCGCCCGGTCACGTCGGCGGCGCCGAGATGCAGATGCACCGGTCTCCAGTGGGCGAACCTGCGTGGCTCGCCGGTGAGAATCCTCAGCCACCCGTCCAGCTTTCGCGTCGGCGGCGGCACCTCGCCGGCAACTATCCAGTCGCCGCGCGCAATCCGGCCGCTCTGAACGCCGTCCCCGCCAGATTGATCGCGAAGCATTGCCCGGCAGACCCGAAACCTGCGGGCGTGTTCTGCGCGTGGATTGTGCGGACCCTGGCCGGCAGATCGGCCAGCAGGGCGCGCACCGCGCCGCCGGTCGCCGCCGTGCCCGAAAGGACGGCGCCGGTCACCACCAGCCCGGCGCCGCGCACGGTGAAGGAGCGATCCACGGGCCTGCGCAAATTGCCGCCCGCCGCGCTGCGTTGCCGGAGGATGCAGCAGGACGATAGCAGCGCGCAGATCAGTGCGCGAGACGTTGCGCCCGTCCACCAGGCCGAGCGAGAGCCAGAGATCGGTCGGCAGCGCCGTCAGCGTAGGCTCTAGTTGCTCCGGCGCACTGACGAGGTTGAGATGCAGTCCCCCAACCGCAGCAACGCCGCGAGCGGCAGGCTTTCGCGCAGTCCGCCGAAATAGGTCGCCAGCAGCAAGCGGAGGCCCGGGGCGGCCTCGGCGAGCGCCCGATAGGCGGCGCGGTACGCATCCGGGACGCCGGCCGGCAAGTCGGTAACCAGGCAGGGCTCGTCGAGCCGCACCCACGCGGCGCCGGCCTCCGCCAGTTTCCGCAGCGCCTGCGCATAGACGGGCAGCAGCGCGGGCAGCAGGTCGAGCGGGCGCGTGCCGTCTTCCGCCCTCGCAAGCAGCAGGAAAGACACCGGCCCGAGCAGGACTGGACGGGTGCGCATGCCGCGCCCGAGCCCCTCTTCGAACGCAGCGGACCAGCGATTGTCCAGCAGCTGAAAGCGGGTGTCAGCGGCGAGGTGCGGCACGTTGTAGTGGTAGTTCGTGTTGAACCACTTGGTCATCTCCAGCGCGACGGCATTGCTCGGGATGCCGGCGGCGCGCTCGGCCTCGGTGCCGCGTGCGCCGCGTGCCAGGGTGAACATGGTGGCGAGCGAGGCCGGCCCCTCACCGGACCAACCATAGCCGCGCGGGATGGCGCCGACGGCGCAGGCGGTCTCCAGCACATGGTCGTAGAGGGCGAAATCCCCTGATGGAACGTGGCTGACGCCCAGCCCCTGCTGTAGCGTGCGGCTGCCCGCCCGGAGTGCGGCGGCAGCAGTTAGCAGTTCGGCTTCGCTGCTGTGGCCGGCCCAGAAGGCCTCAAGCGCGGTCTTCAGCTCGCGGCGGGGGCCGATCCGCGGGTACCCGAGATTGGCGGCGATCGTCATGACGCGTGGTCTCCTGCGCCCGGTGCGCCCAGCCCGGCCGTAAATGTGGCGCGCCCCCGCAGGGCGGGGTGCACGGCGCTGGCAGGTCTCCTGGCTTGCGGATGTCGGGCGTGCTGGCCCATCGCCGCAGACCCTGCCTTCCCGCGCCTGGTGGCGCAGTGGCCCACCCCGGCGAGGGTGGACGGGCGTGCGGCTTACCGCCGACAGTTGCTGGGGCAGCCACCGAGTTGGGGCGTTTGGGCAGCCCCGCACGGCGTTCCCTTTTTGCACCCGCTCGCGCGGGACCAACGCCATATAAACATATCCTTATGTATGTTGGCCCGCAAGACGTGTTGTATGCTCAGCCCAAAGCCCTCAAAGACTGACCCCTCGGTCTCGACCGATCTGCCAGGAAACCCCGCCGTCGGTGATGAGGCCGATCACCTCCCGGCCAAGGCTGCGCTCGATCACCGACCGCCATGGGACCAGGGCGAATTCCTGGGTGTTCTCGACCAGAGCGTAGCGGCCGGAGGCGAGTGAGATAGCCTCGCGGTAGGTGCCGCGGATTGTCTCGCCGGGCGCCGCCATCCGGAACGGCACGGCGCGCGTGGCAGCCAGGCCGGCCCCAACTCGCCCGAGTTCGCGGCGCTCCAGCGTCGCGAGCAGGTCCCGACGATAGCGCACGCCCCCGTCCGCGCCCCGACGCGCATCGCCGTGGGCGAGGTGATGCTGGCGACGGTGCTCCAGGGCGGCTTCGACCTCCAACCCGAAGCCACTTTGCACGACCGACACCGGATCGCGGGCGAGCAGTTGACGGTCGAGCCAGGTCGCCCCGTCGCTGCTGATCTGCGCCTCCAGGTCGAACGTGGAGAGCACACGCAGGGTGGCTGCCGGGGATCGGCCGGCGTCATGGTGGGCGGCAAGCTGCTCGAAAACCGCGGGGATGCGCCAGCGGTCATCGTCGAGCCGCTGGACGGCCACCGCGCGGCGCAGCGCCTCCAGCCGGCGGACATGCGCCTCGACATAGGCGACCGGGTCGGCGATGCCCGGATCGGCGCGCGCGATGGCGAGGTGCTCGGCGGGCCGATAGATGCCGGCATCCTCCCGGGCGAGAAGGGCGATGTTCCGATCCGCGGCCTGCGGCGCCCCGCGTTCGACGCCAAGCGCGACGATGGCCCCGATCGGCGTGTTGGCGGCATCCCCACCGGCGGCGGGGAGTTCGATGTAGTGAACATGCCCGTCGATGCCATCGACGATGAGATGGACCCGATCCCCCAGCTCGTCGCCACCAAGCCCCCGCCCCAGCAACCGCCCAGTGATGGGTGCGGCGATCGGCTCGCCGGCGCCGTGGATGGCGAACTGCTCGGCGCCCCGCTCAGCGCAGTGACGGGTCAGCGCGCGGTGCATGGTCTTGATGATGTCGCCCCGTTCGCCGAGCGCGCGCAGCGTCTGCTCCATCCCAGGACCCAGGCGCCAGCGGCCGGTGGTGATCTCCTCGGCCAATCCCAGCCGCTCCAGGGTTTGCAGCCGGCCGATCCGGAGCTGCCGGTCGAAATCGGAGCGCTGCTCCTCGGCGGTAGGGCGGAGGTCGATCACCTCATCTGCCGCGTCGCCGGCCTCGCGCAACAGCGCTCTGTCGATCCGGGTCAGTCGTTCCTGGTCGATCTCGCGCGCGAGCTTGGCCTGCCGTTCCATCGCGCTCTCGGGGCCGAGCTCGATGGTGACCAGCTCCGAGGCGCGCTCCCGGATGCCGTGGGCCAGATAGGCCCCGGCGATCACCAGGTTCTCGCCGGCCTCATCAACGCCGCGGATGACGATGTGGGTGTGCGGGTGGGCGGTGTTGAAGTGATCGACGGCCGCCCAGTCCAGCTTGGTGCCGAGGTCCTGCTCGACCTGCCGCATCAGATCACGGGTGAAGGCGCGGAGGTCGGACAGCTCCCCGCCGTCCTCGGCGGCAACGATCAGGCGGAACTGACGCGGGTCGCCCTCCGATCGGTCGAGAAAGGCGCGGCCATCGGCGCGGTCCGCTGCGGCGGCGTAGAGCTGACCGGGGGAACCGTCGCGGGTGACACCGTCGCGCTGAAGGTAGCGCAGATGCACTGCCGCCGCGCGGCTCCCGGCGCGCATCGGAACGTAGCGCGCCTTGACGACGACACGGCGTGCACCCGGCTGCGCCTGCGACCAGCCCCGTGGTGAGGCCGCTCGCCCGCGCGCGAAGGCCGCGCCCCTGCCGCGCTTGGCCGGGAGGTCGGCAAGATGCCGTGCGCCGGTCGGCGGTGGCCCGCCGGTCACCCGGGCCAGCGCACCCGCCCGCGAGATCGCGCGCTTGATCTGCGTCGCTGCCAACACCCGTCGATGGTCCCGGCTGCGCGTGCGGCCGAGGCGTGGACGAAGGCGCGGGTCATCGTCGGGGCGAGCCATGCTCCGAGACTGATGGCAAACCGGCCGCTCGCGAAGGAGCCTTGGTAGCACTGCGAAAATGCGCAGATGGAAGCGGACGTGGCACGCGGTTGCCGTGCCTCGTCGCGAGACGTCGGCACGGTGACCGCAGTCGATAACCCAATGTGCAGACACCCAAATCGCGGCCGTTCGGATCAGGCGGTGCCGCAGGCCTTTATCTTGCCCTCGTAATCGGGCTACTCAGGTTCTTCTTTTGTGCCATAGTATCACACCTCCTCCATTGCTCTTTCTACTACGACCGACGGCGTTCCGCCACGCTTTCCTGCGATCGTCTGCGCCTGGTGGTCCATGCACTCGTGCGTGCTCTGATCCCGCAGCGGTTGCAATGGCCGCATGGGCACATGTCGGCGTCGGGAAGGTGGCGTGGCGCATTCACTCCCGCGCGTTCCGGCGGTCGTTGGACCGCCCGACAGCAGGCAAGATATCGCGCTCTCCACCCTCATCAGACCCACCAGTCGCAGCTCCGCCCGCAGGCGGATCTCGTGTTGTCCCGTTGCTCTCAGCGTGCTCTCGTCATGCCGGCGCCAGCGCAGTCGTGGGCGCCTCCGGCTGCACGGTCGGCGCGGCCGCGAAGCGGAAGTCGGTGCCGTCACGCCACATCGCGTGCATGATGACAGCGAGCTTGCGCGCCACCGCGGTGACCGCCCGCTTGTGGCCGCGATGCCGGGCGAGCTTCATCCCCCACGCCTTGAGGCTGGTCCACACCTTGCTGCGGGTCAGCAGACAGCTCGCCGCCTCATAGAGCAATGTGCGCATCTCCTTGTCCCCCTGGCGCGAGATGTGGCCGTCAAAATCGATCGACGTGCCGGACTGCTCGCGCTTCGGCGTAAGACCGAAATGCGCGCCGACATCGCGCGATCGGGCGAACCTTTCCGGTGCGTCGACGGCGGTCTTGAACGCCAAAGCGGTCACCGGACCGACGCCAGGAATCGCCATGAAGCGCTTGCAGATCGCATCGTTGACGGTGATCTGCACAACCAGCGCGTGCATCCGGGTGTACTCGGCCCACAGCGCCGCCCGCGCCCGCAGCATCGGCTCCGCCATCGCCGCGAGGAAGGCGTCCCCAGCAACGGCGTCGCGCACATGCGCCTCAAAGCTGCCGCGTCCGGCCGCATGCAGCTTGACGCCGAACACCTTCAGTGAGTGCCGGATCTCGTTCTCAAGGTCGAGGAACTTACGCTTCAGCGTCCGCCGGTGCGTCAGCAGCAGGCGCAGCCGGTAGCTGTCGTCGCTCTTCACATGCACGTCGCGATACCAGCCCGAGCGCACCAGCTGCGCCACCCCGCGCGCGTCATTGCGGTCGGTCTTGTTGCGCTGTGCCTTCAGCGCGGCGTGCACGTGCCGGGTTTCCAGCAGCACCACCTCCAGGCCCAGCCGCTGCAGGCCGCGATGCAGCCAGGGCGACAGCGCACCGGCCTCGTGTCCGACGCGCCGAAGTCGCCGTGCGTAGCCTTCTAGAGCCTGGTGGATCGCATCCGCGGTGGTCTCGGCGCTGGCTTCGAGCACCACCGCGCCGGCGCTGTTCACGACGCAGATCGCAGTCTCTTTGACGCCGACATCCAGTCCGGCAAAATACTCCATGGCTGTCCTCCGATGCAGCTTGGGGCGCGCTCGCGACCCCGTTGGACCCGCATCATCATGGAGGACAGCCGCCTGCGCCGGAACCGCTTCTGCGGCTTTTCCACGCAACCGGGGCGCCAATACTGGCTTCGCCACCGCAAGCCCGATTACGCCGTCACTCCCTTCCGATCCGAACTTCGACCCCCCGCCAGTCGTCTTTCTCCAAGTGCAGATCAACAGAAATCAGCGCCATGGACGCGAATGGGAACGATCTCCAGCGACACACTGCGAAGGTCGGATAGATCGACCCCGCTGCGCCAATTGGTGGCGCGATCTGGAGCAGAATTAGTGCAGCGGACGGGCAGTCCGGCAGCCTGAAATCACGCTAACAGGCCGCTGAAAAACCCCTTGACGTGTCGACTACGGCATGATTCTCGATCCCTCAAGCGACGGGGGTATCACGGATGCGCGGCAAGGATCGTCAGGTTGGTCAGTTCTTCGCCTATTTCAGTCCCGATGCGCTGGTTCCTGCCGATCATCCGCTGCGGCTGATCCGGGCCCAGGTGAACGCTGCACTGGATCGCCTGTCTCCGGTGTTCGACCAACTCTACTCTGGTGCCGGCCGTCCCTCGATTGCGCCCGAGAAGCTGCTGCGGGCGTTGCTCGTGCAAGCCTTCTTCTCGGTCCGCTCCGAGCGACAACTGATCCAGCAACTGACCTACAACATGCTGTTCCGCTGGTTCGTGGGCCTGTCGCTCGACGCGCCGATCTGGGACCCGACCGTCTTCACCAAGAACCGCGACCGGCTGCTGGAGGGCGACGTCGCCCGCGCCTTCCTGGCCGAGATCCTGGCGGATCCGAAGGTGAAGGGGCTGCTGTCGAACGAGCATTTCTCTGTTGATGGCACGATGATCGACGCCTGGGCCTCGATCAAGAGCTTCCGCGCAAAGGACGGCGATGACGCACCGCCCCCGCCCGGGCGTAATGCCGAGCGGGATTTCCATGGCCAGAAGCTCGGCAACGAGACCCACGCCTCGACCACCGACCCGGATGCACGCCTCTACAAGAAGGCCGCCGGGCAGCCGGCGCGGCTATGCCATCTGGGGCACGTGGTGATGGAGAACAGGAATGGCCTGGTGGTTGCGGCCAGCGTGACGCAGGCGACCGGCACTGCCGAGCGCGAGGCGGCGGTGGCAATGGTCGAAGCGATGCCGCCGACCGGGCGCATCACGCTGGGCGCCGACAAGGCCTACGACACAGCGGAGTTCGTCGCCGAGATGCGACGCCTGCAGGTAACCCCGCATGTGGCGCAGAACGACACCCGCCGGCGCTCGGCCATCGATCGCCGCACCACGCGCCATCCGGGCTATGCGCTCAGCCTGCGGCTGCGCAAGCGGATCGAGGAAGTGTTCGGCTGGATGAAGACCGTGGGCGGGATGCGCAAGACCCGCCATCGCGGCACGGCGTTGGTGGGCTGGCACTTCACCCTGACCGCGGCGGCTTACAACCTGGTGCGGCTGCCAAAGCTGCTGGCGAGCGGGTAGCCGCGCCCGGAGTCCGTCCGCAACGGCCCCAGCGGCATGAAAATCGCCGCTGGGGGCTGGAGAAAGGGTCGAAATCAGAGAGAAATCTCCGACCAAGGCCGAAAATGGACGGGACGGACTGCAAAGTGGTGGGTTTTTCCGCAGCCTGCTAAGCCGTGGCATCGACAGAAGCCGTGGCCCGATCATCCGCGATGCGCCCGCGTCATTGGAGGGCGACGAACAGCGCACCATTCCCGCGCACATCATGGGCCGAACCGGAGACGGATCGCGGCTCAAGTCGGGCCGCAGCCGAACCGCCAGTGACCGCCGTCGGCGCAGACATCGGCGCCAGGCTCGGTCTCACGATCGGGGGGACCGTGCGCGCCGGAGAGGCCTCGGGATGCACGACGACGGCCGCGAAGAGGCCGGCGCTGATGGCGTCGCTCGGACTCCGGACCGGCGTCTCCGAAGCAGACTTCGTGCTCAATCCCGTCGCCCCGACTGCCGGCTGCAACGCGCCCGACGTGCCGCCGATCTGCGGCGCGAGTGCGGCGAGGTAGCGCTGTGTCTCGGCCGGCAGCGCGCGGCCGGCGTGCAGGAACGCATCGAGCCGCGCCGGCCCGGCGTTGTAGGCGGCGAGGAACCAGGGCACGCCGTAGCGGTCGAGCATCTCGCGCAGATACGCCGCGCCGGCGAGGATGTTGTCGCGCGGCGCGTAGGGATCGGCGCCCAGCCGGTAGCGGGCACGCAGCGCGCTGTAGGTCTGCGGCATCACCTGCATGAGGCCCATCGCGCCCGCCAGTGAGCGAATCGGATGGCCGCCCACGGTTGCCTGGCCGCCGCTCTCCGTGCGCATTACGGCGGCGATCCATGCTTCGGGAATGTCGAAGCGCTGCGCCGCCGCGGCGATGTCGGGCTGCCAAACCGCGACCGCTTCGTGTCCGTCGCCGCGCAACACGGGCGTCGTAGTCGCGCACGCCGGTGCGCCGCTGAGCGGCACGAACAGCGCCGCGCGGGCCGCAAGACCGCAGGTCGCGACCAGGGTCAGCACGTCCATGGTGAACCCCTCCATGAGCCAAAGCGCTGCCACGCCGCTGACAGGCGAAGCGCTGCCAGCGTGGTCGCTCCGGTCAAGGGTAAAGCGCGCCAGGGCGCGCCGGCTGCGCCGCCCTTGACTTTCGCTGCGCGCGCCGGCGATGCGGAAACCGGCCGGGACGGCAGGATGGCCGTCCCTGGGCCGAACAACAGGATGGCCGGGAAGATGCGCGGCACGGTCATCGCGTCCGCCCGCCGGGAAGCCAGAGCGGCGTGACGCGGCCGATGACGGCGCGGATCGGCGTCGGCCCGAAATACCGCCCGTCGAGCGAGGTCGGCACGCTCGGGATCAGCACGAAAATCTCGCCGTTCGGGAGCCTGCCGCAACCGCTCCATGCGGCCAGGCTGCGTCCACGCCCGTCCACCCGCAGGGCGCGGGCGACGGTGCGTCCATTGATCGAAACCTCGCCGTCGCGCTCGCACACGGCCTGTCTGGCGGCGGCGGCGACGCGCTTCAGCAGCGGCACGCCGCGCGGCAGATAGCCGCGCCGGGCGAAGAGCCGCGCGCTGCGCCGGTCGGGCCAGAACAGCACGTAATCGCCGACGCGGAGGTGCTTCCGGCTCGCGGCCGGCAGCACGCGCCAAAGGCCGATCGGCGTGCTGGCCGTGGCGTTCCAGACCACCAGCGGTCGCGCCTGAACGGCTGACGCGGCGAGCAAGAGCAGGCCCGCGAGCATGGCGAGGAGCACGGCATGCCGAGTCCGCCGATTCCGCTTCATGACGCCATCACCCGGCGCCGTAGCAGCCAGGCGCGATGCTGATCGCGGGCATAGGGCCGCGGCTGCTCGCCGCAGAGCAGGCGGTTGTGCACGTGCTGCCAGTAGGCCGGCGCGACATCCGCCGCCTCGACGCCGGCCTGCTCGACCGCGTCGATCAGCGCGAGCAATCGCTGCACACGCGCCCAGCCCGAGAGCCGCAGCAGGATCTCGCCGCCTGGATGCACGCCGGGCACCGTCGCGCAGGGCTCCCCCGCCCTGCAGGCACGCAGGATGTCGATGCGCGACATGACGGTCCCGAAGTCGTTCGCCTGCCAGCGGACGAAGGCGAACACGGCGCCTGGTACGAAGAAGATCAGGCGCCGGCGCCGATCGAGGATGCGCTCGCCGGCATCGCGGCCGAAGCGCAGCCAGCGTTCGACCCGATCCCGATAGAACACCAGCCCGACGCTGGTCAGAGGCTCCTGCGCGATCACCGCTCGCCTCCCAGGCCATCCCGGTGTGGTTCTCCCAACACCCGCTCCGCGTCCTTCCCGACAGCGGGAAGGACGCACGAACCGTGGAGCCATCCCTCTCTCAATGCGCCTTCCTTCTGCCGCCCGAGGCACCGAACGGCCGGCGGGAGACGCCTCGCCCGCCGGCGTGCGGAGTGACGTGACACACTGGGGTTCTGAGGGTGCGGAGGCCTAACAAAAACAAGAAAGAGTCCAGTACTAGAATCAGTACTAAAGTAGGGCGCTCCGAATCTGTGATAACGCATTGAACAGAAATACGAAAAAATCGCCCTCTGCGTGTGAAGGGCCGCGGTTTTGCGTGTGTTCGGCTGTGGGGGTGCGTGTGATAGGCTGCGCTCACTCACAGATGCGCTCCCGTAACTGTGGATCAAAGCCCGGCTTATCCCCAGGCACCAGCGCGGCACTGTGGATCGCGATCGGTGATCGGCTGAACCGCAACCCCTCTTCCCCCCGGTGCCGGACCGGTTCGATGCGATACGCCAGCAACCGCCCTGACTGCGACAGCCTACGCAGAGC
>Ga0307373_10001837_pt1 | contig 39239 bp, 33 predicted proteins | sample OX2MG_FD_202534 | JGI IMG/M metagenome (GOLD analysis project Ga0307373, IMG submission 202534) | Soil microbial communities from Risofladan, Vaasa, Finland - OX-2 | ecosystem: Environmental > Terrestrial > Soil > Coastal area > Acid sulfate soil | place: Finland: Risofladan, Vaasa | collected...
CCCGCTGAGAGCCATATTGCCGCTGCAGTCCCGCTGTAGCTTTAAAGACGCCGCCCTTGCCTTTCACCAATGCGAGATGATCTTCACGCGTGCAATCTGCAACATCTTCGCCAAAAATCACCACGCGCTCGTCACCCGCCATTTCGTCTGCCAGCGTGGCCGCAACGGTCTCCACCATTGTTTTGGCCTGCCCGGAAGGCTGCGGCACGGACTCGAACTGCTTCGCAGTAGGATCTATATCCGGCGAGTAGACATTGACGTAAATCGAATCAGGCGCGGGAGCCTCGGCGCTTAGCGCGCGATCGGTCGCGTCCAGAATCTCGCGCTCCACTTCGGCTTCGATCGCTTCCATCTCTGAGCCTTCAAGGATGCCCTCGCGCACCAGGAACAAGCCGAATTTCGGCAGCGGATCGCGGTGCGCTTCCTCCTCGCGGTCTTGCGGCGATTTGTAGAGCTTTTCGTCGTCAGAGAGTGAGTGCGAGTAGGGACGCGTGACGTGCGCGTGGACCAACGCCGGGCCTCGGCGCTCGCGGCAATGAGTCACCGCCCGACGCAACGTATCGTAACTGGCCAGCGGATCGGTGCCGTCGCATTCCGCGACCATCAAATCTGGAAAATTCGCCACCAATTTCGAAATGTTGCCGCCCGCGGTCTGCGCCTCCACGGGAACGGAAATCGCGTAGCCGTTGTCTTCGATCAGGAATAGCACCGGCACTTTTCGCAGCGAGGCCGCGTTCAGCGCCTCGAAAAACTCACCTTCGCTCGTCGAGCCGTCACCGCCGGAAACGTAGGCGATCTCATCGCGATACCACGTAACCGCCTCGCCGAGCGGCGCATTGCGCGCCTGCTCCAGCGCTTTGGGATCGTGCTCATAATAAAGCGCGGCTTCCGCAGACCCTACAGCGTGCAGATACTGCATCCCGGTAGCTGAAGCGCTCGCCACGATGTTGAGCTGCTCGCTTCCCCAGTGCGAAGGCATCTGCCGCCCGGCCGACGAGGGATCGTCTGCCGCGCCAACCGCTTGCAGCAGCATTTCGTAGGGCGTGACGCCCAGCATCAGCATCAGGGCGCGGTCGCGGTAATAGGGGAAAAACCAGTCGTGTCCGGGCTCCAGCAGCAACCCAGCCGCGGCCTGTACCGCTTCATGACCCGCGCCGCTGATCTGAAAGAACGTGCGATTTTGCCGCTTCAGCTGGATTTCACGGTCATCGAGCCGCCGCGAAAGGAACATCGTCCGGTAAAGACGCACGAGCGTATCGCGGTCAAGACCGTGATACTTCGATGAATCCACTTGGGTTGTTTTGACCCTCACCTGAGAGGGCATGCGGTGTGCCTCCGGCGGAGAGGTTCGCCGATCAGGTTTCTTGCACGCCATTATAGCCACAATCGGGCCACTCGACGCAAATCAGGGAAAACCTAATTTCCATGACGTGATTTTTCGGGAGTCGGATCGAGCGCAATCGGAAAGGGCTGATCTCTGGATGTGACGGACTTTGAGCGCCAGAGTAGCGTTGACCGTCTCAGCTCTCGACCGCCTCGTCGAGCCGCTGGCCACTCCCGGCCGCCGGCCACCGCCTCTTGAGCGCCTCGTTCATCTACTTATGTAAACGTTCCAAGCAGAGAAATATTTTATGGTTTGTACGGATTTTCTTGGCTCAGTCCCCAGGCAGAGCTATAGAGGTATACTGGCCGCCAACACAAGGTAGGACGCTGAGGGGAGAAACTGGTGTGCTGAATCCGCTGCCGGGATGGGAAGCCGCGCTTAGCCACCATCCCGCTTTTGTCCATTTCCCCATCGCCTTTTGGCTGGCGGCCCTCCTTTTCGAGATCGTCGCGCGATGGCGCCGTAGCGAGCCAATTCACCGTGCCGCCGCGTGGATGCTGTGGCTGGGGACCCTTGGCGGCGCATTGGCGGTGCTCACCGGCTCGGACGCGGCCAAACGCGTGCCCAGCGGCGTTGGCCATGTTCTCCGCTCCCACGAAATCCTGATGCTAGCAAGCTTCGGTCTGGCCGTGTGCCTATCGGTGCTCGCTTGGCTCTCCGGTGACAAGGCTTCCCGCCCCCGGCAGGTCGCATGGCTCGGCGGGCTAATCTTGCTGTCGGCGCTAGTGGTTCTGGGGACGGATCGAGGCGCAGAGATGGTCGGCCGCTACGGATTCGGCGTACGCGGCGCGATTCGAAACGAACCTGCGCAGGCCACAAGCACGCACTTGCCCGCGCAGCCTGAGCTTCAGTACGTAGGTTCTAAATCCTGCGCACCATGCCATCGATCGATCTACGCGCGATGGAAACGCACCCCCATGGCCAACGTGGTGCGCGACGCTCGGATCCATCCCGATGCTGTTCTCGGCGACTTCTCTAACCCACCACCGTTCGTCAACTTCACGAAAGATCAGGTTGCCTTCGTATACGGCAGCATTTGGAAACAGAATTATTTCACAAAGGTGGGGAACGAGTATTATCCGCTGGACGCCAAGTGGGATATTGCGCACCACCAATGGATGCCCTACCTTGCAAAAGAGGACTGGTGGGCCGCCTACTATCCTCCCGAAAACAGCGCGCATCCGACGGGCCCCACCTGCAACGGCTGCCACTCGGTAAACTACAACATTCAAACCAAGACCGTCACGGAATGGAACGTCGGCTGCGAAGACTGCCACGGGCCCGGCAGCGCACATATTCACCACCCCACCGGCAGGAATATCGTCAATCCTGGGCATCTGGATTACATCGCCAGCAACAACGTCTGCATCCAGTGCCACGTGCAGGGTCGCCCTGCGCAATCTCCTGTTCACGGGCAATATTTCGACTGGCCTCCCGAGTTTCACGATGCTATCAACAACATCGGTTTTGCCGGGGCGCTGGCGAACCTCGACGCGTACTGGATTCTTGAGCCGCATAAGCTAGGCGAAACGAATTTTTACTATTATGCGGACGGAACGGCTCACAAGAACCGAATGCAGGGCAATGATTTCGTTCAGAGCCTTATGTACCGGCGCGGCGTCACCTGCACTGACTGTCACGATGTTCACGGCACCAAGTACCCATTCGAACTGAAAGCTCCGCCGGACAAGATATGTTCTGTGTGCCACGCCCCGGATTCGGAAAACGGCCCATATGCCGCCTCCATCGAAGCGCACACCCACCACAAGCCGGGGAGTGCGGGAAGCGACTGCATCGCTTGCCATATGCCGGAAATCGAGACGCAAGGAGTGCCCGGGCAATTCAACCATGACCACACATTCCGCTTTGTTTCTCCGGAAATGACCCAAAAGTACGGGATTCCCAATCCGTGCAACAGCTGTCACAAAGATAAGACTCCACAATGGGCCATGGAGCAACTGCGCGGTTGGAAGAACTTCTCGCCATGGAGAGTCTCGCAGTAATTCTCGCGGGAGAAATCGTTTCCAGCTTACCGTCGGGAGATTAGCTTGCCGTCAAAGAGGGCCGCGCTGCTGCGTCCCTCCTCCAAATGTATAAGATTGAATACATTGACAATGGCTTCGCGGCGGTCTATCTAAAGAGTTTGCCTTTCGCGCGTCCGAAAAATGCCGGCGCGCCGCTTGCGGGTTTCATTATCAGCGCGGTCGCAATATGCGCCGACGGAGGAGGGGTCAATGGTCATCGACGTTCACGGGCATCTCACTGCCCCGGATTCGCTGTACGTTTACAAAGCGAACGTGTTGTCGCATCGCGGTTCGCACGGCCGCGGAAAAGTGGAAGTCAGCGACGACGAAATGATCGCCTTCCTCATGAAACCGACCTTCGGCACGGGCAAGTCGCATTTCGAGCTTCTGAAAGAAGTGGGCACGGACATGCAAATGCTTTCGCCGCGCCCGTATCAGATGATGCACGCCGAAAAGCCCGCAAAGGTTTCGCGGTGGTTCATCGAGGAGTGCAATAACCTGGTGGCCCAGCAGTGCCGCCTGTTCCCCAACGTCTTTCGTGGAGTTTGCGGACTTCCTGAAGAGCCGGGTGTGAGCCCGAAGAATTGCGTAGCTGAACTCGAGCGCTGCGTGAAACAGCACGGGTTCGTAGGCTGCCTGATCAATCCCGATCCCAGCGAAGCCACAAACTACGACACGCCCGGGCTGGGCGACGAGTTCTGGTATCCGCTGTATGAAAAGCTGGTCGAGTTGGACGTTCCCGGGTACATTCACGGCGCCGGCTGCCGGTCGCCGCGCCACAGCTACTCGCTGCATTTCATCAACGAAGAAACGATCGCGGTGATCTCGCTCGTCAACTCGCGCGTGTTTCAAGATTTTCCGAAATTGAAAATCGTCTGCTCGCACGGAGGCGGCGCGGTTCCCTACCATATCGGCCGGTTCATCGCGCCCACGCTGCGCCGCGGCGCGCAAATTAATTTCATGGATAACCTGCGCAAAATGTATTTCGACACAGTTCTGTATACACCCCTGTCGTGCGAGCTGCTCATCAAAACCGTCGGCGCGGATCGCTGCGTTTTCGGCACCGAGCGACCGGGCGTTGGCACCGCGAAAGATCCGAAAACCGGCCGGTGGATGGACGATGTCCGCTCCTACATCGACGCCTTCGATTGGCTCAGCGCCGCGGACAAGAAAACCATCTTCGAGGACAACGCAAAAAAACTATTCCGAGTAGAAGTTGGAGCGCTAGCTGCCTAACTCGCTCGGAAACCAAACTGGAAGAAGGCCAAGGATAAAATGCCCGTCCCGTACAGGGCCGACAACGTCGGCAGCTTTCTCAGACCCAAGGAATTAATTGAAGCGCGCCGCGCCGATCCTCCGAATCCCGAGCGCCTGCGCGAGATCGAAGACCAGGCGATCTTGTGCGTGCTCGCCAAGCAGAAAGAGCTCGGCTTCGACATCTTCACCGACGGCGAATTTCGCCGCAGCAATTTCATGGGCGATTTCACGGACGCCGTCGAGGGCTTCAACTTCAGCGATGGCTTGGCGCGCACATGGTCCGGCCAACAACCCGGGCAGCACATGCAAGGCCCCGTTCGCGGCATCGTGACGGAAAAGCTGCGCGTGGTGCGGCCGCTTACCGGCCACGAACTGCCGTTCATGAAGCAGCACAGCCCCGGCGACATTAAAATGACGCTGCCGAGCGCCACGCAGTTCCCTTCCATCGCGTTCAAGTTCGGCGTGACGGACAAGGTCTACAAAGATCATTCCGCGCTGCTCTGGGACATCGTCGAGATCATCAAAGCGGAAATGGCGCGGCTGGCAGCGGAAGGCGTGAAATACATTCAGATCGACGCGCCCCGCTATAGCTACTATATGGATCCCAAGTGGCGCGACTGGATTCGCGAAAACATGCGCACCGATCCCGAAGGCGCGCTCGCCGAAGCCGTCAAAGCCGATAACGCGTGCCTGCAGGCAGCGCGCAAACCGGGCGTCACCCTCGCGATTCACCTCTGCCGCGGAAATAGCCGCAGCCACTGGTACGCCGAAGGCGGCTACGACGCCGTCGCAGAAAAACTTTTCGGCACTCTTGACGTGGATCGTTTTCTACTCGAATACGACGATCCGCGCTCCGGCACCTTTGAACCGCTGCGCTTCATTCCGCGCGATAAAGTGGTCGTGCTGGGATTGATCAGCTCAAAAGTGGCGCAGCTCGAAAACGGCGACGACGTAGTGAAACGCATCCACGAAGCGGCGAAATATTTCCCGCTCGAAAACCTCGCGCTCAGCCCGCAGTGCGGCTTCGCGTCCACTCTCGACGGCAATTTGCTCACCGAAGACGAGCAGTGGGCCAAGCTCCGTCTCGTTGTCGATGCCGCCCGCCGAGTGTGGGCCTAAAAGTTTCTGCCCGCAAGGGCAGACGGAGGAATTTATGGCAAAGGTCGTTCTCGGCATCGGCTCGTCGCACGGGCCAATGCTTTCCACGCCGCCCGATCAATGGCATCTGCGCGGCAATGCCGATCGAAAGAATCCTCGGCATTTTTATCGCGGCGAAGCGTACGATTACGACAAATTGCTTGCCGCACGCCAGCCGGGTTTCGCGGATTCCATCACCCCCGCCGAACGCCAAAAGCGTTTCGACGCTTGCCAACGCGCGCTCGATCAGCTGGCCGCGAAATTCGCCGAAGTGAAACCAGACGCCGTGGTCATCGTCGGCAACGACCAGCGCGAGCTCTTTAGCGATGAAAATACGCCGGCCATGCTCGTCTTCGCGGGCGACAAAATCGAAAATATTCCCGAGTCCGAAGAAGTGAAAGCCAAATGGCCTCCGGGAATTGCCATCGCCGAGGCAGGTCATACCCCTCCCGAAGGCGCTGAATATCGCGGCGCGCCCGAATTCGCGAAGCATCTGGTCACCGCGCTGATTGACCAGGAATTCGACGTCTCGGAATCCGCGCGCCTGCCGAAAGTGAATGGCCACACACATGGAATCCCGCACGCGTTCGGCTTTCTCTATCGGCGCATCATGCGCGACAACCCTCCGCCCAGCGTTCCGTTTTTCCTGAACGCTGGAATTCCAGATAATCGCCCCAAAATCAGCCGCTGCCTGAAATTCGGCCCCGCGCTGGTGAAGGCCGTCGAAAGCTGGAAAGAAGACGCGAAAGTCGCGATATTCTGTTCCGGCGGCTTGACTCATTTCGTGATCGACGAGGATCTGGACCGCCGCGTAATCAAAGGCATGCAGGAACGCGACGAGAAAGCGCTCGCGGCTATTCCCGAAAGTTATCTGCTCGGCAACACCTGCGAGATTCGCAATTGGCTGCCGGTTTCGACGGGAATGAATTCGCTCAACAAGAAAATGACGCTCGTCGATTACGTGCCCTGCTACCGCACCGAAGCGGGCACCGGCAATGCCATGGGCTTCGTCTACTGGCAATGATCGAGCGTACCGGACGATGACCCAGGCCACATCGAGCGACCTCGTCGCGCGCCTCAATCGCCTGGACTCCTGCGCCGTTTCCGACGCGCTCGATAAGCTTGGCCTCAAAGGCGCGGTCACCGGCATTTCACCGCTTACCAGTGCGCGGCGCATCGCGGGAAAAGTGCTCACCATCCGGCTTGGCGTGGGAGAGCCGCCGCCAGGCGTTCCGCGCCATATCGGCACCACCGCGATTGAGGCCGCGCAGCCCGGCGACATCATCGTGGTTGAGCAGCGCAGCGGCTTGAACGCCGCGGCGTGGGGCGGAATCTTGTCGCGCGGCGCGAAACTCCGCGGCATCGCCGGAACCATAGCCGAAGGTCCGGTGCGCGACGTGGACGAAGCTCGCGAAGTTGATTACCCAGTGTATGGACGAGGCGCAACCTGCTGCACCGCCCGCGGCCGCATCGTCGAACTTGCCAACAATCAGCCCATTGTCGTCGGCGATGTCAACGTAAAGCCCGGCGATTACGCCATCGCCGATTCGAGCGGCGTGGTTTTCATCGCCGCCGAAGAAGCCGAACGCGTAATCGCAGCAGCCGAAAACATCGCCGCCCGCGAAGCCGCCATAGCCAAAGCCTTGCTCGATGGCGAACCGATCACCAAAGTGATGGGCGCAAATTACGAAAATATGCTGCGGCGCTGAACACCGCCGTTAAGGAAATTCTCTTGCCCAATCCCGATAGCGCCGTTGAACGCGCCAGCAAGCTCGACACCACCAACATAAGCGACGCGCTCGACCGCCTCGGCATCGCCGGACAGTGCCTTGGCATCAAACCGCGCGATCCGCGCTTTCGCCTCACCGGACGCGCCTTCACGCTGCTGTACGGTCCGATCGGCAAGCCGGCTGGCACCGTCGGCGACTTCGTTGACGACGTCCCTCCCGGCGCGGTCATCGCGATTGATAATGGCGGACGCGAAAACGCCACCGTCTGGGGCGATATCCTCACCGAGATCGCCCATCGCCGCGGCATCGCCGGCACGGTGATCGATGGCGCTTGCCGCGATACGGCTCTCTGCCTCGAGCTCGGCTATCCCGTCTTCAGCCGCAGCTATTCCATGCGTACGGGAAAAGATCGCGTGCAGCTCGAAGGCACCGATGTGATCGTCAATATCGGCGACGCGCGCGTCGCTCCTGGAGACATTCTGCGCGGCGATGCGGATGGCGTCATCGTGATTCCTCGCCAGCACGAAACCGAAGTTCTCGCTGCTGCCGAGGACATTTTCGCCAAAGAAGAAGCCATCCGCCAAAGCATCCGCGCCGGAAAGCGCCTCGATGAAGCGCGCAAGGAACTCGGGTATCATCATCTGCAGACGAAACGCTCGTAGCGCTGAGGCAACGCTTCGCCGCGCTCAAACTAACGCGTAGCCATTTCACCGGAATGCCCGCACAATCCCACTCCAACGCCGAAACAACACACCGCATTCTCGTAGGCCCGGCCGGCTGGTCGTATCCCGATTGGAACGGAATACTCTATCCAACGCATCGCCCGCGCGGCTTTCACGAAGCCACATATCTCGCGCAGTTTTTCGACACCATCGAGATCAACACATCGTTCTACAATCCGCTGCGCCCAGAATTCGCCGCGCAGTGGATCGAGCGCGTCGCCGGCAATCCAAATTTTCTTTTCACCGCCAAATTGTGGCAGCGCTTCACACATGAAACCGGCGCAACCGTTCAGGACGAAGCAGCCGTCCGCGCCGGCTTTGACGTGCTGCGCGGCGCGAACCGCCTCGGTGCCGTTCTGCTGCAGTATCCGTTTTCATTCCACCACACACCCGAAAATCTCGATCGCCTGAAGCTCACGCTGAAAATTTTCAGTGACTATTCGCTAGTCGTGGAAGTGCGCCACTCGTCATGGGTCGTTCCCGACTTTTTTCACTTCCTGCACGAACGCCGCGTCGGCTTCTGCAATATCGATCAACCTCTGATCGGGCGCTCTGTGAAACCGGGGGAGCGCGTGACTTCAGCTCTCGGATACGTGCGGCTCCACGGCCGCCGCTACGACACGTGGTTTAGCGACGATCCCGATCTCCCGAGTCACGAGCGCTACAACTATTTGTATTCGCAGCAGGAGCTCGAACCGTGGGTGAAACGCATTCGCCATGTTTCGGCAGGGACGGAGACAACATTCGTGGTGGCCAACAATCACTTCGAAGCCAAAGGCGTGGTCAATGCCCTGCAACTGATCAATATGCTGAGCGGCGAGAAAGTGAAAGTTCCGGAGACGCTGCGCCATCGCTATCCGCAGCTCGAAGCCATCGCCAACGAGCCTTCCGCCGAGCCAACGCTTTTCCCGCTGCCTCCGCCTTGATTTTCCTGCACACACAGGCTATTTTCCCCGCCGCGAGGCAGCAGCCCAGGCAGAGCGAAAAATTGGGCGCACTTCCGCGAGGTCTCGGCGCTACCCTCGATTTCGTTGTCGGATTTAGCTACTTCTTGAAGAGGTTTTCGAACGCCTGCCGCGCATCGGTGGGCCTGGACGCTGAGATCGTGGCCGGAACCGCAGTTCTCACCGCCGCGTAGGTGACTGGCGACGTATCCTTTTCAACCGTCACGCGGAACTCGAAGAACTTGCAGTTATTCTTGGCGTCTTTCTTCGTGATCCGCTCCGGGATTGGCTGCGTGCACTCGAACTGCCTGCCCGTGTCGAAATGCACGCATTGCTTGCAGCTATGCATCTCGGCTTGGCACCGCGGGCATTTGCCATTGGCATCGAATCCCGGCGCAAGCGCCGCGCCGCAACTCGAGCAACGCGCCCTCATCACCGTGGCAACCATCCGCGGCGTCCGCGGCCCGAGCAAATCCTGCTTCGGACGCGGCGCTGGCTCGTTGGGGCGATCCGCGCGGTTCCGCTTCTTGTCTTCGGGATCACGGTCGCGGTAACCCCTCTGCTTATACTTCCGCTCCATGGACACCTCCTGGGGGATGTTCCATCATACCCCTAAATCCTTACAATTCACTCGTACCTTCACAACTGTGTGCTAGCAGCACACGGCTGCAAATCTCTTCCCGATTCAATTTGCTTTCGCTTAGCTCCGGGCGGCCTCTGATCGATGGGCCCAGTGTTTTGAGAGACCTTCCAAACTCAAATCCGGTTGCAAAAATTTTTGCGGTTGTCCGAAACCAGCCACGGCGCTCTCAGCGGCCAGGTAGCCGCTCCGTACAGCGCCCTCCATCGTGGCCGGCCAGCCAGTGCGCGTCCAGTCGCCCGCCAAATAAAAATTCTTCACGCCGATATCTTGCGCGGGCCGCCAGCGGTCCACACCCGGCTCGGGAGAAAACGTCGCATGAACTTCCTTAATCACGGTGGCTTTCACAAGCTGAGCGTCACGCGCGGCCGGCAGCACCTCCAGTAATTCGCGGCGGCATAGGTCGATAATGTCTTGTCTCGAACGAGGCACCAGATCATACGAGGCGCTGATCACCGATTGCAAGTATTGCGTTTCGCGGCCTTCTGTTGAATGGGACGCGCGACCCGAGCCGTTTGATTCACTTCGATACAGCATTGACTTATTAAAAATCCATTGGGTCGTATGATCGAGCAACGTCAAGAACGGCTCCTTCATTACCTCACGATCGAACCAGAAATGCACTCCGGTGATGGGCGCAGTTTTGATCCGGCAAATCCCGCTGAGCGGCCCGCTCGCCTCGCTTAGTTCTCTGGGGACTATCCCCTGCAGCGCGTCGTGAGGCACCGCGGCGATGCACGCATCCGCTGCCACTTCCGACCCGTCTTCCATCACAGCGCATTCGAACCGTCCCTCGCACAGGCGAATCTCGCGAACTCCGGCGCGGAGTTTCACTTCCCCGCCTCGCCGTTCAATGGCGGCTCGGCAGCCCTCGTATAAGTCGGCAAGCGGCACGGACGGGATGCCCACGCGATAGCCGCCCCGGCTGCCAAGGAACGCCTTCCAGAAAACCTCGATCCCGTAGCGAGCGTCCGTGCGATCCAGCTCTTCATCGAGCGCGCTCACCAACACCACCCGCCAGAATCGCTCGATCGCTCCACGCGTCTGCTTCATGCGCTGGAGCCAGGCGAGCATCGAGATGCCCTCGATATCCGGAGGCGAACCGCCCGAGCGCGCAATCGCCAGCAAAGCGTTGGCTATGCCACGCTTGTCCGCGAATGATAAGGCCCCGAAAAACAAAAACGACGTGGCCATATGCAGCGGCGGCGGCAGAAAAGCAGAGGCTTCCATCGTGGAGCGCCGTCCCTGCTTGTCGACGAAATACAGCCGGTCGTAAAAGCGGATCTTCGATTCCGCTCCGGCGCGCCTGTAAAAATCGGCCAGATTTGTGCAGCAGCCCAGCGTCACGTGTTGGCAATTGTCCACTTCGCTGCCATCGGGCAGCGTATAGGATGTGGCGCGCCCGCCCAGGTGGGGACGCTTCTCGAACAAGCGGACCTGGAGGCCCGCGTCAGCCAGCGCGGCGGCGCAGGACAGTCCCGCCAGTCCGCCGCCGATCACTAGAACGCTTTGCGAGGGCATCCTTTTTCCACCAGTTGCTCATTCCTGCCGTCAGTAAATATTGCAGTTTTTCCGCGCTCGATAGCGACACGCGCCCGGAGAATACGTCAAAGCCGCGCTCTTCGATGCGCGCCAGCAGCGTGCTATACGTCCGAACCAGAGCCCACAAAGTCGCGCGGCTATCGGAATCCACCTGCCGCACCAGCGGAGCGCCTTCCTGGTACAAGCGCCACGCGCGATCCGCTTCGAATTCCAGCAAATTCCGCAGCTGCGCGGTCATCGGCCCGCGCAGATTCTCGTCGCGCAACCCGAACTTCGCCAGATCCTTCTGCGGCAAATAGACGCGCCCCATTTCGTAATCGCTCTTCACGTCGCGGATGATGTTGGTCATCTGGAACGCCAGTCCCAGCCGCTCGGCCAAATCCGGTGCATGCGGATCGCGGAAACCGAAAACGTGCAGGCAGGTAAGCCCGACCGTTCCCGCTACCCGGTAGCAATATTCCGCAAGCCGATCGAACGTGGCGTAGCGCACGATGGTCAAATCCATCTCCGCGCCCAGAATCAAATCGTGAAAGTAGCGCGCCGGCATTTCGAAGCGCGACATCGTGTCAGCAAGCGCCGGCAGAATCGCGTGCCCCTCGGTGCGTCCTGCGGCCGCTTCGTCGAGTAGCGCACGCCAGCGCGCCAATCCGCGCCGCTTCGATTCCAGGTCGCCAGCTTCATCGGAAACATCGTCTACCAGGCGCATGAACGCGTAGAGCGCGCACAGCGCATTGCGCTTATCCCGCTTCAATCCGTAAAATGCCAGATAAAAGTTGCTGTGCGCCGCCCGCGCGATACGATTGCACTCGGCGTATGATTCGGCAAGCGCTTGCGGATCAGAGACTCGCGGGACCAGGTTCGTGGCGGCGCCAGTCACGCCCATTTCCGCTCGATGGCGCGGCCGTTCTTTTCTTCGTGGAATCAGCTTCGCGCCAAGAGCCCCAACCAGCAACCGCACCTTCGCAGCCTTTGTCAGGGCAGGTCGATGCTGCAGGGTGTTGTAGCCAGATTTCTCGATGGCATCGAGAATCGCCATTCCACCGCGACTAAACAGTTCGATATCAATTCGCAGATTCGCGTCAACCACCCGCGCCAGCGGTAATCCGGCCACGAACATCCCGCGCGCTCGCGCGATCAGTTCCTTCATCAGCGCCACATAGCGCTGGTCAAACCGGCGCTCGACAATCTCGCGATCCGTCAGCCCGTGCGCCGTAAGCGCTTCGATCGGAATATAAACCCGGCCCTTTTCCAGATCGCGCGACACGTCCTGCCAGAAATTCGCCAGCTGTAACGCCGTGCACGTATAGTCCGAAAGACGCTGCCGCTCCTCGTCGCGATAGCCGCAGAGATACAACACCAGCCGTCCCACGGGATTCGCGGAGTAGACGCAATAATCGAGCACGTCGTCCCACGTGGCGTAGCGCGAAACGGTCTGATCCTGCCGAAACGCGCGCAGCAAATCCACGAACGGCTGCACCGGAATATCTTTCGCGCGAATCGTTTCGCCGAGCGCGATCAACACCGGATGCGAAGGCGTGCACTCCGGCTCGTAAATCTTCCGCAAATCCTCTTCCCACGCATCCAGCAGCGCGAGCGAGCGCGTGTGATCCGGCACTTCATCGCCCAGATCATCCGACCAGCGGCAGTACGAATACACGTTGTAAAAATGCTGGTGCAGCTCGCGCGGCAACAGCCACGAGACCACATTGAAATTCTCGTAGTGATGCGTCGCCAGCCAGCGCGTATAGCGCTGCGCTTTCGCCGCGCTGCATCCTTGCGGCGGCAGATTTTTGGCGATCTCGAGCTCAGGAGTCGCTAGCATTCTAAATGTGAAGCGAGCTTCCGCTTCGTATCGATCGAAACGATCGCTCAAGCGCGGACCGATGAAAGTCGCCGGTTAAGGAATCACAGCCGTCTTCAGCTCGCCATTGCGATTCTTCATCTGCTGGAATACGTTTGGCAGTTCCGCGAGCGGCGCTTCCCCGGTGACGAAGTCGGCCGCGCGAACCTCTCCGCGTACAATCGCGTCGAGCGCCTCGCGAATGAACCGCGGCGTGTGATGAAAGCTCGACTTGATAGTCACCTCAGAATAATGCAGTGCCGTGGGGTCGATCTTCACTTCCGTGCCGCGCGGGCATCCGCCAAAGAGCTGCACTGCCCCGCCCTTGCGCACCATCGCTAGCGCCCACTGCCAGGTTTCCGCCCGTCCAACCGCTTCGATCACGGCGTCCGCGCCGTGACCGCCCTCGGTCAGTTGCTTCACCAGAGTGATGGGGTTCTCAATCTCCGCCACGTCGAACGTGGCGATCGCTCCCAGCCGTTCTGCGGCGCGCATCTGGCTCGGCCGTTTTCCCACCGCGATCACGCGCGCTCCGCGAACCGAAAGCATGCGAATGAAGCCCAGGCCAATAGGGCCGCAGCCAATCACCACAACCGTGTCGCCCGGATGGATGCTCGTTTCATGGATGCCACGCAGCACGCAGGCCAGCGGCTCCACCAGCGCCGCATCCACGAATGAAACGTTATCGGGAATTTCCAACAAGTTGCGGCGAACGATGCGTCCGGGAATGCGGATATATTCCGCGTACGCGCCGTTGTTGAATAGCAGATCCTCGCACAGGTTCGGCTGTCCCTTGCGGCAATAAAAGCACGTTTCGCACGGCGCGGAATTCGACGGCACTACGCGCATGCCCTTGCGCACGCCTCCATTCACGGCGCTGCCGGTCTCTTCGATCACTCCCGCGAGTTCGTGGCCAAAAAGCGCCGGCGGCTGGATCATCCGTTCGTGAAAGCCCTGCTTCCACACCTTCAGATCGGTGCCGCAGGTGAGCGCCACGTGCACGCGTACCAGCACGTCGTCTTCACCTAATTTGGGGATATCGACGTTTTCAACTTTTACGTCTTCGCGGCCGTAGAGAACCGCCGCCCTCATGTGCCCGTTCGTATTCGATTTGCTCATTCGTGAATGATCACAATTTTCAGGGTATCGCCCTTCGGATGCGCCGCCAAGTCCAGCGCCTCGGAGATGCGTTCAAGCGGAAAACGGTGTGAGATCGTGTCGCGGACCGGCAAGCGTCGCTCGAAAACGAGCGTTGCGGATTCGGCCTGGTCATCCACGGAAGCGCTATAACTTCCTAGAATTTCCCGTTCTTCCACGCCAATCGCGGCGGCCGGGAACCCAAGCTGCAGCACGGGATCGTTGTGCGCAAAAAGCAGCACGCGCCCTCCCGGACGGGAAATCGCCAGCGCTTCAGGAACGAGCGACGGATTCGGTGCGGCAAGAATTACCACATCCGCGCCGCGGCCGTCCGTGCGGCTGCGCATTTCTTCGGTCAAGTCGGTGCTGCGCGGATCAAACGCTTCGATCGCTCCGAAGCGCACGCTGGCGGCCCGGCGAAAATCCATCGGATCGCTGGTGTAAACCTTCGCGCCTTCCAGCGTCGCAAGCATTCCGACCAGCATCCCAATCGGCCCCTGGCCAATCACCAGCACCGTTTCGCCCCCGGCCACGCGCGCCTTGCGCACCGCTTTCAACGCGGTGTTTACCGGCTCCACGAACGTTGCTTCCTCAAACGTGACGTCGGGAGGCAGCGCCATCATCCCGCGTTCCACAATCCACGGCATGGAGCGAACGTATTGCGCGAAGCCTCCGCCGCTAGGATCAAATCCAGCAGTGAGGCCCGTTTTCTTGTATCCCGCGCATTGAGAGAAAAACTTGTGCCCGCAATAGAAGCAGTTGCCGCAAGGAATGTGATGAAAGCTGACCACGCGGTCGCCGGGCTTAAACTTCGTAACGCCGCGGCCAACATCCACAACGGTTCCCGCCAGCTCATGCCCGAAAATCTGCGGCGGCTTCACAAAACCGTGATGGATTTTCTTTGTGTCCGTGCCGCAAATTCCGCACGCCGCCACGCGGAAAAGCACCTCGCCCGGACCGATTTGCGGAATCGGCACTTCTTCGACGATCACGCGGCCTTCCCCACGATACACTCCCGCCTTCATGCGCCTGGGTTGGTGAGCGGCTTCGTGCGATTCCACTTGTGCGATGGTGTGCGACATTCCTGTACGTGAACCTCTTTTTTTATCAACGCTGTGAAGCGGCTCTTCCCTCCAGCCCCGTACCGGCAGCGGCGAGCTTCTCAACGTATCGATCGAGAAACGAAGCGAGCTCCGTAGCCGCGGCTTTCGCCGATTGCCCCAGCTTCATTACCGCCCCAATCGACTGCGGATGCTTCGCCACCTGCGCCAGCACCAGCGGCATGCTGATGCGCCCTTCTTCAGTAAAAACGCCGGTCATATCGAACGGCAACTCCTCGTCCGCCAAATCGCTGATGGCGCGAACCGCAATCGCCGGCACTCCGCGGCGGCTCGCCTCAGCTAAAATCACAAAGCTCTCCATATCAACCGCGTCGGCGCCCGCGCCCAGGTGCTTTTTCTCGATGGCTTTTCCAATCACGCGCCCTGCCGTATGAAATCGCTCCACCGGCGTAGCTCCGCACTCCGCGGCAAACGAATACAAAGCTTCGCTGCTCTGCAGCAAGGCGCCCGGATCCGCGGCATCAATGTCCCCTGAGCGAACTTCCCGCGCCGCCAGCACCTGCCCGATCCGATAGCTAGGCTTGAGCGCGCCAGCCAGCCCGGATGAAATGCAAAAATCCATCGTCTCCGGAGTCGGTTGCAGCGCCAGCGAGATCGCCGCGGCAGATGGCCTTGGTCCGGCCCCGGTGAGCACCACTGTTACCTGCGCTCCGGCGATTTCGGCCGCGTAACTTTCCGGCGCCGCAATCTGCGTCGGGTCGGGCGGCACCGGTCGAAATCCGCGCCGGTCTCGCCATGGCTCGAACTCGTTCTCAATCGCAAATGTGACCAGGATTCGCACAATCGCCGCTAGGCAGCCTCCGCGTGAACCTTCGATTTCGCCAACGTACCATTGCGCGTGTAGCCGTGTTCTCGATACCAATCCACCGCGCGCCCAAGCGCCGATTCCACCGGCCCTGCAGCGAAACCCAGTTCCCTTTCCGCTTTTCCCGTGGCCACGAACATTCGGTGGCGCGACATTTTCACGCCCTCAATCGGAATGCGCGGATCGCGTCCCACCAGCCGCGAAAACCACTCGTCCGCATATCCAGCGGCGAGCGCCACGGCATGTGGCAGCCGCACCCGCGGAGCGCTACGCCCGGTTAACTTCGCCAGTGCCTCCAGAATCTGCTTCAGAGTCATATTCCGCCCTCCGAGCAGGTAGCGCTCGCCGGGGCGGCCTTTTACGGCGGCAAGCAAATGCCCCGCGGCCACATCTTCCACGGCCACCAAATTCAATCCCGTATCCACGTACGCGGGCATTTTGCCATTTAGAAAATCAACGATAATGCGCCCCGTCGGCGTGGGCTTCCAATCGCCCGGCCCCACGGGAGTCGTCGGGTTCACGATCACCACGGGCAGTCCAGCAGCCGCAGCTTTCTTAGCTTCCTCTTCGGCTAGAAATTTCGAACGCTTGTAGTGACCGATCATCTGATCGACTGTGGCCGGCGCGGACTCATCCGGCAAAGCCTCATGCGGCCCAGTTGGCTGCGACACCGCTATGGTCGCCACGGTGCTGGTATATACGATGCGCGAAACGCCCTCGCGGGCTGCGGCTTCCAGCACCCGCCGCGTGCCACCCACGTTACTGTCGTAAATTTCGTCGGGATTGCGCGCCCACAAGCGGTAGTCCGCAGCAACGTGAAACACGCGCCGCGCGCCCTTCATCGCGCGAGTGATCGAATCCGCATCGCGCAGGTCTCCTTCCACGCGTTCCAGCGGCAAGCCATCAAGAAATTCCAGGCGGCTGGTGGAACGCACCAATACCCGCACCTGGTCGCCGGCAGCAACGAGCTGGCGGGCCACATGGCTGCCTACGAATCCGCTAGCGCCCGTGACGAGCGTGGTCATGCGATTCCATGGGCCCTATTCTTCCGGAGCGGTCCAGTAGGCGCGTCATTCCGGAGGGAGCACACTGCGCGCCGTGCTTTCGCGTGCATGTTTTCTTTTTCATCTGCTACAGGAGGGATCCGAAACCTTGGCGGATCTCGTCCGCCCCTACACGCACGCCAGAAAAGCGCGCGCGGCCCTTCTTCAAGTTATCGTAGCGCCCTAGTGCGTAGAGCGGGAAACAATTCCGGTACAGGTGATACTTCAAGTAGAACACGCACGGAAAACCCGTGCCGGTGAATTCGTCCTCGTCCCAGCTGCCGTCTTCGTTCTGATGCGCTACGAGCCAAGCGACGGCGCGCTCGGTCGCCGGGTCATTCGGACCAATCGTCGCCAGCAGTCCGATCAGCGCCCAGGCCGTCTGCGAAGCCGTGCTCTCGCCGCGCCCCTTCAGCGATTCATCGTAATAGGAAAGGATCGATTCGCCGAAACCGCCGTCCTGGTTTTGAACGGATCGCAGCCACTCAGCGGCGCGCCGGCATTCCGGCTGCCCGTTCAATCCCACGGCTTCCATCGCCCGCAGCACGCCGCTGGTGCCATAAAGATAGTTCACGCCCCAGCGCCCGTACCATGCGCCCTCGCTCGTCTGCTCACGCAGCAAAAACTGGCGCCCTCTCTGAATCCGAGGATGCGACGCAGGCCAGCCCATTTGCCCAAGGCACTCCAGAGCGCGCGCCGTCACATCCGAAGTGGAAGGATCGAGCATCGCGTTGTGGTCGGCGAACGGGATATGATTCAGGAATTGGCGATTGTTTTCGTGGTCGAACGCTCCCCACCCGCCATCGGAATTCTGCATGCTGACAAGCCACGCCAGCCCGCTGCGAATCGCGCCGCGCAACGGCTCAGGTTGTGGATCGGCCACGCGCCAGAGCGCCATCAACACAAACGCCGTGTCGTCCACATCCGGATACCAGTCGTTTCGAAACTCGAACGCCCACCCGCCCGGAGGTCCCTTGCGATTCTTCACCTGCCAATCGCCCGGCCCCAGGATTTGCTTTTCCACCAGCCAGCGCGAAGCTTTCACCAGCGCAGAATGTGCCGGATCAATTCCCGCTTCCTCCAGCGAAACCATGGCGATCGCCGTGTCCCATACCGGCGAAATGCACGGCTGCATACGAATCCCATCTTCGCCCTCGATCTCGTAGCTCTCCAGGTATCGCAGCTCGCGCGCCAGCAGCGGGTCGGTGGTATCGGAGCCTTCGGCGAGCATCGCGAAAATCGAGTTGGTCATGGCCGGGAAAATCGTCGCCAGCCCCTCGCTCCGTTCCAGCCGCTCCATGGTCCACTTGTGCGCTCGATCGAGCGCCGTGCGACGGAACGGCTTCCACGGCGACCGTTCGTACAACTTCAGCCCGCGGTCGAGCGCCAGGAAAACGTTCTTCCAAGACACGCCCCGCGCATCCCACGAGAGCGAGCGCGGTTTCGCGCCGGGACGCGTGAAAAGCTCGTCCACAGTAACTCCCGCCGGCAGACGCCAATCCGGCCGCAGCGCGTAGACGATCGAAAGCGGAATCACAATGCCGCGCGTCCATGACGACATTTCAAAAATGTTCAGCGGAAACCACGCAGGCATCAGCATCATTTCCGGCGGAATCGCCGGAGCCATGCTGCCATCGATCGCGCCTGCCATCGCCAGATACAAACGTACGTAAGAGTTGGTGGACTCCAGCCCGCCCAACTCATGAACTCTCTTCCGCGCAAGCTGCATGTGGGGAGCAGACGCAGGATCGCCCGCGATGCGCAGCGCGACCCATGCTTTTACGGTCGCGTTCAGCTCTGAAGGTCCGCCCTGGAAGATATTCCAGCCACCATCGGAAAGTTGCCGCGCGCGGATATAGCCCGCCAGCTTCGCCACTTTCGGCGAGTCCATCTGGCCAGTTATGTGCAGAAAATAGATGTAATCGGATTCAAGCGTGGTATCAGCTTCCAGTTCGCCCCACCAGAAGCCATCCGCATGCTGAGCAGAAAGCAGCCAGCGCACGGCACGCGAAACGGCTCGCTCCACTGGTGATTCGTGCTGTCGCTGCGGTACTGCTGCGGCGCCCGGACCGGAAAACCTTTTGTCCAAGCGCAGACTCGCTTCTGGCGTCATCAGCCCCTCAGATATCTGCGTGTAGTGCAACTACGGTAAGCCTCATCGACTGCACCCCTGCTGGTATTAATACAAACACCCGATGAGTTCGCGGCCTGCGATACGGACCCTGGATCGGCAGATCCATAGGTAATTCCAGAGCGTCTCGTAAGCCGGGCTTCACCCAATCTCCCGCAATTACAGCTACTTACAGAGCCCTCACCATTATTATCGAGCGGAATTTGTCTAGGGTCAACCAAAAACACGCTCGGTCATACTGGCAACTTCGATGCACAGCTGCCCGGGCGCGATGCCTCGGAATACCGTCGAGATGTACCAATTGAAAAAGGGGCTGGCCGAAGTGCTCCGGGTGTTGATACAGCACCCGCGGAAACCAGGTGATGTATCGAGAAATAGCCTGGGCTTCTTATTCGTCGCCGCGCTCTAGCGTCCGTAGACGAGCGGCAAGTTCCGGCAGTCGCGCCAACCAAGCATACTGCTCCTTGAATCTCCCCAGCGGACGCGCCGGTGTGCCCCACACGGTCTGCCCTTCGCGAATCGTTTTGCCGTTCAGAACCCCTCCCTGCCCGCCCACGCGAACGTCGTCCTCAATCGTGCAGTGGTCGCCGACGCCGGCTTGTCCGCCCATCATGACCCGATCGCCAATCGTGCTGCTCCCTGAGATTCCCACTTGCGCCGCCAGGACCGAGTGCTCACCGACCCGAACGTTGTGCGCGATCTGCACCAGATTGTCGATCTTTACCTCGCGCGCGATCTCGGTGTCCTCGAGCGATCCGCGATCGATCGTCGTATTTGCGCCGATTTCGACGTCGTCGCCGATGCGCACCCGCCCAATCTGCGGAAATTTCCAGTGCCGCCCCTCGCCAAAAACGTAGCCAAATCCGTCCGCGCCGATCACCGCCCCGGAATGGATTTCCACGCGATCGCCAAGCTGCGTCCCGGCATAAAGCGTCACGCGCGGATGCAAGACACATTCGGCACCCACGCGCGACCCTCGCCCCACAAAACAAAACGCCTCAAGCCGCGAATGTGCGCCGATTATCGCGTCATCCTCAATTACAACGTAAGCCCCCACCGACGCGCTCGGAGCGATGCTCGCGCTGGGGGCGACCACAGCGGTTGCATGAATTCCCGGCACGTGAACGGCTTTCGGCACTATCCAAGCAGCTGCTTTGGCAAACGCGAGCTTGGGATCATCAGCTTCGAGAATTGTTTTGCCGGGAATGCGCGCGCCCGGACTTGCGATCACGCAGCGCGCGGCCGACGCGGCAGCTTGCGTGTAATTCTTTTCCGAGCTGGCGTAGATCAGGTCTTCAGCGCCGGCGCGCTCCGCGCTGGCCACACCCGAAATTTTCGCCTGCGGGTCGCCTTCCATCTTGGCGGCGAGATATTTTGCCAGTTCACTAACGGTGCGACTCATAGTGAAGTCTCCTTGCAAACGCAACCGCTGTCCGAAGCGATGCGCTGCGTTCGGCGAGTTACCAGATGCGAAGTTAGAACGGATAGATCGGCTTTTCTCCAGCCGGGCGCGTCTTCCATCGCTTATGCACCCAAAGCCATTGGTCCGGATGCGCGCGCACAAAGCATTCGATCACTTTCGTGAAGCGCGCCGTGTTGTCAACCACGTCGCGCTCTTCGTCTCCCGTGCGTGTAAGCTCGACGGCGGGGCCAAAGCCCAGGCGATATTTTCGGCTCTCCTCGTCCCAGCGAAGAAAACCGGGGACCACGGCGGCATCCGTTCGCAGCGCGATGCGCGCCAGCCCTGAAGTCGTCGAAGCCGGCACGCCAAAGAAATCGATAAACACGCCTTCCTCGATCACCGTGTTGTGATCGGCAAGAATTCCCACCGTGCCGCCTTCGTCCAGCACTTTCAGGATGGCGCGCGCGGCGCGATTCTTTCCGATCGGAGCATTTCCCGAAAGGCAGCGGTAGCCGTTGATCAGCGCGTCCACGCGGCGATTCGCCACCGGCCGCACCAGAAAATGCAGCGGATGCCCGTACAGCGCGTGCGCGAAAGGCGCCAGCTCCCACGCGCTCATATGCCCAGTCAAGAACAGCACGCCCTTGCCGCGAGCACGAGCCGCTTCGAAATTATCGGCCCCTTCGATCACCACAATGTTTTCAATGTTTTCAATGTTTTCGCGCGTGTATTTCGGAAATTGAGAAAACTCTCCGGCCATCCACCCCACCTGGCGAATCATGCCGCGAATCGCTTGCGACCGCTGCGCATCGGACCAATCAGGAAACGCCAGCCGCAAATTAAATTCCGCCGCCCGCCGCAGCGGCGTGCGCAGCGTGAACGCGACGCTCGCAAACTTCGCGCCGACGAATCGCGCCACACGTCGCGGGAATAGGCCAAGCGCCTTGATCCCCAGCCACGCCCCGGCGTATTCAATCCATTCGCGCATAGCGCGCCATTATGCGCGACCCTACTCTTTCGCGCTAGCATTGCGGCCAACGCCCCTTATCAGAATCCATATCCAGTGTGTCTGATTAGCGCAACGAGTCTGCAATATTTTAGAGATCGTCTTCCGCGGCTCAAACCCATCGCGCGGTGCTAGACTAAAAGGTCTTGAATAACGAAAAAAATGGGCGCCATGAACAGGGATTCACGGCGTGGCTGGTGGCTGCCGGAATCTTCCTCTGTCTGTTCGGCCAACTGGGAGCAATCGGCCTCACCGGCCCGGACGAGCCGCGCTACGCATGGATCGCCCGCGCCATGGCGCAAACGGGCGATTGGGTCACGCCGCGCCTCTATGGCCAGCCATGGTTCGAAAAGCCGATTCTCTACTACTGGGCCGCCGCTCTCGGATTCAAGCTGCACTTGTCCGCTGAGTGGGCAGCGCGACTGCCCTCCGCGTTTGCTGCTCTCGCAGCTGCAATAGGCATCGGCTGGGTCGCTGCGAAGCACTATGGCGGAAACGCAAGCTCGCTTCGCAGTCCCGTGCTTTTGGCGCCGCTAATTTTTGCCTCAAGTGTTGCGGGTATCGGATTCGCGCGCGCAGCCACTCCCGATATGCTCTTCAGCGCTTCGATAGCGCTGGCGATGGCCGCTATCGCCACTGTGTATCGCCACTCTGGCGTGCTGCGCGGCGCAACGAGCACCCAGCTTGGTCACTCACAGAGCGATTACATTCCGCTGCTGCTCTTCGGCGCATTCCTGGGGCTCGGTGTGCTCGCGAAGGGCCCAGCGGCGGTAATCATGGCCGGCGGGGCGATTTTTATCTGGGCGCTTGCTACCAAGCAGTGGCGCGCCGCATTTCGCGCGGCCCATCCGGTCGCGATCGCGGCGTTCTGCGTTGTCGCGCTGCCCTGGTACATCGTTTGCGCCTTGCGCAATCCCGACTTCCTGCACGTTTTCATCTGGCAGCACAATTTCGAACGCTATCTCACTCCGATGTTTCACCATCCGCAGCCCTTCTGGTTTTTCGGCCCGGTCGTGCTTCTTGCGCTCGTCCCGTGGACTATCTTGCTATGGCCGGTAGCGCGCGAGGGCTTACGCGTCTGGCGCGAAAAATCCTGGACGTACTCTCCCGGAGTTTTTTTCGCTTGCTGGGCGATTTTCCCGGTCGCATTCTTCAGCTTTTCGGATTCAAAGCTGCCGAGCTATATCCTTCCCGCGATTCCGCCGCTGGCGCTGATGTGCGCCATTGCCTCGGTCCGTGCGTTTCAGGAAAGTCGCGCGCTTTCGATCGAGATCGCCGGCGGCATTGGCCTCACCTGGATTGGATTGGCCATCGCCAGCTGGGTTTTCGCGCGAAAAATTTCGTGGAATGCCGCATTCCCGAATTACTCGGCGCACGACGTAACAATTGGGGGATTGGTCGCCGTCGCAGCCGCGGTTCTCTTCACGCTCGTGCTGCTGTTTTTTGGACTCGGCAAAAGAATAGGTATGGTCGCCGGCCTGTCTGCGCTAGCGGTTGTGCTCGCTCTCGAAATTGCGAACTTCCAGCTTCTTCCATCGATCGATCCGCTGTATTCCGCGCGTTATCACGCGCAATTCATGAGCCACGATTTATATCCTGATCGGATCTTCACCTATCAGCTGGCGCGTTCGTGGAATTACGGCCTGGCTTTCTACTTTCACCGTCAGTTGCCGGAGTGGCAATCAAACGACCCACGCCCTGCGCTGGTTCTCACCACTCCCGCGGGCCTTACAAAAATAACCGCCATGGGCCGCTTCCGCGGCGAACTTGACGAACCTGATAGGGGGATTCTGTACGTGCCGGCGGAAATGGCGCCGCGCTAGCGGCGAGTCGCTTTATCGCGGCACGGGCGGCACATTCTGCAGGAAAAAGCTGACGATCGCGTTCTCGTAATTCTTTCGGTCTTCATCGGACATGTCTCGATAGCGCACCCGATCGCGCAATACTTGCTTTGGATCGGGAGCCTGGCTGTATAGCAGCAGCGTGTCGTTGGCCAATTCCGGCTGGTCATCCGAGGTAACGAACAGTTTCGGAATCCCGTGGGTGCGCCCAATATTTGCGGAAGCCGGCGGCGTTAGCCGGTAGGAATAGTTCAGCATCCGGAAAATGAAATCCGACGAGCCCGCAATGTATGGCAGCGCCGTGAGCCCGGACTGCTGCACCTGAATGCGCAGCATGTCTTGCGGATCCCCGTAGACATCCGTCACCGCGAACGCCGCGATTCGCGGATCGCTCTCCGCCACTTCCAGCACGGCGTAAGCGCCCATGTCCGTGCCCCATAGACCGAAATGCTGCTTGTCCACATCGTCCCGGCCCGCCAGCGTGTTCACGGCGGATTCCAGTTCGCCCTTTTCCTTATAACCCAATGAGGTTGTTCCGGGGCTCGTGCCGTGCCCCGAAAAATCGAAGAGAAACACGTTGTATTGATGGTCCTGCAACGTTGTGACCAGGGTCAGCACGTCTCCGCGCTGCGAATCATACCCGTGGCACACCACGATCGTCGGCGCGCCGCGCAGTCCGGGGAAAAACCATCCCTCCCGCATCACCCCATTTTCCACCGGAAAGGAAAAAGTGCTGGGATGCCCCATCATCACGCCCAGGTCAAACGTCCCAGGCGTCCTCTGCGGATGAACGATCTGATAGACCAGAAAGCCGGAGATCGCCGAAACCGATACCACCACAAAAAGGATGACGGCGATGAGGAAAGACGCAAGTTTTCCGGCCCGCGCCGTTATAAAGCGCATGTGTGAGAGGAAGCCCCCTGCCCTCGCCAGGTTTCCATTCTGTTACCCAGCGCACGAAATGTTAGCATATCCACGCACGCGCGCCGGGCCGGTGCGCAGCCTGTTTCTCAATCGTACAATTGGGCTGGCAAGCGCCCGCAGTTATAATGCAGCAAAGGAATTCAATCGTCCCATGCAGATCGTGGACCTAAGACAGCTGCAATCTCGCTCTCTGGAAGGACTTTTCCAGGAAGAAGCGCGGCATTGGCTGGAAGAGTTGCGCTGGGACTACCGTCCCTCGATCGATCTAGTGCGTAAGTTCATTGATTCTCGCGCGCTCGGAGGCTATGCAGCTTCCGACAACGGCCGCCTCACCGGCTACGGCTTTTACGTCCTCGAAGATCACAAGGGATTGATCGGCGGCCTCTACGTGTCGCCACAGAACCAGCAGGAAGCGATTACCGAACGCCTCCTTAGCGAAATGCTGGCCACGCTGCGCGCCACGCCTCGCTTGGAACGCATCGAAGCGCAGCTGATGCCCTTCGGCAGCGCGCTTGATCCGAATTTCCTCGCGCAATATTTCTGCCTGCACACGCGGCAGTTCATGCTGTTGCCGCTCGATCGCGCGCAAGTTAGCAGCAAGCTCGCGTCGCCGGGATTGCGCATTGAGCCGTGGAAAGATCGCGCGATCGAGTCGGCGGCCAGGCTGATCCAACTGGCCTACGCCAATCACGTGGATAGTCAGATCAACGATCAGTACCGCACCGAAGCCGGCAGCTTGAAGTTTCTCCGCAATATCGTGCTGCTTCCCGGCTGCGGACAATTCCTGCCGGAAGCTTCGTTCCTGGCGCGGCCGGCTACCGGCGACAAACCGGTCGGGATGGTTCTGACGTCCACGGTCGCCGAAGGCGTGGGCCACACCACGCAAGTTTGCGTGATGCCCGGCTATCAGCATTGTGGCATCGGGCGCCTGCTGATGGAGCGCTCGATCGAAGCGCTGCGGCAACGAGGTTACGAATCGCTTTCGCTCACCGTCACCGCCAGCAATCGCGGCGCAGTCGAACTTTACGAACGCCTCGGCTTCCGGACCGTGAAAACCTTCGCCGCCGGCGTCTGGCAAGCCTAGCTACTTCTTGGCGCGGTCTTTCAGCAGGCCCTTCAGCTCGTCCATGAATTCTTTCACGTCCTTGAAATCGAGGTAGACGCTGGCGAAGCGGACGTATGCAACCTTGTCGAGCTTTTTCAGATGATTCATCAGCAGCTCGCCAATTTGCGACGTGGTGCGCTCGCGGTCGGGCGCCTCGCTCACGAACGCTTCGGCTTCATCCACGAGAGCTTCGAGCTTGTTCACCGCAACGGGCCGTTTTTCGCACGCCTTTAGCAGGCCCTGTAAAAGCTTTTGCCGGTCGAATTTCTCGCGGCGCCCATCCTTCTTGATCACCATGTAGGGAATTTCGTCGATGCGTTCGTAGGTGGTAAAGCGGCGATTGCATTGCAGACATTCGCGGCGTCGGCGAATCAGATCGCCTACGCGCGCCTCGCGCGAATCGACTACTTTGTCGTCCAGATGCCCGCAAAATGGGCACTTCACTGCGCGCGTTCCTTTTGCGGGATCGTGGGCGGAGTGACCGAGGCGCCGGAAACCGGGTTCTGCTCTGCTTCGGCCAGCAGCGCGGCTTCGCCGGCCCGTTCGCTATCGCGCGCGATTTTTCGCAGTTCGCCCATCGACCAGCCCTCTCGGAAAAGTAGCGGAAGTCCCACAATACAGCAGCCGGCGAATCCCAGCAGCCAAACCACGATGGAAGCCACCGCCGCAGGCTCCTTTTCTACTCCAAAAATAAGCGTAAGCACAATAAACGTGGCCGCCTGCGCGCCGCCGCCTACGGCGGGAAGCTGCACTGCCGAGCCGAAGAGTGAAAACGCGAGAACCAGCACGATTCCGCCGAGGCTAATCGCCGCGAGCGAGCCGGGAAACGCATGGATGGCCCAAAGGTAAGCCGCCCAAACCAGCGTCCAGTGCGCGATGGTATAGAACGCCAGAACGCCCAGATCACCGGCCGTGCGGATTCCGCGCAGTCCGTCGCTAAATCCTTCGAGCAGCACCGCGACTTTCTCACGCCAGCCGTGCCGCCACGATTCATGCTGCAATTTGCGCGCGAGCCAGGCCGCTCCGTGATAGCGGAAGTAGATCAGGAACCCGATGGCGACCGCCAGCCCTATCAGCAACAGCACGCCGGCCGAGCGCGCCAGCGTCACCAAATCACCTCCGCGCCCGGCCATGTGCCATGATTTGAAAAGCAAAAGCGCGAGACCAGCGATCAGCGCGGCGGCCGCCATGTCGAACACTCGTTCGAGCACGTACACGCCGAACATTCCCGGCATTGAAAGCGAGCTTTTCCGCGCGATCAGCACCGGACGGATCGGCTCGCCCGCGCGACCCAACAGGAACACACACGAAAATCCCATCAGCGTGGCGCCGAAAACCTCGCCAAAGCGCGAGGGGCCCAGCGTGCGCGAAAAGCGAATCCAGCGCAGCGAGCGGATGGCGTAGCAGACGTAAAACGCGGCCAGCGAAAGGAACAGCAGTAAATAACTCGCATGGCTGAGCGATGCGCCCACCGTCGACCAGCGAAATCCGTGCAGCGTGATCGAGTTGCGGAATTTGTAAAGAAAAAAGCCGGCAGCCAGCAGCGCGAGCAATAGCACCAGATACTTGCGCGATTTTCTAAACATTCGTTTTGAACCGTAGCAGCAAGCTTCCGAAGCTGTCAAGAAGACGCCCCGTTCTTCGTTCCTGGCTTGGTCCGTTCGACCGGGACGGCCAAGCCCCGTTTTCCCGATATCAGTGTATGATTTTGTCCTGTGCGACTTCCCGTCTTGAATCTCTTGATGTGCCCGAATTGTGCGGGCGCGTTGGCGTTGACGAGCGATTCCCTGCCCGCCGAAGCGGACGGTCACGTCATCACCAGCGAACTTTTCTGCGCCGGCTGCTCCTCGAAGTTTTCGATCCGCAATGGCGTGCCGATCCTGCTCGCGAAACACGTGGAGAGCCTCAAAACGGAGACCGCGTCGCGTTTCGCCGAAGAATGGACGCGCTGGAGCGATCTGCGCGACTACTACGAACGCGAGTTTTTCGATTGGGTGGCGCCGCTGGGGCCGAAAGATTTCGAGGGGCAACTCGTTTTCGAAGGCGGCTGCGGCAAGGGACGCCACACGGCGATCGTCGCCGGGTGCGGAGCGAAAGCGATCGTGTCCGTCGATTTGGGCGAGAGCGCATTCGTCGCCTTCGCACACACGCGCCAATTTCCCAATGCGCACGTGGTGATCGGCGATCTGCTGAATCCTCCGGTGCGGCCGGTGTTCGATCTGGCCTTCTCGGTAGGAGTGCTTCACCACCTGCCCGATCCGGCCGCCGGATTTGCGAGTCTCGCCTCGCGCGTCAGGGATGGAGGTCGCGCCGGCTTCTGGGTTTACGGGCAGGAGGGCAACGAGTGGATCACGAATTATGTCGACCCAGTGCGCAAGGCCCTTACGTCGCGGCTGCCAGCGCCGGTTTTGCGCGTGGCGTGCATTCCTCCGGCGCTGCTGCTGTGGGCGGTGATCAAGCTTTTCTATCGTCCATCCGAGAACGGCAAGGGCCCGGCGCGACTGCCTTACGGCGACTATTTCGCCGCGCAGTATCACTACCCTTTTGACGAAATTCACGCCAACGTCTTCGACCAGATGGTCACGCCGGTAGCCTTCTACTTGCGCGAAGATCAGGTCCGTACATGGCTCGCTGTCGGCTTTCGCGACGCAATTTTGCGCTCGCACCGCGGCTACAGTTGGACTGGCCTTGCCACCGTCGTGCGCTCTGAGCCCGCCTTCGCCGGAACGCCCCGTTAAGAAGCTCGGCAACAAAATTTCTAATTCCGGCAAGGTTTCGTGCAGGTATCCGGAGGTGCGTAATTCTTCGTTTCCGCGGTTCAATTTCGTGAGTAGAAAGTGCACCGGGAAGTTCCGCCCTTGCATGTGGCCGGTCGTTTGTTTTCTGTGAGTTACGTGTGCGCGAGGTCGATTGACCGTTCCGCCCCTAATGCGGCTATCGGGGCGAGGCGAGTGGTAGACGGTAGAAAGGAAACTGGGGGCATGGCTCGGTGTCGCGGCGAGCCTCGCGCGAGTCGGAAAGGCCGCTGGCCTGAAGGCCAGCTCTCCACAAACAGAGGAGGGTGCGACTCTGGATAAACGCGGCTGGGCGGACTTGTGCCTGGCGCTGTTAGCAGCTCGTTTTCCGACGGAGTTTTCGTCGGCGCGCATGGCCACAGACCGAAAATAGCAAATCCGCGGGCAGTCTCTACTGGCCGGAGGTGCAAAAGAAGTACAGGTCGCTCGACCTGTACTAGCGGGCTGGAACTAACTGGAACTAAAGCCGCTCGAGAAAATTGATTCCGAAGGCTGGTCAGCTAATCGCAGCCGGGAAAACGAAGGCCGCCGCCCAGGAGCGTGCGAGCAAAACGTCAGTATCGTGCTACGCACAGTGGAGTTGCAAGAGCAGATGTATGCACACTTCGAACGCGCGCGGGACCTGAACAACGGCGCCAAAGCGCGGCCGCGGTCCGCCGTGCTGGTGCGTCGCTCGACCGAAGAAGCAAAGCGCATACGCAGAGCCGCGCAAGCACGCGCCATGACCTTCAGCGGATACATCCTCCGCGCGCTGCACCGCTCATGGGACGTGGCCCGCACGATTCCCGAACTTTTCCCGCATCCACAACCGCACCAAAGTTAACGCCCCGCGTCTGGAGCGTCGTATTGCCTCATTCGACGCGCAGCTCTCGTAAATGGCCGCTTGTACTATTCCGGTACACAACCGAGGAGCCTAGATTACGGCCAGCACGCCGCAATTGGGGAACGCTGTTAAGCCGTAATTCCTGCTACATGACAGTCGAGAGCACGCGCCGTTGCCGGGCGCGGATAGGATTTGCCAGGTCTCGTTCGCACCAGGGCGAGTCGCGCGAGATTCGCGGATCAGGAGAGCCACAGATGGAGTTTCGAAAGATAGCAGCGTTGAGTTGCCTGGCCGTTGCGGGACTATTGACGGCGGGCTCGGCGAAAGCGTCGGGTTTCACCGGGTTTTACGTGGGAGGGAACGTCGGCACGGCGCTCGGCCGATCCACTGCCACTACCAGCACCATCGATCCGCCGGGCGGCTACTTTCTGGCAACCGACGTTGCGGCCATCGCTACGGCGGGCGCGCAGCATCCGAGCTCGACCAATTTCACCGGCAGCGGAGATGCAGGATTTGATATTCAGGCGGGCGACCTTGTTGTGGGAGTAGAAGGCGAATTCGGGTACTTAGGGCTGAACGAGCAGCAGAGCACGACGGAAACGTACCCCTGCTGCGCGCCGACGACCTTTACCATCAGCCAATCGATAAAGTCGAACTGGGAACTGGGAGTGCGGCCACGCGCGGGTCTGGTTTTCGGCCGCTTGTTGGTCTACGGCACGGGCGGTATGGCTGCGACCGATCTGGACTATCAAGAGATCTTCACCGACACGTTCGCGTCTGCACTGGAAACGGGCGGCGAGAAGAAAACTGCGCTGGGATGGACCGTGGGCGGCGGCGTGGAACTCCGCCTGGCGCATCGCCTTTCGGCGCGGGCGGAATATTTGTATGACAACTTCGGGCGCGTATCGACCATCAGCACAAATCTGACAATTACCGCTCCCCCGGCATCGTATCCGGAGAACGTATTCACCCTATCCGCGAACGACCGGGTGCACGTATTTCAGTTCGGCCTCGATTACCGCTTTTAGTTTTTTCGCGGGAACTCTACACAGAACCTAAGCGCCTTTCGCGGCGAGCCCGAATCGGAGAACAAAATCAGCGAATCCGGGCCGCCGCGATCAGCGCTCTCACCCTATTTGGACGACTTGCTAAACACAGAAAGATTAATCGCGTCCGCCATGGCTTTGTAGCCCTTGTCATTAGGATGCAAGTGGTCGGTGATGTTGAGTGACGGCAGGATCTGCTCGGGATTCGAGGGATTCTGCACCACCTTGTCAAAATCCACCGTGGCATCGAACGCGCCGCTGGTAAGAATCCACTTGTTCACCGCCTCGCGCGTCTGCTCGCCGTAATCGCTGTAGTAGCTCGCCCCTTGAAACGGCGTGAGCGTGGCGCCCATCACCTTGATGCCGCGTAGATGCGCTCGCGCGATGATCTGCTTAAGCCCGTCGATGAGCTGCTGCGCGGTCACCTTGTCGGCTGGATCGTGCGTCAGGCTGGAGAGGCCGATATCGTTGATGCTTTCGAGTACGATGATCCACTTCACGCCGGTCAAGCTGAACACGTCGCGATCGAGCCTCGCGAGAGCCGCAACGCCCATACCGTCGGACAGCAACTGATTGCCGGAAATGCCTGCATTCACGACCGCCCACTTGCCGGCCAAAGCCTTGTCCTGCTGAATGCGATCTTGCAGTTGGCTGGGCCAGCTGCTGTCGGTGTTGGGAGTGGACGTGGCGCCGTCGGTAATGGAATCTCCGAAAGCGACGATGACGCCGGTCTTTTGCGGCGCGAGGACGTCCACGGCAGAAATCCAATACCAGGATTCGCTGGTTCGCACGGGAGTGATCGATTCGGCGCCTGTGAAATCGCCGGGGCCGGAGGTGTACGTGGTGTGCAAGCCGGTTAGATGGTCGGTGGGATCCTCGGCTTTGCCGGAAATATAGACGCTGATGGTGAGATCCGTGAGCGGCCCCACTTTCATATCCACCGGATCGCTGAGCACCTCGGCGCCCTTGGGAATCACAATCGAGGACTGGCCGCTGAACGTGAGGGCGTGATCGGACGAAGTGACAATTGCCGAGCCTTTGTCCTGCAGGGCGATGTGCACCGCGCCAACTTCCAGCGGAGCCGGACCGAATGCGTTGGAAAGCTGCACGCGCAGCTCCGAGCCGCCGACGCTGGTGCGGACTACCATACGAACGGTTTGGTTTTCTACGGGTGGCGGCGGTGGAAACAAAGGCCGATTATTCGCCGAGGCGGAATTGCTTGCGCCGGCGGGCCGTCGCGCAAAACCGGGCAAGTTGATAATGGCGCTCTCGGGCGAGGCGATCCACGTGGGAATCCAGTGAGTCTTGGGGCTCGCCGCCTGGGCGGAGTACGTGAGCAGGGTTGCTGCGAGCAGAGAAAAAAGCAGACTGCGGCGAATACGTTGCGGTTGCATCAGAGTGCCTCCGGATGTGCGGCGGCATATTAATACGCGGAGGACGATTTTCAATGCGCAATCCGCCCGGCCCCGTTGGCCTGGACAGAGAAACACCGACGACCTTCGCGGTGCTTTAGTTCGCGGATTTTTTCGCGGCCATAATCTTAGGCGGCCTCAACGCGATGTAGGTGACCATGTCCCAGCGCGCCTCCACGGCGACGTGGACGCCGGGTTTGAGCGCGGCGCGATCGACTTTCATGCCCGCGGGAATCGTGATCCATACGGCGGGATGCACCGTGGCAGGCTTCACGTCCAGAATATTGCCGCTGAAGGATTGCACCGTGCCGGTGATTTCTTTCGATGCGGTCGCTTTGGACCCGTCCATCTTGCTTCCCTGCTGAGCGGCAGCGGGAATCGCGGCGAGCACGAGCACCATGGCGATCAGAAGCGCATGCGTTCGAGTCATGACTGGCACCGCCTAGATGGTTTTGCCAGCGGACCCCTTACGATGACCATTCCCCGTTTACATGCTTTAGGAGCCGCTGGCGCCGCGTAAGATACATCGACCCGCGCGAGATAGCAATGCGCCTGTTCATTCCTGTCCAATCCCTTCGCGCGGCCGGACACGCGATAGGAGGCGTATCACACGGCTTTTAGGAAAGGCTGAGTCCCTGCTCTTTCGGGTGAGCTCTTCGGCGCTACGGCTTCGCGATGACGGGCTTTTTGGCGAGTTCGTCAAACGATGGGTAGGAATATGCCTCGACGAAAGTATGTTCAGGAGGCTGTGAGCCCTTCTTCATTGCCTGCGCGAGCGTGTCGAGCACGGTGTCCATCGTTAAGGACGTGATCACCGCGCCGCGCAGCGTGCCGTGATCGACCAGCGGCTTGAGTTGGCTGGCAACCCCTGCGCCGAGGCACGGCACAGTCAGCCATTTGGCGCGCTCCGACTCGTCGGCTCTGGCTTCGAATGCCTTTCGCGCGCCGAAGATGAAATCAGCGTTCTGCGACACAATCAGGCGAGTACCTTCCGCGCGCACCGTGGAAAGCGTCAGCCAGGAAGTGACCGCCGTGCATGCGTTATCGGCCGCCGAGCCCTGGACCTTCACGCTCTTAATTTCCACCTTGGGCGCCCTGCCGCGCTCGATCCCTTCGAAGCGCCGGCTAGCGATGGAACTCATCGCCGGGCCCCGCAAATAGAGAACCGAACCGCCTTGAGGCAGCAGCGCGCCCATTTGGCGGCCTTGCAGCCGTCCAATTTCCACGTGGTCCTGCGACACAAGAAATACCGGCGCCTTGGCCCTGTTGCGAAGCTTCCCGATATAGTCCACCTGTGCGTTGCTGACCACCCAGGCGATGCCTGCCGAGACGGCGGCTTCGGCCACGCGTGGCAAGCCGGTAGCGTTCACCGGCTCCAGCAGAATAGCATCTGGGCGCTCCGATTCCTGCCCCTGCACCAGCGCCAACAATTGCTGGCTCTGCAGAATGGGATCCATGTCGGCGGAGAGTACTTGCAAACTCATGCCTAGGCGGCTGGCGGCCGCCTCAGCCGCAGATGTTTGTTCGCGCAGGTACAGGTTGTCGCCAGGAAGCGACAACACGCATTTCAGTTTTTTCACAGTCGCTCCCAAGAGCAGACGGTGTGGATCGCGAGGTGCTCGTGGCGGGTCCCACCCAGATGCGAGTGTACGGCGTGGTGTCTGTGACGAACAGCCTTTTCGACTGTACCTGTGACTAGACAGTATCAGGCTCGTGTCACCAAGCGCTTTAGCATCAGTTATTTAGGGCTGGGTATCCGTTGAGTATCGCTACGGACACGCCTTTCGCTGCGAGCGCCGCTCTAGTTGAGCGGCTATCTGGCGTCGCTTTGCTATACAATGGAAATAACCATGACTTTCTTACGACGGGGCGCCATCCATCTTTTCCGTTTCGCGGGAATCGACCTGTTCCTCCACTGGTCGTGGTTTCTGCTGGCGATCATCGAGGTCAGATACAGCCTCGGGAATTATTCATCCCCCGGCTGGAAGGTGCTGGAATATCTGGCTCTCTTCGCCATTGTGACCATGCACGAGTATGGACACGCACTCGCTTGCCGTCAGGTAGGTGGGACGCCGGATCAAATCGTGCTGTGGCCGCTGGGCGGCGTGGCGTACGTGAATCCGCCGCAACGGCCTGGCGCAACGCTGTGGAGTATCGCGGCGGGACCGCTGGTCAACGTGGCGCTCGTTCCAGTGCTGCTGGCGCTGGTGTTTGCGAGCCATGCGCTCGGATGGGCCAGCATCATGCCGAATCTTTACATGTTCTTGCGCGCCGTATTGGAAATCGACGTGTTGCTGCTGGTTTTCAACATGATGCCAATCTACCCGCTGGATGGCGGGCAGATCCTGCGTTCGCTGCTGTGGTTCGCGGTGGGCCGGGCGCGGAGCTTGCAGTGGGCGGTGTGGGTCGGGTTCGTCGGGGCGGCCGGGCTGATCTTCTGGGCGTTCGAATCGAAATCGACCTGGATTGCCATCATCGCCATATTCATTCTGACGAATTGCTGGACCGGGCTGCGGCACGCCCAGGCGCTGGCAAAGATCGCCAAGTTGCCGCGGCATGTTGGCTATGCGTGCCCTTCTTGCCATACCGCGCCGCCGGTTGGGCGCTTCTGGCTCTGCGGGCTCTGCAAGCAGCCCTTCGACATGTTTGAAACCCAGGCTATTTGTCCCAACTGCTCGGCACGCTTCTCCACCACGCGATGCCTCGACTGCGGCGTAATGCGCCCGGCGAACGAGTGGGTCCCCGAGGCGACTGTTTTAGCGAAGTCCTAAAATACTCGCTCTGAATCCATTCTGAAAACAGAGCCTACGTACTTCCCTCTTTCAAAGTCGTTACCGAGCAAAGTTAACCAAGCACCGGGAAGATTTGTCCGGTCAAAGTACTGCTCGAAGCCTATGGAAATTGGTACGGCGCGCGTCCAGCGTTCCGCAGCAAACAACACTCGCCCCCTCAGCACGTTAGGCATTCACCATAAGAGCACAACTCCGGCGCAAACAAATTAGCCCGCTATACTTCGGCTATGCCATTGCTTTCAGTCCCTGCGAAGTTCACACGGAATCCAGCCGCCGGAAATTAGAGGGGGACTCATGTCAGCAACGGCGATGCCCTTTGGGCATGTGGACGGAATATCGGAGAAGCGGTTGTGGCAAGCAGTGCTTTTGACCACCATTCAAGAATGGATGTGGGGCCCGTTACGGTCCAAGCGGCAAGCTGAGGAATATCTCTTCCAGGACCAAAAGGATTTTCACGCTGTGTGCAAGTCCGCGGGAATGGACCCTGACCAGCTGCGAACGAAGCTCAAACGATTGCGAAATCGGCTGGTGATGAACCGGGATTCCGTCCAGATTGCGAGCTAGCGATTTCTGAAACTCGAATCGAGAAGCAGAGCGCCGTCCACACCCAGCCGGACGGCGCCGATCAACACACCTGCATCGTCAAAAGTTTCCATCAGAAAGTAGAACTGCGTCCCACGCACGCGCCCCGGCATTCGCCCGCGGAGACATCCAGCGGCTAGATGCGCTTCGATTCATCGAACGCGAGCGCTAGTCTTTGGTCTTTCGGCCAATCAGCAGCCCGAACACAAATCCCGCGCCAATCGCGACCAAAACGGACATCACCGGCTTACGGCGAATTTGCCGACCCGTCGCGGACACAGCGGTTCCTGCTGCGTCATAACTGTGAGCTGCGGCGACCTTCACGGCCTTCGCGCTGCTTACAGCGGCGACTTTCACCGCCTTCGCGCCGTCAACGACACCGTCTTTGGCCACCATCGCGCCATCGACCACCACCCCGCCGACTTTCGCCGCCACGTTAGCGGTACCGCCAAGAAACTCCGAGATGTCTGCCTTCATAATCGAATCCTCCCTCAGTCCTATACCTAAAGGTTGGATGCACGGAGTAGATGCCAGGGCGCGGCATATTCCCCGGAATCTACCGAAAAATACCTTAGATTTATTCTCTGAGGAAGGATGTGTCGCAGATCACGCGGCGCCCATAGGGCGAATTCCCGCCAGCGAAGATTTCTCAGACACTTGTTGCGGCAAGGGCAAAAACAAAACCCCCAGGAATGCTGCTCCTGGGGGTTCGAGAATGCGTTCCAATTAAATCGCGGGCGGTTTACGTACCTTCGTTCCACGATGCCAAGTAGTGCTCCTGCTCGGGCGTGAGCTTATCGATCGATACGCCCATCGATTCGAGTTTGAGCTTGGCAATCTGCTGGTCCAGGTGCTCGGGAACCGCGTACACTTGGTTCTTTAGCTCTTTCGAGTGCCTGATCATGTACTCGGCGGAGAGCGCTTGGTTGGCGAAGCTCATGTCCATCACGGAAGCCGGGTGCCCCTCGGCGGCGGCGAGATTGATCAGGCGTCCTTCGCCCAGCAAGTAGATGCGGCGGCCGTCCTTCGTCGTGTATTCCTCGACGAACGGGCGGGCGATTTTCTTTCCGCTGGAAAGCCGATCGAGCGCCGGAATATCGATTTCGACGTTGAAGTGGCCGGAGTTGCAGACCACCGCGCCGTCCTTCATCCGTTCGAAGTGCTCGTGCGCGATCACCGACTTGTTTCCCGTAACGGTGACGAAGATGTCGCCAATCTTCGCTGCTTCGTTCATCGGCATCACGCGGAAGCCATCCATCACCGCTTCGATGGCCTTTGTGGGGTTAATTTCCGTAACGATCACATCCGCGCCAAGACCCTTGGCGCGCATCGCCACGCCGCGTCCGCACCACCCGTAGCCTGCGACCACGAGTTTCAATCCGGCGAGCAAAAGATTCGTCGCGCGGATCACGCCGTCGAGCGTCGATTGGCCCGTGCCGTAGCGATTGTCGAAGAAATGCTTGGTCAGCGCGTCGTTCACGGCGATCACCGGATATTTCAGCGAACCGTCCTTCGCCATCGCGCGCAGCCGGATCACGCCAGTGGTGGTCTCTTCCGTGCCGCCGATCACATTCGCGACCAGTTCCGGATGCTTGGTCGCGAGTGTGGTCACCAGGTCCGCGCCGTCGTCCATCGTGATCTGCGGCTTGTGATCGATCGCCGCCGCGATGTGCGAATAATACGTGTCGTTGTCTTCGCCCTTGATGGCGAAGGTCGGAATGCTGTAGTCGCGGACCAGCGACGCAGCTACGTCGTCCTGCGTCGAAAGCGGGTTCGAGCCACAGAGCACCACGTCCGCGCCGCCGTCGCGAAGCGTGATCGCCAGATTCGCGGTTTCGCTGGTTACGTGCAAGCAGGCCGACACGCGCACGCCCTTGAGCGGCTGTTCCTTGATGAAACGCTTGCGAATCAGCTGTAGCACGGGCATGTGCTGATTGGCCCATTCGATGCGGCGCTTGCCCTGCTCCGCCAGCGCGATATCTTTTACATCGGACTTCACTTTTGTCGCTGTTTCCACGAAGTACTCCCTTTCGATAGCGAGTAGAGGCGCAAAAAATTAACGAGTGGCCATCACGGCGCCGCGCGAAGCGGCTTCCTTGCGGATGGCGTCAGCTTTGTCCGTGCGTTCCCAAGTGAAGCCCGGGCCGGTGCGGCCGAAATGTCCATAAGCCGCCGTGGCGCGATAGATGGGACGCCGCAAGTCGAGCGTTTCGATGATGCCCTTGGGCGTCAATTTGAAGAATCCGCGAATCAGTTCGGTGATCTGCGAATTCGGGAGCGTTCCAGTGCCGAAGGTATCCACCATCACCGACACAGGCTCGGCCACGCCGATCGCATATGCCAGCTGCACTTCCACTTTGGTTGCCAGCGCAGCGGCCACCAGGTTCTTGGCGATGTAGCGGGCCATGTAGCACGCCGACCGGTCCACTTTCGAAGGATCTTTGCCGGAGAAGGCGCCGCCGCCGTGTCGGCCGTAGCCGCCGTAGGTATCCACGATAATCTTCCGTCCGGTCAGGCCGGCGTCGCCCATCGGACCACCGGTGACGAAGCGGCCAGTGGGATTCACGTGGATGGTGGTTTTGTCGAACATTTCGCGAGGGATCACCGGCTTGATCACGTTTTCGATGATCGCTTCGCGGATCTGCGAGTGCGAGGCGTGATCGCCGTGCTGCGTCGAAATGACTACGGTATCGACGCGCACCGGGCGGCCATTGGCGTACTCGACGGAAACCTGCGATTTGCCATCCGGGCGGAGAAAATCGACCACATTCTTCTTGCGGGTTTCGGAAAGCTTCATGCACAGCTTGTGAGCCAACTCGATGGGCATGGGCATCAGTTCGGGGGTTTCATTGCAAGCGTAACCGAACATCAAGCCCTGATCGCCCGCTCCGCCCGTGTCCACGCCCATGGCGATGTCGGGAGACTGCGGCTTTACCGCCGAAAGAATGCCGCAGGTATCGCCGTCAAAACCGTACTTGGCGCGGTTGTAGCCGATGTCGTTGATCACGTCGCGCGCAATGCGCTCGTATTCCAGGGAGCCGCGCGCTTCTTTCTTGATGGTGATCTCGCCTGCTATGACTACGAGGCCAGTGGTGACCAGCGTCTCGCAGGCCACGCGGCCCATCGGGTCGTGCTGCATCACCGTGTCCAGCACGGAATCGGAAATCTGGTCGGCAATCTTGTCGGGGTGACCTTCGGTCACGGATTCCGACGTAAAGAGAAACTTCTCGTCATGTGCCAAAGCAGTTCCCTCCCAGGAGGTGACAGGCGATTAGCGGGTCAAAAACGCGCCTACTTAGGTGCAATCAAACAACGAACGGTACCATGCAGCTTAAAATACTGTCAATTGGATGCAGGGAACAAGCAGAAAAGCCGGTTAAATGGCGCAAATTGCAACCGGAACGGAGCAACTCTATGCGCACCTTGCGAGCGTGGCCTCTCCGCTGAGAGTGACTCTATCGTGAGGGCCCAACTGGCCGAATCGTGGCTAGTATCTGATAAAACCTCGTCTTCATTTGCGGGTCGTCGTCATAATAATAGAGGACGATAGTCATGTGACGGTGAACATTGCAACCAATATTCGAACGATCCACCGAAGTGGGCGTTCTAAATTCGAGGCAGGTGGTTCGGATGCCGCCAACGCTCAAGGTGGTGCTATGGTACGCCGCGATGCCATGTTGTTTAAGTCTAGTGATGACGGCACTCCCCCACGTGGCGTCGTCGGCCGCGGCTATGGGATCACGAAGGAATAGTTGCACGGGTCGGTGGCTCCCAAGAGTGTATTCCGGCGATGCGGTAGTAAGGGTACATTTCTGATTTGCCGCCCACCAATTATTGGGAACGGGAACGAGAAAGTCCCCGCACTGTATTGTGCTTCCATGCACGAGGTGCCATAGCGACGCGTAAATCGGTGGGGCCGCGTAGATCAGTACCCACACAACGACTAAGAAGACACCGAGCCACCCGCACATCAAATTTTTGGTCCGGCGTTTCAAGATTGCCCTGCCTCGCTACTCGTATGAGGGTCACCCACTCTTGCATAAAGGAGGGGCCC